>WNFY01000078.1_pt1 | contig 61959 bp, 63 predicted proteins | sample 5400091 | NCBI WGS metagenome assembly WNFY01 (sample SAMN13153364, study PRJNA577476) | soil metagenome | isolation source: 60 cm soil or saprolite under grassland replicate 1 | place: USA:California | collected 2016-06-15
ATCGAGCGACGCCAGGATGTCCCCACGCAAGCGCTGGTCGCTTCGGACCCCCGGTCCGATGCCGAGCAACCGAGACTGCACCTCATAGACGCTGAGTCCCCAAGGCTGTCGCTCGTTGTGAACAGCGGCCGTTCGCTCGACGAGTTCGTCTCGGTAGCGAACCAGCTTGTCCTGCAGCTCGGCGGTGTTCGGTATTGGGACGCGGCCCACCTCTGCGAGGGCGTGGGACAGATCTTGGGCCAGCTTGCGCCGCGATCCAGCGCCGTCATGGAGATCGAGCACGAGGTCGGCCAAGCCGGCGTTGCGGAGGCGGTCGAGAACAGCATCGATCGCGGCGCGCTTCTCGGCGACGAACAGGACTCGCTGCCCCCGCGCCGCCAAGGTCGCGATGAGGTTCGCAATCGTCTGGCTCTTCCCCGTGCCGGGAGGGCCTTCGACGACCAGATCGGCGCCCTTCACAACGGCATTGATAACGTAGCTCTGGCTCGCATCCGCATCGAGCACCAGGAACTCGTCGGCAACGGGTGTGTGGTCCGGCTCGTCCAGGCTCACGGCCGGATGGCGGCTCCGCACAGCGTCCCTCGCCGCCTCGTCCCCGGCGATCGCACAGATGAGCTCGTTCTGTACAAGAGCCTCCGTGGCGGATTCCAGGTCCTTGACCATCGGCAGCTTCGCGTAGCTGAAGTTGCCAAGGACGAACCGGTCGCTGATGGCGAAGCCCGCGACCGAGGATGCTGCCTTCGTCAGCCGCTCGAAGACAGCCGACGCATCAGGCGGCTCGACGTCCTCGTCCAGCAACTCCAGCAGATCCTCAGCCTCAACCTTGACGCCGTGGTCGACGTCAAGAAGATGCAGGAGCGTCGGGTTGATCTCCCACTCGCCAGGCAGCGACAGGTCGAAATCCTCGCCCGCGCCACCTCGAGGAGCGAGGTTGGCCAAGCGGAGAAGCACCGGGGCGGCCGGAGTCGCCGTCCCTCGGGGATTCTCCCAAGTGGCCATCGCCCAAGCCAGATAGAGGGTCCGCAGGCCCCTCTCCTCGAAGTTCTCCATTGCCTTTGCACGGATCGTGCGGGCACGGCGAGCTGTGCCCGCGAGGGCTTCGGGATTGAACATCTCGGACAGGCGGACCGTGCGTGACCCGAGCAGCGCGTCCAACGCCACCGGCTCCGCCCCCGAATAGGGACCGAGGTCCAGGGTTCCCTGCTTGAGATCCTTGTAGTACAGCAGCGTGTTTCGTCCGCCGAGATCGATGAGCTGGCCCGTCCAAGCCCTGACAGCCGCCGCAACCTTGCGCAGCCGGAGCTGGGCTGTCGCATCCGTCGTGGCCCCCGCTTCTCGTTCTCGCGCAACGTCGCTCATGGAAACTCCTGCCCTCTCTTGTATCGAAGCCAGAGTCTCAGCGCTGGAGGTACAGCGCAATTCGCGAAAACGACCGAAGTGTCACGATGGGATTGACTACTCGAACCCTCGTTCGCCACGGTGCTGCGACTCGAAGCGCCCACAACCGAGCTGACCGGCCTGCGTTCGACACGGTGCAGCGCCAGCATGAGGAGCGCGGGGCTGAGCGCCGGCGCCTTGCTGCTGCTGTCGTTCGAGGGCGCGCCCGCTAGCCCCAATGCCATCCGGTTAAGGGTCCGTCCGCCCTGATTTGACCGCGCTGACCAGGGAGTTCGCGGTCGCAACTCCGGCTAACCGGATGGCATTGCCGCTAGCCCTGTCTTTCGCACATGGCGTGCGGTAGGGGCGGGTGGGTGTTAGTGGTTGTGTTGCCGGCGGGGGGTTGTGGCAGATTCTGTGGATGCGCTGCCCGCCGCCCGGCTTGCGTCCGGTCCGCTACGCCTACGCGCCGCCCAGTGTCGAGAAGCTGCTGGGCTCGCTGCCGGTGGTGGGCGAGTTGTGCCGGCGGCTGGATGTGGCCGGGATCGTCGATCGTGCCTGCCCGATGCGCCAGGAGGTGGCGCGGGTGACCCATGGGCAGGTGATCGAGGCGCTGGTCGCCAACCGGCTGACCAGTCCACGGCCGCTGCTGCGGGTGGAGGACTGGGCCAGGCAGTGGGCGGTCGAGGAGGTCTTTGGCATCGCGGCGGATGCGCTCAACGACGACCGGATCGGGCGGGCGTTGGACGCCATGGCACCGCAGTTGGAGCAGGTGATCGGGTCGGTGGGGGCGCGGGCGATCGCCACCTTCGGGCTGGAGGTGGCCAGGTTGCACTGGGACATGACGGTGCGCCACGAGGCGCGGTGGGACCGGGTGGGATGCAAGGACCCACCGCTGGGCTGTCGCAGCAGCCTGGTGAAGCGGGGGGCAGCCTGACCCTTGGAAGCGCAGGGGTCGGGTGGGAGCAGCCCCGACAACGTCGAGACGGGTCGGCACTGCCAGACGGTCTGGGCTCGGTAAGCAAGGCGGGACGGTGCAACGACGAGTGAACCAGTGGTGGAACCCCCGTAAGCAACAGAACCGGCTCCAACCTGGCGGATGCGGGCCGGGCAGCAGTGCGCGCCGACATCTTGTGAGGGTGCGCGGCGACTGCGACCCTCGCCAGTCATGCGGGGACGAAGGCCACGCTGAAGGGCTGCGGCGTAGGCGTGGCGAGGCTGCCGGGGAAAAGCTGGGCACCACCCCTGCCGACCGGCACACCGTGAACGTGGGAAGCGTCCGGAGGCCGCCCTTCCCGCCGTGCGGCCTGCACGGCGGCGGGCAGGCTCGCTGTCGGCTGCTGGCAGCCGGGCGTGGCGGAGCCCCCGTAGTAGTCCGAGGGCAGAAAAGCTGCCCACATGGCCAAGGGGGGCAGCAAGCTCGCAGGGTTGGGACTGGAACGCCAGGAGGCCGCCGGTGAATACCGGCGCGCCGTGGCCGACGCTTCCTGTGGAGCAGGCGCAGGCGCGGGTACTGGGTATCCAGACCAAACTGCACCGATGGGCAACCGACGATCCTGATCGCCGGTTTGCTGACCTGTTCAACCTCGTCTGCGACCCGGCGTTCCTGCTGGTCGCATGGCACAGGGTCAGGGCCAACAAGGGCGCCCGCAGCGCTGGCGTGGACGGCCAGACCGCCTTCTATGTCGAGAAGATCCGCGGCGAGCACGTCTTCCTCGCCGAGCTTCGCGCCGACCTGAAGGCCAGGACGTTCATGCCGTTGCCGGTGCGGGAGCGCATGATCCCCAAGCCCGGCGGCAAGCAGCGCCGACTGGGGATCGCGACAGAGGCGGCATAGTGCCGTAGCGTCCAATGATCCTTTGGGTTTGGTCGTCGTCACCCATCCGTTCCATCCGCTGAGGGGGCAGCGGCTGGAGATCCTGTTCGTCAAGCGGCGTGGCGATGGTGTGGTGTTGGTGTGCTCGGGCGGTGTCAGCGGCCAGATCACGCTGCCGGAGTCATGGACCGACCGTGGGCCCACGCCGATGCCGCATCGGCTGTCGGCAGAGGGGCTGGCCGCGCTGGATGCGCTGACACGCTCGCTTCAGGGTCGCTGATTTGCTTGTCGTGCTCAGAAATGCCACGCTCTTGTGTGATGAGCAGACACAAGAACAGTCTCGCGGTCATGTCCACACGGCAGTTGCTTGCCCGCCGTCGTGCGCTGGCAGCCCGGATCGGCGACGTGGAGCAGGTCCTGGCCGGCGCTCTGGTCACCCAGACGCGTCGCTGCGGCAAGCCCGGCTGCCGCTGTGCCGACGGCCAACCGCACGGCCCGTATGCCTATTTCCGGCCGTGTCCGCAGGGACGCGGCCGCCTCAAGTACGTGCCCGCCGCGCTGACCGACCTGGTCCGGCGCTACCTGCGGCGACACGAGGAGATCGACGCCGCCTTGGGCGAGATCTCGGCGATCAACGCCGAGCTGCTGGCCAGGCGGGAGCTGGCATAGGCATGGCTACCGCCGTGCTTGCCGGCCCTGCGCGGACCGAAGCGGTGGCGGTGCTGGTCAACATGGCGATCGCGGCGCTTCCAGGTGCCAGTGAACGGCGAGCACAAGATCCGGGGTGCGCACCGGGAACGGGTAGCGCTGGTCTACCTGCGGCAGTCGTCAATGGCGCAGGTCCGCGAGCACACCGAGTCCACGATGCGCCAGTACGGCCTGGTGGAGGAGGCCGTCCGGCTGGGCTGGGCCCGCCAGGACGTGGAGGTGATCGACACCGACCTGGGGATCTCCGGCCGGTGGGGCGTGGCCCGGGAAGGGTTCGACCAGCTGGTCGTGCGGGTCTGCCGGGGCGAGGTCGGGGCAATCTTTGGGATCGAGATCTCCCGGCTGGCCCGCAGCAACGCCGACGTGGCCCGGCTGATGGAGTTCGCCCGGATCACGGCAACCCTGCTGATCGACCCAGACGGCGTCTACGACCCCGCCGATGTCAACGATCGGATGCTGCTGGGCCTCAAGGGCACCATGGGGGAGGTGGAGCTGCACGTGATGGCCGGGCGGCTGCACGAGGCCAAGCGCGCCGCCGCCTTGCGCGGCGAGCTGCGCACCCCGCTGCCGGTCGGCTACGTCCACGACGAGGATGGCGGGGTCGTCATCGACCCCGATGCCGAGGTCCAGGCCGCGGTGGCTGACGTGTTCGACGCGTTCGCCGCGTGCGGCTCGGCGTACGGCGTGGTCGCCGCGTTTGCCGGCCGGCGCTTCCCCCTGCGCGCCTACGGCGGCGTCTGGGCGGGTCAGCTCCCAACAGCGTCGACGCGACCGCGCCGTGGGCCCCCGTTCAGTAGGGGCACTGGTTCAGATATGAGGTGTAGGCGGCGAACAGCTCGCGCTCGCCGACCGTCCACGCCGAAGGGCCTCGCATCACCGAGTGGAGCAACGCCCCGTAGGGTCCGCCAAAGAACCCGGAGCGGTAGGTCATCGTCCGCACCACGTCCGGCGGGTCCATCCTTGCCATCGTCCCGACCAGCCGGAGGAACAGGCGGTTCGGCCAACGGTTGCCTCGCCGGATGGCTGCCAGCCGCATCCCTTATCCCTCTTCAGCCGGCGGGCGGGTCCCCGCAGCCTCACCAAGCGCTCGAAGCCGGGCATCCAGCCGCCGCTTCGCCGCCCCGAACGCCGCGGCGACGGTCAGCTCGAAGATCTGGCCGTCCGTCCAGCCAGCCTCCGAAAGCTCCTGGAGGCGTCGGTCGGTCAGCTTGTAGGCGTGCAGGCGGATCGTCTCCACATAGCTTTGGGCTAGCGGGTCTGGGAGAGGGTCGCCGTCGATCCCTGCGGCGCGCGTCTGTGGCGAGAGCTCCCCGGGGCCGGTCCACAGCCGCTCCTCGAGCCTTGTTAGGGCCTTGGCGTGACGGTCTGTCATCGTGTCCCCGAATCCTCAGGGCTCCGGACCGGGAAGCCTGTCCCGAGGCCCGGCGAGTACCGGCTGGCAACGATCGCGCCGACTGTCCCCGTCCGGCGCGATGATGCGCCCCGTTGACCGGGCACGCAACCGCTCGTTCCGGAACCTGCTGTTCGTGTGCCGACCCAAACGATACAGCGTTGCGGTCCGGCTCGTTCAGCCGGGATGGCATGAGTTGGCCCATACGCCGAGCGACACTGGGCTGTGCGACGTCCAGGCCAACCCAGAGCGATCGCCCATGCCGTCCTGGGTGCTGCCGCCAGCCCAGCCGCAACGACAGCGTGAAATATCGAAGCTGGGTGGCGCACGATCGTCACGCTCGGGCTACTGATCGGTGAGTGACAGGTCCACCTCAACAGGTCGCCCTTCGCGGAGCCGAAATGCCTTGAGGTCGACAGCGGCTCCGCCAGGACAGTCGAGGGCGATTACGATCTGGACGAGGCCGAGACCGGCGGCGAACCGCACATCGAGGGCTGACGGAGCCACTCCCCCGGCGGGATGCGAATGGTAGATGGCCAATGGTGTGAGCCCAGCCGAACGCAAGGCTTGCTCGGCTCTGTACTGCTCATATGGGTCGGCGAGAAACTGGCCCGGACCGGCGAGGTTCCCGAGTGGGATGACTTCCACTACCTGCCTGGGCGGTAGGCCTCCAAGAATACCCACCGCCTCCATCGGGTCTGCCTTGCGGGCATGCTGGACCATCCGGTCACGCAGGCGCCGGTTCAGGCAGAGCCCGCTCATCTCCGCCCTTGGCATCAGCGAGGCACGAATTCGGCGTGGGCAGGCTCGGGCCGGAAGTAGTCGTCGCCCCAGTGCATGAGCATCGGTGATTCAGCCTGACAGACTACGTGATTGAGGTCATCGGCTCGGTAGATGTGCAGGCCTGCCTCGGGCGAGAAGGTACAGACGAAGCTCTCCGTACGATCTCCAGCCACCGCCATGGCAACGGGCTCGGCATAGCTGAGGTGGCCACCGTTGGGGTCGTAGTCTGGCTCGAGCGTCCGAGCGTCGAAGCGCATCAGCAGCGATGGGACGAACGTCACCGCCGTCGGCTCGACCGAGCGCTCCGGGTATGCTGCCGCAATGTGCTGAGAGACCAGTCTGGGACGGAACCCGCTGAACGTTGCGAAGAGTCGTTGGTTGCCTGGTTCCAGCTGGAGATTGATCGGGAGCCAAGTGTGGCCCAGCGATGTCCGGCCCGGTTGATAGGGACGCTTGAACGTTCGCATCGACCAGTCGCCATTACGCCACTCGTACCGAATGACCGCGCCGTAGTTGAGGGGCTCGAGGATCATTCCAGGGTAATGCTCGGCCACGACTGACGGTTCCTCGCCATAGATGTTGCGGCCGTGGGTTTCCTCTCCAACCGGCGATTCCTTGAAGTTGGCATACAGGATGAACCCGTCGCGCCGGGAGATATCGACATCGAGGTGAGAGAGCGCCAAACCGTCGATCTGCTCCACGCCAGGTAGCAGTTGAGCCTGGAGGCTCGCGCTCGCCTGGTCGATCTCGACAAGCCAGATGGTCGAAGGAGGCATGCGTGGCACCGCGTGGTCGTTCGTTCCTGCATGCACTGTGAGGCTCGGAATGATGGCGCCCGTGCGGAGCAGCCCCACGTAGCGTTTGCCCCTTGCTTCGAAGCAGAACCCTGAATGGAAATTGGCAGACTCCATGGCCTCATCCCCAGGAGGCGGGACGATTTGCCACGCTCGCTGATCGCCGTTGGCAACGTCGAGTTCGATGAGACGGAGATCCGTTGCAACGACTGGCCTGGGCTTCGGCTGCGGCTTGAGCAGGGATTGATGGAAGTAGGTGTGGCGTCGGTCAGGGCTCCAAGCGAAGTGCGAGGTAGTGCTTACGCCAGGCGCCTCCTTGTCGGGCTGCACGAACTGAAGGATTCTCCTGGGTTTCCACGTGGAGAGCTCGACTTCAAGTGGTGAACCAAACAGCAAGTTCGTTGCCCACAACAGATCGTTGGCGACATTCAAGCCATGGTTCGGTTGTGTCGGGTACGGCATAGGCGCTCGGAACCCTTGACGGTATCCGGTTTCGGGTATCAGCCCGAGATCCAGAGTCAGCTCGGGAGCCCATGGGTCTACTTCTAGGATGTGGGCCGTAATTCGTCCCGGTCGACCGGGGAAGAGGTCAAGTCGGAGCAGGTCGGTTGACGAGTCGTGCCAGCGGCGGAACACCGAACGATCCTTGGCGCGACGGCTGGTCGACACCACCAGCGACCCGTCGAAGGCGGTCGGCACTTCGCCTCGTACGTGGAGATCAAAGGGCCGCGGACCACTGTCGACCCCGCTGCTGCCGCTGAGACCACGTCGGTGGTGGGAATTCACTGGTCACTCGCCTTCTCCGGACCAACACCCGGACCCCGTACCGCCGCTTTGGCCGAGGTGCCGGCGAACCGGCGCATGTAGTACCGGCGCCCGTCCAGTTCAACCGCTCCCTCGGCGACGAGCGGGAGGAACGGATGAGCCAGGTCGGTGGGATCAAGGGTGAGCAGTGTCTCAAGGTGCAGGGTGTCTGGCGCTATACCGCCGAACAGGGGCTTCGGAATCCACTCCACGACCGGTGTGGGGAACCGCTTTCCAGTGAAACCCTGAACATATACTGGCCTGCTGTCGAGCGAGGGCCGACTCGGCCTGAACCGCATGCTCGTTACCACTTTGCCTGCCGCGAGGTGCCGTGAGAACTCCTCGAACCCACTCGGCGACAGGCCGCAGTCGTACAGGGCACTCCAGAATGCGAGATCGCGCGCCTGGTAGAAGTTGGTGAAGTCGTAGAAGACGACCTGCTGGATATCCTTGACCCCCTGGAACTCCTCAAAGTCCTCCAGACCTCGGCTGCCGAGCTGATCATTGATCTCCTTGAAGACTTCAGGTCGACCCGGTAGCGTGATGTTCAGGGCTGACGATGGGCTATTGAGCTGAAATTCCTCCCCGATGCCGTTCATCACCAGCCGCCCTAGGAGGGTCTGCGCTCGACCATCGTGGATGGTCACGATCTCCTTGGCGACGACATCGCATGTTGCCGCCCGCGTGAAGAGTTCCGGAACGGCATCGAAATCCCAGTTGCTCTCCTGCAACCTCCGGGTGATCTCGTCGGCCCGACGTACCTTCTCAGCGAACTCGGGACCCTCGACCGAGGGCGCCGCAACTGCCATTCAGTAGTGCCAGCCCCCTGCGAGCGGCACATACTCCTCGTCGAGCCATCGAGCGAACGAAGGATCCTCCTTCAGCAGGTCGGAGTGCGCCTCCTTGTAGCGCTCGAGCCAAGAGCCGAGAACGCGGGAGCCACTCACGTGATCTACCTCCCCTTGCTTCCGCCGTCCGGAAGGCAGTCTCAATCGAGACGGACTTCACAGCCATCTAGCACATACTGCTACCAGCTCCCAAACTGTCAACCCTCATTTTCGGGACCTGTCGGGTTTCCGTGGGTGCGATAGCTTCGCATCCGCGCCACGATGCGCCGATGAGCAGCGCGTTCGAGCCGGAAGGCCGGCGCCGACACATCCCTGCCATATCGGCACCGGTAAGCGCCGACGGACCGGAAGTCCTGCCCCCTCAGGCCCGTCGGTGCCGTGGTCGCCGACATCACCGCACGGTGTGGCGCCGTAGCAGGGTCCGGAGTAGGGATCCGTGGCAACGCGGGGAGATCGTCGACAGCGGCAGCTCCCCTTCCTCTGATCATTTGTGCAGGTCAGCGCCGCCCTCAGGCGAACATTATGACAATCCTGCTCCGGCAGCAATCCAGTGGATGTCGCCCTCGGTGATGAGGGCGCAGTGCGAACCCGGGGCTGGCAACCGAGCCGGTGTCCGGTGCGGCCCGCGACCCATCAGGGCCACCATCCGGTGATGAAGGTAGCCAGCAGCCCGCAAGCGTCAAGGTGCCCACGGACCCGAGCCGGGGCAAGCCCAAGGCATGTCGTCCCATGATCGCCGGGACGACCGTCGCTACTGGTAGCGGCGCAGTCCGGCGAGGTCGATGTCCGGCAGCCAGTCGCGCTGGGGGTCGTAGGCGAGCCACCCCTCGGTCCGTCCGGTCTCGACGGCGCGCTGCAGCAGCAGTCCAAGTACTGGGTGCCGGTCCTCCTGGCGCCAGACCAGCGACCACAGGCAGCACGGCGTCGGATCGAGCTCGATCAGCCGGATGCCCGCGTCGCTGGGGATGGGCCAGTCGCGGCCGAAGAGGGTGAAGCGTCGCCGGTCGCAGTACAGCTGCTCGATGGCGTGCTCCAGCCCGAGGTTGTGGCCGCTGCTGTCCAGCGGGATGCGGAAGTGGTCGGCGAACCGGCGATAGCCTCCCAGCAGCTCGACCGGGCTGCCGCCAGCGGGGAACCACATGACGGACTCCCGCAGGTCGGCTGGGCGCAGCAGGGTCGCGTCGGCCAGCCGGTGCTTAGCACTGACGGCCACCGCCAGGCGCTCCAGCAGGACGGGCCGGTGCGTCAGTCCGCTCGGCCAGGGACGATCCAGGTCCTGGACGCGGCCGAAGCAGGCGTCGATTTCGGCGCGGCCCAGCGCCTCCAGGGCGGCCTGGAGGCTGCGGCGCATGCTCAGCTCGACGGTCAACTCGGGGGTTTCGTTGAGCAGGCGGCGAACCATCCGCAGCGGCGCCTGTACGTGGCCCCAGACGTCGACCCGCAGCGGCCAGGACGCCGGCTGGGCAGCCAGGGCGGCGGCGTCGGCGGCGGCCAGGAGCTGGCGGGCGTGCGGCAGGAAGCGATGGCCGGCGTCACTGAGTTCCACCCCGCGGGTGCCGCGGACCAACAGCGGCTCGCCGAGGGTGTGCTCCAGCCGCTGGATGCGCTTGGAGAGGGCCTGCTGGGTGAGGAACAGCCTGGCGGCGGCGCGGCCGAAGTGCAGCTGCTCGGCGACTTCGACGAAGGCCCGCACCTGCGGCAGATCCAGCTCCATGGCCTGAGCTTGGCCGACAACCGCAGGTTGTCAAGCCGGCCCGACAAAGCTGTTGGACGTGCGGGGTCTGGTGGCGGTGTCCTAGAGGCGAGCACGTTGATCCGCGCGGGCATGCCCCGCCCAGCCGATCGCCGCGAGCGGTCCCGACACCAGGAGGGATATACCGATGGACTCGCTGCACCTGGAGCTGGCCCTGCGGTCCGGCAAGCAGCCAGCGGTCTGGCTGCTGGAGGAGACCGAGGCCGACCGGCGGACGCGCGGCCGGCGCCACCACCGGCGCCAGCACCTGATCCGAACCACCAGGGCCCACGCACCGCAGGCCATTCACGAGTGGAGAGGGCGGCGGTGAGGGAGCCACCTGATGTGGTCTGGCAAGCCAAGGCGACACAGGCGGAGAGGAAGGTGAAGACAATGGCAGTCCAGGACGTGGTCGTGGTCTCGATCCCGGTGTCGGATCAGGAGCGGGCTAAGGCGTTCTACCTCGACAAGCTCGGGTTCCAGCTCACCCGTGAGGACGACTCCATTCCAGGGATCCGCTGGGTCCAGGTGGGTCCGAAGGGAGGCACCACCGCGCTGACGCTGGTCACCTGGTTCGAGTCGATGCCTCCCGGCTCCCTCAAGGGGCTGGTGCTCAAGTCGAGCAACCTTCAGGCGGACTACGAGGACCTGGTGGCCAAGGGAGTCGAGTTCGACGGGCCACCCCAGCGGCAGCCGTGGGCCACCGAGGCGGTCCTGCGTGACCCCGACGGGAACAGCCTAGTCCTCCAGCAGGCCTGAACAGGCCGGTTGAAGGCGGCCCGGGGTCCTGGCCCCGGGCCGAGGCATCGACGATGAGCTCGTTGTGGGGATGCAGATGGGGAGATCACAGAGAGGCACGTGCCGTGGTCGGCTCGGCGCCTGACTGGGACGCGCTGCAACGCGGGATCTCCGGGCAGCTGGTGCGACCCGGCGACGACGCCTACCAGCGGGCGCGCACGCCGTTCATAGCGTGGTTCGACGACCCGGAGCCGCAGGCCGTGGTGCGCTGCGCCGCTCCGGAGGACGTCGCCGAGGTCATCGGGTTCGCCCGCCGCCAGGGCATCGGCATCGCCGCACGCAGCGGCGGCCACTGCTTTGCCGGGTACTCGTCCACGCGCGGCGTCGTCATCGACGTCACGCCGATGTCGTCGGTGGTCGTCGCCGACGGGGTGGCCGAGGTGGGGGCCGGGACGCGCCTTGGCGACCTGTACGAGCGCCTGCTCGACCACGGCCTGACCATCCCGGCCGGCACCTGCCCGTCGGTGGGCATCGGTGGTCTCACCCTCGGCGGCGGTCACGGCATCCTGGGCCGCCGCTACGGCCTGACCCTGGACCACCTGCTGGCGGCGCGGGTGGTCCTGGCCGACGGACGCGTGGTCGACTGCGACGAGCAGCACCACGCCGAGCTGTTCTGGGCGCTGCGCGGCGCCGGCGCCGGCAACTTCGGCGTGGTGACGTCGTTCACCTTCCAGCTGCGGCCGGCGGCCGGCATGTCCAACTTTCACCTGGCATGGTCCTATGGGCAGGCCGCCGCGGTGATTGCGGCCTGGCAGCGTTGGGCCCCGCAGGGCCCTGACGAGCTGGCCGCCGAGCTGGTGCTGACCGGCCCCGGCGATCCGTCCGCCGAGCCGACCGTCGAGCTGTACGGGACCGCGCTCGGCACCCTCGGGGACGCCGGCGAGCTCCTGGAGCGCCTCATACCACTGGTTGGCGCCGACCCGCGGTCCCAGGTCTGCACCGAGCTGTCCTACCGTGACACCATCCGCTATCAGGCCGCGCCCAGCGCCAGCGGTCGGCCCGCGCAGCCGCCGCCCGGGCGGCCATCGCGCTGGCGCCGCCGCTTCACCAAGTCCGAGTTCTTTGATCGGCCACTGCCCGCCCAGGCGATCACGGCGCTGGTCGCCGGCCTGGCCGACCGACGGGCACCCGGCCAGGACCGCAGTGTGGAGTTCACGCCATGGGGTGGGGCCTACCGTCGACGCTCGCCCCAGGCCACAGCGTTCGCCCACCGCCAGCACCGCTTCCTGCTGGAGCACCTGGTCGTCGTCGCCCCCTGGGCGTCGGCTGCGGAGCAGCGCGCCGCCCACCGGTGGGTGAGGCGGTCGTGGGCGTGCGTCCATCCCTGGGGGTCGGGCGGCGTGTACCCGAACTTCCCAGATCCCGAGCTGGCCGACTCGGCGCGTGCCTACTACGGCGACAACTACGCTCGCCTGCGCAAGGTCACGGCCAAATACGACCCCGACGCCGCCTTCCGCTTCAACCAGGAACCCAGGACCCGCTGACGGCCGCCGAAGCTGGTGCAGCGTCAAGCTGGCCGTGCTGCCCCGCCGGCCTGTGCGTTTGCCGGTGGGCGGCTTCCGAGCGGACCCGACCGGCGGCGTCGCACCGGTACTGAGAGGACATCGGTCGCCGACCATCGCACCTGGCCGACAGCGCGTCAGCGAATCGGGAAGCTGCACCCCGAACCTGCGCCAGATCCAGCTCCATGGCCTGAGCTTGGCCGACAACCGCGGGTTGTCAAGCCGGCCCGAGAAAGCTGTTGGACATGCGGGTCTAGTAGCGGTGTCCTTGGTGGCATGGAACTCATCGACTGTACCGGCAGCCCCGCAGCCGCCCCCCTGACCGGAGTGGCGGCCGGTGTGCCGTATGTGGCGCTGCCACCATCCAGTGGGTCACGGCGGGCACCGCTGGTGGTGGCCTGGCACCTGCTGGGCCCGCCGCGCAGCCAGCACGCGATGGTCGCGGCGTTGCCAATGGCGCGCCTGTCGGCATGGCCGGTGTACCTGCGCCTGCCGATGTTGGCCGCTCGCGCCCCCTTGAGCGACCCAGAGGACTTGGTGCGCTGCGGCGCCGAAGACCTCGGGTTCAGCCTGCCCAGCCCAGTGATCGAGCGGGCCGTTGCCGGGTTCCCGACCGTGGCGGCGGCGCTGCGCGCCAGACTGCCGGTGGATGACCCGCCGATCGGGCTGGTCGGCGGGTCGGTAGGTGCGGTGGTTCTGCTGACCTTGGCCGAGGGTGAGGTGCCCGGTGCATGGGGGCGGCCGCTGCTACCGCTAGCGCCGCAGGCTCACCAGAACGAGGACGTCACACCCCGCCTGGCCATGGCAAGTGTCGCGATGAGTGGAAGGAGGTGAGTACCGTGATCAGGGGTATCAGCCAGGTCGTCCTGGAGGTCGAGGACAAGGAACGGGCCAAAGGGTTCTGGACCGAGACCCTGGGCTTCGAGCTCACGCAGGACGCCCCCTACGGGGAGGAGCGGTGGCTGGAGGTCCGCACCCCCGACAAGGCCGTGACCGTGGTCCTGGATCTCCGCCAGGGGGCGCGGCCGACCGCTCCCGACCCGAGCCTGCCGACCTCCAACGTGGTCTTCTACACCGACGACCTGCAGCAGACCCACAAGGAGCTGGCCGCCCGCGGCGTGCAATTCCCTGTGCCGCCGGTCCAGCAGCCGTTCGGCTGGTGGTCGATCTTCGAGGATCCCGACGGCAACCGGTTCGCGCTGGTGCCACGCGGCCAGTAGCGCTCTAGCCCACGGTTGCCTGGTCCCGGTGGCGGCGCCGCCACCGGGACCAGGCGCCAGGGTCGCCAACGGATCAGGAGGAGTGCATGAACGACCAACCACTCCTGGACCGGGCCGCGCCGCGGGTGGCGCTGGTGACCTGCGCGCAGGTCCCCGACCTGGACGCCGACACACGCAAGCTACTTGGGCCGCTGGAAGCGGCTGGGTGGCCGCCGAGCCGGTGGTGTGGGACGACCCGACGGTGAACTGGGCAGGCTTCGACCTGGCGGTGATCCGCTCCTGCTGGGACTACGTACCGCGCCGCGCCGAGTTCCTGGCCTGGGCACAGGGTGTGCCGCGGCTGGCCAACCCGCCCGAGGTGCTGGCCTGGAACACCGACAAGCGCTACCTGCAGGAGCTGGCCGCCGTCGGGCTCCCGGTGGTGCCCACCACCTGGGTGGCGCCGGGTCGTCCGTGGACGGCCCCGGCGCGGGGGGAATGGGTGCTCAAGCCGGCCATCAGCCTGGCCGCCCTGGACAGCGGCCGCTACCGGTTCGGCGACCCCCAGCAGCGGCGGCTGGCGGTCGGGCACCTGCGGCGGCTGCAGGCCGCCGGTCGGGTGGTGATGGTGCAGCCCTATCTGCACGCGGTGGACACCGATGGGGAGACCGCGCTGGTGTACCTGGGCGGCAGGTTCAGTCACGCGATCCGCAAGGGGCCGGTGTTGGACGGCCCCGACACCGGTGTCGACCGACGGGCGCACGCACGTGCTGCTGCCGGTGGGCGCCCTGGTGCGGCGGGCGGACGCCGCGGTGGTGATCGGTGCTGCCCTGGTGGCCAAGGCGGCCGGCTGGGGGCACCGGCGGATCGCGGTGTGGCTGGACCGGCCGGCGTCCACGGTGCGGGGCTGGCTGCGCCGATTCGCCGCGCGAGCGGGGCCGCTGCGGGCGGCGTTCACCACGCTGCTGTGCGAGCTGGACCCGGACCCGCCGGTGCCCGAGCCCGCTGGATCTCAGGTGGCGGATGCGGTGGAGGCGATCATCGCCGCGGCTGGGGCGGTGGGGCGCCGGTGGGGCCTGGTGCTGGTCGGGTTGTCGCCGTGGGAGTTGGCTGCCGCCGTCACTGCGGGGCGGTTGCTTGGGCCTTCCAGCACGGTGGAGGTGCGCAACACCAGCTGCCCCTGGTGAGGCGGGCCTCGGCCAAGCAGCCTCGACGCGGCCGATCCCCCAGCCGTGTTGAGGAGGCGAGTAGGTGCCCCAGTCCCACGCCGACGACGAGACGCGCCACCGGGCCGAGCGGGCCCGCCGGGTGGCGTTGTTCCGCTATGAGCTCATCCAGGACCTCATCGACCCTGCCCTTTCCAGCCGCCAGCGCGGACGGCTGGTCCGCGAACTGGCCGAACACACCCACCAAGGCCCGTTCGGTGAGCAGGTGCGGGTGTCCCGGCCCCACCATCGACCGGTGGGTCCGCTGGTGGCGCGCCGGCGGGTTCGAAGCGCTGGTGCCCACCCCGGCACGGGTGAGTGCGCGCACCCCGGCCGAGGTGCTGGCCCTGGCCGCGGCGCTCAAGCGGGAGCGCCCCGAGCGCACCGCCGCGCAGGTCACCAGGATCCTGCGGGCCCAGTCCGGCTGGGCGCCGTCGGAGCGCACCCTGCAGCGCCACTTCGTGCGCCTGGAGCTCGACCACAAGGTCCAGGCCGACCCGCCGGTGTTCGGCCGGTTTCAGGCCGACCGGCCCAACGAGCTGTGGACCGGGGATGCGCTGCACGGCCCGGTCATCTGTGGCCGCAAGACCTTCCTGTTCTGCTTCATCGACGACCACTCGCGGGCGGTGATGGGCGCCCGGTTCGGCTATCACGAGGACACCGTGCGGCTGGCGGCGGCGCTGCGGCCCGCGCTGGCCGCCCGCGGCGTCCCCGAGCAGATCTATGTGGACAACGGGTCGCCGTTCGTGGACTCCTGGCTGCTGCGCGCCTGCGCGGTGCTTGGCATCAGGCTGGTGCACTCCACCCCGCGCCGACCCCAAGGCAGGGGCAAGATCGAGCGGTTCTTCCGCACCGTCCGCAGCCAGTTCCTGGTCGAACTGGACGGCCAGGCCGCCGAACGGGTCGCTGACCTGGCCGAGCTGAACCGCTTGCTGGTCGCCTGGGTGGAAACCGACTACCACCCCCAGGTCCACTCCGAGACCGCCGCGCCACCACTGCGACGCTGGCGGGAAGCTCTCCCTGACCCGCTGCCCCGCCCCACCCCCGCCCAGCTGCGCGAGGCGTTCTTGTGGGCCGAGCACCGCACCGTCACCACCAACGCCACCGTGTCGCTGCACAACAACACCTACCAGGTCGACCCGCTGCTGGTCGGCCGCAAGGTCGAGCTGGTCTTCGACCCCTTCGACCTCACCGACATCCAGGTCCGCCACCAGCAGCGCACCTTCGGCAAAGCGGTCGCGTTCCGGATCGGCCGTCACGCCCACCCCAAGGCCCGCCCCGAACAGCCCGACACCGGCCCCCCACCACCGACCGGCATCGACTACCTGCGCCTGCTCCAGGTCGCCCACCAGCAGCAGCTGGCCACGCGGATCAACTACGCCGCCCTGGCCGATGTCGATGCCGACGGCCACCACCACCCCCAGCTCGGCCCAGCCGACCGGCACGACCACAGCGGACCAGCCCAGCCGGCCCCCGACGGTCAGATCCCCGGCCAGCTCGCCCTCACCCACCAAGCCCACGTCGACCCCGACCAGGAGCGGTCATGATCGAGCGTCTGCAAGCCACCTACGGGTTCACCAGGATGCCGTTCGGCCGCGAGCTTGCCCCCCAGATGCTGCACCGCCACACCGCCCACGCCGAAGCGGTCGCCCGCATCACCTGGTGCATCGACCAGCACGCCCTGGGCGTGCTCACCGGCGAGGTCGGCGTCGGCAAGACCGTCGCCGTCCACGCCGCCCTGGCCAGCCTGGACCCCGCCCGCCACACCCTGATCTACCTGCCCAACCCCACCGTGGGCACCCGCGGCATCCACCACGCCATCGTCACCGCCCTGGGCGGCACCCCCGCCCCCACCGCGCCACCCTCATCCCCCAGGCCGCCGACGCGCTGGCCACCGAAGCCGCCGAACGCGGCCGCACCCCCGTGCTGGTCATCGACGAAGGCCACCTACTCGACCACGACCAGCTCGAAGCCATCCGCATGCTCACCAACCACGACCTCGACAGCCGCTGCCCACTGGCCTGCCTGCTGGTCGGCCAGCCCACCTGCGCCGCAAGATCAAACTCGGCGTGCTCGCCGCCCTCGACCAGCGCATCGCCGTGCGCTACCACATGCCCGGCATGACCCTGGAAGAGACCACCGACTACCTGCGCCACCACCTCCACCTGGCCGGACGATCCGACACCCTGTTCTCCGACGACGCCGCCGCGCTGCTGCACCAGACCAGCCGCGGCTACCCCCGCGCGGTCAACAACCTCGCCCTGCAAGCCCTGCTGGCCGCCTTCGCCACCAACAAAAGCATCGTCGACGAGTCCTCCGCCCGCGCCGCCGTCACCGAAACCGCGACCGAGTGAGCATCACGCCGACAACCTGACCATCAAGCCCCGCCCAGCACCACCCGGCGGGGCTTCTCACATTCCCAACATGCTCACCAGCAACGACGCCTACATGCTCACGCCGACTGGCGGGCAACATGGCACCCTCGTCGCCGAGCTGGCCAATATCGGCGGCCTGATCAACCTGGAGCAGCGACGGCTGGTGGCCGACCCCGCTGGGCAGTTCCGCTCGCTCACCACGGCCCCTGAATTGCTCGGCCTGTGATGGTGGGCCTACGCCGACCAAGGTCCGCGCGCCTCCCACTGCGCGGCGCTTCGGGCCGCGTACGGTCCGCGCGGACAAGGCGTACCACCATGCCTCACCGATAAGGCGTGTGACTGGAAGGCGAGTGGCCTTGCGCCCGCGTTGAGAGGCCTGTGAGGGCTGGAGTGAGGCTCGCGTCCAGGGCATACTTGCCGGCTCATGCCACCGAGTTCCCTGGCCGGAGTTGCTGCGTGCCGGTCCGGAGTCGAGGCCTTGGCCGCCGGCCGCCGATGGGTGCTGCGTCGCCACTCGGCCTGCCCGAGGGTCCACGTTGGCCTGCCCGGCCTGGGCAAGAGCGCGCTCACAGAATCCGGTTGAGCCCTCGCCAACTGCCTGGCGCGGCGGCCGTGGCGGCATCCAGGCCGCAGGTCAGGCCACGCCGGGCAGCCAGCGCAGGCAACGCGAGGAGATCGTCGACGGAGATGCTGGCATGACCGCTCCTCTCCTTCATCTGTCGAGGTCAGCGGCTAGCAAATTGGCAATCCTGTTCTCCGCCGTCATCCACTGGGTGTCGCCGTCGGTGATGAGGCCGCCGCCGCCGTTGGAGTCCTGGTGCTGGAAGATGCCGTCGATCATGTAGGTGACGGTCTCGAAACCGCGGTGCGGATGCCAGGGCGTGCCCTTGGGCTCGCCTGGCGCGTAGTCGACCTCGCCCATCTGGTCCATGTGCACGAACGGGTCGAGGGTCGCGAGGTCGACCCCTGCGAATGCGCGGCGGACCGGGAAGCCTTCGCCCTCCAGGCCGGAGGGTGCCGTGGTCACGGAGAGCACGGGGCGATCTGCCACCGTGGGGTCCACGGCGGGGACGCGGGGCAGGACCATGGTGTCGGCGCTGATGGCTGGCATGACCGCTCCTCGGTCTGGCCTGGCTGCGTACTTTGTCACCCGTAGCAAGGATACTTGCAGGCGCAACATTCCAGCCGTGCCCATCCGGATAGCCCGGATGCCGTTCTCGCGCAGCGCGCTGATCGCGCGGGCGTTGGTGCGGGTGGCAGGGAGCTTCGCCCGGCTGCGCACGATGGCCGCGTTGCTCATGAGCCGCTCGAGGTCGCCCTCGGTGAAGACCGCGACGATCTCGGGTCGAAGCCTGCGAAGACCTGCCGGAAGTCCGGGCACTTGGCCAGAATCGTCAGCCAGCTCAGCCCGGACTGGAACGCCTCCAGACTGATGCGCTCGAACGGCCCCGCTCGCCGCGGACCGGCATGCCCACTTGGTGTCGTGGTGCCGCAGTTTCAACGTGTGGCTCGTCGCCCGCGGACAGCGCGCCAGCCATCCTTAGTGCTCTGGCACGGAAGTTCGATCACGTATCTGGGGTATCCCCTTTGCTGCACCAGCCTCAAGATGTGGGGTCTGACGCTGGCGAGCTGCGGTCGCGAGCGGGGTTCGGGTTGACGGCGAGGATGCAGACCACGGGAGGGTCCAGGTCGAGGGTCTCGGCCCTGGTTTTGGTGTAGCCAGCGTCCTGGAGCAGGGCTTCGATCTCGCGGGCGGCATTGCGGGAGGTGCTCGCCGTGGCCCCTGGGCAGCGGGGCTGGGATGCGATGGCGATGTGTCCGCCGGGGCTGAGTCGTCGGCGTAGCTCTTCGAGTCGCTGGGTCGGTGCCGGCCAGAACCCGAGGGAGTTGACGGTGAGGATGGCGTCGAAGGGACCACCGAGCGAGGGCGGAAGCTGATCGACCGAGGCCCTGCTCAGGCTGACCCGTCCGGCGGCGATGGCGGAGGCGTTGCGTCTGGTCGCCTGTCGGAGCATCACTTCGGAGTGGTCGATGCCGCACACGTGTCCTTTGTCGCCGACTCGGCGGCTCAGCTCGGCGATCGCGAGGCCGGGACCGAAGCCGATCTCGAGGACCCGGTCGGTGGGCTGCACATCGAGCAACGAGACCACCCAGCTGTTGCGCTGGCGGTTGGACGGGCGATGCGCCATCACCCAGCCGGCAACACTCCCGGCCGTGCCCTGGGGGTGAGCGAACTGGCCAACGATGGCCGCGATCACGGCCCGCTTCACTGCCATGGCCTGCTCGCGGTGACGAGCCATGCCCGGGATCCCAGCAGCAGGCCATCGGGCGTGACGTATGGTTGGAGCGCGGCCTGGACGGCCTCGCTGACCCGGGCGACCGTCGGCGGGTCGGCGTCCCGGAGCAGGGAGTTCCAGATCCCGGTCGACTTGAGGAACGCGACGGTGTCGACGACATCGGGGCCCATCCACAGCGGCTCGGCGATCGGCTCGATGGCGACGTCGCTGAGCGCCGCGGCGCGCAACACGGTGGCAATCCGATCGCGTTCGCTTAGCGAGAACGGTCCCGGAGCTGTCGGATCATCAAGCGGTGGGAGCGCCACGTGCTGGGCGGCGGCGGCGCCGGGGACCACGATCCATTGGTTGTCGGCGAGGTTCTGCCAGCACACGAAGACCAGCCGGCCCCCGGTGCGAAGGCCGCGGGCGATGTTGGCGAACGCGGCCGCCGGGTCGGCGAAGAACATCACACCGAAACGGCTCAAGGCGACATCGCCCGCGCCGGGCGTGAAGCGGTGCACCTGGGCGTCCCCATGCTCAAAACGGACATTGGTCAATCCCTCCTCCTGGGCGCGGCGGGCCGCCTGGCGCAGCATCGCCGCGCCCAGGTCCACCCCCAGGGCCTCTGCTTCGATTGCGACCCTCCCAGCCGCTCGGGTCGTGGACCCGGTGCCGCAACCGATGTCGACGACCCGGTCGGCGCGTCCGATGGCGGCCGAGGTCAGCAGGTGGTCGGTGAACGGCGCCAGCATGCGCTCGTAGCGCTCCTCGTGGACCAGCCAATGCACGGCCTCGTCGCCATTCCAGTAGCGGGCCTGCTCCTCGTTGGTCACCGCCCAGGTCTCCACGGCCCGCAGTCAACGCCTTCAAGTACACTTGAAGTCAAGATGTCCGATCGGCTGCTGACCATCGGTGAGCTGGCCCGCCGCGCCGGGGTTGCCACCTCGGCCCTGCGCTACTACGAGGAACTGGGCCTGCTCCCAACGGCCGCCAGGATCTCAGGGCAACGCCGCTATCCCGAATCGGCAGTCGGGCTCGTCGGTATCATCCTGCTACTGCGCGACGTCGGGTTCTCGCTCGCCGAGCAGAAGGCACTCATGGCATCACGCGCCATCGCGCTCGACGACTGGCAGCGGCTCGCTCGGCGCAAGCTCAACGAGCTCGACGAGCAGATCGCCAAGGCCCAGACCGCCCGCGAGGCCATCGATCACGCGCTGCGCTGCCCGCACGAAGACATCCTCGAATGCCCCAACTTCGCCAGCGTCATCGCCGCCCGCCTCACCGGTCAACCGCTCCACCAAGCCCACCCCCACTAGCCACCCCGGCAGGATCCGGCGTGCGTCCACACGCCACCACCGAGTCCTTGTGCACGTCCAGGCCAGCGCACCGCTCGACCACGACCTTCAACTGCGCCTCCTTGCCCGCGTCATCACCAAACCGCCGACCGGAGGGGCCTATCGGCCAGAAGTCTAAAGCGCGTGCTCGCGGCGACATCATGGGTGCTCAAGGCCCCCGTAGCCACACGTAGAGTCGGGCTCGCAGCACCAAGCGCGGCCGGTGTCGCCGGCCGGCACCCAGCCAGCATTTCCCCCATCCCGGGTGGGCTGCAAGCCCCGGGGCCACTTGCTGTCCGTCTGCTGCCCCTTAGAGCATGTTTCTTACCTTTGACTGACTGTTGGAGCGTCGTGTCGGCGGATGGGCGAGGTCAGATCCAGCCCTGCTCCCAGGCGCGGTGGGCGGCCGCGTGCCGCGAGCTGACCCCAGCTTGGACATGGCCGCCGACAGGTAGTTGCGGACCGTCCCCGGCGCCAGGTGGACCTGCACGGCGATCTCGCTGGCCGACGCCCCGGTCCGAGACGCCCGCAGCACCTGCAGCTCCCGCTCGGTGAGCGGGCAGTCGCTCTCAGTCAACGCCGACGCGGCGATGTCGGGTCGGTCGCAGCTGGCGGGCCAGCCGGACCGCATCCGTCGAGGTGGCCGCCTCGGCCACGACGGTGAGGTCCTCCTCCAGCTCAAGCAGAGCCGCCAGGGCGCCCCTGAGGAGGTCCTCGTCGTCGGCGAGCAGCAGCCGGATCATCCCCACCTCCGGGCCGGTGCTTGCGTCCAGTGGCAGCGACGCCGCTACACGAAGCGGTCGCCGTCGTGCTCCCGGGTCAGCGTGCCTCCGACCGCCGCCAGCCGCTCGGCGAGCATATCCAGCCCGGTACCGCCGCACCGTGAGCTAAGCTGACCGCGCCGTAGGATTACTGCTGCCGGTTCTCGGCGAATGCGACGTGACGTGGACGAGCTTGCGTGGAGCACAGGAGAAACAGTGGTGGCGGGCAGGGCGGATTTCACGGCCGAGGAGTGGGCGGACCTCAGTAGCGCTCTGATCTCTGCCGCGGAGCTGGTGAGCTTCTCCGATGGCGGCAGGTCCGGCATGGCCAGGGAGATGCCGAAAGTCCGCAGAACTCTAGAGCATGCTAGAGACCGGCATTCCAGCCAGCTCGTGCGCGAGCTTGCCGGCGAGCCTGGCCGTAGCGTCATCGATGCGCACATGTCGCCAGGTGAGGCTGAAGAGCCGGTCTTGCGGGTGCTGCGGGCTGCCGCCGCGGCGCTGTCGGCCAAGGCTCCGGAGGAGCTGGAGGCGTACCGAGGCTTCGTGGTCCACCTCGGCGAGGTGGCCGCCGGAGCCACTAGATCGGGCGGCGTGTTCGGTGTCGGAGGGCAACGGGTCAGCTATGCGGAGGCGTCGACGCTTGCTAGGATCCGCCAGGCCGTCGGCGCGTCATAGCCCTTTGTCACCCGCGAGACCCAGCCGCGAAGCACCGCGTGCACCGGTTGGAGCGCGCCTGGGCCCACCGGGCAAGGCGGTCACGGTGCGCCAGTGGGGGGATAGCAGAGCAGTTCGGCGAACCTCTGTGCGAGGCTTGGGCGGCCGGTTGCTGGCCTGGTGGGTAGGGGCGGTTCAGCGTTTCGCAAGGCTCTCCTGCTTGGACTCGTCCCGAGGGGTGGACGGATCCGCGGCTGCCTGACGCCGGCGGCGGTTACGGATCGCGCGGGCCAGCAGGACGGCGATCAGCAGCGCAGCCAGCAGCACCGAGCTGGCCATGCCGAGCCGGTCGCCGTACTGGCGCCAGGACGCGCCCGCGGCGGCGCCCACCGAGACGTAGGTCACTGACCAGGCGGTGGCGCCGGCCGCACACCAGCGAATGAACCGCCAGTAGGGCAGGCGGACCGCACCAGCCACCACCGGCACCAAGGCGTGCGCCACCGCCACGAAGCGGACCCCCAGCAGCGCGCGGGCGCCCCGTCCGTTGAGGAACGCGCTCGCTCTCGCCCAGTTGTGGTCGCCGAGCCGCTGGCCCAGCCGGCTGAACCGGATCCGCCCGCCGAACCGACGGCCAATCAGGTAGCCGATCGACTCGCCGAGCAGGGACCCCAGCGTGGCAGCCCCGATCAGCAGGGCGAACCGGCCAGGGGTGGTGACGGTGGTGGCCGCCAGCAGCACCACGGCGTCACCCGGCACGATCAGGCCGACCAGCATCGAGGTCTCCAGCACCATGAACAGGCTGGTGAGCAGGTACAGGCTGATGGGGGGGACGGCGGCCAGCCAGTCGAGGAGCTGCTGGATGAGCTCGGTCATGGCTGGCGCTCCTTCGGGTGGACCGGATACCGGCACACGCTTGGTGGCTGACGCCTACGCTAAATGGCTGCACCGGTGCCCACATCGGGAACGGCCCTGTTGCGCCTCAGGGTTTCCCCTGGAATGTCCCCCAGACCTGGTCGGCCAGGTCGTTGATGGGAAACGAGCCGGGCGTCAGCACCGAGCCGTCCGGCTCGCGCCGGATCCCGCGGGAGTCCTGGTCGAATTCGTCGTTGATCTCCCCGACCAGCTCCTCCAGCAGGTCCTTGACGGTCACGATGCCCTCGATGCCGCCGTACTCGTTGATCACGATGGCGAACTGCTGCCGCTCGGCCTGGAGGCGGCGCAGCGCGTCCAGCACGCCCAGCGACTCCGGCAGGTCGGCGTCGGGCGGACGTGGTCGGCGACTCGGTCGCGGGCGTCGATCAGGTCGACCAGGTGGGCGATCCCGATGACGTTGTCCACCTCGCGATGGTAGACGGGGCGGGCTGTGGGTGGTGGCCACCAGCTTGCGGACTCCCTCGGGTGCAGGCAGGTCGGCGGCCAGGACGACCACGTCGCGGCGGGGGACGAGCACGTCGCGCTCCGCAGAGGAACTGGCACTGACCAAAACGCCAGGGTGGCGGTAGAGAGGTAGATCGGACCCAGGCTCCCAGCAGATGAGTCAGGGTGTCCGTGATGCCCTATGCGCCCGGACGTTGACGGGGACCAGACCACCGGGCCCAGTTGGTCCCTCGCCGGCTGTAGCGGCTGCACCAGCCCGGGGGAGCCCGCACCGACCATCCCGCGGTCCGCACCGCAGCGTGTGCGTGACACCTGCCACGCCGCCGGAGGCGGCTACACCTCGGCTGGCCGTTGCGCCTCCAGCACGGTGACCGTCATTCCCCCGGGGCCGCATCGCTGGAACACGTGGTAGGCCATCTCGGCGAAGACATCCTGGTAGTCGTGGACAGGCACGGCCACGCGCGGTTGCACTCTCCGCAGGTAGTCCACGGCTTCCGAGAGCTTCATCCAGGGCGCGCCGACGGGCACCGCCAGCACCTCCACCGCTGCGTCCGGCACCGTGAACGCGTCACCGGCGTAGAAGAACCGGTCGGCCACCAGGTAGCCAACGTTGGGGACGTTGGGCAGATCGGGATGGATGATCGCATGCTCGCGGCCGTAGACCCCGATGGGCACCCCCAGGTCCACGACGTCGCCATCATGCACGAGCTGGCCCTTGACGCCGCGCTGGGCCATGCAAGCGGCGCTCGCCTCGTCACACACCACCCGGGCCTCCGGGTTGCGTTCCAGCAGTGCGTGCAGCCGGTCCACGTCGAGATGGTCCTCGTGGATGTGGGTGACCAGCACGCCGGTCAGCCCGGTGAGCGCCTCAAAGCCGCTCGAAAAGCAGCCCGGGTCGATGAGCAACCGGGACTGCGCCTGTTCGACGAGCAGGCAGCAATGGCCGAGCTTCTGCAGTCGCACGGCCCCACCCTACACGGCAGCGGCATGCGGCGGGCAGGCGCGGCCGCCAGGGCAAGGGCAGCAGCCGGTCATGCAGGAGCCGGGCCTGGCCAAGACCGCGACCTCACGGCTGGCTGCTGGGCCATCCCGACAGCCTGAACACCGACCAGCAGCTCAAGCGCAGGCGAGTGCTGGTCCGCCGCCCGCGTCCAGAACACGTCTTCTGGGTCGCGGGCACGCTGGTGCGCGCCTGCCGCTGGCTCCACCGCATATGAACCAGCATCGCGGACACTCTCAGTCAGAATGATCGGGCGACGTCACTCGCAGGTCCCAGCTCACACGTCATCTACCCTGGCCGATGATCTGTGCAGGTCAGCGGCACTATCGACGCTGACAGAATGACAATTCTGCTCCGGCCGTCATCCACTGCGTGTCGCCGTCGGTGATGAGGCCGCCGCCGCCGTTGGAGTCCTGGTGCTGGAAGACGCCGTCGATCATGTAGGTGACGGTCTCGAAGCCGCGGTGCGGGTGCCAGGGCGTGCCCTTGGGCTCGCCTGGCGCGTAGTCGACCTCGCCCATCTGGTCCATGTGCACGAACGGGTCGAGGGTTGCCAGGTCGACCCCGGCGAACGCGCGCCGCACCGGGAAGCCCTCGCCCTCCAGGCCGCTGGGCGCGGTGGTGACCGAGACCACGGGGCGCTCGGCGGCCTCGGGTCCTGGTTGGGGCACACGGGGGAGGGCAATGGTGTCGCTGGTCACCGCGGGAATCGCCGAACCTCCAGAGCTTCGTTCAGGGTGTCGCCATCGATTGTGCAGTCATGGTTGCGGGTGCAACCGTCGCGGGGTGCAACGCGTCCTCTGCCCGGCTTGTTCCGAGCCTGGGCCGGCGCGGTTCCAGTTCCCGGGCGCTGGCGCTGGCACATGGGTCCAGCGGCACGTGCCCGCCAGTTCCCTCGGTCGCCGGACCGAGCTGCTCAGCTCTCGGCGTCGGGGCGCTCTTGTGAAGTAACCGCACGCTCTCACGGCAAGTCTGGCACCGGTTGGGTGGAGCCGTCGCTGACCTGAGCGAGCGCGGCGGCATCGGGTTGCGACCGAGCCCGGGGAGCCCATTCCGCCGCCCGGGGTAGGTGCCGGGGACGATGCCGAAGGTGCACTCGAAGGCTGTGGCGAAGGAGAACTCGGTGCCGTATCGATCTTGAGGGCGATCTCCGCAAGCGATGCGTGAGGCTGCGGCCGCTTACGAGCGTGCGCCCTTACCCGTTGCGCCTGCGGTGACTAGTAAGTTTACCGACTGGTTGGTATAGTAACGGCATGCCAAGACCACGTGGACCAGCCCGAGACCAGCTGCTCGAGGCAGCACAACGCCTGCTGCTGGAGCGCGGCTACGAGGCGGCCGCGCTCGACGAGGTCTGCGCCACCGCGCAGGTCACCAAAGGCGGGCTCTTCTACCACTTCGAGTCCAAGGAGCAGCTCGCCGCTGCCGCTATCGAGCACTTCTACGCCCAGCTGGTCGACAAGGGCCGCCACGCCATGGGCGTCGCGCCCACCGACCCCGCCCAGCTGCTGTGGCGCTACCTAGACGCCGTCGTGAAGCTGCTGCAGGACCCATTGCTCTCGCGGGGCTGCCTGCTCGGCGCCATGGCCCTGCAAACCCCCCAGACCCACCCGGCCGTCGCCGTCGCAGCCCAGACCGCGCTGGGGGACTGGAAGGTCACGCTGACCGAATTGATCGCTGCGGCCGCCCAGCACGGGGGCGTCAGCGTCGATGCGGGAGCGCTCGCCGATGGGCTGTTGGCCGCGATCGAAGGAGGACTGCTGCTGGACCGCGACAAGCCCGCCAACCCCGCGGCGGTCGCCGCCGTCACCCACTTCAGCCACTACCTCAAGTTGACGCTCACCCAAGGAGCTGTGCGATGAACGGCAAGCATCAGGTCACCCGCACTATCCAGGTCGCCACCGACCCGGCAGCCATCTGGGCAGTCATCGAGGACTCCGCGTTGCTGCCACAGTGGGCGGGCGTGGTCACCGACGTCACCTACCTCGGCGGCGAGGAGGAGGGCGTGGGGATGACGCGCCACTGCAACGTCGAGCTCGGTGGTCGCACCGGTACCATGACCGAACGATGCGTCGAGTTCATCCCCAACCGGCGCGCCGGCTACGTGGTCGACGACGACACCCTAGGCTTCAACCGGATGCTGGTCGACTACGGCTTCACGATCACCCTCGAACCGCGATCCGACCGGACCACCGTGCTTCGCATTGACACCTACTACACCCCGCGCGATCCGCTGTACGCGCTGCTGAACCGGCTGGTGCTGCGGGGGCGGATGCGCAGTACCGTCGATGGCCTGTTGCAGGGCCTCAAGGAGATCAGCGAGCGGCGCGGCGCCCCGGCGGCCTGACCCGCCGGCTACCCGGTCGTGCCCTGCGCCATCGCCTTGCGCAGCTCCTCGGCGTCGTAGAACAGCTCGCACGGACGATCCTGCCATCACGGATCTCCAGCACCTTCGCGGCGCTGAGCACCCGGGGACCGGCTGCATGGTCCAATCGACCACCGAGCACACCAGGTCGCCGTTGGTGAACTGCTGGCGTACGCAGAAGCTGGTGACGGCGGCGCGCCCGCCGGCGGGCTATGCGACAGCGGCTGCTGGACGATGCGGTTCCAGGAAGGCCCGCCTACCGTTGGTCCAGGTCGCGGCGCACCACTCGAGTCAAGACTGCATGACGGGAGGAACGATGGACGGCGAGCAGGATCTCGGGGCCATCGCCCGGGGAATCATCGACGCCAACCTGTACATGACGCTTGGAACCGTCGACCTGGGCGGCCGACCGTGGGTGGCGCCGGTGTTCTACGCGGCAGCGGGCTACACGCAGTTCTACTGGATCTCCTCGCCCGAGGTGACCCACTCCCGCAACCTCGCACAGCGTCCGCACGTGAGCATCGTGGTGCTCGACTCGCGGGTGCCCGCCTCCACCGGCCAGGCGGTGTATATGTCGGCGGAGGCCGAGGAGTTGGCCGGAGCCGACCTTGACCACGGCGTGGAGGTCTATCCGGGCCCTCCTGAGCGTGGCGGGCGTGTCATGGCACCGGAAGATCTTCGGCCGCCTGCCGCCTACCGCCTACCGCATGTACCGCGCGACGGTGTCGCAGCACTGGATCCTGTGCCCGCGTTCCGGGCCGTGTCGCGACCACGGCCGTGCCTACGACCATCGCACCGCGGTGACGGTGCGAAGCGAATGAAGAAACCTTCGGCGCCTCGCGCCGGGATCTCACCCGATCCTGATGCCCGCGAAGACCTGACCGGAGCTGGAGGCCGCGCGGAAAGGAGCAAGCTCCCATGGACGTGTATCCGGGCCTCACCTATCGCGACGTGAAGGCTGCGCTCGCGTGGCTGGCGAACGCCTTCGGCCTTGAGCCCCGCGTCTTCGATGATGAGGGCGGCGTCGAGGAGATCCACCACGCGGCGCTCATGCACGGTGACGGGATGGTGCTGATCGAGTCCGAGCGCCCCGAGGAGCTGCATGGCAGCCACAGCGGCCGGGCCTGGGTCTACGTCGCGGTCGGCGACATCGATGGCCACTACCAGCGGGCGAAGGCGGCCGGTGTCGACGTGCTGAATGAGCCCCATACCGCCATGGGTGGTGCGCAGCGTGGCTACAGCGCCCGTGACCTTGAGGGCAATCTCTGGAGCTTCGGGACGGCACGGCCCAAGCGGTAGCCGACCCGCCAGCCCGCCAGGTCATGCCGGCCCGGAGAACAGGAGCAATGAATGAACAACACGGCACTCGTCACCGGCGCCTCGAGTGGCATTGGGCTGGAGCTGGCCCGACTGTTCGCTGGCGACGGCCACGATCTCGTGCTGGTGGCGCGCAGCGAGGGGAGGCTGCGCGAGATCGGCGAGCAGCTCGAGACGGCGCACGGCATCACCGCCACCGTGGTCGCTTCCGATCTGTCGAAGCCGAACGCCGCCCGCGACCTCGTGGAGGCTCTGCGGGCAGCGTTGATCGAGATCGACGTGCTGGTCAACAACGCCGGCTTCGGTCTGAGCGGCGCGTTCATCGACAACGACCCGCGGACGCAACTCGACATGCTCCAGGTCAACGTCGTGGCCTTGACCGAGCTGACCCGGCTCCTGCTGCCGCCGATGGTGGCGCGGCGCTCGGGACGGATCCTCAACGTCGCCTCGACCGCGGCCTTCGCGCCGGGGCCGCTGGCGGCCGTCTACGGTGCCACGAAGGCGTACGTGCTGTCGTTCTCCGAGGCCATCGGCGAGGAGTTGCGACACAGCGGTGTGACCGTAACCGCACTGTGTCCCGGTCCCACGCAGAGCGGCTTCAGCGCGGCGGCGGGCGCCGGCTCGACCCGCCTGTACGGCAAGCAGAAGCCGATGAGCAGCGCCGATGTCGCCCGCGCCGGCCACGAGGGGCTGCGCAGCGGCCGGCGGGTGGTCATCACCGGCCTGAGGAACAAGCTGCTCGTGCAGTCGGCCCGCATGTCCCCGCGCCGCATGGTCACCATGGTCGGGCGCAGGTTGTGGGAGAGCGCATGAGTGGACAGAACACCGTCCTGGAGGTGTCGCGGTGAAGCTTGGCCTGCACTACTGCAACTACTCGACGCCGTCCGACCCGACGAAGATCGCGCTGACCCTGGCTGAGACCGCGCGGATCGCTGAGCAGGCCGGAGTCTCCTCGTTCACCGCCATGGACCACTACTTCCAGATGGAGCAGGCGTCGGCCCAGGCGCCCATGCTGGAGGGGTACACAACGCTGGGCTATGTCGCGGCGAGGACCGAGCGGATGAGGCTCGGGCTGCTCGTCACCGGGGTGATGTACCGCCACCCGGGGCTGCTGGCCAAGATCGTCACCACCCTTGACGTGCTGTCCGGTGGCCGGGCGAGGCTGGGCATCGGCGCCTCCTGGTACGAACGCGAGCAGCGCGGCCTCGGCGTGCCGGTCGTGCCGGTGGGCGCCGATCATGGTTGGCGGTGGCGGCGAGAAGAAGACGCTGCTGCTGGCGGCTCGCTACGCTGACGCCTGCAACGTGTTCGGGACCAGCCCGGCCGACGTGGGGCACAAGCTGGACGTGCTGCGGTCGCACTGCGACGCTGAAGGGCGCGACTACGACGCCATCGAGAAGACCGTGCTGGCCGTGCGGCCGGTCCTGGCCGACGTGAAGGCGTTCATCGCCGCGGCCGGTGCGTATGCGAACCTGGGCGTGACCGAGATGGCGACCATGCCGGACCGGCATCCGGTCGAGTTCGCCGAGCAACTCGCGGAGCGGGTGCTGCCGAGACTCGCCGACGTCGGCTGATTCGGCATGGGCACGAGACGCCCCAGCCCCGACCCGTCCCGGGAGCCACAACTAGCCATCTGTGCAGGTCAGCGGCGCTGTCCAGATCGCCATAATGACAATCCCGCTCCAGCGCAGATCCAGTCGGTCGCGGCACGCCAGGCTCGAAGCTCCAGCTGATCTGCGACGGGCAGGGGCGCCGTTGGCCGCGGAGGTCACCGCCGCAGGCGTCCCCGATGTGACCATGCTTCAGGCGATGGTCGACGACATCCCGCCGGTCCGCACGCCGTCTGGCCGGCGGCGTACCCGGCCCGACAAGCTGGATGCCGCCACGGTCGACGACCGCGCCGCCAGCCGCGGCGACCTGCGCCGGCGTGGGATCGCCGCCGCGGATCGCCCGGCGCGGGATCCGGTCATCGACCGGCTGGGGCGGCATCGCTGGCGGGTGGAGCGGGCCCGTGAAGCGGTGCCGCGTCTGGTGTTCATGATGGGTGCGGTGTGGGGTTGGGGAGCCAGCGGGCGAGGTAGCCGCCGAGCCCGTCCAGGTCCGGGCCGCCGGCGCGGTAGCCGATGTGGCCGTCGGGTCGGATGAGATAGCGCGCGGTGTCGTCCACGCCGAGCCGCGCGAACGCCTGCCCGTCGACGTCGTGCAGGGCGCTGGGCGCGGCCGCGCGGGTCAGGTGGTGCATGGTCAGGATGTCGGCGCAGCGGCTGCGTACGCTGGTGAGCTGGTCGGTGTCCCAGTTGCCGGGCGGGCCGCACAGCAGCAGGTGGAAGCCTGGCGCGGCCAGCGCTTCACCCAGCCAGGATAGTTGGCCGTCTTGGGCGATGCGCGCGTCGGGCAGCCGGTCGCCGGCCTTGGGTCCTCGCCGCAGGGCCCGGCTGGCCGTCCTGGACCGCCGGGCTGCGCCGGTAGCCGATGCCAAGCTGGGAGAGCGTCCGGAAGCCGTACGCCGCTGCCCTGTCGAAGCGCAGCGCCAGCGGCAGCACCCGCGGGACCACCCGCGTGCGGAGCACGCGGACCAGCGGGTTGGTCGAGGTCGCGACGGTGAAGGCGCGGTCGGTGAACCGGACCACGAAGCGTCCGACCGGGCGGCGTTCGGTGTCGTAGGAGTCGAGCAGCCCCTCCTCGGCCAGCCCCCGGGCGACCAGGGCGAGCTTCCAGCCCAGATTGCAGGCGTCCTGGATGCCGGTGTTCATGCCCTGGGCGCCGGCGTGGCTGTGGACGTGGGCGGCGTCGCCGGCCAGGAAGACACGGCCGGCCCGGTAGCGGGTGGCGTGGCGGTGCTGGAGCCGGAAGTAGGTCAGCCAGGCGGGTCGTGCAACCGCAGCCCGCCGCCGGTGAAGGCGTCCGACAGCGCCTGCAACTCCGCCAGCGTGGGCTGTTCGGGCGTGCCGCGGGAGCCGCCGAGCGTGGGGTGCATGCCGAGCAGCCGCCAGCTCGCGGGCCGGCCCAGCGGGAAGAAGAACAGGATGCCCACCGTGCCGATGAAGGCATAGGCGGTGTTGCGGTCCAGGCCGCCGTCGACCTCCAGGTCGGCGAGCGTGAAGGTCTGCGGGTAGGCGCCGCCCACAAACGGGATCCTGGCGCCGCGACGCACGGTGCTTCCGGCGCCGTCGCAGCCGACCAGGTAGCGGGCGCGGGCCTGCTCGGTCTGTCCGTCGCCGTGGTGCAGGGTGCACGTGACGCCGGCCTGGTGGGCTTGGAAGGTGACCAGTTCCACGCGTCGCTCGACGGGGACGCCGCGGGCAGCCAGGTGGTCGTTGAGCACCTGTTCGGGCTCGGCCTGGGAGACGAACAGCAGGAAGGGAAAGGCAGTGTCGTCCAGGCCGAGCCCGAACAGGTGCACCGGGACGACGCGGCCGCCGGCGTGCAGCTCCACCCGGACCGCGTCGTTGCCGCGCTCGACCAAGCTCCTGGGCAACCCCCAGGCCCCGCAGGATCTCCAGGGTGCGCGGCTGGACGGCTAGCGCACGGGACTCGTGGACGCGGTCGAGCTGCCGGTCGACGATGCGGCAGGTCGCACCGAACGCCTGCAGCTGGGCGGCCAGGGTAAGACCGATGGGACCGGCACCGACGACCAGGACGTCAAGTTGCTGCTTGCCTGCGGTCGTGCGGTTGGTTTGGTGCTCAGCAGGTGACTGCGACGGCGAGCGCAGTGAGCACCGCGGCCAGCGCGGTGACCTGGAAGGTCACTCGGATCGTCTGCCAGCGTTGGAAGCGGTTGAACAAGACGGTGAGCGCCGCCTCGTCGGCCCCCAGGCGCCGTTGGCGGAAGTTGGTGGGCGCCGCGCGGGCGGTGGCTGCCGAATGGGCCGCGGTGGCGGCGATCGCGACCCACAAGGCGACGGCGGCCGCGGTGGACGGGTGGTCGGCCAGGCCAGCGGCGGCGGCGATCAGCGTCAGCAGGCGGTGCCCACGCCCAGTACCGCGTACCAGGCGACGCCGTTGGCCAGGTCGGCGGCTTGGCTGTAGCGGGCAAACGCCAGCACGCCGATGCGGTGGCGGGCGGGGAGCTGCTTGATGGACTGGTCGAGGCTGGCCCCGGCGAGCAGGCCGTTGGCGCCCGCCGCGGCCAGCAGGAGCACCAGTAGTGTGGTGGTCATGGTCGTCCTTGCAGGGTCGGGCCGGGCCGGCCGGGTGGAGGGTTGGTCATCACTGGGGTGGCTGGATGGTGCCGGCGCCGCCGTCGACGGTCACCACTTGGCCGTCGTGCAGGCGGGCGGTGGCGTCGCCGGTGCCGACCACGGCGGGGATGCCGTACTCGCGGGCGACCAGGGAGGCGTGAGCGGCCAGGGTGCCGCTGTCGGTGACCACAGCGACCGCGCGGGCGAACAGCGGGGTCCAGGCCGGCGTGGTGGCCTGGGCGACCAGCACCTCGCCGGCCTGGAAGGCATCGAAGTCCTCCTGGCGGCGCACGATGCGGACCGGGCCAGTGGCGCGGCCAGGGCTGGCCGGCTGCCCGATGATCGCGCCCTCGGGCGCCGGGCCGATGGTGCGCACGGCCTCCACGGCGGCCAGCAGCTCCCTGGCGAGCAGCCGGGGCGGCCGGCCGATGGTCAAGGGGGCGAGCAGGCGCCGCTGCCGCTCCCAGATACCACGGCGCCGGTCGACCACATCCCGCAGGGGCGCGCGGGCGTCCAGCTCGGCACGAGTCAGGAAGAACACGTCCTCCGCCTGGTCGATCACGCCGTCGGCGTGGAGGGTCTCGCCAAGGCGCAGCGCGCAGCGGCGCAGCAGCGGCCAGCCGAGGGTGACGTTGCGGGCTTGTTGCTCGCGGATGATGGCGTAGCGCTGGGCGACCTCCAGGAGCGCCTGGAACCGCGCCTGCAGTTGCGGCCGGTCGGCCAGCACCGCCGCGCACTGGGCGGTGAGGGCCTCGCGCCGGGCGGCCAGCTCGCGGTGCCGATCGGACGGCCCGGGCGGCCGCCAGCCCAGCTCCCCGGCGGTCGGGTGGGCCCAGTCGAGGCTCTGGACCGCGTGGGCGGGCAGCTCGGGTTGGGCGCCGGGCAGCCCAGCGAGCAGGTGCTGGACGCTGGCGTCGACCGTAGCAGCCAGGTGCTGGCGGTAGAAGCTGGCCAGAGCGCCTTCCATCTTCCACGCCGCGCCCCCCACCACCTCCAGCGACCACAGCTGCTCGCCGGCCATGGCGCCGACCTGGTCGATGATGCCGGCCAGCCGCTCGGGCGAAGCGGTCTCGGCCTGCTGCTCACCTGCCTGGACCAGCCGCCGGTAGCGGGGCAGCAGCTCCTCGCGCCACTGCTCGGCCAGGCGCCTCAGCAGGTGCCGGTCGGCGGCGACCGGGTCGCGGGATGGGCCGAGCACTGCATAGCGCAGGAACCGCACCAGCCGACCACGGCCGTGCACGAGCGCGGCAAGGATCGCGCGTGGCGACAGCGGTGGGGTGGCGAGGTAGTACCAGCCGTTGATCGCGGCGTGCGGGAACGGCAGCGCCCCGCCGACGTGCTCGCGGGTCGCCTGCAGCTCGCCGTGGTTGATTCGTTCCAGCAGCCAGTCGGCGAACAGTGGCGTCATGGGCTCGGGGAGCCACTCGCCGAGCCGCAAGTTGCGCATCCAGTAGCCGGCGGCGGGCGGCGTCCAGGCGACCGGGTCAGGCAGCGCCGTCATCGGCCGCGCCTGTAGCAGCCACAACCCGACGTCGGCGCCGGTGGTGTCGGTGATCGCCCACTCCAGGTCCTGTGGGGTGGCGAAGTAGGCTTGGACGCGGCGGGCGAGCTCGGCGACCTGGCGGGCCTGGTCAGCGTTGATCGCCTGCTCCACCGCCCGGGTGCACCTGGCCTGCCCATCGCGGACGACCCACTGGTCACCGGTGGCCTCGCCGGCGACCAGCCGCTCGCCCAGGCCGCGCACGGCGGTGACGACGACCTCACCGCGGTCGCCGGTCACCGGGTTGGCGGTGAACGCCACCCCGGCCGCGTCCGCCGCCACCATGACCTGGACCAGGACTGCCATCCCCGACCCGGACGGGTCGGCTACGGCTGCCTGGGAGTGGGCCTGCCGGTAGGCCGACACGCGCGCCGAGGCGGCCGAGTCCAGGACATGCCGCACCGCCTCAGGCACCTGGTCGAGACCGACGTCCAGGACGGTCTCGTACTGGCCCGCGAACGACGCGCCCGCAAGGTCCTCGCTGGTAGCTGAGGAGCGTACCGCGAACCGCTGGTCCTGCCGGCCGGCCAGCTCGGCGGCCGCCTGTAGCAGGCGCGCGCAGGTCTGGTCCCAGTCCGCCTCGGCGGCCGAGGTCACCACCACCCCGGCCGGCACCGGGAAGCCGGCCCTGGCCAGGCGCGCCAGATTGGCCGCCTTGGTTCCCAGCAAGGCCTGCATCCGCGCGGGGTCGAGGCCGGCGGCCTCGGCCAGGCTGACCACAGGCGGGAGCACGTCAGGCCTGACCCGGTGGGGCTGGGGCTGCGCCTGGGGCGTCTGTTTGGTCATGGTGCTTGCTCCGTATCCTCGACGCGCGCCGTTGGTGCTGGTGGTGCTCGCCGTCGTCGGGGGTCATGGCCCGTAGCCAGATCCCGACCAACTCGTCGACGACCTCCTCCAGGGGCAAGGCCACCCCGCGGCCAGGGCCGGGCTGCGACTCGGCCGGCGCCTGCATCAGGAGATGCATCACGATCGGGCCGGCCAGGGCCTGCACCGCCAGGACCGGGTCCATCCGGCGCAGGCGGCCAGCTGCCATCTGCTCGGCCAGGTAGCCTGCCACCAGCGGCAGGGTCCGCATCGCGTTGGCCGCATCCTCCTGGAAGTCGGCGCCGGCGTGGCTGCCGGGACGGCTGCGGGAGAACTCGAACAGTAGCTGCAGCAGCAGGCCGATGTGGCCCTCCATGGCCGTGGCCATGACGTGCGCGACCGCGGGGATGACCTCGGCCGGGGGCCGGTCGCCCTTGGTCTCCAGCACCGCCGCGATCGGCTCGAAGGGGGAGAAGCGCCGGACCAGCTCGGCGAACAGCGCCGCCTTGCCGGGAAACAGCCGGTACAGGGTGGCGCGAGAGACCCCGGCGGCGGCGGCCAGCTCCTCCATCGACAGCTCGGCCAGGCCGTGCCGGCCGACCAGGTCCAGGGCGGTGTCGAGGATGCGGCTGCGCACCATCGGCGGCGCCTCAACGCCAAGCTCTTGGAGCAGGCTCTGCTGGCTGCCGAACAGCCGGTACAGGGTGGCGCGAGAGACCCCGGCTCGGGCGGCCAGCTCCTCCATCGACAGGTCGGCCAGGCCGTCGCGGTCCTGGTCTTGGCTGGCCTGCCCGGCGGCCGCAAGGGCCGCCAGGGCCTGCTGTTTGGTGATCGCTGGCGGTGGCATGAGATCATACTAGACGAGATGTCGTGACTCGTCTAGTATCTAATCGACTGGATGCCGGCAACACAGCAGACGAGGAGATCATCGATCGCATCGCTGCAAGCGCCGCGCGCAGGGGGTTCAGCGTCGTCTCCTGCGGGCGCGGGCTGAGCGCGGTCGAGCGATGCCGGCCCAATTCGACAGACCTGACGAGCGCCGCTTCGACGACGACCTCGGCCGAGCCGTCTACAAGCTGCTGAGCCAGGTCGCCCACGGCAAGTACGTCAGAGTCGCAAACAGACGCAGACGGTGCCGAACGTTGGGCGCGCCCGGGGCGATTCAATTTCACCTGCCCCGCCGCGGTGGCGCTGCGGCACCGCTGCTCATGCCCCCGGTTCCTCGCCTGCCTCCTGGGCCGGTTCGCCCTCCTGCTGGCCGAAGGCGGCAGGATACCGGCGGTACAAGCCCGCGCGGCGCTCACCAAACCAACGAGAGAGCTACTGCGGCTCGGTGGTTTCGTTCAGGACCTCGTGGCCGGGGCGTGGCTCCACGGGGATGGTGCCGAGGCGGCCGGCCTGGTAATCCTCGAACGCCTGGATCAGCTCCGCGCGGGTGTTCATCACGAACGGGCCGTAGGCGGCCACCGGCTCGCGGATGGGCAGGCCACCCAGCATCAGGATGTCGAGCGGCCTCGGCATGGAGGTCCCAGTGGCAGACTTCAGGCTGGCTGGAGGTACTCGAAATGTGACGGGTCGGGTACCAGCCAGTGGGCGCCCGAGGTGAAGCCCCAACGCTGCATCACCTCGACCAGACGCGGGTCTTGCGCGGAGGCCAGGCCAGTGGGATTCGCGTTCACGTTGAGGTCGAGGGCTGCTCCCCAGGCATGCCTTGAGATGCCGTCGTCCGCGCGGATCAGACGCGGGTTCCAACAGCCGCCGAACGCTTGGGGGTCGACCAGCCCGGTCAGGTTGCGCTGCCGCAGTTCGTTCATGGCGCTGGTGAGCGCCGGGATGAGCGCGCGGTGGCAGCGGACCCGGCCGAGCAGCGGCACCTTGGCGGTGACGATGTTGGCCGCCTCCCATGCGGGGTCCTCGACGATGTCGAGCCCGCGGCCGGGCCGGTAGGCGAATTCGCCGAAGCGTTCCTTGATCAGCGCCTGGGGAAGCACGGCGTCGCCGGTGCGAAGGAATGGGGTCTCGCCAGGACCGCGGAAGCGGACGGCAAGGCCCGATGGGAGCAGGCGGCGCACGGCCGCCTCGACGCCGGCCCGCTCCCCCTTGTAGGCGATAAGCAGGTAGCGGTCCGTGTCCATGCCTGCTGCGGCGGCGCCCGCCCTCGTCAGCGCGATCTCGGCCGCGCCGACGAGGGCGTCGTCGACTACCCCGGCTACGGCGAGGCGGTGCCCGCCTGTGATCACCAGCCGGCCCCCGGCCCCGAGCCGACGCAGCCTGGCCGAGGTTGAGCCGAGCAGTACCTGCCCCGGCCCCAGGCGGCGAAAGGTCGCCCGGGCCGAGACCGGCACGAAGCTGGGGTAGCTGGATGGGTCGAAGGCGATCGCATCGAGCGGGATGGTCATGCCTCGCGGTGGCCGGTCGACCGGGCCGCGTTCGGTGTCGAACGAGGCGGTGAGGCCGACCAGGTCGCCGCGCACGACCGTCGCCGCGCTCACCCCACGGACCGCGCGCACCCGGGTGGCGAGCCCGGCCGGCAGGCGCTTCGGCGTCCAGACCAGCAGCACGCTGTCCGTCGGCGCGAGCGCCGCCCGCGACGGCAGCGGTGCGGCCGGCATGGCAGGGCCGGTCGGGGCGGCGGGATGGTCATCACGCTGTAGCGTGAGCATCCCCACGGCGCCGACTGCCAGCCCGAAGAGGGTTGCCAGGACGAGGGGAAGGCCGCAGGCCAGGCGGCCGACCGCGCCCAGCCGGCGGCCCTCTCGGATGCGCCGGCCGCTCATCGACGCTCCAGCGACTGCGCGATGGCCAGCAGTTCCTCCAGCGACAGCGTGGTGCTCCGTAGACTCACCACGCGGCCGTGTTCCACCCACTCAAGCTCACCCAGGGCCAGGCTGTAGCGGCCGTCGGCACTCCGCACTCGCACGCCTTGGACGTCGGAGTCCGCTGGTGGGCTGAGTCGGGTGCCGGGCGCCTCGGCCAGCAGGAAGCCGCGCGCTCCCGGGCCAGCGAAGGCGAGCGAGACCGCCTTGCCGTCGACTCGTACGGCAGGCGGGCCGAAGCCCCACAGGTGTTCGGGGACGAGCAGACCAGGTGCGGCGGCCAGAGCCCGGTCCAGGGTCGCGGTGGCCGCCTCGGCCCAGCCGCTGGGCACGGGCCGGCCGGCGACCGCGAGGCTGCCCGCGACGCGCTCGAGGGCGGCAGCGGCCAGGCTGCCGGTGACGAGCACGTCCATGCCCTGGGCATGGATGCCGATACGGGCGCCGTCCTCGCTCGAGTAGCCGGTGCCGCCAGGCAGCTTGACCGGGCGGACCAGCGCGCCGAGGTCACCGAAGAGCCGTCCTCCCGGCCAGTTTCGCGTGGTGCGCACCTTGACCCAGGCGCGCCCGTCCGTCCAGGTGCGTACCACCACCGTCGGGCCGTGCGGCGTGGCGACCACGCCGGCCCGGTAGGGCCGAAAGCCAGGCGGCAGCCAGGCGGGCGCCGGCCCGGGTACCCCGGTCGGCGCGGGCGCGAATCCGGCTGCCTCGGCCCTCACCCCGGCGGGCGGCGGGGGGAAGGCCTCTGCCGGCAGCGGGCGGTTCAGGACCACGCGCCGCAGCGCGAGGTCGAGCAGGACCGTGCCCGGCTCGTCGCGGTAGCCGTGCGCCGCCGCCCAGCGGGCTCGTTCCGGGGTCCTGGCCGCGATGACTCTGAGCGCCAGCGGTACCAGGGTGCGCTCGTCCAGCCACAGCTCGGCTTGGTCCGCCGCATACAGCTCTCGCAGGCCGCCGGCCGCGTCGAAGCCGCCGAGCAGCGGCGCGACCTGGGCGACGGTGGTGGCCACGCCGATCGCGCGGCGCCCGTCGATCCTCGACGCCTCCAGCGGCGTCGGGGCACCGAGCATAAAGCTCTGCACCGGCGTGACCAGGTCCAGCGGGACGGGGGTGGCATCGGCGAACGGCTCACGGTCGGTGACCAGCCGGGTCTCTGGCTGGCGCGGCGCGCACTGCGGCTCGGCCTCCGGCGGGCAGGGGCGCCTGGCCCGCATCCACCAGCGATCGCCGGTGACCACCAGCTCCAGGTCGTTGCGCGCCCACTCGGCGGAAGGATAGGCGGTGCGGTCGAGCAGCTCCAGATCCAGCGATTCCGGGGCCTGGTAGCGCAGCCGCCCCGTGAAGACGCGCTCCGGCACCCGCGGGTTCCAGCCGCGCTCGACCAGGCGCAGGTCGGCGGCCAGCGAGGTGATCGCTGGCTGCGCGGCGAGCACCCGGTCGGGCAGGTCCGCGCTAGCCACCGGGGCGGGACGCCCACCGCTCAAGCCGATGAAGGTCGCCCCCAGCACCACACCGGCCAGGCACGCCGCCGCCCCCCGCAGCAGCCGGTGCTGCCAGCCGGGCCTGGGCCACCGCCGCGCCGGGCCGAACGGCTGCCGCGGACCGCGCGCCGCCAAGGTGGCCAGCACCCTGGGGGCGACGTCGGGCACTTCGCCGACCGCCTCGAAGCGGAGCCCCTGCCGGATGGTGGACAGGCGCGAGCGGAAGACCGCGCAGGACGCGCAGGCCTGCACGTGCGCGGTGAGGGGACCGGACCGCTCGGCGGACAGCTCTCCGTCGGCTGCCAGCGACAGGTCCGCCCTGGCCCGCTCACAGCTCACTGGCCCGCCCCCCTTCGGCACGCCAGGCGGTCAGACGCTCGCGTGCCTGGAACACGCGGCTCTTGACGGTGCCGACCGGCACGCCCAGGACCTGCCCCGCCTCCCGGTAGCTGAGGCCCAGCACCTCGATCACCAGCAGGGCCTCGCGCAGCTTGGGGCTGAGGCTGGCCACCGCGGCCCGTACCTCCGCGCGGGTCTCCGGCGCCAGCACCGGTGTCGGCACAGGCGCGTCGCGGGCAAGGCGGTCGTGGCGCTCACGGCTGCGCAGCGCGTCGATACCGGCGTTGCGCGCCACGCGGAGGACCCAGGTCGAGAACTTGCAGCGGAAACCGAATCGCGGCAAGTGCTGGTAGAGGCGGAGGAAGGTCTCCTGCGTCACGTCCTCCGCCAAGGCCGCGTCGTTGAGCAGGTGGCGCAGGAACCGCCAGACGTGTGGCTGAAACTGCCGGACCAGCCGTTCGAACGCCTGCATATCACCCGCGATCGCCGCCCGGATGACTGCGGGCTCGGGTTCGTCCACGCTGGATCCCTTCGTCAAGCGCCAGCCCAAGTCGCCTCACGGCCGCGTGTCCATCCAACCTTGCGTCACCCGTTGTGACGAGCCCAGCCAGCAATTGGTTCACCTCGGGACGAGCTCGAGGTCTCCCTCGTCCGCTCAATGAGGCCCCCGGCACTTGTGCCGGGGGCCTCGCTCGTGGCTCGCCTCACTACACCGGAATCAGGTACCTCTCTAGCAGCCGTGGCAGACAAACAGGTCCGCGGAGCTCGCGTTGAAGATGTCAGCGAACAGTGAGGTGCCGAAGTCGGTCCCGTTCATCCCCCCGGTCGCGGTGGCATCCCGCAAGGTCCCCCGGAACCGGAAGACCTCGGTGAACGTCTTCGAGCCGGCCCGGAAGGTCTCGCTCACCCGGACGAGTTCGCCCGTGCCGGTCCAGGAGGCCCGCACCGTGGCGGTCCCGGCGTCCACGCACACGAACTCGCCATGCTCCTCGGTGCAGGTCGTCAGGGCAACGTCGGCGCTGACCGAGGCGCTGGTAAGTTTCGAAGCGTCGACGCTGAGGGCGACAGCGTCCCCGCTGGCGAACCCGAATGTGTCCGAGACGAAGATGAAGTTGCCCCGTCGGTCGAACTTGTAGCTGAACCGGTCGATGAACAGGAAGTTGTCCTGGAACCGGGTGCCGTCTTCCCGCACCGCCTGCTGGGCGGTGGTCAGGTAGGTGTCTGTGTAGACGACTCCCGGTTCGGGCGTCCCGGAGACTGGGAACGTGGACCAGAAGGCCTCGGCCCCGGGCCCCTTGACGCTGAAGTGGAAGGTGTTCCCGGCCGCCTGCGCCGGCGAAGCCGCCACGACAAGCACCAGCAGGACCCCAAGAACCACTACGAACAGACGTCGCATGATCCTCCCCTCGCGCGGCCGATGGACAGATGTGGTTTCACAGGGGACGCGGTGGATTCCTGTCACAGAGCCCTCTGCCCGCGCTTTCCACCCCCTTCGCGCGCCACCTCTCGCTGGACCGGTTCGTCGCCCGTTCGGAGACAGAATGGACCAGCTGTGCCCTGTGCACTCCTCGTCCCTCCTATACGACGTCAGTGTGGTCGTGGTGGTTGTACTGCTCAATCATGTATTACCAAACTGTTACGAAAGCAGGGATTCGCTGGGTACGTTTGGGACGGTGACGTGCGATGCGTAGCGGCCAACGGCCTACTTGAACTGCGCCTGACCTGGGAGCAGCTCAGTGCCGGCGAGCCCTGCCCAGGATGGGTACGCCCGTGTCAGGGCTTCCGGATCGACCTGCCTGGCCTTGCAATCCCGTTCATTCAGGGCGTCGCCACCGATTGTGGCAGCTATGGTTGCGAGTGCAACCTTCTGCGGGTGCAACGTGGCGCCCGTCCCGGCTTGTTCCTGCTCAGGGGCATGCGCCTACCCGTGTTCAGCGTTCATCGCCCCAACAGCTGGCCCTCGCCTGGCCTGGCGCGGTGCCGACTTCGGGTGCGACCGGGGATTCCGTCGTCATCGATATTTCCCCAGCCCAGCCGCTCAAGCTGGATCCGCATCGAGGTGATGTTGACGACGAAGAGGTCTGCGAGGCCGTGGACGGTCGGCTGGAGGAAGCCGGTCTTCGACATCACCCCGAGCACTGGGGCGGATCGTTCAGGTCAACCTGCGCGGCATGCTCCTCGTCCTTGTCGCCCAGGCGGCCGTCGCCTGGTGCGCAGGTGGACACCCGAGGTGATCGTCAACATCGCGTCGACATGGCGTCGACCAACGGGGTGGCCTGCGAGGAGGACCGTGCGCACTGCAACCCCTGGAAGGGTGGCGCGCTGGTGCTCACCAGACGATGGCCGTCGAGCTCGGCAGGCACGGCGCCGTAGACGCGCCGCTCGCCTCCGACGAGGCAGCGTTCGTGCACCGCGCCGCGCTGGCCGTCCGCGGCGGTCAGCTCGCGATCAGGTGACGGCTGCGGGGCTCCACGCGGCCGTCACGAGCGTCTCGGCACGCTCGTGCCAGCGAGAAGTCAGCGGGATGTCAGCGCCGTGCCAGCGTGCCGGTGGCCTGACAGCCGCGTGTGACCAGTGGCTCAGCGGCGCGGTCCAGGATGCTCCCGAGACACCGACGAAGGAGCGGACATGAGCTACGCGATCCAGGCGCAAGGCCTGGTCAAGCGCTTCGGCGAGACCACCGCGCTCGCCGGGGTCGACCTGGCGGCCCGCACCGGCACGGTGCTGGCCGTGCTCGGCCCCAACGGCGCCGGCAAGATCACCGCGGTGCGGATCCTCGCCACCCTGCTGCGGCCCGACCAGGGCCGCGCCACGGTCGCCGGCTACGACGTCGTCACCCAGGCCCACCAGGTCCGCCAGCTGATCGCCTTGACCGGCCAGTACGCGGCGGTCGACGAGAGCCTGACCGGGGTCGAGAACCTGCTGCTGATCGGGCGCCTGCTCGGCCTGTCCCGGCCCGAGGCACGCCGGCGGGCCGCCGAGCTGCTGGAGGAGCTCGCGCTCGCCGACGACGTCGTGGTGATCGACCACCGCCGGGTGGTGGCCACCGGCACCCCTGGCCAGCTCAAGACGCAGGTCGGCGGGCAGGTGCTGCAAGTCAGCCCGGTCCGGGAGGCCGACCTCGACACGGTGGTGCGGGTCGTCACCGACCTGTCCGGCGCCGCACCCGACGCCGTGAACGGGGCGGTCTCCGCCAGGGTCGGCGACCCGGGGCTGCCACCGGCCATCCTGCAACGGCTGAGCGACGCGGGCGTGCCCGTGGCCGAGCTGTCGCTGCGCAGGCCCAGCCTCGACGAGGCCTTCTTCGCCCTCACCGGCCACCGCACCAGCGCCGACGGCGCCGGTGCCCGGGACGACATGGATCGGAGTGCAGCATGACCAACCTTGTGCACACCATCAACCCGACCGCTGGCGTGTCGATGCGGGTCAGCCCGATCGCCGCAGTCCGGCACGCGCTCACCATCGCCTGGCGCAGCCTGGTCCAGATCAGGCACAACCCGATGGAGCTGGGCGACCTGAGCGTGCAGCCGCTGATGTTCGTGCTGCTGTTCGCCTACGTCTTCGGCGGCGCGATGGCCGGCTCGCCCAAGGCGTACCTCCAGTTCGGCCTGGCCGGCATCATCACCCAGAACGCGCTGTTCCTGACCATGAACACCGGCATGGCGCTGAACACCGACATCACCAAGGGGGTGTTCGACCGCTTCCGTAGCCTGCCGATCGCCCGCTCGGCGCCGCTGGCAGGGCGGATCGCGGCCGACGTCGTGCGTCAGGTCTGGTCGATGGCCATCCTGCTCGGTGTGGGGATGCTGCTCGGCTTTCGGGTCGGGACGAACCCGGTCAGCGCGCTCGGCGCCGTCGCCCTGCTGGTGGTGTTCGTCGTGGCGTTCTCCTGGCTGCCGGTGCTGGTCGGCATGCTGGTCGACGAGCCGGAGAAGGTGATGATGCTCGGGTTCGTGGTGGTCTTCCCGCTGACGTTTGCCAGCAGCGCGTTCGTCCCCGTGGCGACTATGCCCGGCTGGATGCAGGCGTGGGTGAAGGTCAACCCGGTCACGCTGCTGGTCGACGCCGTCCGCGGCCTGCTCGTGGGCGGGAAGGTGGCGGCTCCCGCGCTGGGCGCGCTTGCCTGGGCCGCCGCTATCGCGGTGGTGTTCGCCCCGCTGGCGCTGCGGGCGTTCCGGCGGCGGACCTGACCTCTTCCGACAGCCCCGCGAGCACCTCGTCGCGCGGCCGCGCGGCGCCGCGCCGGTAGGCCTGGGCGAAGCCCTCCTTGCCGAGCGCGGCCTGCGCGGCGGCGCGCATCCGCACCACGTCGACGTCGGCCTCCTCGGCCATCCCGCGCAGCACCTCCGCCGTGCCGAGCAGCGTGGCGGCCTGCTCGGCGTCTCCACCGACCAGGACGATGTCTGCGAGCAGCTCGACAGCCCGCGCGATGACCGGGCGGTCGCGGCTGGACAGGGCGAGCGCCAAGGCGTGCTCGTACCACTGGCGCGCACCCTGCGGGTCGCCTGCTGCCAGGTCCACGCGACCTCGGGAGGTGAGCAAGAGCGCCTGCCGCTGGAAGACCGGAACGCTGCCACGCTCGAACAGCGCCATGGCCTGGTCGGCCAGCTCGCGCGCCTCGTCCAGGCGCCCCTGCCAGCGGGCGACGTCGCTGAGGCTGTGCCGGACGAAGAACTTCTGGTCCTCCGCGCCGACCTCGTGGGCGATGCGGTCGGCCACCGCCAGGTCCTCCCGCGCCTGCTCGAGCTCACCCACGCGAGCGCGCTCGCCGGCCAGGCGGATCATGATCTGGCTGACGTCCTCGCGGTCACCGAGCCCGACGAAGACCTCCCGTGCCTCCTCGAGCGCCGCCACGGCGGCGTCGTGCTGGCCCCGGGTGGCGCTCAGCTCCGCGCGCGCGATGAGCACATTGCCGATCCCCCAGCGCTCGCCCAGCTCCCGGAATCCCGCCAGCGCCACGTCCATCTCCGCCGCGGCCGCGGTGGCCTCCCCCAGGTTGACCAGCAGCCCGCCGGCGGTCGCGTGCGAGAAGGCGCGGATCCAGGGATCGGGGTGCTCCAGCAGCTCGCGGGCGCGTTCCAGCGCAAGGAGGTCTTCGTTGTGGAAGATCGCCGCCATGATGGGCAGGGACGCCAGCATGGAGTGGAGCGCGCGCTTCTCCTGGACGGGCAACCCGCGGACGATCTCCAAGGCCTCGTCGACGTACTCGAGCGAGCGAGCCATCTCCGAGCCGCCGCTGAGCGCGATGGACGCGCGGACGAACAGCGCCGCGGCCCGCGCCGTCGGTGATGCCTCACCCGGCAGGGCTAGCGCCTTTTCTGTCCACTCCGAGGCCTCGGCCCGGGCGCTGCGCAGGAACCAGTACCAGCCCAGGCCGCCGACGAGCCGCAGCGCCAGGGTGACGTCCTGGCTGTCGATGGCCCAGCGCAGGCTCGCGTGCAGGTTGTCGCGCTCGGTGGACAGCCGGCCGATCCACTTCAGCTGGTCGCGGCGGCGCAGCTGCGGCTCGGCCTGCTCGGCCAGCTCCAGGAAGTACCCGGCGTGGGCCCGGCGCAGCGCCCCATCCTCGCCGGCGTCCCAGCGCCGCTCCTCGCCGTAGGCCCGCACCGTCTCCAGCATCGCGTAGCGGACCTCGCCGGCGTCCCTGTCCTCCCCGGCCACCACCAGCGACTTGTCCACCAGCGCGGCCAGCAGGTACAGCACCTCGTCGCCGGCCAGGCCGCCGAGGTCGGGGCCGGCGCACACCCGCTCGACCGCCTCCAGCGTGGCGCCGCCGGCGAAGACCGACAGCCGCCGCAGCAGGACCCGCTCGGGCTCACCGAGCAGGTCCCAGCTCCAGTCGACCACGGCGCGCAGGGTCTGGTGCCGGGCCGTGGCCGGCCGGCCGCCGTCGGCGAGCAGCCGGAAGCGGTCGTCGAGGCGGGCCGCGATCTGCCCGGGGGAGAGCGCCCGGAGCCGGGCGGCCGCGAGCTCGATCGCCAGCGGCAGGCCGTCCAGCGCCCGGCAGATCCGCAGCACCGGCCGCACGGTCGCCTCGGCGGGCGTGACCTCCCCCTCCGGCATGGGCAGGGGCCCGACCGGGTGCAGCACCTCGCCGGTGAGCCCCAGCGGCTCGCGGCTGGTGGCCAGCACCCGCAGCTTCGGGCAGCGGGCCAGCAGCGCGTCGATCAGGGCGGCGGCCGCGGCGACCAGGTGCTCGCAGTTGTCCATCACCAGCAGCAGGTGTTTGTCGTCGATCGCCTGCACGATCCGCTCCTGCGGCGGCACCGGGCTGGGTCCGCGGCCCTGCCGGGCCAGGAGCCCCAGCTCGCGCGCGCCGGCCAGGACGGTGGTGACCCGGGCGATGTCCTCGGTGCGGCCGACGAAGCTGGTGATCTGCGCGCGCAGGTTGGTCCAGGCGGGCACCGGCGGTGCCAGTGCCGCGGCTTCCGCGGGCGCCCGCCCCCGCCGGTCCCGGCCCCGGTCCCGGTCCGCGGGGCTCGCCGCCACCATCGGCGGCGAGGCATTCTCGCCGCGCAGCACAGCGACGTGGACCGCCTGCAGCTCCTTGGACGGGTCGACGCCGAGCTCCTCGGCCAGTCGCGCCCGCAGGCGCTCATAGGCGGCGAGCGCGTCGGCCTGCCTGCCGGCCCGGGACAGCACCCGCATGAGCTGCCCGCATACCCGCTCGCGCAGCGGATGGGCGGTGACCAGCTCCTCGAGCTCGGCCACGAGCCTGTCGTCCCCGCCAATGGCGAGGTCGGCCTCGACGCGGTCCTCGAGCGCGCCTAGGTGCAGCTCCTCCAACCGGGCCCGCGCCGCGGCCGCGAAGTCGGCCTCGGCGGCATCGGCAAGCGGCGGCCCGCGCCACAGCGCCAGCGCCTCCCGCAGCGTGCTCGCGGCCCGCCGCGGGTCGCGGCGCAGCTCCTCCCGGCCGGCCAGGGCCAGGTTCTCGAACCGAACCGGTCGACGGCCTCTGGGTCGAGCGCCAGCCGGTAGCCTGCCGGGTGCGACTCGACCAGGTCGGGAAGCAGGCGGCGCAGCCGCGAGGCAAGCGACTGCAACGCGTTCGCGGCAGCGGCCGGGGGCTCCTCACCCCAGACCGCGTCGACGAGCTGGCTGGCGAGCACCACCCGGTCGGCCACCCACCCCGTGCCGAGCCGTTCGCCGGACTCCTGCTCCAATCAGGTCGCTGGTGATCTGCGACGCTCACCGGCCAGCCCGCTGCCTCCTTCGAGTCGTTCGTGTCTTCGTGGGGGCGGGACTGACCCAGCCGAGCGCGTCGTGGGGATCCAGCTTGGCGCCGACCGCGAACTCGCTCGCGAAGGCCTCCTCGCCCAGCGCCGTCCGAACCGTGGCCGTGATCCGATGGATGTCGCCTTGCTCGGCCGGCGGCAGCGGCGCTCCCGCCGACCTTCTCGCCGCGTCCGCCATGCCCAGTAACCGTGCGGCCTGGCCGTGATGGCCGGCCAACGCCCTGGCACCGGCCAAGCCTTCCAGCGCAAGCGCCATCGCGCGTGGATCACCGAGCTTCCGGGAGACGGCGAAGCCGTCGAGGTGCAGCGTCTGTGCCGCGTCGGCGTCGCCTCGCTGCTCCGCGACGAAGCCGAGCTCCGCCAGGCTCAGTGTCACCGCCACGCCCGGCATGACGTCCGCCGGGCGGCTCCGCTCCAGCACGCTGCGCAGGTGCGCCTCGGCGGCGTCCAGCCGACCCTCCCGGCGCGCGACCAGCCCGAGACCGATCTCGGCGAAGGTCTCCCCGGGCGTGTAGCTCTGTCGTGCGGCTAGACGCATGGCTCGCTCGTGGAGGTCCCGCGCCTGCGCGTAGTCGCCGAGGTGCATCGCGATACGGCCCAGCCAGGAGAGCTGATCGGCGGCCTGCGGCCACAATCCGAGCTCTTCGGCCATGCGCAACCCGTCTCGGTGGAGACGGGTTGCCCGCCCGTAGTCACCGCGGATCCTGGCCAGCGCGCCGAGCCACTCCATGCTTTGTAACTGGCCCCAGCGGTCTCCGAGCTCACGGAACATCTCAAGGCTCTGCGCGCCGCTGCGCTCGACCTCGCCAAGGTCACCTCGGAGCATCGCCTGCTTGGCTCTGGTGCTCAGCGCCGTCGCGGTGCACCAGTGATCTGCGACGGCGCGTGCGGTGCGCAGCGCCCGGTTCACCAGTTCCTCGCTGACCGACAGGTCTCCCAGATCGCATTCGACGAAGCCGAGGAACCACTCCGCCCTGGCACGCGCGCCCGCGTCGTCGATCTTCTGGCACAGCTCCAGGGCCGCCGTCCGGTGCAGCGCCTGCCGATCGACGTCTCCCACCAGTGCCGCGACGCCGGTCCGCCACGCCAGGGCCTTGGCGCGGGCGGCGGCGTCGGTTCCGCCCGCAACTGCCAGCGCCATGTTCAGCGACCTGCGCGCCTCCCCGAGCCGGCCGCGGAGGAACCAGTACCAGGCCATCGCGTCGACCACCCGCAGCGCCCGGTCGGGCTGCCGGTCCCGGACCGCACCTTCGAGCGCCCGGCGGATGTTGGGCGTCTCGCGGTCGAGGCGCTCCAGCCACTGTCGCTGCGCGCGGCCATAGAGGTGCGTCACGGCCCGTTCGGCGAGCTCGGTGTAGTAGCCGTCGTGACGCTGTCGTACGCGATCGCGCTCCCCAGCCTCGTCGAGGCGCTCCAGACAGTAGTCCGCGACGGACTCGAGCAGCCGGTACCGGGTACCGTCCCCCTCGCTGGCCATGACCACCAGCGAGCGGTCCACCAGGCGGACCAGCAGGGCGAGCACGTCCTCGGCCCGCACGCCGTCCCCGGCACAGATGGATTCCGCGGCCTGGAGGGTGAAGCCGTCGGCGTGCACAGCCAGCCGCCGCAGCACCATTCGCTCGGGCTCGGTCAGCAGGTCCCAGCTCCAGTCGATCGTTGCCCGGAGCGTCTGCTGTCGCGGCGGGACGCCACGATGCCCGGCTGCCAGTAGGCGGAACCGGTCGTCCAGCCGCGCCACCAGCTCGTGCACGCTCAGTGCCCGCACGCGGGAGGCCGCGAGCTCCAGGGGCAGCGGAATGCCGTCCAGCCGCCGGCAGAGCACGGCCACGGCGCCGGCGTCGTCGGACCCCAGCGTGAACCCAGTCGCCGCCGCTGTCGCTCGTGCGACGAAGAGCTGGACGGCACTGGACTGCTCCAGCGGTGGAACCACAAAGACGGCCTCGCCGGTGAGCCCGAGCGGCTCCCGGCTGGTGGCCAGGATGCGCAGCTCGGGGGCGGTGCGCAGCAGCGCAGCCGCCAGTTCGGCGACCGGCTCGACCACGTGCTCGCAGTTGTCCAGCACCAGCAGCAGACGCTCGCTCCGCAGCGCACCGGCGAGCCGTTCGATCAGGCCCATCGGCCCATTCCCCCGCGGGCCGGGCGGCGCGTCCTCCCGGATGCCCAGGACCGTCATGACCGCCTCAGCCGGCGAGCCCGTCACGTCCTCTCTGCCCGGCCGCCCGAGCCCGGCCAGCTCCACCAGCCACACCCCATCCGGGAACCTGTCGACCAGCTGCGCGGCCGTCTCCACCGCGAGCCGGGTCTTGCCGACCCCGCCGGGGCCGGTGAGCGTGACCAGCCGTCCTGAGCCGAGCAACCGGCGCACTTCGCTGACCGCTTCCGCCCGGCCCACCAGGTCGGTGAGCGGCACGGGCAGGTTCGTGCGGAGCCGCTCCGCCGAGGGGGCAGGGTCGGGCGGCCGGGCCAGCGCCGGATCCTGCTTCAGGATCGCCAGCTGGAGGGCGGCCAGCTCGGGGCCGGGGTCCAGGCCGAGCTCCCTCGCCAGGTCGTCTCGCAGGTCGCCGTAGGTCGCCAGTGCCTCGCTCTGTCGCCCGGCACGGTAGAGGGCACGCATGTACGCGGCGCGCAGTCTCTCTCGCAGCGGATTTCGGGCCACCAGCTCACCCAGCTCGTCGGCCAGCAGGCGATGCTGGCCCAGCTCGAGTCGAGCCTCGGCATGGAGCTCCAGCGCCGTCAGCCGCTGCTCGTCCAGCCGGGCGATGGTGGCCTGGGCGAATTCCTCCTCGCCGAAGTCGGCCAGCGCCGGGCCGCGCCACAGTCCCAGCGCCTCGACGAGCAGCGCCGCCCTGGCTTGGGGGTCCTCAGTCTCGTGCGCGAGCGTCATCAGGTCCCGGAACCGCTGCGCGTCGACCGCGTCGTGGCCGGCCCGAAGGAGATAGCCCGGTGGCTGGTACACCACCAGGTCTCGGCCGCCCGGCTCGGCCTCTTCCAGCGCCCGCCGCAGCTGAGAGACCTTGGTCTGCAGCGTGTTGACCGGATTGCCCGGCGGCCGCCCGCGCCACAGGGCTTCGGCCAGCCGGTCGACCGACACTGGCCGCCCCTCCTGGACCAGCAGACCGGCCAGCAGATCGGCCAGCAGCGCACGGACCTTCAGGTCCGGGATCTTGACCGCCTGCCCGTCCGCCCTCCACACCGCCAGCGGACCGAGCACTCCGAAACGCATAGCTCCCACCGTACTCGAGGGGCACGGCGCTCTACCGTGCGCCGACCCTCAGCGGACCGTGCGCGCCTCTCCGCAGACTGGACCGCGGATGTCGTCACGAACGATAGAGGGATGTGTCTCGTGCATGCGAACGCCATTCTCGGCCTCCGGGCCGGGCGGCGGGAGTGGATCGGGCTGGCCGTGCTCACGCTCCCATGCCTGCTGTATGCCATGGACCTGACCGTGCTGAACCTGGCGGTGCCCCACCTCAGCGCGGATCTTCGGCCCAGCAGCGTGCAGCTGCTGTGGATCGTGGACGTCTACGGATTCCTGGTCGCCGGGTTGCTGATCACCATGGGCACTCTCGGCGACCGCATCGGCCGCCGCCGGTTGCTGCTGGCCGGCGCGGCTGCGTTCGGGGTCGCCTCGCTGCTGGCGGCGTTGTCAACCAGCGCCGGGATGCTGATCGCCGCCCGCGCGCTGCTCGGGGTCGCCGGCGCGACCGTGGCGCCGTCGACCCTGTCGCTGATCCGCAATATGTTCCTTGATCCGCGGCAGCGCACGGTCGCCATCTCGGTGTGGATTACCAGCTTCTCGGTCGGCGGGGCGATCGGGCCGCTGGCGGGTGGGGTGCTGCTGGAGTGGTTCTGGTGGGGCTCGGTGTTCCTGCTGGCGGTGCCGGTGATGGCGCTGCTGCTGGTCCTTGGGCCGATCCTGCTGCCGGAGTTCCGTGACCCCCAGGCGGGCCGGCTGGACCTGGTCAGCGCCGGGATGTCGCTGGTGGCGGTGCTGGCGGTGGTCTGGGGCCTCAAGCAGCTCGCCCAGGACGGTCCCGGCTGGCCGTCTGCCCTGTCGATCGTGGTCGGCTTGGCCGTCGGGGTGGTGTTCGTGCGCCGACAGCACACGCTGGCCGATCCGCTGCTGGACCTGCGGCTGTTTCGGGTGCCCGCCTTCAGCGCGGCCTTGACCACCAACGTGCTCAGCTTCTTCGTCGGGTTCGGCGCGTTGCTGTTCATCGCCCAGTACCTGCAGCTGGTGTTGGGACTGTCGCCGCTTGCGGCGGGCCTGTGGATGCTGCCCGCCTCCGCTGGGTTCATCCTCGGCTCCATGCTGACCCCGGTGCTGGCAAGCCGGGTCCGGCCGGGGTTGGTGATGGCTGGCGGGCTGGGGCTGGCGGCGGTCGGCTTTGGACTGCTCACCGAGCTCGGCACCGACCGGGCCGCGGGACTGGCGGTCCTGGTGACCGGCTCGGTCGTGTTCTCCCTGGCGCTGGCGCCGGTGGACACCTTGGCAACTGACCTGGCGGTCGGGTCGGCCCCGCCGGAGCGGGCGGGGGCGGCGTCGGCGCTCGCGGAGACCAGCGCCGAGTTTGGCGGGGCGCTGGGCATCGCGATCCTTGGGGTCGTCGGCACCGCGGCCTACCGCGGCCAGATGGCCCATGCGCTGCCCGCCGGGGTCCCACCCCAGGCCGCGGCGGCCGCGCGGGACACCCTCGGCGGCGCGGTGGCGGCGGCCGGGCAGCTTCCCGACCAGCTTGGACAGGCGCTGCTCGGGGCGGCCCGCCAGGCGTTCACCCTGGGGTTGCAGCTGGCCTTCGCCGTCAGCGCCGCCGCCGCGGTCGCCGTCGCCGTCCTCGCCGCGGTCGTGCTCCGACGCCTGCGCCCCAGCTCCGAATCTCAGGCTCAGCTCGATCCGGAACGGACGCAGGCGAACTGAACGTCGAGAGGAGGTCCAGGCAAGAAGTACGAGAAGCGGGCGGCAAGGGTGAACTCAGCCTCTGCTGATAGTCCACAAAATGGTTGGTTTGTCAGCCTAATAGGAGGCAATGTGCAGCTCACCGCGGCTGGGGTGACCGCCGGGCTCGACCTGTCACTTTGGATCATCGAGCGTGAGTGCGGAGCCGCCGTCGCCGACGCCGTCGCCGGCGAGATCGAGCACCGGCGCGGCCGGGACGTCCATCGCGCGCTCCGCGAGGACCGCCCCCCGGCCGCCCACCCAACGCCTGGCTGCGCACCGCCCCGCGCGGAAGGAATGTTCGAGAGCAAAGAAAGGAGACCCATCCCGTGTCGCATCACTTCGACAGCGCCGCCGACCGCGCCGACGGGCGCATCAACCCGTGTGACCTGTACGCATTCCCCGCCGCGCCCGGCAGCACCGCACTCATCCTGACCGTCAACCCCGACGCCGGACGCTCCTCCCCGACAACCTTTCGGCCCGACGCGCTCCACGAATTCGTCGTGGCCAGCAACGCTGGCACCAGCCAGGACATCGCCCTCCGCGTCACCTTCACCGAGCCCGACGGCAACGGGCAGCAACATGTTCAGGTCCGCCGCGCCACTGGCCCCGCCGCCCGCCACGGCACGGACGGGACCCCCCTGGGCCAGGGCCGCACCGGTGCGGTGTTTCCCCTTGACGGCGACGGGCTGGCCTGGGCCGGGCTGGCCGCGGACCCCTTCACCGGCGACGGCATCGCCCTCGGCAAGTTCCTCCAGGGCCTGACCGAGGGACGCTACACCCCCGAGGTCTTCACCGCCGCCCCCAGCAACGCCTTCGCCGGGCGTGATGTGACCGCCATCGCGCTGCAACTGCCCGACGACGCCCTGGGCGGCACCCGGATCGCCCTGTGGGCACGGATCAGCCTCGACAGCGGCGGCCACGCCCCGCAACCACAGGTCAGCCGCGTCGGCCAGGCAATGCTCCGCCCCCTGTTCTTCAACCCGCCGGAGACGGAAGCGGAACTGGACACCCTGAACGCCGGAGCGCCGGCCACCGACCGCGACACCCACGGCCAGCGGGTCCGCCGCATCGCCGGTACCGCCGCCCGCCTGGCCGGACTGTCCGATCCTGACGCCCACGCCGAGCGGGTGACGGCGGCGTTCCTCCCTGACGTGCTCACCTACCAGCCCGGTCAGCCCGCCGCCTTCCACCCCGCCGACGGCAACGGGCGGGCGCTGGGCGACGACGCCTTCGACATCGCCGTCGCCGTCCTCGCCGGCTCGACCCTCGCAAACGCCTCCGCCCCACGCCGAGCCACCCCAGCGTTCCCGTACCTGTCCGGACCCCAGCCGGCTGACCTGCCACCCCTTCTCGACTACTTTCGGTCTCCGCAAGGAGCAGGCCGATAGACGCACAGATGCGGGCGGCTGACACGCTCGCGAAGCCGATCCCACCACTCGATGTCGATTGTGGAGCTCTGACGGGAGGACCGATGAAGAGGCTGCCAGGAGCGCCGGGGCGTGGCGGCAAGGGGAGAGCGGTATGAATACAACCCCACAGAACACTGATGAATCTCAAAGGATATTCTGATGTTCGATGTTACTGCTCCGCCACAACTCAGGGGGATGGAAGCGTACAAGGGAGTCCTGGAGAAACTTCATTGCGTGGCTCGGTGACTCGGGCACGTTCGAGGTGAGCGAATTAGAGGTAGCAGGCGCCGCTGACGTTGCCTTTTGCCATGGGATCATCCACTGTGCTGGCGCAGGCAGCACCAGCGGCCTCACGATTCGCCTCACCATCGGGTTGCAGAAGGTCGATGGTCAGTGGACCGTTACGCACGAGCATCATTCAGAGGCGCAGCCAAGCTAGCCAGGCCCACGTAGCAACCAGCGAGCGGCCAACGAACCAGGCAAGCTCGCCCCAGCCGGTCCAGCTCGGCGTCGAGCTGGCGCAGACAAGGAGAGCGCAATGCAAAGGATTACGCCGAACCTCTGGTTCGACGATCAGGCCGAGGAAGCGGCGCGCTTGTATACCGCTGTCTTCAAGAACTCCAGAATCAACACTATCGCGCGCTACGGCTCGGCCGGCCCGCGACCGGCGGGGACCGTCATGACGGTGGACTTTGAGCTGGACGGCCAGCAGTTCACGGCCCTTAACGGCGGTCCGGCAGATTTCAAGTTCAACGAGGCCCTGTCACTGATCGTCAATTGCGCGTCGCAGGACGAAGTCGACTACTATTGGCAACGGCTCAGCGAAGGCGGTGAAGAAGGCGTCTGCGGCTGGCTGAAGGACAAGTATGGGGTGTCCTGGCAGATCATCCCAACGCCCATGAACGAAATGATCAGCGACCCCGACCCCGATAAGTCCCAGCGTGCCATGCAAGCCATGCTGCAGATGAAGAAGATCGACATTGCAACGATCGAGCGAGCGTACCGGGGAGGTTGATCCGGCCTCCTCGCCCGCAAGCTCGACAAGGGCGACCTGCTGTCCAACCCCGAGCTGAGTGGCCGTCGGTTCGTCATTGGGCCTGGTGGGGAAGCGGGAGGCGGGACCTGGGAAACACCGACGGGCAGAGTACGGAGAGGGGCGTCGAGCCCAGGATCATCCACCACCTTCGCATTCCGGCCAGGCGTGATATAGAGAACCGGTCGAAACCGGAAGCCAGTTCAGGATGGTCGCGACGTGCCAGCGGAAGCATCGCCGGGCGGGGAACGGGTCCGTGCAGCGGAAGTGATCGCGGCGCTGTCGCTGGCGACGGACCTCGATATCGGCGTCCCCTCGAGCACGGGCTGCACAGTACACTGATCGCGATGCGGCTCGGCAAGCGCTTGGAGATCGACGCCGAGACGGCGTCACAGACGTACTACGCTTGCTTGCTGTTCTACGTCGGCTGTACCGCCAATGCCGATATCGCCGCCGAGATCTTCGGTGATCACAGCGCGCTGACGACCTACGGCGCTCCGGTTCGGTTCGGGTCGCGGCCTGAGATGGTGGCTGGGCTCATGCGGGCGGTGGCTCCACCAGGTAACGCACCGCTGGTGCGTGCGCGGCAGCTTTCGTGCGGGCTCCCGAGGTTGGCGTGGGTGCTCAAGGGCCAACGTGCTGCTGTCTGCGAGGTGGCGCAGATGCTGACCGACCGCCTCGGCCTTCCCACAGCCATCGGAGCACTGTTCACCCACGTGGATGATCGTTGGGACGGCAAGGGCGAGCCCGGTCGTGCCAAGCGCGAAGCGATCCCTCTGCCGGTACGGATCGTGCAGGTGGCTCGGGACGCCGCCCTCCAGCGCATGCTGGGCGGCTCGGAGTACGCCGCCAGCGCCATCCGCGAACGAGCCGGAAGGGCGTTCGATCCCGTCATCGCGAGGCGACTCGCGGATGAGGCTGCGGAGATCCTCGCGCTCGATGAGCAGACGTCGGCGTGGGACGAAACGCTCGCCTGCGAGCCGACCCCGCGGTTGACCCTCGTTGGCGAGGCGAACGATCGGGCGCTGGCGGCGATGGGCGACTTCGCCGACCTCGCCTCGCCGTATCTGGTTGGTCACCCGGGGGGAGTGGCCGAGTTGGCGACGAAGGCCGCCAGGCGCTGCGGCTCAGACCCCGCCGACCTGACCAGGATCTGCCGCGCCGCGCTCGTCCACGACGTGGGGCGGATCGCGTCCACATCGCCACGCGCTCTCGCCAGAACGGGTGACGAAGGCTCTCATCCAGGAGGTGCGCGCCGGACGACTGGACGCCGATGCGGTCACCGCGGTGCTTGAGGCATCCGGCAGCGAGTCCCGCCGATCGAGCGGCCGGCGGGGCTCACAGAGCGCGAGAGTGAAGTCGTCGCCGTCGCCGAGGAGTTGCGACACATCGGCGTGACCGTGACCGCGCTTTGCCCCGGCCCCACACAGACCGGCTTCAGCGCGGCGGCCGACGCCGCGTTGTGACCGTGGTTGGGCCGCAGGTTGTGGGAGAGCGCATGAGTGGAGCGCCCGTCATGGTGGACCAGGGTCGGCGCCGTGGCACCTTGAGCTTCCCCCGGTTTCCCGAAGGCTTCTGGTCTGCCCTCGGTTTCGCGGAGTCGCGTTGCTGGATCTGATTCCACGGTGGACGGCAGGGCCGTGCCTGGCCCGCGGGGACGCCAAGCGTGGGCCCGCCGACCCGACTCAGGTTAAGCGGTGGTGGACCCACACGGCCGGCTCGACGTACACGGCGTGGCCGTGGACAAGGTCGCAGTGCACCGGAACCAGTGCGTCGGCGACCTCCACCGAGCCGGAGGCGTCAAACGGCAGGCCTGTCCAGGACCGCCACTCGGCCAGCGTGCCGGCGATCACCATCGCGCGGTGGCAGACGCCGACGATGCGGCCACCGGCGCGCACGTGCACCCGCAGCCACGGGTCGTGCGGGAAGCCGTCGGCGCGGGACCAGGCAGCGTACTCGGCGATCGGCATGTGCGGGTGGCGGTGCTTGGCGGTGGGGCGAACCGGGGCGACAAGGCTGTCGAACCCGAGCTCGGCGGCGTTGCGGCGCATCGCGTCCAGCATGATCCCCGCCAGGCCGCGGCCCTGCAGGTCGGGGCGGACCGTGATCTCCAGAGCAGAGACCAGATTGCCGCGCTGACCGAGTTGCCGGTCCAGGGCGGCCCGCCGGATCACCCCGTCCCAGCCGTCGACGGGTAGGTCGGCATCCGAGTCGCCCTCCCAGGTGAATGGCACCGACAGCGCCCGTGCCGCGAGCCGGTCGGGTTCCGCCGGATCCACCGCGACCACCAGGAATTCGGGGAATGCCTTGTGGTTGTCGGCGTAGTACAGCCCGCCGATCGGGTCCTGGTGCATGAATGTTGGCCACAGGTCCTCGCCCTCGGCGTACGCGCTGGGTAGGTCGGGGCGGTCGGCCAGACTGGCGATGAGCAGGTCCATGAACCTCAGGCTACAGGTAGGCACGAGTCCTTTTGCGGTCTCAGAATCGTGCCGTTGCACCACCGCCAACTACAGGTACAGGTCAGCGCCGCCGGTTCTTACAGAATGACAATTCTGCCCCCACGGTCATCCACTGGGTGTCGCCGTCGGTGATGAGCCCGCCTGCAGCCCTGCCCGCGCCACGCGCGGAAGGGCGATCTGGCGGGCGGCCCACGTCGGCCAGACGATTCGCCGCCGGCGCTTGGACAGGCTGCATCGTCCGGGTCGCGCCCAATGGCGAACTCGTGAGCAACAGATTGCCCGGTATTCCGAGATCGTCCGAAGCCACGGCGCCGCCGAGCTCGGCCTGCCGCCGACCACAGGCTGCCCCTGCCTGGAACGTGGTGGGGGCGGCCGCCAGCCCCCCGATGAGGTGGCCACCGAAGCCGGCATCCGCCTGTTCCAGGCGCTCGCCGACTGGGCCGAATGGGCGCGTACCGTCCCGCCTGCCGCCCCGACGCCGAAGCCACCCGCTCGACCCCGCCGGCGGCGAGCCCCCAGCGAGGCAAGCTGATCGGCCCGATCCGGACGGGCGACGTGCTGGACGCCAGCATCTCCCGCCTCGGCGCCATGCGGCTCGGGGTGAGGTAGTGGACGCGGCCGTCCGCGCTTGGCAAGCTGTCGGCCGTGAGCGAGTTCGGGGTGATCGACGAGCTGGTAGCGCGGATGGAGGCGCTCCAGGCTCCGCTGGAGGCGCGCAAGGACGCCCGCCGCTACTTCCACGGCACCTACCTGCGCACCACCAGGGCGGTTGGGGCGGAGCTGGAGACCGGCGGCTTCGTGGACCCGCCGTGGGTGGAGCGCTGGGACGTGGCGTTCGCCGGCCTGTACCTGGACGCACTGGAGGCCGACCAGCGCGGTGAGGTCCCCTCAGGCCCCTGGAAGGTGGCGTTCGCGGCCGCCGACGAGCAGGCCACCGCGCTGCCGCCGCTGCGGCACGTGCTGCTCGGCATGAACGCGCACATCAACTACGACCTCCCGCAGGCGCTGCTGGAGGTGATCGACGACCAGGAGTTCCAGGACCCGGAGCTGCTGGCCCGCCGCTCCGCCGACCACCGCCAGATCGACACCGTGCTGGCCGCGCGGGTCGGCGCCGAGGACACCGAGCTGGACGCGGTCAGCGGGCCGCGGAGCCTGCTGGACCGGGTGCTGACCCCCGCCAACCGGCTCGGCACCAAGCGCTTCCTCGAGGAATCGCGCGCCAAGGTCTGGGCCAACGCCCGCGCGCTGGCGCTGGCCCGCCGCCAGGGCCCGGACGCCTACACCGTGCTGCTCACCGAGCTGGAGCGCCTGGCCGCCAGGCGGGTCGCCGACCTCACCGAGCCCGGCCAGGTGATCCTCAAGCTCGCGGTCAAGGGCTTCGGCGTTGTCCTTCCGGGCGCGCGGCCCGCTCACGTCTGAGCTGCGCTGCACCGCTCAACCGCGGGAGCAGGCGCATCGAGGTCAGCGGTCGAGGTCGAACTCCTTGTCACGCACTCCGGCGACGAAGTCCTTCCACTCGGCGCGGGTGAACACCAGCTCCGGGCTGTCCGGGTGCTTGGAGTCGCGGACGGCGACACGACGATCGTGGAACGCGACCTCGACGCAGCCGTTCGTGTCGCTGTAGGTGCTCTTGCGCCATGCCGCGCGTGACAGGTCCACCTAGTTTGCAATAAGAGAAGTTGCGCGAATAGGGCTTCAACGTTCATGATCGCAGGGAGAGAGAGTGATTTCTACCTAGCAGCGCCCGCAGGTTCCATACCCGTGAGGTGGTGGCGCCCGTGAGTGAGAAGGGTCAGCGCCGCTCCCTCGGGCCGCCGCCTCGATGGGTGGTGTCGATCGGAGCCAGCGCCGGAGGGATCCCGCCATCACTGACACCAGCGGGGCCCGCGCGGCCCACCGCCGCCCTGCTGCAGGATGGGGCTCCCGCCGCCACCGGGCGGCCAGGCCGGGCGGGCGAGCCTGGGCTGCCGCGGCGTGCGTGGGGCTAGCGGCCGGTGGCCAGGCGGGCGATCAGGGATCTGGCGTCGTCGTCGAGGGGCGGTCGGCCGGCGGCGGCGGCGTTGGACCGGAGGGAGTCGATCCTGGAGCTGGCGGGGATGACCACGTGGCAGCGCGGGTCGGCGAGGATCCATCGGAGCAGGGCCTGCGGCCAGGAGGTGATGCCGTAGGCCTCCAGTGGATCCAGCGCTCCAGGGTCGGGCTGGCGGCGCAGCAGGGCACCCTCGGCGAAGGGACGCATCACCACCACGCCGAGCCCGAGGTCGGCGGCCAGCGGCAGGATCTCGCGCTCGACCTCGCGCTCCAGCGGGTTGTACGGCACCTGGACCGCCTGGACGCGGCCGTCGTGCATGACCTTGGCGAGCTCGTCGAAGGCCGAGGGGGCGTAGTGGGTCACCCCGATCGCGCTCACCCGCCCCTCGGCGCGGAGCCGTTCGAGCAGGTGCAGGTGCTCACGCCAGGCGACCAGGTTGTGCACCTGGTAGAGGTCGACGTGGCCGCCGAACCAGCCGAGGGCGCGCTCGGCCTGACGCGCTCCCTCCTCAGCCGACGGCGTCCAGATCTTGGTGGCGACCAGCGCCTGCTCGCGACGGCCGTTCAGCGCCTGGCCGAGCAGCCGCTCGGCCTCCCCGTACATCGGCGAGGAGTCGAACAGGTTGGCGCCGGCGTCCAGGGCCGCGTCGACCAGATCGGGGACGGCCCTCCGTCCCCGCGCCGCCGCACGCTCCAGGACCCGCCAGGTCCCGACCCCGACCGCCGGCACCTCCAGGCCGGTCTTGTACCCCAACCCTCGCCGCTCCATTGCCGCCTCGCCTCCGGCTCGTCACGCCACCAACGGGTGTGCCCGTCGCGCGCGTGATGGTAACCGGAACGGCGGCCGTGGTTCCTCGCAGGAAGCGGCGCCGCAGCCGGTACGGGGAGCCGGCTGCGGCGCGCTTCGGGACGAAGTGGCTGCCAGGAGAGCGAGGCCGGCAGCGACGCCGACCCAGCGAAACAGCATGAACTACCTTGTTGGGTCGAGGGCCGTCAAACTCGGCGATAGCGTATGAGAGCAGCACGAGAGGAGGTGTGGGTCCTGACCAGGCCTGGGAGCGATTCCAAAATGGCTTCCAAAGTACGGCGATCCAAGCTCTTGACAGGTCTTGGGAGCGGTTCCAGACTGCGCTTCGATCGGTCGAAGCCGGCCTTTCGGGGCTTCTGCATCCAAAGACGGAGGGACCGCCATGCCGCTCGGCAAGCTCCGCCACCTCCCCCGACCATCCCTTCCTTCCCTTCCCTGGCCGCGCCGCCGGCGCGCCAGAATCCTGGCCGCCGCGGCGCTCGCCGCCTGCTGTGTCGCCGCCACCCTCGGCGTGCCGGCCATCGCCGCCCAGCGCGGCAGCACGCCCGTCTACCTCGACTCCGGGGCGTCGATCGGCGCCAGGGTCAAGGACCTGATGAAGCGGATGACCCTGGCCGAGAAGGTCGGCCAGATGGACCAGATCGTCGTCGGGAAGCTGAAGGCCGCCAGCGCCCCGGCCAACGGCGACTGCAACGGCGGCAACAACGACCCGCTGCAGCCGGTCTGCCTCCAGAACGTGCTGGTCACCAACCTGACCGGCTCGATCCTCGCGGGCGGCACCGACAACCCCAAGGACAACACCGGCAAGGGCTGGGCCGAGCAGTACAACACCATCCAGCACTTCGCGATCGACAACTCGCGGCTCCACATCCCGATCATCTTCGGGGTGGACGCGGTCCACGGGTTCGGCCACCCGTTCGAGGCCACGCTGTTCCCGCAGTCGATCGGCATGGGCGCGACCTGGGACCCGGAGATGGCCGAGGCCGCCGGCGCCGCCACCCGCCAGCAGCTGCTGGCCACCGGCGGCAACTGGGACTTCGCGCCCGTCCAGGACCTGGCCAGGGACAACCGCTGGGGCCGCTACTACGAGACCTGGTCCGAGGCGCCGGCGCTGTCGGCAGCCCTCGGCGGCGCCAACATCCAAGGGCTCCAGGGCGGCGGCTTCGACTCGCCCAAGGTCGCGGCCACCGTCAAGCACTTCGCCGGCTACTCGGAGTCGATCAACGGTCACGACCGCGTCGAGGCGCAGCTCCCGATCCGCTACCTCCAGGACGTGTTCCTGCCGTCCTACCAGGGCGGGATCGACGCCGGCGCCGCCACCGTGATGGTCGACTCCGGCTCGCTGAACGGCATCCCGGCGACCGCCTCGCACTACCTGCTGACCGACCTGCTCCGCGGCCGGATGGGGTTCAAGGGTGTGGTGATCAGCGACTTCGGTGACGTCGGCGCGCTGCAGAGCAGCTACCACGTGGCCGCGGACATGGCCGGGGCGGTCGCCAAGGCGGTCAACGCGGGCGTCGACATGTCGATGACCCCGTTCGACTCCGCCGGCTGGAACGCCGCGCTGCTGGCCGACGTGAAGTCCGGTGCCGTCTCCACCAAGCGGGTCGACGAGGCCGTGCGCCGGATCCTCACCCTCAAGTTCGAGCTCGGGCTCTTCGAGCACCCGTTCGTCGACCCGGACAAGGCCGACGCCGCGGTCCAGGCCAACCGCGACCTGGCGCGCAAGGCCGCCGACGAGTCGATCACGCTGCTGCGGAACCAGAAGAACGCCGCCGGTACGCCGACGCTGCCGCTGTCGACCAGCCTCGGCAAGATCGTGGTGGCCGGGCCCAGCGCCGGCTGCGAGACCCCTGGGAGCGCCGACTGCGCGGCGCCGGTCGCCAACCAGCTCGGCGGCTGGAGCGTGAGCTGGCAGGGCTCCTTCCAGCCGCTCGACCCGGCCGACCACCGCAACTGCTGCATCGGGCCGCCCGACCAGATCCCCTCGGCGACCACCGTGCTCCAGGGCATCAAGGCGGCCGCGCCCTCCAGCGACGTGGTGCTGGCGCGCGACCAGGCGAGCGCCGTGAGGGAGGCCGCCGACGCCGACGCGGTGGTGGCGGTGGTGGGCGAGAAGTCCTACGCCGAGGGCCTCGGCGACAACCCCGCCCCGGCGCTTGCCGCCGACCAGCAGGCGCTGATCTCGGCGCTGGAGGCGACCGGCAAGCCGGTGATCGTGGTGGTCATGGCTGGCCGGCCGCTCGCGCTCGGCCCCGGGACCAAGGCGGACGGCCTGCTGATGGCCTACCTGCCGGGTACCGAGGGCGGCTCGGCAGTGGCCGACGTGCTGTTCGGCAAGGTGAACCCCAGCGGCAAGCTGCCGGTGAGCTGGCCGTCGGAGGGCGCCCAGAGCCCGCCGCTGTCGCAGTTCAACCCCGGCGCTCCGTCGGTGCCTGGTGACCAGCCGAAGTTCTTCGACCAGCTCCCTGGCAC
>WNFY01000080.1_pt1 | contig 61922 bp, 63 predicted proteins | sample 5400091 | NCBI WGS metagenome assembly WNFY01 (sample SAMN13153364, study PRJNA577476) | soil metagenome | isolation source: 60 cm soil or saprolite under grassland replicate 1 | place: USA:California | collected 2016-06-15
CCCCAGGACACGTCTGCGGAACTGGCGGCTGATCTCCAGCTCGAGATCGGGCACGTCTTGTTAATCGATTTAGTGGGTTACTCGAAGTTGCTTGTCAACGAGCAGATTGAACTTCTCCAGGAATTAAATCAAATCGTACGCAGCACCGAATGTTTTCGATCGGCCGAAGCGACCGGCAAACTCGATCGAGTGCCGACGGGAGACGGGATGGCGTTGCTTTTTTTTGGCAATTTGGAGGAACCGGTGCGCTGCGCTTTGGAGATCAGCAGAATCCTGCAAGGTCATCCCCATATTGGGTTGCGCATGGGCGTTCACAGTGGCCCCGTCAATCGAACCACCGACGTTAATGATAAAACGAGCTTTGCAGGATCGGGAATCAATATCGCGCAGCGAGTGCTTGATTGCGGTGATGCCGGACACATTCTTTTGTCCGCGCATGTTGCGGAAGATTTAGCCCAATATCGCCACTGGCAATCGTGGTTGCACGACTTGGGCGAGTGTGAGGTGAAACACGGACTACACCTGCATCTGTTTAATCTCTACAAAGATGATCTCGGCAATTCGCAGGTACCTGAGAAACTCACACGTAGAAGACGAAAACGTGCGGCTGGCGTTAGCGTCCGTCCAATTAGGGCTCCTCGACCGGTGCCGAGGTTCCTGCTTTTGGTTGCTTTAGCTGTGGCCGCCGTTGCGGTGATTATAGTTTTTTTGATTTTTTTCCGTAGAGCACCGGCGCCGGCAACCAGAGTGGTAGCTGAGCTAACAGCTAGCAACGCGGCGGCCCTTATCCCCGAGAAGAGCATCGCCATTCTTCCCTTCGAAAATTCGAGCAACGAGAAGGCCAATGCCTACTTCGCCGATGGCATCCAGGCCGAGATTCTGATGCGCTTATCCAAGATTGCCGATTTGAAGGTCATCTCCCGCACATCGACACAGCATTATACGAGCGCGCCGAAAAACCTGCGTGAGGTCGCAAAGCAACTAGGCGTCACCCATATCCTTGAAGGAAGGGTTCAAAAGAGCGGCGATGCCGTGCGCGTGAACGTGCAGCTAATCGGGACGGCCAACGATTCCCATCTGTGGGCCGAGACATTTGACCGCAAACTGACCGACATCTTTTTGGTCGAGAGTGAAGTGGCAAAAGCCATCGCCGACCAGTTGCAAGCGCACATCAGCGGTCGCGAACAGCAAGTGATCGCCGCCAAACCGACGGACAATCTTGAAGCCTACGATGCCTACTTGCGTGGGCTGGCCTGTACGTTGAGAACCGATAACACGGCCGCCAACGCCCTTAGTGCTCAGAGATATCTCAGAGAAGCGGTGCGCCTGGACCCAAAATTCGCCCTGAGTTGGGCGCTGCTGTCATATATTGATGCGCGCGGTTACCTCACAGAGTCTCTTCAACCAACACCAGCCCTGCGTGAAGAAGCGCGGCAGGCAGCCGAAACCGCGCTCGCTCTTCAGGCCAAGTTAGGCGAAGCGCTGCATGCGATGGGCTATTACCACTACTCTTGCCAAAAGGATTACGACACCGCTGTGCGTTACTTTGAGCAGGCACGTCAGTTCCTGCCGAATAGCAGTCAGATCCCTGCGGCACTCGCCTACGTCGCGCGAAGGCGAGGCCAATGGGACCAGAGCGAAGCGTACTTCAACGAAGCGGAGCGGCTTGACCCGCGCAACGGGTACCTGCTCACCCAGCACGCAATCTCCTATATCGCCCTTCGCCGCTTCGATGATGCGCTTCGAAAGCTCGATCAAGTTCTTAACATCACACCGGGCGACGTGGACACGCTCGCAACCAAGGCGGCTATCAAGCAGGCCCAAGGTGACCTGCCAACTGCTGCGGTACTTCTCGCTCCGCTCCGCCCAGTGGCTGCTGACACCCAGGCCTTGGAAGCACAAGTTTATCAAGCGATTCTGGAGCGTCATCCTGCACAAATGATCACTCGGCTAAAGGAGATCCTAGCCCAGCCTGACCCAGCGTTGGGTTACATCAATGGCCGACTGCGCTTTTGGTTAGGCTGGGCGCAAGAGGTAAGCGGAGACCTCACTGATGCCAAACTAACTTGGCGGCAGACACGCACCGAACTTGAATCTTTGCTCAAAGAACAACCGGAAAACTATAGTCTGATCGAAATTCTCGCGTTAACTAATGCGGGCCTCGGTGATAAGGCCGCCGCGTTCGCCTTGACGGAACGAGCCATGGCCACGCTCCGGATCGATATAGATGCATTAGTCGGTGCCGTTCCGATCCAGATCCTCGCTCGAGTGGCGGCCCAAACAGGCGAAACCGACCGCGCGGTCGCAGCCTTAGACAAACTACTCTCGATACCGTGCGCGGGTCCACTGCCTGAAAACGTACCGCTCACTCCCGCGCTGCTTCGGCTCGACCCCATGTTCGATCCGCTAAGGAACGATGCGCGCTTCCAAAAACTGGTTGCCCCGCGCGCGCCAAAAGAGGCGGCACCGAAATAATGTTCGTCTTCCCGTTAGGCCACGCCTCAACCCTGCGAGCTGCGTGAGCGTAGGGGGTTGCACAGGATAACTGCGGGACTCCGCATGCTTAAAGCGTGCCGGCGAGAGAGGCGAAAATTATTTTCGATCCTCGTTGATTTCCGCTTCCGCTTTAGCAGCATTCATTTCGTTGATTTTGCGGTGAAGCGTTCGGCGGCTGATGCCGAGCTTTTTCGCTGCAGCGGTGACGTTGCCATTCGTGGCTGCAAGCGCCTGGGCAATCAATTTTCTTTCTGTCTCGTGCAGATCGAGCGGGCTAGTTTTTTCGCCGAACGCCTCACTTGGTGAAACGCCGTCGGGCAACTTTGCGATTGCTGCCTGGCGCACGGCCATCGGCAGATCGCGCAATGTAATTTTCGGACCTGTCGCCATCACGACGCCATGTTCGATGGCAGTGCGCAACTCGCGAATGTTGCCCGGCCAATCGTAAGTCAGCAGCGCATCCATCGCATCCGGCGCAAGATCGAGAAGCGGCTTATTGTTCTCTTGGCAGAAGTGACGCAAAAATCCGCGCACCAGAATTGGAATATCTTCTTTTCGGTCACGCAACGGCGGCATGGTGATGCGCACCACGTTGAGCCGAAAGAAAAGATCGTCGCGGAATTTTCCCTCACGCACGAGTTGCTCAAGATTTTTGTTTGTGGCCGCAATGAGCCGCACATCGGCGCGCAACGTTTGATTGCCTCCGACCCGCTCGAAAGCGCGTTCCTCACTGATCACGCGCAGCAATTTCACCTGAGTGCTCGGATCGATTTCCGCCACTTCATCGAGGAAAAGCGTGCCGCCATTGGCCTGCTCGAATCGGCCGATCCGCCGTTCGTGCGCGCCGGTGAACGCACCTTTCTCGTGACCGAATAACTCGCTCTCGAGCAACTGCGGCGACAGCGCCGCGCAATGCACCGCCACGAATTTAGCCTTGTTGCGCCGGCTCAAATTGTGAATGGCGTGCGCGGCAAGCTCTTTGCCTGTACCGCTCTCGCCTTCGATAAGCACGTTAGCCGAGGAGGGCGCGACCTGTTTGATGGTCTCCAGTACCTCATGCAACGCCGCGGAATCGCCCCAGATGTTCTCGAGACCGTATCGTTCGTCCACTTGTTGCCGCAGCGCGCGATTTTCCTGCTCAAGCTTTCGGCCTCGCACTGCGCGTGCGATCAGCAATTCCACTTTGTCGAGGTTGAGCGGCTTGGTGACAAAATCGTAGGCGCCGCGTTTCATCGCTTCGACTGCGACGTCGACCGAGCCGTAAGCGGTCATCATGATGCAGATCGGCGGTCGCGGCATTTTCAAAGCACGATCGATCAAGTCCATCCCGTCTTCGCTGCCGAGGCGGAGATCAGTGAGAAGCACATCGACCTGCTCGCGCTCAAGTACGTCGGTCGCCCCTGCAATATCGGCGGCGACATACACGTCGTAATCGTTCTCTAGCAAACGTCGCAACCCGTCGCGCGTATGCTTCTCATCATCCACAACCAGAACAGTCGGCTGTAAATTCATATCTGCGGAACTAGTAATGATTAACCGCAGAGAACGCAGAGTGCACTGAGATTCAAAGAATTTATCTGGACTACTGCGGTGCGAACAGTTCTTGGAAGATGCGCGGTGGCTATGGCGCTTGGGCTGGGAACGTGTATCATCGCCCGTGCGTCAGCGGATTTTCTATGGTCTGATGTCGGCCTTTCTCGCTGGCTTGCCAGCCTTCTGCGCTGCTGAGGAATCGACCAATGGAAGCGGCTGGACGGTGGCCGTTCGCGACAACGACGTAGCGATCTACTGCCGTCCACATCCAGGTTCACCGCTCAAGGAGTTCAAAGCTGTCGGTCCGGTTGACGCGCCCAGTCAGGCTGTCTCCGCAGTGATCGATGACTTCCAGAATTATCCCAAGTTCATGCCCTCAGTGACCGAGTGCCGTCTGATTAGAAAGGAAGGCGATTCAATCGTTGGCTATCAACGGCTCTCGCCGAAAGTTTGCGCGGATCGCGATTATACGCTGCGGGTGTGGAAGGAATCGTGGCGCGCGCCTGATGGCCTGGTCTTTATGAGTCATTGGTCGCCGGCGAACGAACTCGGACCGCCAGAACAGAAAGGCGTAGTGCGGGTAAAACTTTGCGAGGGCAAATGGCTGCTTGAACCGGAGGGCGTAACCAAGACTCGCGCCACCTATTCCATATACACCGACACTGGTGGCTTTATCCCATCATTAATCGCGAATCGTGTAAGCCTGACCGGGATAAAGAGGCTGTTCGCAGCCATTCGCAAGCAGGTCAAAGATCCACGATATGCGGTGCGTTAGCTGTAGTCGCACTCAGCGAGCGCATTAAACCTCGCAACGTTGCGAAGGAAACTACTGATTTCTGGCGCGCCGCAGAGGTCCGCCCTCGATTCGACTCTGTCTTCACCCCTCCGGTTTGGTTTCGCCTGCTTCCAGCATTCGAATGCGCTTGTCGATGTACGGCAAGCGAATCGTAAGGGTCAGACCTTTGCCCTGGCCGCTCTCAATGGAGAGTTCGCCGCCGTGCTCGCGCACAATGCGGCGCACAATCAGCAATCCAAGGCCGGTGCCCGACGGCTTGGTTGTGAAATAAGGCTCAAAGACGCGACTCAAGTTTTCAGCCGACATGCCGCCGCCGGTATCGGCGAACCTGATGACAACATGAGTGTCGTCCAAATCGGTACGGATGCGCAAAATGCCATGGCGCTGCATGGCTTCGACACTATTTTTGATTACGTTGTAAAACGCCTGCTTCATCTGATCGCGATCAAGCTGAAGCAAAGGAAGATCCGAGCGCAGTTCTTGTTCGACGACGATGTCACGGTCTTGAATTTCCGGCGTAAAAAAGCGCACTGTCTCCTCGATTATTGTGTTTAGATTTTCTGGACGGAGTTGCGGACGCGACGGCCGGATTGCCCGCAAAAATTGGGTGACGATTGAATCCAGGCGGTCGACTTCGGAACGGGCGACATCGATCGATTGCTGAAGTTCGCCCTTCGCGCCGTCATGCAGCTTTTGGACTGTGCGCTCCATCAGTTGCAAATGAATGTGCAGCGAGTTGAGCGGATTGCCGATCTCGTGCGCAACGCCTGCTGCCAGCAACGTCAGCGCATTCAAACGTTCCGACTCGATAGTTTGCTGGGTTGTACGCCGGCTTTTAGTGATATCGCGCAGGATCATGACGTGCCCAACCTGGCCCGGTGCGGCTGGCATTGTTGATCCCGGCCTATCGCGGTCATTGATTGCGGCTGCAGTCGGGGCCGAATCAGCGATTCTGGTTGAAGGCTCGCGGTGCTCTATCACCAGCGGCACGATGTAAAAATTGATGAAGCGATTTTGCGGATAAAAAATTTCCATGTCGTGACTCACCGGTCCACCGCTTTCCGTAAGCGATTCCCAGTCCAGACCGCGAATACGTTCCTCGAGTCGGTTGCCAATTGCATCCGCCGCTTCCAGTCCAAACAGAGCGCAAGCTGCCTCGTTTAGATAAGTAATCCGGCCGTTCGAATCGGTGACAATGATGCCTTCCTGGATGGCATTGAAAACCGTTTCCAGAAAACCCTTCTCCTGCGCCAGGCGCAGAAAATAATTCTGCACTTCTTTCGGTCCGATGCGCCCGAGTCGCTCGATGAGTTTCTCAAGAAAACCGGCTTTCATGACGTGCGCCAGCGCTAATGGGTAAAAGTTGAATCGTTACAATGGAAAAGCTGTTCGTCGACTTAACGATTCAAGGATCCAACTGCTTCCGAGGGGGCTGGCACTTCCACCGTCAACATTTCCACGCGCAAATAATTCAATACCACCGGCGCGAGAATCAGGCCCGGGATACCCATAAGTCGTTCGCCAAGAATCAGCGCGATCAGCGTCAGCCAAACAGGATTTCGTATCCGATCTCCGATGATCTTGCTGTTTAACAGATACTCCAGCTTGTGGATTAGAATGAGGAACACGAGGGCCGCGATAGCGAGCTTCAAGGACACCGTCAAAGCGACGAAAACAATCACCGTGTTACTTGCCAGGTTCCCGACAATGGGCACGAGGCCGCAAAGGAGTGTGACCGCGATGAGCAGTGGCGCATGCGGCAGACGCACTGCAACCAGGAAGATCCCTGTCAGTGCGGTATTGATCAGGGAGATCGTGAGCTGCGCCCCCATGACCGTAGCGAAACTGCGGTAGAAATCGCGGAAGCGCCTTGATACTTCATCGCAGCAAATCGAATAAAGGTTGTTCTTCAGGCGATGTGTGCCCCGGTGTGGATCAAGGCCGGTCTTGTAAAACAGACTCCCGGCTGCCACGATGCCGAGTATGCTGAAAACGATCGCCGCCGCGGCGCTCTTGGCAAAATTAGCGACGTTTCGCAAGTACTGCGCTTCCTGACCAAGTGTGTCCACCACCGCTTGTCTGAGACTTTCGAAGTCAGTGAAAGGTAATTCGATCTGGCGCTTTTGAGCCCAGGCGCTGGCTGAGGGAATCGAAGTATCAGCCACATCGGGCAGCGCAAGAATGGCAGTGCGCGTAAAGTACACCGCTGCCGCCGTGATTCCGGCCACGACGACGCCAAACAGGATCAAGGCGAGCCATTTTCTTTTCGTAAGGTAATAAAGCTGCCGCAATGCAAAATAAGAGAACAAAAGAACCAGTAGCGGTACTCCTAGATGCAGAAGGCCCGTCAAAGCGATTGTAGCGACGAGCACTCCGTAAGACAGTCGAGTGGGAGTAATCATGGTCCCTCGCCGCTTTTACCTCCGCGCATGGCGCACATTGTCAACCACGCCGTCATAGATCGCGCTCTCCTTCGCACAAGCTGGTCCTTTTCTAATCGACGCGTTTAGCTAGAGCATACGCAAGAGTTGTGATTTGTTAGTCGAAATGAAACTGGTGATCGCCGCCACTGGTGCCAGCGGGACTATCTATCTGCAAAGGTTGCTAGCGCAGATTGATGGTGCCGCGCATGAGGTCCACCTCGTCATGAGCGCGCCCGCAAGGCAGGTTGCGAAACAGGAGCTCGATGATTTCAAAGTTCCTCCGAGCGTTTTACAGCATTCTGAAAATGACATGAACGTGCCATTCGTGAGTGGCTCCGCGCGCTTTGATGCGATGGTGATTGTGCCCTGCTCGATGGCCACGCTGGGGCGAATCGCTTCCGGTTCCAGCGACAGCGCGCTCCTGCGCGCGGCCGATGTTTTCTTGAAGGAACGCCGCAAATTGATTGTCGTGCCTCGCGAGACACCGTGGAATTTGATTCACGCGCGCAATGTAGTCACGCTGCTCGAAGCCGGAGCGATTGTCCTTCCGGCTATTCCATCGTTCTACAGTCGTCCCGCTTCGTTAACTGCAGTCGTGGACACGGTCGTCTGGCGCATTCTTGACCAAATTGGGCTGCCTAGTCCGCGCGCATACCGTTGGGGGCGTAAAAGCGTCTCAACGAAAAGCTCGCGAAAGGAAAGTTGAAGATCGAAGGCAGGCTTGCGCGATGGTTGATCGCGTTTGGATTTCGCTTGCTGCAGCTTTGGGCGCGCACGTTACGTTATGAAATCGACGACCGTGCAGGCATCGTCGACAGACCGGTCACTGAAAATTACATCGGAGCGCTCTGGCACAATCGATTGCTAATCTTCCCACTAGTTTTGCGGCGTTTCTTTCCGCAACGTCATGGCGCCGCCCTGATCAGCGCCAGCCGAGATGGCGATTTGCTTGCCGACGGCGTTCAACGTTATGGCTACGAGGTGATTCGCGGCTCCAGTTCGCGACTGGGAGCGAGCGCAATTCTTCAGCTCACCGAAGTGCTCGCGTCCGGTCGCGACGTGGTGATCACTCCCGACGGTCCGCGCGGTCCAGCTTACGAACTTGGTCCGGGGATAATTTTTCTGGCGCAGAAATCGGGTGCGGCAGTGTTGCCGATGAATTTGGAATATTCGAGCTGCTGGCGGCTGGGAAGTTGGGACCGATTTATCGTGCCGCGACCTTTTTCTAGAGTCCGCGTGCTGATCGACCGGCCACATATTGTCAGATCGACGCAAACCGCCGAGCAATTTGAATCTGAACGGCTCGCTTTGCAGGATGCCATGATGACGCTGGTTGAAATGCGGTGAGGCATTTACGTTCCGCACATGGCAAAGCTAATCGATGGACGTGCAATTGCTGAGAAAGTGTACGTCGATCTTCGCCGTGAAATTGCGGAACTAAAAGCAAAAGGCGTCACCCCGGGTCTTGCTGTCGTTCTCGTTGGAGACAATCCAGCTTCGCGCGCCTATGTCCGCTCGAAAGACAAGATGTGCCGCGAGCTTGGTCTGCACTCAGTGAAGCTCGAGCTGCCGGCTTCGATCACACAGACGGAGCTTCTTGGGCGCGTCGAAGAACTCAATCGCGATTCCAACATTCACGGCATCCTGGTTCAATCTCCGCCCCCCGAGCACATTGACGAAGCAGCGATCGTGCGCGCGCTCGACCCGCGCAAGGACGTGGACGGATTTCATCCGGAAAACGTGGCCAAGGTCGTGCTCGACGATCCCAGCGGCTTTGCGCCGTGCACCCCGCTCGGCGTCCAACGTTTGCTTATCGAAACCGGAATCAAAATCGATGGCGCACACATTGTGGTTCTTGGCCGCAGCATGATTGTGGGCAAACCGCTGGCCCTTCTTCTCATGCAAAAAAACAAAAACGGAAACGCCACTGTTACCGTCGTCCACTCGCGCAGCCGCGATCTCGCGGGGATCACCCGCTCGGCGGATATTCTTGTGGCCGCGATTGGCCGCGCAGAATTTGTCAAAGCCGATCACGTGCACGACGGCGCGGTCGTAATTGACGTCGGTATTAATCGCGTTGAAGAGGCAACCAGAGAGCGCGGTTATCGCCTGGTGGGCGATGTCGCCTTTGACGAAGTGTCCAAGAGAGCCAGCGCAATCACGCCGGTTCCGGGCGGTGTCGGACCGATGACCATTGCGATGTTGATGGCGAACACGGTAAAAGCGGCGCGGCAATCACTGTAGCAACGTGCCTGCGGCACGTCTATGCTCCGACGGCCCATAGGACCGTGGCTACAACTCCGGCGAAACGATCTTCGCGGTGAGAAGCTTCAATATCGAGAGATCAATTCGGGCGGCCTGAATAAAGAACGATCCGATACGCGGTGACAAAACCGCCGCGCGCGCCAGTCGATTAATCCAGAGCCTCCCCCGATACATTTGGTCGCAAGCGCGAGTGAATTCGCGCAAAGCTGATTGCCGATCCTTGCCCCGATTGATTTTCGCGATCGCATCGGCTGCCAGTTCCCCAGAGCGGAGGGCGTAGTAAATTCCTTCGCCGGTAAACGGCTCTACCACGCGCGCGGCATCGCCGATGAATAACAGATTTTTGTGTGCGCAAGGAACTGGGGAACGCGTAAGTGGCGTGATCGTGCGCCAGGCTTGATGAGCGGCGATCTCGAAATGGTGTTCCGCCCATTGGCGCAATTTGGGAATGGTGGGTGGCGTGCCGACCAGGCAAAGATTCAACTCCGTCTCATTGACCGGCGCTTGACCGGAGTAACCTTCCCGAAGGAATTGCAAAACAACGCGCCTGCCAAAATTTTGCGGCAACGGGATATGCGCTTGCAACGCCACGCGTTCACGAGTCGGCTGCGGCAGTAAACTGCGCAATCGCGCGACGGTAGAATTGCGTCCGTCTGCGCCGATCAGTGTCCGCGCAGAAAAGCTTTCGCCGATATCAGTTTCAATTTCCCAATTCCCGCTGTTCGCTAAGGCTGTGACCGTTGTGCCCTCGCGAACATGCGCGCCGAGTTCACGAGCACGATTTAGCAGCAGATCGTCAAAGAGACTGCGTTTCACCGACAATTCGCACTCGACGCCGGTCGGAAGATCGACAAGCGCTTTATGGCCACCGATCGCGATGAACTCGACCGAGTCCAGCTTGGAATGCGGCAAATCTCGGAGCTGTTGCGCGAGATTGAGGCGCTCCAGCACCGGCCAAGACGATGGATTCAAACAATCGCCGCAGACCTTTTCCCGCGGAAAATTTTCCCGTTCAAGAACAAGCGTGCGCAGACCGGCCAGCGCACAAAACGATGCACAACTCGACCCAGCCGGGCCGCCGCCGACGATTGCAACGTCGAAACTTTCCATTGCCGCTTAGTCAGTGATCAGTGAACGGTGATCAGCAGGTCCGTTAACCGGTCACGGATCACTGATCACACGAATGCCTCAACTGTCCAAGCCACCTATTCGGTGCTGGCGCGCGATGCAATAGCAAAGCAGATTGGCGTAAATGGGCTGGTCTCTCCCAATCTTCCGTATCGCTGGCATTCAATTGCGGATTCACATTACGTTTTTGCTGATAATCGTCTGGCTGGCGTTCGGCTATTACGCGCAAGGCGGTTCGGCCGTGGCGGCGAGCCGCGTTATATTTGTTCTGCTCCTTTTTCTGTGCGTCGTGCTGCATGAATTCGGTCACGCATTCGCTGCGAAGGCGTTCGGGATTAATACGCCGGATATCACGTTGTTGCCGATTGGCGGAGTCGCGCGACTGGAACGTATGCCGGAGGAGCCAATGCAGGAATTAATCATCGCGGTGGCTGGGCCCTTGGTGAATGTGGTAATCGCGCTCGGTCTGTTTGTAGCTGGCGGAGCGCAAGCCTTGCTCAATCCTTCGACAGTCGAAGGCGGCGGCCTCATCGCGCAATTGATGACGATCAACATCATGCTCGTGCTTTTTAATTTGCTTCCGGCATTTCCGATGGATGGCGGCCGCGTGTTGCGCGCGCTGCTGGCCACGCGCATGAGTTACGCGCGCGCCACGCAGGTCGCCGCCACTGTTGGCCAGGGATTCGCTTTCGTCTTTGGTTTCCTCGGGCTGCTTTGGAATCCATTCCTGATTTTTGTCGCGCTTTTCGTTTATATCGGCGCGTCGCAGGAGGCGGCCCTGGCGCAAATGAAAGATGTCTCCCGCCGGTTTCCAGTCTCCAGCGCGATGGTGCGGGAGTTCCGCACACTGTTGGAAAATGCCAGTCTGCAGGAAGCGGTAGACGCGTTGCTTGCGACTTCGCAGCACGATTTTCCAGTTGTGAACGACACGGGTACCGTTACCGGCGTGCTCACCCGCCAGGATCTTATCGCAGCGTTAAGGAAGAACGATCCGACGCTGACCGTCGGCGATGTAATGCGCCGCGACATTCCTACCGTAACCACGGGAACCCGTTTCGAAGACGCATTCCGGATCATGCAGGAATGCAACTGCCCGGCAGTGCCGGTGCTCGACAGCATGAAACGTCTGGTCGGTTTGCTGACGCCGGAGAACGTCACCGAATTAATGATGATTCAATCGGCGATGCCGCGCCGGCGGGTCTCGTAACGTATCTTAGGAGCTGATGCGCATCGGCATCAACACGTACAGAAACGGCGTCTGAATCTTCAAAACGCCCGGACTCATCTCGTCGATGAGATCGAGGAACACTTCGTCCTCAGCCAGCGCACGCAATGGAGCCATCAGAAACTCCGGATTAAACGCGATGGAAAATTCGCGACCTTTGTAGGCGACAGCGAGTGATTCTTTCGCTTCGCCTACTTCCGGCGTGTTGGCGGTTATGTCGATGTTGTTCTTGCTGAAATTCAGTTTGATGGAGTGCGATTTGTCACTGGCCAGCAGCGAAACGCGCCGCAGCGAGTTCAGAAACATTTCGCGCTCGAGTTTTATTCGCTCTTTTGCTTCGCCCGGAATGACCTGCCGGTAGTTTGGATAATTGCCCTCAATTAATTTTGAGACGAGCAGCGTTTTGTTGAGATCGAATGCGATCTGGCCACTGCCCATGCTCACTTTGACGTCGCCGTCGTCGGTAAGCAGGCGTTGCAATTCTGTCACCGCTTTGGTCGGAATGATCAGGTCCGCTTCGTGGCTGCGCGGGAATTCCAATTCGATTTCCGCCATGGCCAGCCGCCGCCCATCCGTTGCCACCAGCGTAAGCTTATTGTCTTTGAAACTGAACAGAACGCCGTTCAGCACGTAGCGAGTCTCATCGGTCGATATAGCATAGGAAGTTTTGCGCAGGCCATCGCGCAAATCTTTCTGCCGGATAGTGACCACTTTCGCTTCGTCGAATTTCGGCAAAGGCGGAAATTCGTCTTCAGGCAGTCCGAGAATTTTGAAGAAGCTTTGACCGCTGCGGATCGAAGCTGCATTTTTTCCGTCCACATCGACCTGGATTTCACTCGAAGGCAGTTCGCGAACGATGTTGAAAAGACGCCGCGCCGGGAGAGTAGTCGCTCCTGCTTTATCGACGTGCGCTTCGCAACTGCCGCGCACGCCGACGTCAAGATCGGTCGTTGTGAGATGGATTTCGTCTTCGCCAGCCTGCAGCAAAACATTTGAAAGGATTGGAAGGGTGGTGCGAGTGCTGACGACGTTTTGTACCTGTTGCAGACCTTCGAGCAGTTTTTCTTTCGTAACGCTAAATTTCATGATGGACAGAAGCGTTTAAGATGTAACGCCTTCGATTTTATTCGGCAAGCCGCAATCTCTCTCTCCGTTATAAACGCAGGTAGGGGCGATTGACCTAAGTCGGCCGGGCGGTTCGAGTGAAGCGGGCTATCTTTGCAGAGAACTGTCAATGAAGGAGATCGTCTGGCGAATGTTGTCCTGCTCCACCATCCGTTTCTTTACCAATTTGCACGCGTGCAAGACGGTGCCGTGATCGCGCCCCCCAAAGGCCTCGCCAATTTCATTCAAGGACGCCTTGGTGAGCTCGCGCGCCAGATACATCGCCACCTGTCGCGGAAAGGCGATGCTGGCCGGTCGCCGCTTGCTTGTCATGTCGGCCACGCGCACATCGAAATGTTCAGCCACCCGCCGCTGAATTTGTTCGATCGTGATGGAATGCCGTCCTTCTTCCTGCAAAATGTCCTTCAGTAAATGCTCGATAACTTCCTGCGTGAGTTCCTTGCCGCTTAGTGATGCAAAAGAGGCTACCCGCATGAGCGCGCCCTCCAGCCGCCGCACATTTGTGCGAATGCGGCTGGCGAGGAATTGAAGAATTTCGTCCCGCAATTTGATCTGCATGCTGTCAGCCTTTTTTCGCAGGATCGCCAGACGCGTCTCGATGTCTGGCGGTTGAAGCTCGGCAGTAAGTCCCCATTCAAACCGTGAAACCAGGCGGTGTTCCAGATTTGCGATTTCCGAGGGCGGACGGTCGCTGGATAGGACAATCTGTTTGTGTCCGTCAAAAAGCGTATTGAATGTGTGAAAGAATTCCTCCTGGGACCGTTCCTTGCCGCCCAAAAATTGGATGTCATCAATCAAAAGGAGATCGGCCTGGCGATAACGCTTCCGAAACTTAACCAGATTACTGTGCTGGATCGCGTCGATGAACTCGTTAATGAAGAGTTCGCTCGAGACATAGATCACTTTCATGTTTTTCTTCTTCGCCCAAACGTACTGACCGATGGCCTGCATCAGATGCGTCTTGCCAAGACCGACCCCGCCATAAACGAACAGCGGGTTGTACGTGCGGGTCGGCGCCTGCGCGACAGCAAGACTTGCCGCGTGCGCAATCTCGTTGTTCGGGCCGACCACGAAAGATTCGAATGTGTTGCGTGGATTTAGCCCGGGCACTGTTGTCCCTGGCTTGGGGTTGCTCGGTGGGTCCTGCAACGCTTCTTTCAGAGGCGCGGAGTCCGCCGGAGATGTTTGTGTGCCAGGTCCTGACGGGGAGCAAAACTTTACCGACCTCGGGCTGCCAAACGTGGTGAGGATCGCGGTGTGCAACGCCGGCATATAATTACTCTCAATCCAAAACTGATAGATGTTGTTTGGAACGCCAATCGTTAACGACTTGTCTTTGGCCTCGATCAACTCGACACCGGAAAACCAGCGATTGAAACTATCGGAGCTGATCTGCGGCTTGAGCGCAGCCGACAATCGCTGCCACAACTGCGCACATTTCTTGTCCATAGCAGAGTTGTTAACAGTGTTACACAAATGCCACAGTCACTGGTGCCGCGGGACATTGCTCGGGCGAAACAGGGTGAGAAGAAGCTATTTCCCAGCGTGATGCGCCGGGGTAATGGGAAACAAAAATGCCAAAACCGTGTAAATACGAGGGAAAACGGACAGATGCGCGCATCAACGTTGCTTTCGTTTTGACCTTTGGCGCGTGCGCACTCGCCTGTTCTTTCGGGGAGTTTCTAGTGTTTTTCATTCTTGCCTGCTAAACTTTCTCAGAAATGTTCACAACTTATTCACATGCGCTTTGCTCCCGTCTTCGCCAGCGGGCTTGAGATTAGAAATCGCTTTCAAAATCGACAAGAAAAAAATGAATTTTATTTTTCATTGCCGCGAAAAATTTTTTCTTGACTAAAAAACTGAAACGGGCGTGTCCGAGAAAAGACAAAAATGATTATTATTCCGAGCGATTTCGGCACGCCGCGTGACCGCCACTAATTACGAATGATGTCCTTCTGTGCGGCACTCCCGAGTTGACCGAAATCATCTGCAGGCGCAATTTTCCCGCCCGCAGAATGCCAGACGGAGCGCTCGGCGAATCGAAAATGCAGCCAATCGACGCGGAAATGACGAGCCGGCAGGAGAACTGTATCGGCAATGGTAACCGGCCCCTGATGTGCCGAATGCTTCTATCTGGGCTGATCGCTTTTTTGCTTTTTGCGCCGCACGGATTTCCGATTGATGAACTGGTGCCGCCGTTCGGCTTTCGTTGGAACGACTCGATGGCGCGTGTGGAAGCGGTGCTGCACGGCGCCAAGGCGAAAATCAGCTCGCGCGAAAAAAGAGAGAACCGGGACGTCTGGACTGTAGAAGGGCTTGTTCATCCCGGCCTAAAGCGCACCGTGTTTACTTTCAAGCACAGAGCGCTTGTAGCAGTGGAGCTACAATATGAGTACGCGGACTGGTCGATCGAACGCTACAACCAGCGCATGGGAGAAATCCGCAAATATTTCGACGAGAAGTACGGGACGGGAAAATTGGTTTCGCGTTCTCGCGGCAACGATACCGATGTCATTCAGACGCTGGTTGGTTACCAGTGGATGGTTGGCTCGACGATGCTGGAGCTCTTTTATTTTTCAGCGCAACACGACAAACTCGTCTATCGCACTATCAGCGTCGATTACAAAGCGCTCTAAGCGCTCCGAGCTTGTGGGTGCGTTTCGCCAGTTTTGCTCTCGCTCTTTTTTCTAGTCTTCCCCTGCGCGACAAGTTATCACCTCCTGCTACGAAAACGGTCGAGGAGTTGGTATGCCGGGGTCAAATATCGTTGGATCATCCAGTTTGAACACAGCCGAGATTCTGGCGAAGCTCGGGACCGATCCGAAGACCGGTTTGAATCCGGTCCAATTACAGGAACGCCTGAGAAAGTACGGGCCAAACGCGCTGGCGGAAGAAAAGAAAAGCGCTCTTTCAGCTCTTCTCACCTATTTCTGGGGCCCAATCCCGTGGATGATCGAGGCGGCTGCCTTAATGGCGTTAGTGGTAAGAGATTGGGGCGACTTTACAATTATTGCCTCGCTGCTGTTGTTCAATGCCTTGTTAGGCTTCTGGGAAGAACACGAAGCTTCCAACGCCCTCGATGCCTTGAAGAGCTCCCTTGCGTTGAAAGCGCGCGTGCTTCGTGATAGAAAATGGCAGCAAGTCGACGCTCAAACGCTTGTGCCGGGAGACATCATTCGCTTGTACCTTGGCGATGTTGTCCCTGCCGACTGCAAGCTCATTCAAGGCGATTACGTCAGCATAGATCAATCGGCGCTCACAGGGGAATCGCTGCCAGTCACCAAAAAGTCCGGCGAGGATGCGTACTCGGGTTCTGTCGTTAAACAGGGAGAAATGATTGCAATAGTTACGGCGACTGGAGCGAATACATTCTTTGGACAAACCGCAAAGTTAGTCGCCGCCGCCGGAAGCGTTTCCCACTTCCAGAGAGCTGTGATGAGGATCGGCAACTTCTTGATCATTCTGGCGCTGGTCCTGGTTGCAATTCTGGTGGCCAGCCGTCTTTCCGATATGCGAGGCCACTACGATCGCGTTGCATTGTTAAGGCTGGCCGAAATCGTTCTCATCCTTTTGGTGGCCTCAGTGCCAGTGGCGATGCCTGCCGTACTCTCGGTGACAATGGCCTTGGGCGCACGGATGCTGGCCAGGAGCAAGGCAATCGTTTCCCGACTGGAGTCGATCGAGGAATTGGCAGGTGTCGATGTCCTCTGCTCCGATAAGACCGGCACGTTGACGCAGAACAAGTTAACCCTTGGCGAAGCAGAACCCTGGTCCGGAACCGACGCAACAACATTGATTCTAATGGCGTCCCTAGCTTCGCGCGCAGCGGACAACGATCCGATCGATCTCGCAGTACTGGCTGGCCTGAAAGACCCCTCGATACTTAACAGCTATAAACAGGAAAACTATGTTCCCTTTGATCCGGTGAACAAACGGACTGAGGCAACGATCAAAGATGCGTCTGGTAAAGTTTTTCGGGTTACCAAAGGTGCGCCGCAGGTCATTCTCACGCTTGCAAAGCTCTCTGGCGCTGATCTCGAGAAAGCAAGCGAAACGGTGAACAGTTTGGCCAGTCGCGGCTACCGCACTATTGGTGTTGCTGTCGCTCACGGCGATGGCCAGTGGACATTCCAGGGAATTCTTCCGCTGCTTGATGCCCCCCGACCCGATTCCAAGAGCACGATAGCAAGGGCCCGCGCGTACGGCGTTAAGGTGAAGATGGTCACCGGCGATAATGTCGCCATTGCCCGGCAGATCGCATCGGAACTAGGCATGGGCCCAAACATCCAGCCGGCGACGGAACTTTTTCCAGGTGATGTTACAAAAGGACAAATCCCGTTGGATGCTGTGGAAAAAATCAATGAAGCCGACGGTTTCGCTCAAGTTTTCCCAGAACATAAATACGCCATCGTAAAAATATTGCAGGAGAACGGTCACATCGTTGGGATGACCGGCGACGGGGTCAATGACGCCCCAGCACTTAAGCAAGCAGACGTGGGGATCGCTGTTTCCGGAGCGACCGAAGCAGCTCGGGCGGCCGCGGCTTTGGTTCTGACCGCACCAGGTCTATCGGTGATTATCGAAGGGATCGCGGAAGCCAGGCGCATCTTCGAGCGGATGATGAGCTATGTGTTATACCGGATCGCCATGACCATTGCAATCATGGTCTTTGTGGTGTTGGCGTCGATCTACTACCATTTCTTTCCGCTCACCGCGATCATGCTTATCGCGCTAGCTCTTCTGGACGACGTACCCATTATGACTATCGCTTTTGACAATGCCAGCGTGCCGCCGCAACCGGTAAAATGGGAGTTGGATCGCGTGTTAGTGATTTCGTCGGTCCTGGGATTACTTGGAGTTATGCAAAGCTTTGGTTTGCTTTACCTCGGCGACACGGTTCACCACCTGGACCATCGACAGCTGCAGACGATGATGTTCCTGCAACTTGTTGCGGGCGGTCACCTTTTGTTGTTTGTGACTCGAACGCGTGGGATCTTTTGGAAGCCACCGTACCCAAGCTCCAAGCTGTTCTTTGCAATTGTCGCAACTCAGATCGCTGCGGTGTTGATGTGTAGCCAGGGCTGGCTCGTACCGTCGCTTTCATGGAGAATCATCGGTTTTGTTTGGGGCTACAATTTGGTTTGGATGATAGTGCAGGATGTGACGAAGCTCGGGCTTTATCAAATTCTGGATCCAGCCCAGTCGTGGAACAAATCGCTTTTCCAGCCATTTCGATTTCCCATGACAGCGAGGCAAAAGACTGCGCGGTAACTCAAGAAGAAGAGAACATTAACGATGTCCAATTATTGGAAAAAACTTGTCGTAAAGCCGGGATCCAAGATTCGGCTAAAACATTTCGACCCCGGCTACCACGGTAAACATGAGTCGCACAAGTCAGCTTTGCCAGAGATTCAGGAGAACCTGCAGAAGATGCAGGAATTGCAGTACAAGATGTATGCGGAGAATAATCATTCGCTTCTCATTGTGTTGCAGGGACTCGATGCCGCTGGCAAAGACGGCACAGTCCGCCACGTTTTTAGTGGGATGAATCCAGAGGGCTGCATCTGCGCGAACTTCAAACAACCAACGAAGGAGGAGCTGGCGCACGATTTTCTCTGGCGCGTGCACCCGCACATGCCCGCCAAAGGCTCAGTCGTGATTTTCAATCGCTCACATTACGAGGATGTGCTGGTGGCAAGGGTTCACGGCTTGGTGCCGGAAAAACTCTGGTCGAAGCGTTACGACGAAATCAACGACTTCGAGCAGCTAATCGCCAGGCAAAATAACACCAGTATTCTCAAGTTTTTCCTGCACGTTTCGAAAGACGAACAGCTTGCGCGGTTTAAGAAGCGACTGGATGACCCGACTCGCCAGTGGAAGATCAGTGAATCGGACTACAAGGAACGCGCCTACTGGAACGATTACACGCAGGTATTCGAGGATGTGCTTACCAAAACGAGCACCGATTATGCTCCTTGGTTCATCATTCCTTCAAATCACAAATGGTTCCGCGATTTGGCTGTTTCGCAGATCATCGTCCAGCAGATGGAAGAGATGGACATGCAATTGCCCAAGCCAACCGTGAACCTGGCCGAAATTCGCCGCCAATATCATCAGGCGGCGGGGCCTGAGAAATCGCACCGGCACAAGAAGCGGTAACATTGGCTGAAATCACGCTATCGCAACGCTTGACGCTGCTGTTGGACGCGTCGGCGCTGAAACCCATCCAGCGAAGGCTCTGGGCGCTCTCGACCGGCGGCACGTTGCTTGATGGCTTCGCTATTTTCGTTCTTGGCGTGGCGATGCCGTTCGTTATCGCTGAGTTTCACTTCCGGCCCGATGTGGTTGGTCTTATCGGCGCAAGCCTGGTGCTCGGTGCTGTCTTTGGGGCAGGACTTGGCGGGCCAATCGCCGATCACCTTGGTCGAAAACCGTTGATGCTGGCCGACATGATAATTGTTTGCGTCGGCGCGGCAGTCAGCGCGTTAGCCAATGGAGCCGTGATACTGTTTGTTGGGCAATTTCTCGTCGGGGTGGGGATAGGCGTCGATTTCCCCGTTAGCGGCAGTTACGTTTCGGAAGTATTGCCTAAGCGCAGTCGCGCGCGATTGATGGTCGCCACAATTGCCTGTCAATCGGTCGGGATGTTACTGGCGGCTGCGATTTCTCTGGCGCTGCTTAAAACTGTGAACAGCGCACAGAGCTGGCGACTTTTCCTCGCCACCGAAGGCGTGATTGCTCTTCTCTTTTTTTTGTTACGCATGTCGGAACCAGATAGTCCTCATTGGTTGATATCTCGAGGCAGATTTGCGGAGGCGGCACAGGCATTCGTCCGGATCCTGCCGGAGCAACGTGAGACAGTGTTGGAACTTACCGACAATGCCGGAGGTCAAAGGCTCACAACTTCCCTTGCGCCGGCACGAGCGCCCGGGGTTGCGAATCTATTCTCGTACACCTATTGCGCCCGCACGGTGCTTGTCGCCGTCCCGTGGTTCTTGATGGATATCGCCACCTATGGCGTTGGACTGTTCACGCCGATTATCCTGAGCGCGATTGATATCTCCGGCCAGACAGGTGGCGCCATCACTCACGACCTGGCGGACGTCAGGGGAAGCGGTGCAATCGATCTGTTCCTCCTCTTCGGTTTCCTACTTGGAATCTGGGCAGTTCCAAAGTTCGGGCGGATCCGCATGCAGGCCATTGGTTTCGCGGGAATGGCTTGCGGCATGGTCCTGCTCATGATCGCTGTTTACCTGGCAAATTCTCCCGCAGGCGCGGGACACATTCCGCAGGTATTCACCGGGTTTATCTTGTTCAACCTGTTAATGAACGCTGGGCCTAATTCCACTACGTTTACGCTGGCGCCGATCCTGTTTCCGACCGAACTGCGAGCCACCGCGAGTGGGTTCGCCGCCAGCGTCGGGAAGACCGGGGCTACGCTCGGCGTGTTCGTCCTGCCGATTTTGAAAAGCAAATTTGGCCTTCCAGCCGTGCTGGGAATGGTCGTGGCTGTCAGCATCCTGGGTTTGATTGTTACATTGGTTTTTGGACGCGAAGACAATGAATAGAGTTTTCGCAATGGGTTGAGCCTGATCCGCTGGTTATCAATGGAGACGCACATCTTGCTGTTTGTTGTCTCCGTCGTGGCTACGGCAATTAACTCGGTAGCTGGCGGCGGCGGGTTGTTAACTTTTCCCGTGCTAATGACTGTCTTGCCGCCAGTGACAGCTGACGCAACCAGCGCAGTTGCGCTTCTTCCTGCTTACATGACAAGCACCTGGGCAGGCCGCAAGCATCTGGCTCCCGTGCGCCATTGGTTCTGGCGACTTCTTTTGCCAAGCCTGTTAGGTAGCCTGCTTGGAGCGTTGCTGCTGAGCTGGTCGGGCAACCGCTCTTTCATGGCCTTGATACCGTGGCTTATTCTGATAGCCAGTCTGCTCACATTGCGCCCGTTGCTAAGTCGTACTGGTCGTTCCCGCCAGTCGTTAGGCGCGCCCGCTCCGATTGAAACGACCTCCGTTGCGCCCGTTTCGCTCCAAATTGGTGCCAGCGCGCTCCTTTTTGGCGTCGCGATTTATGGCGGATATTTTGGCGCTGGCATTGGCATACTGGTAATTGCAGCGTTTGATCTGATTGGCCTGACGGACATTCATTCCGTCTTACCACTGAAAAATGCTTTATGTGGCAGCCTCCGAGCCGTTGCTGTAACAGTCTTTCTTTTGGAAGGTAAGGTGAATTGGAAGTATGGCACTGTTATGGCAGCCGGCGCATTGCTGGGCGGCTACCTGGGCGGTAGTGTGGTGCGCTTTGTCAATCGGACAGTCGTGCGCCTAGGCATTGTCACTCTTGGTATTGCCATAGCGGCCTACTACTTTTGGAGAATTTACGGCGGTGGCATTCATCTCAGAGACGATTGAACGGAGACGAATAATTTAAAGTGATATCGAAAGCTGTCTTGGCCCTTCTCGACCTGACGAGTCGAGGAACGAGAGAATTAGGCACTAAGCGCAGCTTGCGCCGACACGTTCAATCCTTCGTACGTTTCGGTAACAATGTGATCAACGACGGCTTTTATATCGCGCGTGCGCTCATAGGCTGCGAGTTGCCGATCCGCTCCCGTACCTTCACGCATGATTCGCTCAATGTGCGCTATTTCGCGCTGCGTGCCGAACTCGTTCATTTCACTTGCCACGAACTCCAGCAACTCGTTTAGCAAACTTCGCTCCTCCACTTCCGTTTCCTTACCGAAGTCGATCAGTTTTCCATCGATGCCGTAGCGTGCAGCGCGCCAGCGGTTCTCATCCAGAAGACGGCGCCGATAAATGCGGAACGTGGTGTTTTGCCGGAGCAATTTAAACAGCTTTGAGATGATAGCCTGGATCAGCGCTGCGATTGCCAGCGTATCGTCCACGCGGGTTTGAGCGTCGCACACGCGTACTTCCAATGTGTCGAAGAATGGATGCAGCCGGATGTCCCACCAGATTTTTTTGGCGTTGTCGATGCAGCCGGTCTTAATCAACAGCTTGCAGTAATCCTCGTACTCCGAAAGGGATTCGAAGGAATCGGGAATACCGGTGCGCGGAAACCGCTCAAACACTTTAAGCCGATAACCTTTGAGCCCGGTGTCGTGCCCGACCCAGAAAGGCGAATTGACCGAGAGCGCATAGATGTGCGGCAAAAAATAGCGCGCTTGATTCATGACGTGAATGGCCATTTCGCGATCAGGAATTCCGACATGCACGTGCAATCCGAAAATGAGGTTCGCGCGCGCCAGCAACTGCATGTCGCGGACGATTTCCTGGTAACGGTCGCCTTGTGTGATCTGCTGGTCGCGCCAGTGTGAGAAGGGATGCGTGCCGACGGACGCGATTTTTAGTCCAGCTTTGCCCGCCAGCTCAGCCAGCTTGCTGCGAAGATCAACAACGTGGGTGCGCGCGCACTCAATCGAATCGCAAATCTCCGTACCCAGCTCAACGACCGACTGGTGCATCTCCGGTTTGATCTGCTCTTTGAGCACGACCTTGCCGCCTTCGAGAATCTCCTGAATATGCGAACGCAACTCGCGCGTCTGAGGATCGACAATCGCGAACTCCTCTTCGATGCCCAGGGTGAATGTGTGATCTTTCATAAACAGCGGAAGAAAAACATCCGCAGATTTCGCAGATTTACACAGATTATTTTTGAAACCCGAAACGGCCTCTACCCTTTAATCTGCGAAATCTGTGGACGGTTTTTGATTGTTATCCTACCCGACGTCGCTAAGCGAACGGCGCGTGACGGCGGCTTGCAGGAATTTTCCCCAGCTAAGATTGTCGCGGCCAGCAACGTGCTCTCGCGCTTTTCGAATCGCCATTTCCGAAACTGCTTCTACCACCCACTCGAAGTTTTCCTGACCCACGGAGGCTGCTTCTGCGTCTGGTGCCGGATTGCAAAAATCGATCGCCATCGGCACGCCGTCGCGCACTGCGAACTCCGCTGTATTCAAATCATAGCCGAGAAATTCGTTTAATCGCAGTACGCCCTCCTCGACCTTTTGCAGAATCTCCTTCGGGGCGTGCCACTCTGTGCGGTAACGCAGGTGGTATGGATGCCGCGGCTCGTAGGGCATGATGCGGACGTGGCGCTGATCGATCGAGTAACAGCGGAAATACATTTCGAATTTCACTTCCTCCTGCAACATCATCACCAGTTGGCCGGTGTCGTTGTAGGCGCGGTAAAATTCGTCCGGATTGTGTAATCGGTAGACGTTCTTCCAGCCGCCACCTGCGAACGGTTTGAAGAACGCGGGCCAGCCTACGTAATTGAAAATTGCTTCCCAATCGAGTGGATAGCCGAGATTGCGAAATGAATTGTCGTTCGTATCCGGCGGCGGCTGATGCGATGGAAGCAACACTGTCCGCGGAACTGCCACCCCGATTTTTGTTGCCAGCGCGTTGTTGAAAAATTTTTCGTCGGCGCTCCACCAAAACGGATTGTTTACGACAGCAGTCCCGCTCAGCGCCGCGTTCTTGAGCCAGGCGCGATAGAAAGGCACATCTTGCGAGATCCGATCGATCACCACGTCGTACCCGCATGGCTCGCCCTGGATGACTTTGTCTATCCTGACGAATTCCGCGATCGTGTCCTTGCCGCCGCTTTTCTGATTCACCCGCTCGACAAACGCCGGCGGAAAACTGTGTTCCTGGCCAAAAAGAATTCCGATTTTTTTCATATGCAGACAAACCGCGGATCACGCGGATAACACGGATCAAGGTTAATTGAGAGTGAACGCTACCACCCGCTCTTCGACTCCCATTAACACCGTGGCTTCAGCCCGGTGACCCCTGCGACGCGCGGCAATAAAGCCGTTTCAACGGCTTTGTCCAGAGCAACAAGTTTGAATCCGTCTGCCGGACAGAATAAGATGCGCCATGGTCAAGCGACTATTGCACACGCGCTATCGCGTACATGACTTGGAGAAGACGGTTTCTTTCTACAAGGATGTCCTCGGACTCGAAGAGGTTCGTCGCCAGACTTCGGGGCGCGGGTCGCAACTCGTCTTTCTAAAAGCGCCGGGCAGCGATGAGGAAATTGAGATTTGCCAATTTCACCAGAGCGGACCGGTGGTGGTTGGTCCTGATCTGACGCATCTCGCTTTTGAAGTGGACGACATGAACAGGTTCGCGAAACATGCGGCGGCAAAAGGTTATCCATTATCCGATGGCCCGCATTCAAGTGGCAGCGGCAAAATTGCCTTCATCGATGCGCCGGAAGGCTATGAGATCGAATTAATCGAGCGCGGCAACAAAGAGTAACCTTTGCATTACCGTTCATCCTCGCGAGCTTGCGCGGACAAAGCTTTTATCGCTAATTTCCCGTCCATGATGTGGCGCAAGCGAATTTGGTTTTTTTGCGCATTTGTTCTTGTTTCGGCACTGGGCGCCTGGGCGCAGGAGGGAGTCGATTCGGAGGTCGTGCGGCCCAGCGGGGTCTCTGGGCCGGTTCGAAAAGCGAAGGCGGTCGCAGCCACGGAGACGGACGATGACGATGTTGAGCCTGCTCGGGCTCGCAAGACAAAGACGTCGAAATCAACTCATGCTTCTTCACACCGGAAACGCGCAAAGGCTAAAGAAAGTGAAGAATCAATTCCTGCTCCGACCGAATTTACGCCTGAAGGGATACCAAAAACCAGCGCAGCTTCAATCGTTGTAGTCGACGCAAACACGGGAAAAACGTTGTACGAAAAAAATCCCGACCAAATCCGACCGGCGGCGAGCACTCAAAAATTGCTGACAGCTCTCATCGTAGCGGAAAGCGGTTTTCTGGATCGGTCGGTCACGGTGCAGCCAACAGATACAATGGCCGATCCGGTGAAGTTGAACATTAAAGCAGGCGACACTTATCAGCGGATCGATCTTTTACGAGCCTTGCTGGTGAAAAGTCCTAACGACGTCGCGCGATGTCTGGCGCGGGACAATGCGGGCAGTATCGAAGCATTTGCCGAGGCTATGAACAGACGCGCCCAGCAACTTGGAGCTGTTCATTCGCACTTTGTGAACCCAAACGGCTTGCCCATTCCGGGGCAGTACTCATCCGCGCGCGACCTTGCGCTCATAGCGCGCGCTGCCTACGCAAATCCGACGATCCGATCCATCGTTTGTCTTCCCCAGCTTGTCTTTCGCTACGCCAATGGCAGGACGCGCGAACTTGAAAACACGAACAAGCTTCTCAGAAGACTTCCCTACTGCAACGGGATGAAGACCGGTTACACCGACGCTGCCGGCAAATGTCTAATCGCAAGCGGCACGCGACCCGGCAAAGATGTGATCGTTGTCGTGTTGGGTGACAGCTCCAGCCGCGTCTGGCGCGATGCGTCCGCGCTACTTTCCTGGGGCCTCTTGTTGTAAGGCCTCCGACGGGCGACCCAGCTTTTCATGTTCGTGTCGGTGACCAACGCCGCGGAAAAGGTGCTGGAACATCGCCTGCAACCAGTGGAAAAAAAATCGCAGTGCGATGCCGAGCGACATTTTCGATTTCCCCCGCATGCGTTCTCGGAAAGCGATCGGGATTTCGCGCACACGCAATGTACCACTGGCACGCACGACGGTCTCGAAAACAATTTTGAAACCGCTCGTTTCCGGTGCCAATTCCAGCAACCGGGAACGCCCGATTGCAAAAAAGCCGCACATTGAATCATGGAGGCCAGTTAGCGGATAAGCGAGCGCCGCACCTGCTCGCGACACAATTCGGCGCCATAGTGGCCATCCCTGCGTGGATCCACCTTTGATATAACGGCTCCCAACTACCAAGTCGGCGGTGCCGGCAAACAGTGGCGCCAGCAGATCCTTGATCCGGTCGGGCGGATGACTCAGGTCTGCGTCCATCACGAGAAGAATTTCTCCTTCAGCGGCGCGGGCGCCGGACATAATTGCCCCGGCCAGTCCGACGTGTGCGGCGTTTTGCTCGATTAAACGGACTGGGTGACTTCCTTCGAGAGACCGGATCTCGGCACGAGTCGCGTCAGTTGAATGATCGTCAACAAAAAGAATTTCACGAAAAGGAACAGCGCACGCAGTAATTTGCGACACCAGAGGCGCGATATTTTCCTCTTCGTTCAACGTTGGAATAACGATCGAAACGGATTGCGCGCGCGCGGAAGAATCTGTCATGCAGTGTCTTTCTGAAATGGCGAACATTCAACGCCCAACGTTCAATGATCGAACACACATCAATCGCAGCTCAGCCGACGACGGGATTCGAACCCGTGACCTGCGGTTTACGAAACCGCTGCTCTACCAGCTGAGCTACGTCGGCGCGAAGCGGGCAAAACATTGCATCCGCCGGCGCTTGACACAAGCGCTCTGCTGTAGCCGCTTCGCTGCGCGAAGCGTGGGAGAAACATGGGACAGCTGCAAAAATCTTTGCCTAACTGTATCGAAGTGTGCGCCAGGCGGCTACAGGGGTAAAACGAAGGTTTCCCCGATCTCCCGGAGCGCAATGCGTTCGGGCGCGTCATCCAGCGCGGCGTCGAAGCGCTCGATCGGCTCGCGAAACGGCTCAAAGCTAAGCCGAAACGTTTGATGATGCACCGGCATGATGAACCGCGCGCGTGCGGCGTTTGCCATTTCCACTGCCTGCTCGGGTGAGCAATGAGAATGAATCCATGGGTTGTAAGCGCCAATCGACATGATCGCGACGTCGATGGCGCCATGTCGTCGGATTTCTGCGAAACTGTCCGTCATTGCAGTGTCACCGGCGAAAATGATGCGGCGCCCGCTTCGCTCGAGTAGATAACCATTGTAACCGCGGTAAGTGTCCCGCTGCTTTCGCGCGCCCCAGTGGTTCACACGGAGAGCGATGACATCGATCTCGCCGGATGCGGTCCTAACACTCTTGGCTTCGCCCCAATCGAGCTGTGTGACCTCGCGAAAGCGTGTTCGTCTCAACAGATCGCTCGTGCTGCGGGCAGTGATCACACTCGTGTTTTCGTCAAAACAACGGAGCGTTCGCAGATCAAAATGATCAAAGTGCGCATGCGAAAGAAGAATAAGATCGATCGCGGGCAGCTCATCAACTTTTAGTGCCGGAGCGGTCAGTCGCTTTGGGCCGATGGTGAAGCCTGGCAGGCGAATTCCAATGCGCGGGAAAAGCGCCGGATCAGTGAGAATTTTGATCCCGAAAAAATTGATGAGCACTGTCGCGTGACCAAGCCACGCGAGCGTGACCTGCGCATCGCTCCAGGTTGCGGGCGTGGGCTTGGCAAAGGCCGGCGCGATCGGCCGCCAGCTTTCGATCGTCCATTCACGGAAAAGATGACCCAGCCAGCGCCGCACTCGCGAACTCCGCAGCGTTGGTTGTTCAGGTTCCTTCCCGCTCTTGAGCGTGGACGTAGTCACCAAAGAGAACAAATTACTAACGTTTTCAGGTCAGCACGCTCAGGTTTTGTGTGTGAAGGAGTTTATGAGAATCGAACACAACAGGCTGCTGCGATTGATTGCTGTTTTCTTAATGGCCTTGACTGGCCTCATTACAGCAAAACAGGTCGCCGCAGAAATTAATGTCTTGTTTCTCCGAATGAGGCCGATCCGCTGGTTACGCTCAACAACGCATTTCGGGCAGAATACAGTCGCGCAAAGACGCAGGCTCTTTCAAAGACAGGACCCCTTGTCATTGTCGAAGGGACCAACGTTATCCTCGTGCGAAACGGGAAGAGAACCGAAGCACAGATACAGCCGCCGATATATCAATCGTTAAAAGCCGTGGCGCATATCCCATTTGCAGTTTTTCTGATGTTCGATCAGTCGGATTTTGGACAGTTAACAGAAGCAAGGGTCGCTGAATTGCGCGATTATAGAAAGCTGATCGTGAATGCTCAATCGAGCCTGGGCGATAGAGGATTTTCAGATAGTCAGCTTCAAAGACAACAGAAGATAATCGACGACTCTCTCGGGTTTCTCGACACTGCGATCGAGAATTGCCACGTAGAAAAGACAGCGCTCGATAATTTTGCCAGACAGATGACTCCTGTGTTGCTGGAGAACGTGGATGAGGCTGCCAGAGTTGAACTTGACGCTCTGCATTCGCACGTAAGTGAGTGGCGGCATCAAATGACGCCGGATGAATGGAAGTCGCTGCACGTCGTCGTCATGGGTGCGCACATGCCTCGCGATAGTGAAATAACCATGCAGTATTTCGAACGGTTGCTTGATGAACCTGTTGAAGGTCACCGAATAATCTTTGCAGAAGGATTATGGGAAGAGCCGCGTGCGCTGGACCTGCTGGGCACTCACCTGGTTGACGGAAGCGCCGGCGCTGCATTTTTTGGAGAATTCATGCGTATGCACCGTGATCTGCTGTCGGATGCGGCAAGAGGTTATATTCAAAACACTCTTTTAAAGTCTGAGCCTGAAAAGTGACCTCGGGAGCGTCGAATTTCGATTCTATCGCGACCAGATCCCCCAACTACCATACTTGTCAGCGCTCGCCAAAGATTCCCCTGACAGCTCTCCAGAGAGTCATGCCTGGTTGCGGTTTCCCCGCGCGAGCGACAAGTACTGTACAGTTCGCGTGATTTAAAATGCTGCGGGTGAGGTCGCCCATGATGTAGTGGCGAATCAGTCCGCGCGCTTTCGACGTTCCAGTCACGATCAAATCGTAATCGCCTTCACGCGCTTCTTCGAAAACTTGATCTATCACGATGCCGTGTCGAAGACGGACTTCAGCGGAAACACCGAGACGTTCGAGTTCCCTTCTTTGCCGGCGCAGATTCGTCCCAAGCTCTGATTTCGATTGGAGTAGCTGATCGACATTCTCTTCCAAGCGGACGAGGTCGGCGTACAACGCCGGTGGCTCAGCCATCACGTGCAGTAAAGTAACTGAAGCGCTTACTGCGGCGGCCAGCTTACCGGTGAGTTGCACGGCTTGATCAATGAATTCTTTTCCGCCTGTGCAAACCAGAAAACGCTTCAATTGTTTACATTCACCGATAGCGACCAAAACCGGTGGCTGAATTGACTTGATCACTTCGTAAGTCTTTTCTGAACGCCAGTAACGCCCCGTCGCGCCAATCCATCGCGCACCGATGATAGCCAAGTCGTAGCTAGTCTTGGACGTTTCATCCGCAATTTGCCGCACGGGTTCGCCGGATTCGACGATGATATTTGTCGATATGCCACGTCCTCGGAGCGATTCGGCCTGCTTCTGGAGGACCTCGCGCAAAGGACTCTCGTCACTTGATATTTCGGCAATTCCAAGCAGTGCAATTTCAGCCTTCAGTGCCGCGCCCAATAACCCTCCAAGGTGAATCGCTGTTTCCGCTGCTGTTGTTCCGTCGCTGCAAATCAAAATTTTCATTACTAGAGCTTGTGACCGGTGAGGAGCGTGTAAATGACGATAGCGGCGCCGATCAATGGCAATGGAACAAAGGCCAGCCGAATTTTCGGTCCCGCGAAATATTGTGTAGCGACCACGCCGATCTGCGCACCCACGACTGCGCCGGTGTGCATGACGAGCGCGATCAGGATGTCCACATTGCCTTTGATTGCGTGGGTAATCGTTCCGTAACTGGCTGAAATCACGATCTCAAAAAGATCGGTTCCCACTGCCAGGTGCGTGGGAATCCCCAGCACGTAAACCATCGAGGGCATTCGAATGTAACCTGCGCCGCCGCCAAGAAAGCCGCTGAAGAGTCCGCCAACAAAGGCGACGAGAAGAATGATCCAGAGTGAAATTTTCGGTATGCCTGAAGTGGGAAGCGAGATCATCGGCCAAATGTTCATCCGTTGAATACTTCGAGTCACCGGACTGAATGCGGAGCGATCTTTTTTGGATGCCACGCCCTTCACAGGCCCGGACTGCGATGTTTTTTTGTCTGCCTGCAGCGTTTTCCGGCTTTCCCAGAGCATGAAGGCCGAAATACCGACATAGACGACAATCGCGACAAAGCTCACAACACTGTTCACGTTGCCTGAGCGCTTTAGCGTCTGAATCAACTGCGCGCCGCCCTCGGCGCCAGCGATTGTTCCCAATGCCATGATCAGTCCCAATTTAAGATCGACATTGCCCAGCGTGCGGTGGTGTCTGGCTGCTACTATCGATTTGCCGACGATATGCGCCAGGTCTGTGCCAACCGCGTAATTCCAATCTACTCCCATCAGGCGCAGCGCTGGGCCCGCAATAAAACTTCCGCCGACTCCAAAGAACCCACCTAAAATTCCAATGATAAATCCGACAACAACCAGATAAATCGGGTTGATGTCCGCGTGGGAGATCGGGAAATACATGGTTATTTCCAGCGGCCCCGCAGGACGCGAAACAAAAGCGTCGTTACCGAATCGAGAACAACGGCCTGGCCAGCGATTAGCAAAAGGGCGACCCCGGCATAAACGTAGCGATGGTGTGTTTCGAGCCGGTACAGCCAATCACCAAGCAGATGCAGCACCAGAAAGAAGTAGATGACGACAAGAACCGCATAGACCGCCAGCTCTATGGCAAAGGCTCGGAGACTTTTGGCAGCTTGCTTTTTCATTCAGGCTGACTTGGTACAACCGCGACGCCGTTCAATCATCGGTGAATCGGGCGATAATGGGCTGCCGGCCTTGAGGATTCAACGATTTAACGCGGGTACGGTTCATGACGCTTGCGCGCAGCCTCCCGAGCGGCCAAATTGATTGCGTACGGAGCGTTTCTTTCTAACGTTCCACTGCATTTTTACGGGAAAGCCATGGCCGATGTCGCAAACAAATACGCCGAGAACGTACCGGGCAAATTCTACGTCGATGATCAATGCATCGACTGCGATTTGTGCCGCGAAACAGCGCCCGCCAACTTCAAGCGGAACGATGACGGCGGCCATTCCTACGTGTATAAACAGCCAGAAACGCCTGAGGAAGAGGGGCTTTGCAAGGAAGCCATGGAAGGCTGCCCGGTCGAAGCGATCGGTAACGACGGGGCCTAATACTGTAGCGGCGGTGTATGCCCGCCGAACTCGATGGGAAAGCAACACGATCGGCGCTCACCCGCCTTCGCAAAGTTTCGGCGGGGCAAGCAGAGTGCCGCCACAATTCCCATCGCCTTAACCATTGCCGGTTCCGACAGCAGCGCCGGCGCCGGTATTCAAGCTGACCTGAAAACGTTTTCTGCGCTGGGTGTTTATGGATTGACCGCTGTAACGTGCATCGTTGCGGAAATTCCCGGCAAAGTTTCGCGGATGGAGCCGGTCAGCGCGAGAATTGTTCACGAACAAATCGAAGTCCTTCTTACAAACTTCCAGATCGGCGCGATCAAGACAGGTCTGCTTTGCTCCGCGAACATCGTTTCCACCGTGGCCAAGGCGATACGCGACGTTCGGGTTCCACTTGTAGTCGATCCGGTGATTGTCGCCACCAGCGGCGATCCGCTTCTCGAGACCGCAGCGATCGAAGCGTACGAAGAGCAATTGTTCCCACTCGCCAGCCTGGTTACGCCAAACCTCTACGAAGCAGAGCGGTTCCTCGGAACAAAAATCGAAAATCGAGAATCAATGCATCGTGCCGGCAAAGAACTCGAGAGAGAATTTGGGACTGCAATCCTTCTCAAAGGCGGTCATCTTGCCGGAACTGACGCTGTTGATCTTTTGTTTGCCGACGGAAAGGTTATTGAGTTTTCGTTGCCGTTTGTCCGCGGGGTCGCAACGCATGGCACTGGCTGTACCTACTCGGCAGCGATTACGGCTGGGCTTGCGTGCGGCCTGACGTTGGAAGAGGCGATCAGGCGGGCCAAGAAGTTTGTCACCCAATCGATTCGTAATCATTTTCATTGGGGCAACCTTCACGCGCTGAATCATTCGATCTGAATTGGTGGGCGCGACCGGCGGGCGCCGGAGCGCGGAACGGACGGCTCGGCGACCGGTCTCTATCAAATGGATTTCACGCGCTCTCTTTTTCTCGCTTCTTCTCCCACCGTCTCAACTGCATCGCTTCGAGCGCAGCTGCGGTTTCTGCCTGTTTCTTGCTGCGGCCGCTACCCTGACCAAGGACAATTCCCTCCCAAACGACTTGCGAGATGAACATCTTTTCATGTTCAGGGCCACTCTGCGAAATCAATTCGTAGACCGGACTCTGCGGCGAAATGCTTTGTAACAACTCCTGAAGATCACCTTTGGGATTGATGTCCACCGGTTTTTCCGCGAGCTCATCGAGATCCGCGCGAGTCTGCGTCAAAATGAACTTCTTGGCTATCTCCAAGCCGCCATCGAGGTAAAGAGCGCCGATAAGCGCTTCGAAAGCGTCCGCCAATGTAGATGTTCGCTCCCGGCCGCCACTGGCGTCTTCGCCGCGGCCCATCAAAATGTAACGTCCGAGGTCGAGCGTGGCGGCATGCATCTTCAGTGCTTCGCGAGAAACCAGCCGCGAACGCAACTTGGTTAGTTGTCCTTCGGCTTCTATTTGGAAATTGCTAAACAAATATTCGGTGATGACGAGCTGTAGAACGGCATCGCCCAAAAACTCCAGGCGTTGATAATCAAAATGATGACGTTGGGCCTCATGCCCAAGGCTGGGGTGGGTCAGTGCTTCCGCCAGTAACAGCGAATTGCGGAATTTGTAGCCGATGCGTTCTTCGAGCGGTGTCACAACCCTCTCATTCTCAGCAAACTCGCAGATTACTACAGTTGGCTCATGCAGGACAAGGCTCGGGAACAGGCAACCCGACGCAAAAAGATTTCGCCGACGAAGCTGTGCGCGTTATCGGCTTTGATAAACTTCAAGTGAAGTGATCACATCCAGTGCTCGTTGCAAAACTGGGTCGTGCGGCGGCGACTTTTCCGGTGCCCGGCCGCGCCGCTGTTGCGCCGCTTCTGCTGCTTCCACCTCGGGATTGGTTCCAGCCAACAGCGCTGCTTCATTCATATGAGGCCGGCCCGCTTCGTAAACAAACGGCCACATCCCTTTGTCGCTGCTTAACTGAAAAATCTGCCGCTTGTCTGCTGGTGACATCTCAACGGGTAAATCTGGCTTTACCCCGTCCGTAAATAGCGAGCGGCCCTCGGGCGAAATCATCTCCGCAACCGCAAGGCGTAGAATTTTGCCGTTTGGCAATGGCAAGTCGGAGTATTCGGACGCGCGACCAGCGGTCGGTTGGCCGATAATGAGAGCTTTGTCATGAAACCGCAGTGCAGCGGAGATTGCTTCGGCTGCGCCGGCTGTCTCGCTATCGGCGAGCACCATCACCAGGCCGCGAAACGCCGGGTCCCGATCAGAATGGAATGCTCGATCCTGGCGTCCCGCCGGTTTGCGCAAGGTGAATATCATTTTACCTCTGGGGCAAAATCGCTTTGCGAATTCCGCGGCCAACGCCAAATCATTTGCCATTCCACTGGCGCGAAGATCGAGGATGAGAGCATTCACCTTTTTTCCGCTAAAACCGCCAAGAGCCTTGTCCAGGCTCTGAAGGTTGGCGCTGTTCAATGACCCGAGCCGTACGTACCCGATGTGTCCTGCGATAATTTCGCTATAAAGGGCACTTTGCGGGGCGGCCGGCACGTTCTCTTTACCAGGCAAAAGCATTACGCCGCGTGGCAGCCGCGTAATCACGCCCTCAACAGTTGCGCGATTTAACTCCGTGTCAGTGATTGCGTCCGGATCTACGAAATTGCTTTTCAGTAGCGTGATGACCGCCTGTAGATCAGCCGGGCCTAACGAATTGACCACGTCTTCTGTAGTCGGAGATGCGGACGGCGAACTCGCTGGCCCTGCAGGTGGTTTCGAGAGGGTCTGCGGTGCCGTGCCGGGTGAAGTTTGCGCAGGTAATTTTGGCGTCGGCGATTGCGCGGCGAGAGTCGCAGTGAAGAATGAGAGGGCGAATGCTGCCAGCAAAAGTCGAGACATCACGATAAGTTGCTGACGTTAGCTGCAATGGCACTCAGGGCAATGTCGCGCCTGTACTGACAACTCTCGAAATGAATCCGGGAGACGGCGTCATATGCGCGTTCGCGCGCGTCTTCGATACTTGACCCAAGCGCAGTGACCGCCAGAACGCGGCCCCCGGCAGTCTTGATTTGGCCGTTGGCACGCTTCGTGCCGGCATGGAAGATCCGGACGTCTTCGAGCTTTGCTGCGTCTTCCAGTCCCGAGATCGATTTTCCAGTTTCGTATTTGCCAGGATAACCGCCAGACGCCAGCACGACCGTGACCGCAGCGCGCGTATCCCATTCAATTGCACATGTGTCGATCTTTCCATCAATCGTTGCTTCCAACAGCGGCAACAGATCCGATTTCATCCGTGGCAACAACGCCTGCGTCTCCGGGTCACCGAAACGGCAGTTAAACTCCAATACATGCGGACCTTTGCTGGTAATCATCAAGCCGGGATAAAGAAGTCCGTGAAACTTGATTCCCTCTTGCAAGAGACCGTGCAGCAGCGGCCGCATAATTTTCGCCTCGAACTGAGCTTGCGATTTACTGTTCCAATTGTTTGCAGGACTGAAAGCGCCCATCCCGCCCGTGTTTGGCCCCTGGTCGCCGTCTAACGCGCGCTTGTGATCGCGCGCCGATTCCAGCAGAAGATAATTCTCTCCGTCCACGAGCGCATGCAACGAGCATTCCGTCCCGCATAAAACTTCCTCGATCACGATGCGCCGGCCTGCGTCGCCGAACCGCCGTTGATTCATCATTTCATCGATGGCCGACTGTGCTGTAGCAGTGTCAGTCGCAATCATTACGCCTTTGCCGAGTGCCAGGCCGTCCGCTTTGATTACCACGGGAAATTTCGCTCGCTCACAATACCGAAGTGCTTCGCCGCTGTTGGAAAATATGCTCGCTTCCGCTGTGGGAATTTTCTGCGCGCGCATTAGTTCTTTTGCAAAAACTTTGGACGCTTCAATGCGGGCGGCCGATTTCGTCGGACCGAAAGCGCGTAATTTTTCAGCCGCAAACAGGTCGATAATTCCCGAGGCGAGCGGATCATCGGGACCGACTGCGGTCAAACCGATACGATTTTGCTTCGCAAATCGAACGAGCGCCCCCAAATCACTCGCGGCAATCTCGACATTCTCGCCAATTTCGGCAGTGCCGGCGTTTCCCGGTGCGCAGAAAATGCGCTCCGCATTCGGCGATTGCCGCAGTTTCCATGCAAGAGCGTGTTCGCGGCCGCCGCTGCCGATGACTAAAATTTTCATCAATCAAACAATCGCAGCGGCACTGTAGAGGCAGCCGTGTCGGCTGCAAAGCACTGGCAATAGCAGGCGAAACGCCCGCTGCACTCAAAGCCTGATCAGCGTGATTCAGCGGGCAGAATCGGCAACTCTAATTTCTCGGTGTGCCGAATAACGGTGAGACTGGCGCTGACCCCAATTTGTTCGCCGACCAAAACCTTGTGCAGATCGTGCACACTTCCGATGGGCTCACTATTGAACGCGATAATCAGATCGCCCTCCCGCAATCCCGCGCGTTCGGCAGGACTGTTTTTCTCCACCGACACGACGAGTACACCGGTTTCGAGCGGCAAATCATAAAATCGGACCACCCGGCGATGCAGCGGCACATTTTGACCGGCTACGCCAATGTAGCTGCGCCGGATCTTTCCGTCGCGTATGAGCCATCCGGCGACGAGCCTGGCTGTGTTGCTCGCAATGGCAAAGCAGATGCCCTGGGCCGGACGAATCATTGCCGTGTTCACGCCGATTATTTCGCCCGCGGAGTTAACGAGCGGCCCGCCGGAGTTGCCAGGATTCAGTGCCGCGTCGGTCTGAATAATGTTGTCGATCAAACGCCCGGATTGCGAATACATCGAACGACCGAGCGCGCTGATCACGCCCGCGGTTACGCTTGCTTGGAACCCAAAGGGATTTCCAATCGCAATCGCCAGTTGGCCGACCCGCAAGTTTTCGGAATCGGCCAGGCGCACATGAACTAGTTGCGGTGCATCGATCCGGATTACTGCCAGGTCGGTTTCTGGGTCGTCGCCAATGAGCTGTGCCGGGCAATCAAGTCCGGCCGGAAGATTTACCACAATTCGAGTCGCGCCGTGTACGACATGGCTGTTGGTCAAAATGAAACCGTCGGGTGTAATCACAAATCCCGAGCCGTTTCCCGCAACATCGCGCGGCTGATTTTGGCTCCGTTGTTGGACTTCTATATTCACCACGGAAGGCGCGACACGCTCAACTGCCCTGACCACCGCGCGCGAGTACTCGTCTAGAAGCGCCGTGTCAGCAGCCCCCGTTGCCGTCTCATTACGCGAGGAATGTTCCGGGTGGGCTTCGCTAAGTAAAAGTTCCGGCCGCGCAGCCGGTTCGAAATTCGTCGTTGTCATATCTAAAATTTCGATCGACCAATCCATTCGTCAACTACAGGTCGATCTAATCTATACAGGCCATTTGGAATGTTGCTCCCCAGTGGTGCTTGGATTAAAAGAAAGCATGGCTAAAACGGCTTCTCCTCCGTCGGTTCTGGAACCGCAATGCCCGTCGCGACTTGTGCTCGACCGGATTGCTGACAAATGGACGGCGCTCGTTATTCAGATCCTCGCCAGCGGAACAATGCGTTATGCCGAACTGCAACGCGCGATTGGCGGAATTTCGCAAAAAATGCTTACTCAAACGTTACGCAGCCTCGAGCGCGACGGTTTAGTGCGACGCATTGTTCATCCGGTCGTGCCGCCCAAAGTGGAATATTCACTGACAAGATTGGGTCGCACCCTGATCGAGCCATTGCACGCGCTTTGTCGCTGGTCGGAAAAACATCTGGCTGAACTTCAGTCGAATCGCGCTCGGGCAAAAGCGGTAGCCGCGCCAAGCGCTGGAGCTGATTAACGTTCGTTGTCGCCGCCCGAAATTGCTCGCCCAACCGATTAAAGTGCCAGGCAATTCAAATCAAGCCAGCCAAAGACATCGAAATAATCCGCCAACTGCCACAAGAAACAGACTATCGAAAAGCCATATCGTGTCGGCCAATCTCTGGCTGGGCCGCCCAATCGCGCCGCACAGATCCGCAATTCCTTCTTGAAGAACTGAGCCAGATACGACCGCACGTTGTCTGTAAGCAGAAGCTTTTTCATGGCGGCCCAACTGTTTTGATCCGTCGTCACTCGGCGGCTTGGTTTTTCTGGATCGGCACCCAAGAAATGGAGGATGGAACGCCGCAGTTCAGCAGGATTTCTTTGCAGGTCATCAAAGAAATAAACGCGAAATCTATCGGGATGAACATAGCGGTTCCATCGCGCGAAAACTGCGCTCGGGTATGAACGCAACAGCATCCCTCGACGCAGCAAATTCCGACTGACTTCGTTGATATCGGTCACGTCGAACGGTTCGATCTGGTGGTAACGGACTTCCATAGACAAGTGCGACCACACTCGCTCAACCGGGTCCCGCGCCAGAAAAATCACCTTTAAGTTTGGGAAATATCCGACGACTTGCCGGATCACCTTATTACTCAGTGTGGAATAGTTTGGCGAGATGTCGCCGGAGAGAAGCGATCCCTTAGGTTCGAACAGTCCGGCATAATTCTCGAGATCTATATACGGTCTGGCACTGAGGCTTTTTATGCTTTCGAGAAAGCGAAGGTCGCGCTCATCTCTGCAGCGCGGAGAGGATGTGCGTTGTACCCTGCTCAATTGATCAAGATAATGCAGTTCCTTTACAGGAGGCATCCAGAAATCCGGATGGGAGTCGAGTTGTTGATAGAGCCAGGTCGTTCCGCCTTTGTGGACTCCGACGCACAAGAAATCGGGCCCTATAACGGCGTCTGAAGCATAACTGTCTTCTCCATTCCCATTGTCACCTGTCGGAGATTTGAATGGCCAGGTCCAACGCACATCGCATTATTTTCGATCCCGCACTCAAAAAGCAAGCAAGTAGCGCGGCTTGCGGCGACCGTCCGTGGCTGGTATCAGCAATTTTTGTGAGACCAGATCTGGGCGACTCGCTGGTGTTCGCTAATGACGACGCTGTGGACATCGGCTGGCGTTGGTTGCAGCGAGAGAGGACAGTTGGACTGGCAAAGGTTCAGGCGATCCAATCGCACGAGATCAGGAGATCAAAGTAATTCCCCAACTCCCAAACGAATACCACGAATGAAAAGCCATATCGTGTCGGCCAATTCTTTGCAGCTCCACCCAGTTGCGAGGCACAGGCTTTCAGTTCCTGTTCGAAAAACTGAGCCATACGCGCGCGCACTTTAGTGGTGAGCCGAAGTTTGTTCCTGCCGGCATCATTGTTGTCCTCCGGCTTCAATTGGCCGCTTGGTTTGTTCGGATCACCGCCCAGAAAATGAAGAATTTTGCGTCGCAGGTCGGCTGGATTTTTTTCCAGATCATCGAAGAAATAAACGCGGAAATGTTCAGGACGAACATAGCGCTTCCAGCGCGCGACGGTCTTACTGGGATGCGAGCGAGCCAGCACGCCGGGATTTAACAAATTCCGAATCACTTCCTCGGCATCCGTCGCGTCAAACCGGCCGATCATTCCGAGACGCACGCCCATGGACAACTGTGACCAGGCTCTTTCGACGGGATCGCGAGCCAGAAAGATCACTTTCAAATTGGGGAAGTGATTGACCACCCGCTCAATGATTTCATCGTTGAGGGCCGAATAGGCTGGCGAAACATCGCCTGACAGAAGCGCTCCCTTATGTCGGAACAACTCCCCGTAATTCTCCAGGTCGATGTACGATTGGTCACTCAATTTTTTCATGCTCTCCAAAAAGCAAACATCGCATTCATCTCTGGAGCGCGGAGGATGGAACCGTCTCGCTCTATTCAAAGTGTCCAGGTAATGCAGTTCTTTCACCGGAGGCATCCAAAAATCGGGATGTCGTTCGAGTTGCTGATAAACCCATGAGGTTCCCGCTTTCTGCGCGCCCACGCACAAGAAATCCGGGCAGGCATCGCCGGTGGAACAATGATGCTCTTTTCCATTGCGACCGCTATCGATCCGAGATTTGAATGGCCACGCCAAACGCACGTCGGCATTTTTTCCCAGGCGTCGTAAAAAAGCAAGCCGGGCCGAAAAACACGCCGTTCGATGCCGATTATTGGCAAATAGTCTAGACCGCTGGAATGTGACAACTTTTGGGACGGCTTTCGTCTCAGAAGATGGATTAGCACAAGACCTAGTCTGCTTAGGTTTGATGCATCAACCGAAAGCCTACCTACGTGCCACGTACCTCATCGTCGCGAAATTTGAATCCACTAAGAATCACTCCAAGGAGAATCATTATTGAAACCAGCAAGAGTTCCATCATAGGCAAAACAAAGCGCGGCTGAAGTTCTGCGAGAAAGCAATTCAGCAGCACCATAACCATTCCAACAATGCACAACCAGGGGGCAAAAAGAATGACTGGTGTCTTTGGTCCGCCGCGTTTGTAATCCACGACGAGCGCCCACAGCAAAAGGATAAGTCCGAGAATAGCGAACGCACGAATAGAAAGCAGATTCCACCAGCGAAAGTAAGACAGCTTGCTTGCCTCAATAAGTCGCTCGCGTGGCTCGCGAAAAGTTTTGAGCCGTGAGCACTGCGGCATTTTGTCGCGATGGGAGAAAAAATAATCTGTTCGTGAAAAGAGATCTTGCACGATATCGCCTTCGCGAGACATCGTTGCCTTGCTGAAATCGGTCAGCGCGCTAGATCGAAGAGGGGCGGCTGGAGGGCAAAGAAAGGCGAATGCGATTTCATTGAGAACTCGATCGAACTTCTCACTATGAAATTTCATTTCCTGGTTGGACAAATGGGAACGGGCTTCTTGAATAAAGGCCGACGGGTTCCACTGCCGATTTCGATCGATCCAGGTACCAAGGAGTTCGAGCAGCTGGCGAGAGTCAGGGAGTTTGCATTTCGAAGCTACGGTAGCGAGAAGCGCCTGACGAGGCGTGGGGTCCATCGTCTCGAGAAAGTTCAGGCGCCAGAGGAAAGTATATCCGAAGGTTGAACGCCACTGCGTGTGCGCATGCCGGCAGAGCATATGCGTCAAACTGGTCGCAAAGAGCAGCCCCATCAGACCGGTCGCGATTGAGATAGACCATAGTTGCGCTGCTTTCCACAGCCTGACATTTACAACCGGAATTAGTTTTCGGCTTGAAGCAAACGTGCACAGGTAGCGCTCAAGCAGAATCGTGAAGATCGTGATTGGTAAAATCGCGGCCAGGGCGGAGTTAATGTGGCGTGTTAGGACGCAGCAGGAAAACAACGCAGTGAAGATGATCCAATCGCGTGTTGCGATTTCCGGGTAATGACACATCATCCGCAGGCCAGTTCCAGCCAGCAGCAAAGTAAGAATCATGCTCAGGGATTCCGAACCGACACAATGGCCAAAGGTGTAGAACAGAGGATGACTCGCGAAGAGCACGGCAAAAAATGAGCGCGCCAGCAAAGTCATCGCGATTGCGGAGATCAAGTACATAGCGGCGAACCATAAAGCGGCGTGCTGTAGAAAAACCAACGCGAACACGCCTGCATCGGTGAGCTGTGAGTGGCGAATGAAATGACCGAACGAAACCGCCGGCTCTCCGCTTGCCAGATACCCAAGCCAGAGAGGAACGCGACTGAGAATGCAATAGAGGGGAGCGTGCAGCAAAATCGTAACCATTCCTGGCGGCAAAACCGTTTGATTGTATGCATCCACGTCGCGCCAGAGCGGCGGCACAGTGAGCATTAGCCAAAGCGAAGGCGTGGCAAGAATGACAAGCGGTAATGCGGTCGCGGCCAGTTTCCTCATGTTGCGAACCTGGGATATATTCACTTCACGTAAGATTCCGACCATATTTCGCTAAAATTCAGGATGTACAGCTTCAAATCGACGCGATCGGTTTCGCGGATCCAGTTGCTTCCGGAAAACGTATTAATTTCTGAAAACTGAAAATTGCAACTCATGACAAAGGCGACCCGTCACCGCATCTTTCTTCTCTCACCCGCCTACGCTGGAGGGCAACGCGCTCGCATGATTCTGAGCGAGCGCGCGGGGTTTGAGCTCGCGCGAAAATTGCGCAGCAAAAAAGGCGCGCCAATCGCGGAAGTGTTCACGTTCCTGAGCGGCCTCTACTTTCGCGGGAAAATAGCGTACGCAACCGCATTTGCGCAGCCGGCGCGCGGAACTCCGGGCGTCTTTATCATTACGCCCACACGCGGGCTCGTCGATGCAAGAACGCGAATTCATCTCGACGACCTGCGTGAATTTGCCACGGTCAACATTCACGAAAACGATTCGCGTTATCGACTACCCATTGAGCGCGACGCGCAATTTTTGGCGCACAAGCTACCACTGGAAAGTGAGGTCGTTCTTCTTGGGAGCATTGCCACGGGCAAGTACGTGGATGTTTTGCTGGCGAGTTTTCGCGACCGACTGCGATTCCCGTCGGACTTTATCGGTCGTGGTGACATGAGTCGCGGCGGCTTAATGTTGCGTTGCGCGGCGGATCGGCAAGAGCTTCCATACCTTGCGGTGGCGGGTGCGATTGTTAATGGAAAACGTCCGCCCAAACTGACACCCAGGAGATATTTCAGACCCGAAGAGCCAGGGAGCTTCAGAATGCAAGATACACACCCACCCAATGCCCGTAGAATTGTTTTGCATCGCAGGCCAGGGTGAGCCTATCCTGCACCCTCGCAGTTATGGATGTCAGCGGTACGATCCGGTCAATTCTGAATCAGAAAAGCGATGAGGTTTTCTCGATTTCACCGGATGCAACGGTTCTCCAAGCAGTGGAAATGATGGACGCGAAGAATGTCGGCGCACTGCTGGTCATGGATAAGGAGCGGCTGGTCGGCATTATTTCCGAACGCGATTACACACGCAAAGTGATGTTGCGCGGCAAGCGATCATGGGAAACGAAGGTCGCCGAGATCATGTCCGGCAATGTGACCGTCACGCAGCCTCGTGAACCGGTGGAGAAGTGTCTCCGACTAATGACGGACAAACACATTCGCCACCTGCCCGTGGTCGAAGACGACAAAGTCGTGGGCGTCATTTCGATTGGAGACTTGGTTAAACACGTCATTTCCTGCCAAAGCGCTGCTATCGCGCATTTGGAACAATACATCCATGGCGGATACGTGGGATGATTTGTAGGGCGTCTGCGTCAGCCCCGAATGCTTTCGGGGTTCACAAAAACACCCTACAGTTTCCAAACTGTTTTCCCACCTACGATCGTCCGCGCCGCGCGGCCTTTAAGGTTCCAGCCGTTGAATGGCGAGTTGCGCGAGGCTGATTCAAATTGATCGACGCGGACTGTCCATTCTAAATCGGGATCGATCAGCGTCACATCGGCTCGCGCGCCAATCGACAGCGTGCCGGCATCGAGCTTCAATAGCCGCGCCGGCTCGACTGTGTACATCTCAATCAGGCGAGCCATATCGATCGTGCCCTGTTTATGGACAAGGAGATCAAGGAATAATCCGAGCTCCGTCTCCAGTCCGACGATGCCAAATGGCGCTGCATCGAATTCCACTTCTTTTTCGAAATCGGCGTGCGGCGCGTGATCGGAACAGAAGATGGATAGAGTTCCGTCGGCGATTCCTTCCAACAGCGCATCAACGTGGTTCTGCGAGCGCAGCGGCGGATTCATTTTGTAATTGGTGTCGAAATTTTGAATCGCGTCGTCGGTTAACGCGATGTGGTGCGGACAGACCTCGCCGCTTATCTTTACTCCGCGGTCCCGAGCTTCACGAAGCAAGCGCACACTGCCTGCAGTCGAGATGTGCTGGCAATGAATGTGATGATCGCACAGTTCCGCGAGCAAAATGTTCCGCATGACTATGGCTTCTTCGCCGGCGGCAGGCCAGCCGGGTAGGCCCAGCAGCGTGCTCCAATAACCCTCATGCACAACCCCGTTGCCGACCAAATTGTAATCCTGACAATGGTCGAGCACAGGCACGCCAACCATGCGCGCATATTCCACGGCGCGTCGCATGAGTTCGTGATTTTGAATGCAATGACCGTCATCCGTTATCGCTACCACGCCTGCCTGTGCCAGTGAGCCTATCGGCGCGAGTTCTTCGCCTGCGAGATTTTTTGAAATTGCGCCGGTCGGCAAAACATTCACGCACGCGATACTGCAAGTCCGATTTTTGATCCATGCAATCGTGCCCGGATTGTCCGGAACAGGCGCAGTATTCGGCATGCAAACGATAGTCGTGAATCCGCCGGCCGCGGCGGCTCGCGCGCCCGACTCGATCGTTTCTTTGTGACTGAAGCCCGGCTCGCGCAAATGCACATGCATGTCGATTAAGCCTGGCGCGACGATCAACCCCCGCGCGTCGATCTCCTCGATTTGTGATTTGTGATTTCTGATTTCGGATTTAGAGCCGACGATTTTTCCATCGGAGATGTAAAGATCAGCAATTTCATCCCGTTTGTTCGCCGGATCGATCACGCGGCCGTTGCGAATGATCGTCGCGCTCCCCAGACGGTTCATGTCGCGATTCCTCCGCACAAATAGAGAACGGCCATGCGAACGGCGAGACCGTTGGTGACCTGGTCGAGAATGACGCTTTGCAATCCGTCGGCGACGTCGCTGTCGATTTCGACTCCGCGGTTAATCGGACCGGGATGCATGATTAGACAGTCCGGTTTCAACTGTTTTGCGCGTTCTTTCGTCAGCCCGAACAACCGGATGTATTCGCCGAGTCCGGGAAAATATTCTCTCCGCTGACGCTCATGCTGAATCCGCAAAAGATTTACCACGTCGGCCTTTGATAGCACGTCATCGATCTTGTACGAAACCTCGACCCCAAGCTTTTCGAACTCACGCGGCACAAGCGTGCTCGGGCCGACCAGCGTCACATGAGCGCCAAGCTTGAGCAGGCCGAAGATGTTTGAGCGCGCGACGCGACTGAACAAAATGTCGCCAATGATTGCCACGCGCAGCCCTGCGATTTTACCTCTGCGCTCACGGATCGTGTAAAGATCGAGAAGCGCCTGCGTTGGATGTTCATGCGCGCCGTCGCCGGCATTGATCACGCTCGCTTTCAGTCGATCTGCCAAAAACTGGGGCGCGCCCGCGGAACTGTGGCGCAGCACAAGAATATCAGCATGCAGTGCCTCGAGATTACGCGCGGTGTCCTTTAATGTTTCGCCTTTGGTCAGACTGGATGCAGTTGCTGAGATATTGATCACGTCGGCGCTCAACCGAAACGCCGCTAACTCAAATGAAGTGCGCGTGCGCGTGCTTGGTTCGACAAAGAAATTCACCAGTGTCTTTCCACGCAGCGCCGGGACCTTCTTAATCTCGCGGGTTCCAACTTGTTTGAATGCGTCGGCGGTCTCGAGAACAAAATTGATCTCGTCAGCCGACAAGTCGCGCAGGCCGAGAAGATCTTTACGTGTCCAGCGCGCGGTCATCTGGCTTCCGAGTTCATTGTTTTTTCCAGCCACACTGCATCGGCTGCTTTATCGGTTTCTTGCAGGCGCACCTGAATTTGTTCGCGACTGGCGGTCGGCAAATTCTTGCCGATGTAATCAGGCCGAATCGGCAGCTCGCGATGGCCGCGATCGATCAGCACGGCGAGCTGGACCCGGGCCGGGCGCCCGAATGAGTTGATGGCATCCATCGCCGCGCGCACGGTGCGACCGGTGTAAAAAACATCATCGACGATGATGACGGTGCGCTCCTCCAAGGGCAACGGAAGCTTCGATGCACGGACCATAGGCAGCTCCGGCCGCGTTCCTACATCGTCGCGATGCATTGCGACGTCGATCACGCCGGTCTCAATGTCGATCTTCCCAATCTCGCGAATGAAGCCGGCGATGCGCCGCGCCAGCTCGACACCGCGCGAGGGAATTCCGGCGAGCACAACTTTCTCAAGCTGCGGATTTCGCTCAGTGATTTCGTGCGCAATTCGTCGAAGCGCGCGACGAACTGCCTCCCCGTCCATTACCGGGACCGCGGCTGGTGGGTTCTGTTTTACCTGGTTCATGCGTTTCCTTGGCGACCTCACAGGATCGCGTTAAAGGAAAAATTAGCCCCGATAGCTATCGGGGTTCGGTGCGCGCCTCCTTCTTTCGCCGCTCTCGCCAATTAGAGCGATGTTTCAGGATCCAATCCAGCAGAGCTCTTTCAAAGCCAATGTCTTTGCCGGCTTTTTCGCTTTCAATCCATTTATGCTTCAAAATCTCCGCGCGCTCGGCAAGGAACTCCTTGTAAAGCGCCGAATCCTTGACGAATTGAGCTTGATCGTCTCCCGAAGACGGCATCTCCGGTTGTTCTTTCATAAAACGTGCAACTAGTCAACAAAATCGAACACCGAAGTTCGACGAGTCAACCGCGCGATTTATTTAACCCTCGTTAACGCTGGGCGTTGCGGAGGGTCGCTACGATAAAGCCTTGCGAATGCCTTCGGCGATTCTTACGAACTCCGCCGTCACTGGCGATTTCCGATCGTCGCCTACAATCGGTATCCCCCGATCGCCGGCTTCGCGCGTGGCGATATCGATGGGAATTTGACCGAGCAGGGGAACTCGCAACCGCCTGGCCTCGCGTTGGCCGCCGCCGCTTCCAAAGATGTCGTAGCGCTTGCCGTCGGACGGAGACATGAAGTAACTCATGTTTTCGATCAAGCCGAGCAGGGGGACGTTAACCTTCTCGAACATGCTGGCAGCCTTGCGCGCGTCGATAAGAGCAACTTCCTGCGGCGTTGTGATGATGATCGCTCCCGAAAGCGCGACCGTTTGCACAATGGTAAGCTGGATGTCGCCGGTACCCGGAGGAAGATCGAGCACCAGATAATCCAGCTCGCCCCATTCGACCTGCCGTAAAAATTGCTGCGTGTAACGGGTCACCATCGGTCCGCGCAAAATCGCCGGCGAAGTATCGTCGAGGAGAAATCCCATGGACATTAGCCGCAGTCCGTACTGCTCGATCGGGATAATTTTATTTTCTTCCGTTGCCGTCGGTCGCTCGCGCGTGCCAAACATCAGCGAAATGCTGGGACCGTAAATGTCGCAATCGCACAGACCCACGCCCGCGCCGATTTGTTCCAGCGCCACTGCAAGATTCGCTGCGACAGTCGATTTACCCACGCCACCCTTGCCGCTTGCCACAGCGATCACATGCCTGACTCCCGGAATCCGTGCCGCGACCATTCCGGCTCCTGCGCCTCCGGGCGGCGCATGGATATCGATCAAAACTTTCGCGCTGCGAACTCCTTCTATGGTGCGCAATGCACTTTCCGCATCATTCTTTATAGTTGCTGGAATATTTGGGTCGTTTGTCGCCAGTGCGAGCTGCACCTGCACCTCACCATTGTCGATGTGAATGGACTTCACTAAGCCGAAGGAGACAATATCGCGGGTGAAGCCGGGGTATTTCACCGATTTCAACGCGTTCTTCACCTGCTCCTCTGAGATCGTCACGCTTGAACCTTACGCGCGCTGCGCCAAACGTAAACGGACGCCGCGTTTATCGGTCTTGATAGTCCAGCTTGTAGCGAATCTGATAATCGCTTCCGCCAGATGGGCGAGTAGGCTGCTCGCCGGCTTTCGCAACGAAGTCTGGATTTTGCCACTCAGACCAGTCGCGGTATTTCGCCTTCATGGGATTGGCTGGCAAATGGAGTTGAAAGAGTCGGTCTGTGCCGCCCGGAAACTTTAAAACGAACAGGCGCTTCGACGTGCGGAAGTAAACTTCAATGTAGCCAGCGCGCACACCGGAATTCTCGGGTGCACCCGTATGCCAGTAACCCGGCATCGCGTTGCGGTCAGTGTCCAGCTCCGGTTGAACATCGGTAAGACTTTCGAGCGACTGGCCGGCCGGCGGCTTAACTTCAAATTCGAGCAGTGGCGTCGGGCCATTGATGTTCAAAACATGCGGTTGAGCTGCGTACCAAATTCCGAACCCGGACGCACCGATTGCCGCCATCGAGATGCAAACGATAACCAAACCAATAAACAGCCAAATACTCCTCACGCCTCGCCAGTAGAGCGTGAAAAGAATGCATGCTGGTGCGACGACCACCGTCACGAGTAGAGCAATTGCAGCGGCAAAATAACCCGCTCCACCCTCAAATGTAGAGACATGAAACACGGCCGCGAGAGCTGACCCAAGCGCAAAGCCGAGAAACAGTCCGGCCGCGATACCGATGATTCCTCCCAGAATTCCCAAAAGAATCGCGCTAACAGAGAGATTTTTTATCGCGGGCTGCACAGCAATGATTAGGGAGGATTTGCCGTTGCTGAGCCTTGGAGAAGATCGATTCGTTGATGCGTTTCTGCGATTTCAAAGATGAGCCCCGAATAATTCCACCGGCCAAGCGACTTCGTTGCCGCCACGTAAATTGTTCCTTTTCCCTTGGGACCGGAGACAGGAATGGAGAGGTTAGTCTCACCGGACGCGCCGTTGACGTTTGTGTTTCCGGAGACGAGAAATCCGTCTGTGACGGGCGAACCGAGGGCCTCGATCACAGCAGGGTGTGCCTTAGCCCGAGTCAGCGCATCTTTGTAAACCTCGGTCGATTTTACGGCGCTGAATACGATTAGGACAATCGAACCAGCAAAAGCGATGAATAACAGCACGATGCTGAAACAGCCAACCGGGACGAACCATTTCCAATTTCGTTGCCACCAGTTTGGCGCTGGCGATAGAGGAACAGATGGTGGGGTTTGATTCACGGAGTCTTTCTATGTCGACCGCGAAGTCTTTAGCAAACAATCTCTTCGCTGCGATCTGCGCTTGACGGGTCGCCCTATCCAATCAGCCTCAGATAAATATCTTCCAGTCGCTGTGCTTGCATGGTCAGGTCGAAATTTTTTCGAACAGCCTCAGCGCCGCTGCGCGCGACGCGGGAAAGGAAACCGGGATCCTGCGCTGCACCGAGCAGCGCCTGTGCTAGTGCTTCGTGATCCCGCTCACGCACAAGCACGCCACTAACGTCGTTTTCAATGGCCTCTGGAATTCCGCCATGTTGCGTGGCAAAGACCGGCAAGCCGCTGGCCATTGCTTCGAGCATCGAATTCGGAATGCCTTCCTGGTTTCCGTCATGACCCGTCTGACTTGGATGCAGGAAAATGTGCGAGCGATAATAGATATTACGCAATTGCTGCTGCGAGATGAAACCTGTGAACGAAACGCGCTCCTCGATGCTTAGTTCCCGCGACAGCTTCTGAAGGTCGCTGAGAAACGGTCCTTCGCCGGCAATAGTCAGTGTCGCCTTCGGATATTGACGTAGAAAAACTGCGAATGCGCGAAAGCTAACGGGCAGACCTTTCTTCTCGATCAATCGCCCTGCTTGCACGAACCGCCATTCGCCGTTTGTGGGGAAGCTTCGTTCACGGAGCGGAAATTCCTCCAGTGGAATACCAGTGCGCTGGAGCTCGATCTTCTTTGGGTCGCAACCAAGATTAACAAGTGCGCGCTTCAGCGATTCCGAGCGAACAAGAACCAGCTTCACTGCTGCGAGCATCTGTTGTGTGGCCTCTCGATAGGCCGGCTTGTTCATGTCCACAGTGACATCGGCGCCATGAAAGGAAACAATCGACGGATTCTCCCACGTACGAATCAGCGGAAGGAGGTGGACGGCGATTTGGCCGAAGTAAATGTGCAAAAGGCGAGCGTCGATTCCATTTAAGACGCGCAGCATCGCACCCAGCTCTGCGTCCGAGATCTGCCATGGTATGTCGCGCAGTTGCCTGAACCAGAAGCGCCGTAGGAAATGCGTTGCTGGTTTAGGAACAAGTTGAATCGCCTCAAATGGGAAGCGCTCGGTTTGTTCGCACTTCTGCGCAATCACCACCGGAGCACATCGTTTCAGCGCCGTGATCTGCCGGTAGATATGCAACATCTCCGGTTTCAGAAACGTCGTGCAATAACAAGCGATGACTGGACGAGACTCGGCAGATGGGACTTGCAACGTTCAACGCTTAACGCTCAACGTCCAATGTTCAACCTCAGGGGCATGACCGAGAGGCCCGGTGTCATGTCGAAAACTGTGCGCGCACTTCGGGTGGCACCCGCATCGGCCGACCGGTTTGCGCATTGATTGGGCACCACAGGGTCCGAGCTTTCGACAAAAGCTGTCCTTCGCCGTTGCGTAAGATTTCCGTGAAGCGTTCGAAGGTAAGCCGAGTGGCTCTGCCGACCCAAGTGCGCAGCATGATTTTGTCACCGAGAGCGGCGGAATTTTTGTAGTCAATCTCGTGTCGCAGAACCACCCAGCCGATGCTCTTCTTTGCTTCCGGGCTGGCGACAGCCTGCCAATGCGCCGTGGCAACATCCTGCACCCACCGCAAGTAAACGGTGTTGTTCACGTGATTTTGCTCGTCGATGTCACCCGGCGAGACTGAAACGGTCATTTCGAAGGGGGCGCAGGCCATGACAAGGAAAAAAATAGAGGGACGATCTCCAGCGTACGAGCAAAACGAGGTTCTCAGCTAATATGAAAGCGTCGCATTAATTCTTGCCGCGCTTCCATCGCGACCGCCGGTTGCATTCGACTGAGCACTTTTTCCCGGCGCTCCGGGTCCATGGCCGCCAGTTCGCGCACCAACTTGTTGCGGGTCTTCCATTTCGAATACTTGCTCAAGCCAATGCCGACTGCGAGAAACGCGGAGATGATCCAAACGGTAATGTCCGTGGTGGTCACGAGAAGAATAAAGAAGTGAAAGTCCTCAGAGACAACCATCGAAAAAATGGATCGTCTTTTTTTTCGAACGGATTTCAAGGCGCGATGTTAAAAATCAGAGCTGGTTGACGCTGCCAATGCGAGGAGGAGAATTTCTGATGCCCGCGCGCCGAGGAATTCTCGCTGTTGTCTTGTGCGGTGGTGTTGTATTCGACAGTGCACCCCTGGCGCGGCCTCAGGAGGCGACTTCGGCAAATCTCCCTGAACGCTTTGAAACTGGCGAAGCGACGCCGGCGCCCAGATCGAAAAAGAAAAAGGCCAAACCGATTCCGGAAAATGCCACCAGGGTATCAAGTCACAAGCCAGTACCTGTCCCTGAGCCAACGGCCGATGCAGAAGAACCAGCGTTACCGGTTGCGCGAGTAAAAAAGAGAGCTCGTGCAAAAAAACGGGCAGTTTCTGCTGCGCAATCCCATATGGCCAATTTCCCCACTCCAACTTCGCTGTCCTTATCCGCTGCCCAAGCCCTGGCAGTGAGCGCTCCTTTGCCAGAATACCCATACGAAGCAAAGCACGCGAATATTACTGGAAGCGGTGTATGCGCGATGATGATCGACACCGCTAGCGGGAAAGTTACCAATGCGATGATGGCGCAAAGCACCGGTAACGCGATTCTCGATAAAGTGACCACTGAGACGTTTCGAAGATGGCGATTCAAACCCGGAAGTCTGTCGCAGGTCCGAGTGCCGATCACGTATGAATGAAATTGTGTTCGTTTGTTCCGGGCGCTGAACACCCGATTCCGGTAATCAGCGCTGGGACTTGCCAGCACAGCCGCACCATGTGATCACGAAGAATGTATGCAGTTGAGCTTGATCGGTCGAAACGAGTCCTGGTGATCAGCGCGGTGCAACGAGTCACGGCCGAACAAGCAAAGCTGGCTGCGCGACGCGTCCGCGAACTCTTGCAGGATGTTGCACCCGGGTTTCGCGTGCTGGCGGATTACCGCTGGTTAGAGTCGATGGATTCGGCAGCGGCGCGTCACATTGCTGAAATCATGGACGCTCTTGCCGAAAAGGGCGTCGCCTTAGTGACGCGAGTAATCCCCGACCCGCGCAAGGATATCGGCCTCAATATCCTGTCACAATTCCATTACGGACCCCAAATCCAAATCGCGACGTTCGAGACGCTAGCCGATGCGCTGCAAAGTATGACAGGCGCGTGTTAATTCTTCCTCGGCCTACTCATGCCCGCCCGCGGCTTTGTTTCCTCCTTTCATCGCCTCGGTTTCGGTCATGTATTTGCCCTTTTTCGTCCTGCCGTAAAAACGCGAGCCTTCCTTGTGATAAACATGCGTCTCGCTGTTGACCCAGACAAGACCGTGCCCGCCGCCGGCTGCGGGTGGGCCCATTGCTGCCTTGGTACTTGCACCTTTTGCAGGCGCTGGGTTCGCAGGCGCAGGACTGGTTGCTGCAGCAGATGTTTTTGGTTTGAATAAATCGGCAAAACTCGATTTAGGCGATGCTGATGGAGCTGGAGTCGCTGCTGCCTCGGCTTTCTTGCGAGTGCGCCTTGCCTTGGGGGAGCCTGCTGGCGACGCAGCTGGTGAAGAAGCGGCCGCGGTCTCGGCTGGCGACGCCGTTGTTTGAGCTTTCTTATCGGCGCGACGTTTCGTTGGTGCTTGAGCAGGCGATTCGGCCGGAGCAGGCGACTGAGCTTGCGCAATACAACCGCATGTGAACCCGATTACAGCGATGAGAGCAAAGAATTTCGTAGTCATACGCGGACCGTAAACAAATTCCAGGATCGCGGTCAATCCATTTTCGCGCGAGTGAAGTAGTTTGCATGGAAAGGGCGGGGTTCCGGGCCTGGACCAAGCGTCTTCCGTCAACAATGCGCTGGCGCGAGTCCCGCTTGAGCGTCGGTTTTCCCTGGGTTAGCGTCTCCCCTGATGCTTGAGACAACCCTGGGATGCCTCAAATGGGCGGCTGTCGGTTTCGTCGTGGCTTTTGCTTTGATGAAACTGTTCGAAGCCAGTCACATTCACGACGATATTCCCAAGCCTGCTTTCAAAATACGGCAGACAAATCGCGCGACATTCGTGCTATCGACATTCGCAGGCGTGCTTTCAGCTTTGGTGTGGTTGCTCGTGCAGAAGCTGGATTGATCCTACCCGCCGTAGGTAGCCTTGGCGAAGTCGATTAGCCCATGTAGAGGCCGCCGTTTACGTTCAAGACGTGTCCTGTGATGTATGAAGCCATCGGGGACGCTAGAAAAAGCGCTGCGTTCACAACCTCACTTACGTCCCCGAGCCGGCCGAGCGGAATTTGCTTGATGAAATTTTGCGTTACTTCATCGGGCATCCCTTTGCTCATGCCGACGTTGATGAAACCCGGAGCGATCGCATTTACTGTAATATTTTGCCGCGCGAACTCGCGGGCAGAAACCTTCGTCAGCGCAATGATCGCCGCCTTGCTCGATGAATAATTTGCCTGTCCAAACAGCCCCATTTGGCCGCTGACCGACGAAAGATTCACAATTCGCCCACCATCGCGCAAAACAGCGGCTGCTTTTTTTGTGACGATGAATGTGCCAGTAAGGTTAACTCGAATGACGTTCTCGAAATCGGCCAGCGCCATTTTCCGTATGGTCCGGTCGGCGATGATCCCGGAATTGTTGACGAGAATGTCGAGGCCGCCATGTCGATCTTGAATTTGCTTCATCGTCGCCTCGACTTGCTGCGGTTGCGTCACGTCGCATTCAACGACCAGCGGTTCACTCAACTCTTTCGCCACGTTTAGCGCATCCGTTTTGTTTTGTCCCTGCGGGTCCGAGACGTAATTCACTACGCATTGCGCTCCGCGCGCGCCGAAAGCCTTAATCATTTCGGCGCCGATCCCGCGCGAGCTGCCAGTGACCAGCACAATCTTGCCCGTGAAATCCAAAGGATCTGCCATACTTTGAACAGAAGTTTAATCAGGAAACCAGGAAACCAAGAAAATAGAATCTGACGAGCTTTTCCTAGTTTCCTGGCTTCCAGATTTGTTGTTATCTCTTAGAAGCCATGCCTTCGCCGATTCGCGTTCTGACTGCTGTCCCGATTTGCGACGGGCACGATAGCGCAATCAATACAATCAACCTCGAATTCATCCGGCATGGTATTGAAGTGATTTATCTCGGGTATCACCGCTCGGTGGGCGACATTGTGCGTGCGGCGATCCAGGAGGACGTGCGCGCCATTGGCATTTCCAGTTACAACGGTGGTCACGTCGAGTTTTTTGCAGCTGTTGTCGATCTTCTGGGCAAAAAAGGCGCTGACGACATCAAGCTGTTCGGCGGCGGCGGCGGCACCATCACGCACCAGGAGGCGACCATTATGAAACACAAAGGCGTGGACGAAGTTTTTTTCGCCGGCACGTCGCTCGGAGAAATGGTTAAATTTGTCCATCAACGTTATGGCAAACCGCGAACGAAACGGCCCCGTCCAAAATCGGCTGATCAAGAACTTGCGCACAAACTGAGTGGGATCGAGGAGACCGCCGGCAAATCCAGAAAAAATCGAACCTCGAATATCGAACATCGAACATCGAAGGTGATTGGCTTTACCGGGCCCGGTGGCGCGGGAAAGACAACGCTGATTGATGAGCTGGTGCTGCGTTTTTTGAATGGCAATCCGAAGGGGAGAATCGCAATTTTGTCGCACGATCCGAGCGTAGTCGGCGAAGGAGCATTGCTCGGCGATCGCGCGACCATGATCAACTCGCAGGACGACCGGGTGTTCATGCGCAGCATGGCTACGCGTGGACAAGCCGGCGGACTCTCGCCGGCAACACACGATTGCCTCGGTTTGCTCGCTCAGTCGAATTTCGACTACGTCATTATTGAGACGGTAGGCACTGGCCAGGAGGCGATGCCGTTTCGGAAAAATGGAATTGTTGATCTAACCACGCTGGTGATGAATCCGGATTACGGCAGCCGGTTGCAGCTACAAAAAATCGTAATGCTAGATTTGGCCGAGATCGTGGTGGTGAACAAAAGCGATCTTCAACGTGCTCGCACCGCGCACACGGAAATCGAGCAACGCCTCGAACAGAATCGGCGGAATCAGCACCTTGTTGATACCGTCGCAAAACGGCACCGTGATCCTGGCGTGGACCAATTGTTTGAGCTAATTTCTAATCGCTGATAATCAGATTTGTCATGTCGAGCGAAGTCGAGACATCTCTGGATGTTTCAGCAGGGGACAAGAATTAGAGATTCCTTAACTTCGCTCGGAATGACAAGAAGGTAGGCCAAAGACATGAGTAAGCTTGGACAAGTCGTCGAATCGGTCGAAAACTATAACAAGTTCGTTCTCGATCAGGTGAAACGGGCGCGCACGGACGAGAAGTTCGGGCGTGAACTACTAGGACGTTGGAACGACGTCAAAGCGAAAATTCCGACGACACGTACACCAACCGGATTGCCATTGCCGCGCCTTGCGTTGCCGGAAATAGATGAGCCTGGCGAGATCGCGCGTTATCTCTTCGGCGAAGGATTGCCGGGTGAGTTTCCGTATCTGAACGCGGCTTATCGCGAGATGTATCTTGAGCCGGTTCGGGAGATTGAAAGTTTTGAGAAGAACGCCGGCAAAGCCGAAACGAAAATTCCGCAACTTGAAGAACCTACGCGTTTGTTCTCCGGTTTGATGCTGGCCGAGGATACAAACGAGCGTTTTCACTATCTGACACGCCACCAGCGCACGCATCGGCTGAGCACCGCATTTGATGGGCCTACACTATATGGCATCGATAGCGATGCAGACGGCGTTTTCGGGAAAATTGGCGAAGGCGGTGTGGCGATCGACACCGTGGAAGACATGGTACGGCTGTACGATGGCTTCGATCTAGGGTCAGCGAATTTTTCCGCGTCGATGACCATTAGCGGCCCGGCACCGATCATCATGGCTATGTACATTGCGGCAGCCAAACGGCGGTTCGGTCCAAAGGTTGTGCCTAAATTGCGGGGCACGATTCAGGCTGACATTTTCAAGGAAGTCCAGGCACAAAACGAAACGATTTTCCCGATTGAGCCGTCACTCCGTTTTCTGACAGACATGGTCGAGTTCACCACACATGAAATGCCGCGATGGTACCCGATTTCAATCAGCGGTTATCACATCGGCGAAGCGGGCTCAACGCCAGTGCAGCAAGCCGCTTATACTCTTTCGAACGGATTCGCGTACGCAGAAATGTTCGCCGGGCGTGGAATCCCGATTGATCAATTTGGTCCGCGCCTTTCATTCTTTCTCGATTGCGGACTCGACGCTGAATACATCGCGCTCGCACGCGTGTCGCGGCGCATCTGGGCGATCGGTATGCGCGAGGTGTTTGGAGCAGGACAGAGGGCGCAGCTTTTGAAATTGCACACGCAAACCAGCGGCCGCTCGTTGATTGCCGCCGAGTTCAAAAACAATCTGACGCGAACGGCCGCGGAATTAGTGCTGGCTTACATGAACGCCACGAATTCCTGTCACTCCAACAGCGCGGACGAACCGTTCACCACGCCGAGTGAGGAATGGATTCGGCTTGCCGCACACGGGCAGGCGATCCTGCTCGAGGAGTCGGGGATTTTCAAACATACCATGAACATGTTGAGCGGATCGCCCGGAATGAAAGCGGTCGAGCGCGCAGTGGAAGCGGCGATTCTCGATGAGTTCCGCGAGATCGAGCGGCTCGGAGGCGTGCTCGCCGCCGTGGAAGAACGTTATCAGCGCAGCCAGATCCAAAACGCAGCACATCGATACGAACAACAAATTTACAATGGGACTCGCCCGATCATCGGGCTGAATCGCTACCGCGACGACGAGGAAATTCCGGAAGTGAAACTTGCGCGCACTCCGCGAAGCAAACAGCAGTTGCAGGTCGATCGGCTTGCGAAATTCAAAAAGAAAAACACTGAGAAAGCGAAACCCGCGCTGGATAAACTTGCGGCTGCCGTCGAGCGCGGTGAAAACTGTTTCCCGATGTTACTGGAAGCGGCAGAAGTTTGTTCATTAGGCCAAATCACCGGGCGCTTGCAGGAAGTCGTCGGGCGCTTTCGCCCGATGGTGTGAGGCGCATAGCCATCCTGGCTGTAGGGCCGGCGGGCGTCTCGCCTGGCCAGTCCTGCCCGACCAGGCAAGATGCCCGGTCGCCGCACAGGCAGGATGCCAATGCTACTTACTTCACGCGCTTGAGCCGCATGGTCTCTCCGTAAAACACGAGACACCGTGAATCCACTACACGCGTCGTTTTCATCGACACAATAATCCCGTCGCCAGTTTGCCTGATCGTTCCCGTTCCGGAGTTGTTAAAACTATCTTCCCAGTTGAACTGCAGCGCGTTCTTACCGGTGATTTTTGCCGGACCCTGCCCGTCAGGCGCCGCACCATGCGCGTCGACGTAAGCGGCATCGAACGAAACCCGGATCGAGTTTCCCGACTGCTCAATGCTCATCTGAAATGCCGCCTGGCCTCGGAGGAAGTTCTTGTCCGCGTACTCGCCCGCCCACTTTAGGTCCGCTGAGGCGGTGTTGGATGTAACAGCACCTGGGACAATAGCAAGCAGCAGAGCAACGCCAGTCCATCTCACGCGCGAAGAATACGGCGACTGGGGCATTGATAAAGTTCAAAGAGATTTATCGAACCCGTGTTCGCGCCGCTAAATACGATCATTGAAGACGAGTTCCGCAAACTGAATTGCTAGCCGTCACCGCGACTTATGGGTGGGAAAGTGTACATCGGCACCAGCGGCTGGAACTACAAAAGCTGGCGTCACAGTTTCTATGGCGATACGCCACAGAAACAATGGCTCCGGTTCTGTGCGCAGCGTTTCACCGCCATCGAGGTGAACGGCACCTTCTACAGGTTACAGGAGAAAACGACATACAAGAAATGGCGCGAGAACACGCCAGCCGGATTTCCTTTCTCGATCAAAGGGCATCGCTACATCACGCATAACAAGAAGCTGCTGGACGTAGAAGGACCCGTCATTCGTTGTCGTGAATCGGCGTCGCCTCTCGGCCAGAGGCTCGCTGCTGTGGTCTGGCAACTGCCAGCGTTTTTGAAAAAAGATTTTCGGCGGCTCGAGAAGTTTGCGAAGAATCTGCAGCACTGGAAAAGCACGCGACACGCGATCGAATTTCGGCACAAATCGTGGTTCGACAACGAAGTAACCGACTGCCTTTGCCGCCACGCGATCGCGGTTTGCATGTCTGACGCGCCCGACTGGCCAATGTGGGAGGAAGTGACAACAGACGTGGTTTACATCCGCCTGCACGGACACACCCGGAAGTACGCGTCGAGCTACAGCGGGCGTGCGCTCAGAAAATGGGCAGCACGCATCCAGCCCTGGCTACGAGAAAACCGCGACGTGCACGTTTATTTCGACAACGACGCTGAAGGCGCCGCCCCGCGAAACGCGCTCACACTCTTGGAAATGTTACGCTGATCGGTCGCCGCCTTCTAGTGCGTGCGGTTTTGTCGTTTAAATTGATCCGATAGTTCGGACAAGAGTCCTTCGCGATTGTCCGGTCGCACCTCAATCACACTAACGTCGGGGCGCTTCTTGATCGTGTTCGTAAAGGGAAATGATCTCGCTGTAATCGTACCGAGAATTCCCGACACGTCGGGACTGTCGAACACTTGATGGACCACATCGCGAAAAATGGTCGATCGGATTTCCATCGGCCCGATTTCATCGATCACGACAAGTTGCCGTCCACGCACGGCCGTGCGGAGTGCTTCGACGCCGACGGTCTCCAGCGCAGCAAGGTCGAGCCCATATTTTCCGAGGCGCTGCGGCGTTCTAAAATCCACATTCGCGAATACAGCCTCTTCACCGCTGAGCGTGATGATTTTGAATCCGACGCGCTCCCCGCGCTGGCGGATTTCTTCAGTATAAAAACCGCCCGCTGGTAGCGCCAGTTCATCTACGACACGCTTGATCAGCGTCGTCTTTCCGCACCCGGGCCGGCCGGTCAGCAAAATTTTCTTCGTCATCATCGTTGCTCGAATCTCATTAATTAGATTCTCTTCTGGCAATGCGTACAGAACCACGCCGTGCGCCCGCCGATTATCGCTGATTTCAACGCACGACCGCAGCGCGGACATCTGCCGCGTTTTCCACGATGTGTAAGCAGCCAGGATTTGGGCAAGCGATTGAAATCGGTTTTCAACGCAATTGCTTTGTCCAGCACATGGCGCGTTGCACGAAATAACCGCCTCAGATCCTTGTCGCTCAACCTGGCCGCTTCAGTGGCCGGGTGCATCCATGCGTGGAAAAGAATTTCATCGGCGTAAAGGTTGCCAATCCCGGCGATCAACCGCTGGTTCAACAGAATCGCTTTCACGGCGCCGCGATGTTTTCCAACAATTGCCTTGAACTGCGAAAGACCAATTCCGAGGGCGTCAGGGCCAAGGCCGCGTGTTTGCAGAAATTCACCCACATCTTCGATCAACTCGATCTCGCCAAATTTCCGTTGATCGTCGAAGGCTAACCGGCAGTTATCCGCGAAACGAAAAATCACTCGCGCAGCTTTCGGCGCTACTTCGTCGCATTTGAGGTACTCAAGCGAGCCGGTCATGCCGAAATGCAGTCGCAACCAGAGCTCGTCACCGGCGCGTACAAACAAATGTTTGCCATGACGGTGACTGTTTTCGAAGCGGCGTCCTTTTAGTCGATGTGTCAGCTCATGTGCGGAAACGCGTTTCAAAACATACGCGTCCCGCACCTCGAGACCGATGATCCGCTGATGCAAAGACGTGCCGTCCAGATATCGTTTGAACGTTTCGACTTCGGGCAGCTCTGGCATCGCGCTTACGTGAGTTGCTCGATGTATTCCTTCACTGCCACCGCGTTGTCGTCCTCGGTTTTCTCCGCGTTCTCTGCTTCTCGAAACTCAAGCGGCCACGCTCGACGCGTGTTCGCTGGATTCGGAGACTTGCTTTAGCACCTCGGCCGTTTGTTTTGTCGATGCAGTCTTTGCGATATCGGCCTGCGAAACAATGCCACAGCAACTTCCGGTTTGATCTACAACTGGCACGCGGCGGATTTGGTTTTCTTCCAGAATTCGGCAGCATTCCTCGATGCTCGTCTCGGGTGTGACCGTCACTGGCGGGCTCGACATGGCATCGCGCACCCTTGTTTGCTTCGGGCTTTTGCCTTTGGCCACCACGCGGCACGTGATGTCGCGGTCGGTGATCACTCCGATGACTTTCATGTTGTCGTCGCTTTCGACTACAGGAATCTCGCCGCAGTCGTGCTTTACCATCATCTCGGCCGCCTGCTGCACATTATGCTCCGGCGTACAGCAAGTGGGATTGGCGCTCATAATGTCTTTCGCTTTTTTCATGGGTTTGCTCCTTTGGATTGCGATTGTCTCTAATAGAAATTCGCATTTCGAGCGTCTGCGGCGCGTAACCTGATTGCGCTATGAGACAGACAATTCTGCGTGTGCCATGCGAATAAGTTGTATGGCAGCGAAGAAATTCGTGGTTCGGTTCGATGAGGTTTCCTCCAAGGACGGCGCCCAGGTCGGCGGGAAGAATGCGGCGCTTGGTGAGATGATTCGTGCCCTGAAAAAACAAGCAGTGCGGGTGCCGGACGGTTTCGCGACGACTGCTGATGCGTTCCGTTTCTTTGTGCGCGATAACAAGATCGACGAAAAAATCCGCACAGAAATTGAGCGGCTAAAAAAAGGAACAAAATCGTTGAGGGCAGTTGGCAAAGCGCTGCGCACGCTGTTTCTCAAGAGCGAATTTCCCAAGCAAGTGGAGGAACAGATTCGCGAGGCGTATCGCGATTTGTGCCAGCGCTACAAAAAACGCGTAGTTGATGTCGCCGTCCGCAGCAGCGCCACGGCGGAAGATTTACCCGAAGCAAGTTTTGCCGGACAGCAGGAAACGTATCTGAATGTTTCAGGCGAGGACGCTGTGGTCAGTGCCTGCCGAAAATGTTACGCATCGCTGTTCACCGACCGTGCGATCAACTATCGCGAGGAGCGAAATTTCAATCATCTCAAAATCGCGCTGTCGGCCGGTGTGCAAAAGATGGTGCGCGCGGACAAAGCCGGCGCGGGCGTGATGTTTTCCATCGATACAGAGAGCGGTTTCCCAAACGTGGTGCGCATCAGCGCAGCATGGGGATTGGGCGAAGCGATCGTGCAAGGCGCGGTGAATCCCGATGAGTACATGATTTTTAAACCGTTGCTCGGCGGAAAAAACGTGCAGCCGATTCTGGAGAAAGTAGCGGGCGACAAAAAACGCAAGGTTGTTTACGCGTCCGGCAGGCGACGGACGCGAATGGTCAATAACACGGAAAAAGAGCGCGACTCATTTGTGCTCAATGACGCCGAGATTTTGCGCCTGGCAAAATGGGCCTGTGCAATCGAGGACCATTACAAAAGACCAATGGACATTGAATGGGCGAAAGATGGCGAGAGCGGCGAGATTTTCATCCTTCAGGCGCGACCGGAGACGGTGCAGGCCTTGAAAAAAGCCGGCTCGATCACCACTTATCGACTGAAGGAAAAAGGAAAGCGGCTGCTTTCGGGCCTTAGCGTTGGAGAAGCGATAGCCGCCGCGAAGGCATGCCGTATCGAAAGCGCACGCGATCTCAGCAAGTTTAAAGAAGGCGGCATTCTCGTTACCGAAATGACTGATCCCGATTGGGGACCGATTTTCAAAAAGACCAAAGGCATCATTACCGATCTGGGCGGGCGCACTTGCCACGCGGCAATCGTGAGTCGCGAACTCGGTATCCCGGCAGTCGTGGGCACCGGCGAGGCGACGAAGGTTTTGCAGGAGGGCCAGGAGGTGACGCTCTCGTGCGCCGAGGGCGACGAGGGTTTCGTTTACGATGGCATGCTCGATTTCGCCGAGAAACAAGTCAGCCTGAAAAAATTGCCGAAAACGCGGACGCCAATCATGCTCAACATCGCAAGCCCCGGCGGCGCGTTTCGCTGGTGGAAGCTGCCGTGCGACGGCATCGGCCTGGCGCGGATCGAATTCATCATCGCCAATCGCATTCAGATTCATCCGATGGCGCTGGTGTGTTTCGACGAGGTAGAAGACAACGAAGCGCGGCGGAAGATCGACGAGTTGACGCGCGCCTATAAGAACAAGCCCGATTATTTCATCGACAAACTCGCGGAAGGCATCGCGCGCATCGCGGCGGCGCAGCATCCGCATCCGGTGATTGTGCGGTTGAGGGACTTCAAGACCAACGAATATGCCCAGCTCATCGGCGGCCAACAGTTCGAGGGACAGGAGCAAAATCCGATGCTCGGTCTGCGCGGTGCGTCGCGCTATTACCACGAAAAATTTCGGGATGCGTTCCGTATCGAGTGCGAGGCGATCAAACGCGTTCGCGATGAGATTGGCCTGAAAAACTTGATCGTGATGGTGCCGTTTTGCCGGACGCTCGACGAGGCCGACAAAGTCCTGGATTTACTCGCTGAGAACGGCCTCGTGCGCGGGCGCGGCGGACTGGAGATTTATATGATGTGCGAGATACCGTCGAACGTTGTGCTCGCGGAGAAATTCGCCGAGCGTTTTGATGGTTTTTCCATCGGCAGCAACGATCTCACCCAGCTGGTGCTCGGGGTCGATCGCGATTCCGCGGAGCTCGCCGAGCTGTTCGATGAGAGAAACGAAGCCGTGAAAGATGTCGTGCGCGAGGTGATTCACGCGGCGCACAAACAAGATTGCAAAGTCGGCATCTGCGGCGAAGCGCCCAGCAATTATCCGGAGTTCGCCGCGTTCCTGGTAAAATGTGGTATCGACTCGATCTCGATAAATCCTGACCGCTTCGTCGAGACCAAGAAAATCGTAGCGAAGGCAGAAGGAAAGCGGTGAAACCATGTCGCCGGTGTCCATGCGAGGATGAAATGTGAGCTCGCCACGGACATTGCAGTCGGTCGTGGACTCGTTAGGCGAGCATGGCGAGAAGACGGCGCTAATCGTGTTCGACAAGAAAGATCGACATCGTTGGTCTTTCGAGAAACTCGCAGACTGCGCGCGATCTTTCGCAAATGGGCTCGCCAAGGATGGTTTCAAGCGCGGCGATCACATTGTCCTCTTTTCCGAGAACCGGCCAGAGTGGATTATGGTTGCATTGGGAATTATCCGCGCCGGCGCGGTGGTCGTACCCCTGGATGTCCAGCTTGGGGACAAAACTTTCGTTCACATTTTGCGCGATGGCGACGCGCGCGCCGTCATCACCACGAAGAAACGAGTAGAGCGGATCGAGAAACTCGCCAGCAGCGAGAAGAAACCAAAGCTCATCTTGTTCGATGCCGACTCAGATGACGAACGAAGTTGGGAACGATTCCTGGATAACAAGACGACAGAACTTCCTACGGCCGGCTCAAGCAATGAAGCGATAATTTTTTATACCTCGGGCACAACTG
>WNFY01000432.1_pt1 | contig 61434 bp, 63 predicted proteins | sample 5400091 | NCBI WGS metagenome assembly WNFY01 (sample SAMN13153364, study PRJNA577476) | soil metagenome | isolation source: 60 cm soil or saprolite under grassland replicate 1 | place: USA:California | collected 2016-06-15
GCGATCGGAATCCTGCTCACGGTCTGGCGCCAGTTCAACGGCGACTACGGGACCGTCGTGGTCACCGCGGCCGACGGGCTGCGGCTGCGGTCAGGGCTTGTGCAGACCACGGCAGAGACCATCCGCCCCGGGCGAGTCCAGGCCGTGCGCCTGGTCGAGCCGCTGGCATGGCGAGCACTCGGCTGGTGCCGGGTCGAGGTCGACGTGGCCGGGCCGCGGCAGCGCCGGGAGAACCGGGCGGAGTCGCGGCGGCTGCGCGCGCTGGTGCCCGTCGGGTCGCGCGCGGAGGCGGAGCAGGTGATCGGTGAACTGCTGACCGCGCAGCCTGCGCCGTCGCGGCGAGCGCCGCGCCGCGCACGCTGGAAGGCGCCGCTGACGTATCACTTCCTCGGCTGGGGCGGCGACGACCGCTACGTCGTGGCGTCACGCGGCCGGGTCTGCCGCACGACGACCTGGGTCCCGCTGCAGAAAGTGCAGAGCATCCGCTGGGTGCAGGGCCCCGTCCAGCGGCGGCTCGGGCTGGCGTCGGTGCGTCTTGACGTCGCGGGCAGGCGGGTAACGGCGGACATCGAGGATCGCGCCAGCTCCGAGGCGGACGACATCTTCGGCCGGCTCCCTGACCTGGCCCGCCAGGCCAGGGAGCGGGCACGGGCACAGCCGGCCTAGAGCGCGCCGCAGCGGTGCCGAGTGCTCGAAACTGCGTCAGCAAAATCTGGCAGTCAGCCGCGGGCCGGATCGTAACCGGCAGCACGCTCGACATCGACATCGACATCGACGCCGGCAAGCGGTAGCGCGCCGCCGCCGCGGCACGGCTGAACCGATGCCCAGCGGAGTGGCAGCCACCGCCCGGCCGCTTTGTGCGGTATTTTCCGCGGGGTCGGCTGATGGCCGGGCACCCAGCAGCCCGGGCGAGGAGTGCGCCAGTGCGGAGCAGGCAGTAGTGCGGAGCAGGCAGTAGTGCGGAGCAGGCAATACGGCCAGGACGTGCTCGCGGTGCGCCCGCCACGGCCCGGGCAGCGGCAGCTTCCCCGGGTGGCGGCGGAGCCTGGCCTGGTCGTCGAGGACGGCGCCGGCGAGTTCTGCGGAGCCGTGGTTTGCTGTGAGAAGGACGCCGTCACGCTCGCGGACCGGCACGACAGGCGGCGGGTGTTCCCGCTGGCGGAGGCGTTCCTGCTGGAGGGCAAGCGGGTGATGCTGGTCAGGCCGGCCCAGGCTGCCGGGCAGACCGGGCCGTGCCGCGCCGCCCGGACCGCCTCCGGATCGATCGCCGCCCCGCAGCAGCGGGCCAAGGTCGCGCGGGCGAGCAGGATCTACGTCGAGGGCCGGCATGATGCCGAGCTCGTGGAGAAGATCTGGGGCGACGACCTGCGCGACGCGGGAGTCGTGGTCGAGTACCTCGGCGGCATCGACGACCTGCCCGGCATAGTCGCCGGCTTCTCGCCCGGGCCCGTGCGCAGGCTCGGCGTGCTGGTCGATCACCTCGTGACCGGGTCGAAGGAGAGCAGGATCGCGGCCCAGGTGCGATCACCGCACGTGCTGATCACCGGCCACCCGTTCATCGACGTCTGGGCGGCGGTCAAGCCGTCCGCGCTCGGAATCGGCGGCTGGCCGGAGGTCCCCCGCGGCCTGCCGTGGAAGGAAGGCGTGCTGCGCGCCATCGGGTGGCCGGAGGACACCGCGGCCGGGTGGCAGCGCATCCTGCGCTCCGTGACATGCTTCGCTGACCTGGAACCCGAGTTCCTCGGCCGGGTCGAGGAGCTGATCGACTTCGTCACCGCTCCCGGCAGCGCATAAAGCGGCTGGCGGTGCCGGCCGCGGCCGGGTGGCAGCTGCGGCCGGGTGGCAGCTGCGGCCGGGGGGCGGCTGCGGCCGGGTGCCCATCGCGGACGGTGCCGGCCGCGGGCGCTGCTGAGGCTAGATCACCATGCTGGGCTCGTCGTGAGGCTTGAGGGGGGCGCTGGAACCGCAAGGGCGCGCGACGATCTGATTGTCCTGGCTGGGCGTCCAGGCGTCAAAGCTGCCGACGAACATGGTCTGGATCCTGGCGTATGCCCGGCCGCCCTTCGGGCAGGCGACGGCTCCCGAGACGACCAGCGCGAGTCGATCAGGGCGGTGCTCGAATCCCACGCGCATTCGCCAGGCGAGCCAGGCGCCGCCGACCGGCTGACCATGGCGCTGCTGCCGTGCCGCCTCACAGTCACCGCCGATCCCGCCGGAGACGTGCGCCTCAGCAGCGCCGATCAGCACCCGTTCGCCCGGGCCGTCGGCGCGGTCGCCATCGCCATCGCCGAGTCAGCCGCCAGCGGCACCTGGACCAGGCTCAAGTCCTGCCCGGGGCGCCGGTGCGGCTGGGCTTTCTACGACCGGTCCCCCGCGGCCCGCTCCCAGTGGTGCTCCATGCAGCTGTGCGGGGCCAGGGCCAAGATGCGCGCCTACCGGGGCCGCCAGGCCCGGCGCGCGTATCCTGGTGATCAGCTACCTCGGCCGGATCAGGTGCTGGAGAGCGGGACGTGACGAGCCAGGAAGCGGCGACGCCGCCAGACCCGCTGGCTGCTGGCTGCGCGTGGATCGACGGCCAGTACGTCCCCGTCGGCGCGGCGCGGATCCCGAAGCTCGACGTCGGATTCGTGCGGTCCGACCTGACCTACGACGTGGTGGCCGTGTGGGAGGGCCGGTTCTTCCGGCTTGACGACCACCTGGACCGGCTGTTCGCCGGGTGCCGGCGGATCCGGCTCACGCCTCCGCTCGCGAAAGCGGACATCCGGGCGATCCGGCGGCGCGCACGGTCGGCTCGTGACGGACCGGGAAGCTGACCGAGCGGGCGACGTAGCACAGCGCGCCGATCTCGCCGTGCAGCGCCTGGGCCTTGGCCGTCATCGACGAGTCGGCGACCGTCACCGCCGGCCGCAGGACCACCTCGGTGAACTCTCCGCCGCCGCCCGTCGCGTCCATGGTCATCGTGCCCGTCGGGGTGTCGGCGTAGTCGGTGACGACCACTCCCCCGACCGCGCACAGGTGCAGGTACCACAGCATGTGGCACTGGGAGAGCGAGGCGACGAGCAACTCCTCCGGGTTCCAGCGGGCCGCGTCGCCGCGGAAGGCAGGGTCGGACGAGCCGAGGATGACCGGCTTGCCGGCGCCGAGGATCTCGTTGTCGCGGCGGTAGCCGCGGTAGTCGCTGGTCCCCGTGCCGGCATCCCCGGTCCACCGGACATTGAGCTCGTAATGGTGCGTGACAGCCATTACCGCAGCTTATTCGCCGCTCACCGCCCGCGGGGCGCACGAGGCGGGCATACCCGTGCCGCTAGCGCCCGGGCGGCCGAAATGGCCTCTCGACACGACCCCGGATAGCGAGCATCGTTGGCTGAGACTGACATCGGGAGGCTCTTGTGCGTGACTACATCATCGTCGGCGCCGGCTCGGCCGGATGCGTGCTCGCGGCCCGGCTGAGCGAGGACCCAGACGTGCGGGTGACCCTGATCGAGGCCGGTGCGCCGGACACGGCGCTCGAGATCCACATCCCGGCGGCGTTCGGGAAGCTGTTCCAGTCCAAGTGGGACTGGGACTACCTGACCGACCCCGAGCCCGGGATTGACTTCAGGCGCCGGTACCTGCCCCGCGGCAAGATGCTGGGCGGTTCGTCTTCGATGAACGCGATGATCTACATCCGCGGGAATCCGGCGGACTACGACCAGTGGGCGGCCGACGGCGCGGCCGGCTGGGGCTGGCAGGACGTGCTGCCGTACTTCTTGCGGGCCGAGGACAACGAGCGTGGCGCGAGCGACCTGCACGGTGCCGGCGGCCCGCTGACCGTGAGTGACGGCCGGTCCCAGCATGTGCTGATGGACGCCTACATCGATGCGGCGCAGCAGGCGGGGCACAAGGCCAACGATGACTTCAACGGCCCGGAGCAGGACGGGGTCGGCTATTACCAGCTCACGCAGCGAAACGGGATGCGGTGCAGCGCCGCGGTCGCCTACCTGCATCCGGCGATGGGCCGCCCGAACCTGGAGGTGATCACCGACGCGCTGTGCACCCGGATCCTGTTCGACGGCGGCCGCGCGATCGGGGTCGAGTACGAGCGGGCCGACGAGCTCTCGCAGGTGCTGGCCGACCGCGAGGTGATCATCTCGGCCGGCGCCTACAACTCACCGCAGCTGCTGATGCTTTCTGGCGTCGGGATCGCGGCCGAACTGGAGGCCTACGGTATCCAGCCGCGCGCCAACTTGCCGGTCGGCGAGAACTTGCAGGACCACGTTCATGCCGCGATCGGCTACCTGACGGACACCGAGACGTTGCTGACCGCCGAGACCGAGCAGAACGTCGCGCTGCTGCAGACCGAGGGACGCGGCCCGCTGACCTCCAACATCGGCGAGGCCGGCGGCTTCTTCCGCAGCCAGGACGGACTGGTGGCGCCGGACTGCCAGATCCACGCCGCTCCGGTCATGTTCATCGACGAGGGCCTGGGGCTGCCGACCGACCACGGTTTCGGCTTCGGTGCCGTGGTGCTGAAGCCGGCCAGCCGGGGCAAGGTGTTCCTCCGCTCGCTGCTGCCCAGCGCGAAACCGCACATCGTGCACGGCTACTTCACCGACCCGGCCGACCGGGAGACGATGATGCGGGCGATGCGCGTGCTGGCCGACATCGCCGCGCAGCCGGCCCTGGCCGCGCACCGCCGGGCGCCGATGCGGGTGCCCGCGTCGGACAGCGACGCCGACGTCTGGGAGTTCATCAAGCGCGAATGCCAGACGCTCTATCACCCGACCAGCACCTGCGCTATCGGCGCGGTGGTCGACCCGCAGCTCCGGGTGCTCGGCCTGGAGGCGCTGCGCGTCGTGGACGCGTCGGTGATGCCCTCGGTCATCAGGGGGAACACCAATGCGCCAACCATTATGATCGCGGAAAAGGCGGCCGAGCAGATCCGTTCCGGCTGAGCTGCGCGGCGCGGCGTTTCTCAGCTGCCGGAAGCAGCGGCGAGCCGGCCCTGCGCGCGGCAAGCTTGGCTGTCTCAGGTGCCATGCCGCCGTTGGCTCTGTGGCTGTTCGCGCGCCTGGCGGCGATCGTGGCATCGAGGAGGCTCCGGTGAAACTCTGCTGCGTCATCCTGACGATGGGGACCCGCCCCGCCGAGTTCGAGCGGGCGGTCCGGAGCGTCGAGGCCCTGCGCGGCGACCGGGTCGACCTGGTGATCGTGGGCAACGGCGCGGACCTGCCGCCGGTTCCGGCCGGCGTGAAGACGATCAGGCTGCCGGAGAATGTGGGAGTTCCCCGGGGCCGGAACATCGCGGTGGATGCCTGCACCGGCGACGTGATCCTCTTCCTTGACGACGACGCCTGGTATCACGACCCGGGGATCGGCGAGTACGTCGCCGGCCGCTTCGCCGCCGACCCGAAGCTGGCCGTGATCGCGTTCCGGGTCGTCGACCCGGCCGGAGGATCCAGCGGGCGGTGGCATGTCCCCCGGCTGCGGGCCGGCGACCCGGGCCGGTCCTCGCCGGTCACCACCTTCGGCGGGGGAATGTGCGCGATCCGGCGGTCGGCCTACCTCGAGGCTGGGGGGCTGCCCGATGACTTCTTCTTCGCGCACGAGGAGATCGACCTCTCCTGGCGCCTGATCGACCTCGGCTACCGGCTGGAATACGACGCGGCAGCCGAGATGAGCCACCCGCACGTGCCGAACTCCCGTCATCCGACGTGGCACCGGCAGGACGGGCGGAATCGCGTGCTGCTGGCCCGCAGGAACCTGCCATGGCCGCTGGCCTGGGCCTATGTCCTGGACTGGATGGCCATGACGGTGCTGCGAGAACGGTCCCCCGCGGTCATCAGGGCATGGCTGTCCGGGTTCGCCGAAGGCTGGCGGGCCGATCCCGGGCCGCGCCGCCCCATCTCGGCCAGCGCGATCTGGCGGATGACCCGGGCAGGCAGGCCGCCGGTGATCTGACGGCCCGCGGCAGCGCGGCGGGACCGGGCGGTCAGGAGCCTTTCCCCTGGCCGCTGCCGCGCGTCCCGGCGACACCGGGATCAGCCCGGTTGCGCAGCACGGTCCTGGCGTCGGCGGCCAGCCTGATCGTCGCCGCCACGTCCGGGTCGTCCGCGGCGGGCTGGAGGACGACGGTGGTAGCGCCGGCCCGGGCGAACGAGCCGATGGTGGCAGCCACCTCCGCGGGCGGCCCGACCGCGGCCCGGTCCGACAGCGGTTCCGCCCGCCAGGCGGGTCCTGCCGGGCTGCTGAGTTCTGCCTCGACCCGTTCGCGGCCGCCCGGCCCGGCTCCGCACAGCACGTACACGACGACCTCGTGCCGCCGGGCCGCCGCCGCGGTCGCGACCGCCCGGCGAACGCCAGCGGGCGAGATGCCCGCGTCCAGGACGAGGCCATCGGCGATCTCGCCGGCCAGGGCGAGCGTCTTCGGCCCGCGGGCGCCGATCAGCAGCGGCGGCACCGCGGACGGCGGCCAGTCCAGGGCGACATGGTCAAGCCGGACGTACTGCCCGCTGACGGTGACGGTCTGCCCGTTCAGCAGCGACCGGGTCGCCGATGCCCATTCGCGCAGCAGCGTCATCGGCGACCCGGCCCTGGCCCCTACCTGGTCCATCCACGGCAGGACGCCGTGCCCCGCGGCCGGGATGAGCCGCCCGGGGAACAGGCGGGCCAGGGTCGCGATCTCCATCGCGGCCAGCGCCGGGTTGCGCAGTGGCGCCGGCATCAGGCCCAGGCCGACGCGCAGCGAGCCGCTGATGGCGAGCGTGACGGCGGCGGTGGTCAGGCCGCCCTCGCCGAAGCAGTCCTCCCACAGCCAGACGTCATCGAGGCCGCCCGCCTCCGCCGCCGCGACGAAGCCGCGCAGCCGCTCGGGGGGCAGCTGCGGCCGGAACACGACGCCAACCCTCGGTACATCGCTCCTGGAGGTCATGCTGGTGCGCTCGCTTCCTCGGCCCGGTCCGCCCATCGTCCGGGCGACATGATGGATGTGGCATCGGGCCAGTCAGGTGGTTGAACGTCACATTCACCGGGTGGTGCTGGCCGCCCCGGCCCGGCGGGCACGGTAGGCGGCCACCGCGGCGCGGTTGCCGCAGCCCCGCTCGCAGTATCGCTTCGATCTGTTCTTCGACAGGTCCACCACGACGTTGCCACAGCCCGGATAGTCGCAGATGCGCAGCCGGCTGAGCTCGCCGGCGCGGATCACGTCGGTGAGCGCCATCGCGGCCTCGACGGCCATCCGGGTGGCCAGCGGCGCATTGGGCGGCGTGGCGTGCAGGTGATAGTCCCACCCGTCGTGCCGGACGAGCTGCGGTACCGCGTTCGCCTCGGACAGCATCTGGTTGACGGTGTCCACGACCTGCTCGCGCCCGATGAGCCAGAGCTGCCGCAGCCGGGGCCGCAAGTCGCGCACCGCCTGCAGCTCGCCCGCGTCGCGGCGGCGCGTGCCCGTCCATTTCCAGGTGCGGACGAAGTCATCGAGCGCGCTGGCGTCCGGCAGGTGCTCCGTATCGCCGTCGGCGGTGTTGACCAGCGCCGCGGCGGCTTGCAGCGCCATCTCAGTGTCATGAGCAAAAATCACCTTGACTCCTAACAACGCGCGATCTAGCGTCATCACTGTAACGCTTTTTCGCCCATGACACATGCTCGCCTGGAGGACCGATGCGGCAGGGACCGGACCCGCGAGCTGGCCTCGCCGTGGCGATCTTCTCGTCGGCGGCCTTCAGCACGTCGGGCGCGCTGGCCAAGTCGCTGATCGATGCGGGCTGGTCTCCGGCGGCCGCCGTTCTCACCCGGATCAGCATCGCGGCCGTGGTCCTCGCGGTACCGGCGGCGGTAGCACTGCGCGGGCGCTGGCGGCTGGTGCGCCGCGAGACCGGCGTGATCGCTGCTTACGGTCTCGCCGCCGTGGCCGGCTGCCAGCTGTGCTACTTCAACGCGGTGCAGCACCTGTCGGTCGGCGTCGCCCTCATGCTGGAATACCTGGCCATCGTCCTCGTGGTGGGATGGATGTGGATGCGGCATGGCCACCGGCCGGGCCGGCTGACCACGTACGGCTCGGCCGCCGCGCTGGCCGGCCTGACGCTTGTCCTGGGCGTGCTCGGTCACGGCCACCTTGACCTGGTCGGGGTCCTGTGGGGCCTGGGCGCGGCGGCTGGCCTCGCCACCTTCTACGTGCTGGCTTCCCATGGCGGCGACGACCTGCCGCCGGTGGCGCTGGCCAGCGCCGGCATGGGCGTGGGCGCGGTCGCCCTGCTGGCGCTCGGCGGCGCTGGCGCGGTGCCGATGCACGCCACGTTCGGCATCGTCACCTTCGCCGGCCGGCCCGTCAGCTGGCTGATCCCGGTCGCGTGCCTGTCCCTGGTCGCTGCCGTGATCGCCTACGTGGCCGGCATCACGGCCATACGCATGCTCGGGCCCAGGCTCGCGTCGTTCACCGGCCTGACCGAGGTCATCTTCGCCGTGGTGGTCGCCTGGCTGTTGCTCGGCGAGCTGCCCACCGCCGCCCAGCTGGCCGGCGGCGCGCTGATCGTCGCGGGCATCGCACTTGTCCGCATCGACGAACTGCGGCCACGGGCTGCCCCGCTGGCCGCGGCGGCACCCGCGCAGCCGGCCCCGGTCACGCACCAGATGTCGCGGTCGTAGCGAGGCGGTGCGGGCCGACGGCGAGCAGGCGCCAGAGCTGCTCCCATGCCCGCATCCCCTCGCGAAGCCGGCGGATGCGCAGGTACTCGTTGGGCGCGTGCAGCTTCTCGTCGGCGGTCGAGAACGAGAAGAACAGCGTCTTCGCCCCGAGCACCCGCTCGAACAGCGCGGTCGCGGGCAGCGTGCCGGCGATGCAGGCGAGCAGCACCGGCGCGCCGGGGTAGACCGATTCGAGCGCCGCGGTGGCCGCCCGGATGGCCGGGTGCCCGGCCGGGATCGTGTAGGCCGGCACCCGGGCCTGGTCAGCTCGCACCGTGACCCGCACGCCCGGCACCGCCAGCCCGCCGACATGAGCGTCGATGGCCTCGATCACCCGGTCCGGATCCTGGCCGGGCACGAGGCGGCACGATACGTGCGCCACCGCGACATGAGGAATGACGGTGTACTTGCCGCCGCCGGAGATCCCGTTAATCTCCAGCGTCGGTCTCTCCCAGAGCCGCTCCAGCGTGCTGAACCCGGCTTCGCCGTGCGGCGTGGCCAGCCCGAGGCCGGCCAGGTACTCCGCCTCGTCAAACGGCACGGCGGCAAGCTGGCGGCGGCGCTCGGCGGTGAGCTCGGCGATCCCGTCGTAGAAGCCGTCGACGGCGATCGTCCCGGCCGGATCGTGCAGGCTCGCGACGATCTCGCTCAGGGCGTGCAGCGGGTTGGCGACGGTTCCCCCGTACCGGCCCGAGTGCAGGTCCGTGTTCGCGCCCTCGACGGTGATGTCCATCGTGACCAGGCCCTTGGACGCCAGCGACAGGGAAGGCTCGCTGGGCCGCCACATGGCGCCGTCCGCGGAAATGACAAGATCAGCCGCGAGCTCCCCGGCGTGCTCCCGCACGAAGGCCGGCAGGTGCGGGCTGCCGATCTCCTCCTCGCCCTCGAACAGGAACTTCACGTTCAGCGGGAGCCCGCGCTCCTGGGCCAGGAACGCCTGCGCGGTCTTGAGGACGATGTAGACAGGGCCCTTGTCGTCCGTCGCGCCGCGGCCCCTGACGATGTCGCCGTCCGCGTGCAGCTCGAACGGGGGCGTCTGCCACTCGGCCAGGTCACCCGTCGGCTGCACGTCGTAGTGCCCGTAGACGAGGATCGTCGGTGCCCCGGCCGCGCCGAGCCACTCGCCCCGGACGACCGGGTGGCCGCCGGTCTCTACGACCCGGCCGCCGGCGAACCCGAGCTGGCCGGCCAGCCATCGCGCCGCGGCGCTCATCGTGTCGTGCGTCGCGTCCCGGCTAACGCTCGGTATCGCGACGAGCTCGGCGAGCTCGCGCAGATAGCCGACGTCGCCGACGTCAAAGGCCAGCACTGCCGCCGTCGATCGCGATCGTCTGCCCGGTCACCCACGATGACCGCTGCGCGGCGAAGAACTGCACGCCATTGGCGATGTCCGCGGGCTGTCCCAGCCGCCGCAGGGCGATGCCCTCCACCAGCCTCCGCTGGCCGTCTTCGCCGTAGCTCTGCCACTGCCTTTCCGTGGTCGGGTTGGACAGCACGAAGCCGGGCGCGATGCAGTTGACCGTGATCCCGAACGGCCCGAGCTCGACGGCCATCTGCCGGGTGAACCCGATCTGGCCAGCCTTCGCACTGGCGTAGGCCTGAATCCCGGTCCGGCTGACGCTGAGGCCGGCCGCTGAGGAGATATTGATGATCCGGCCCCAGCGGCGCTCCTTCATCCCCGGCACCACGGCGCGCGTGCAGAGAAAGGCGGTCGTCAGGTTCGCGTCGACCACCGCATGCCAGTCGTCATCACCGACGTCCTCCAGCCGATGGCCGACCTGGCCGCAGACGCCCCCGGCGTTGTTCACCAGGATGTCGACGTCACCGAGCCCGGCGAAGAAGTCCCTGACCGCGGCCGGACTGGTCAGGTCGGCATCTTCCTTATCGACGCAGTGGACGGCCGCCCCGTCGCCGCGGAGCGCCTCCGCGATGGCCGCGCCGATGCCGTGCGCCGTCCCTGTCACGACCGCGGTCCTGCCGCTCAGCCCCGTCGTCATCGCACCCAGCCGTTCTCGCGCTGATTTCGCGTCTTACCGGACACGCCGCCTCGTTGCGGCAGGTCAGGGGACCAACGCCGCTGGGATACTACCGCAAACCGTACTACTTCCGGCCAATGCGACACGCAGCGGGCCAGCCGCCCCGGCCGGGGGCATCCCGGCACGGACGCCCGGCGCGCACGCCCAGGCCCGGGCGCCCGGCCGGTCAGCCTGGCCGGTCAGCCTGGCCGGTCACCGAGACGTGGGCGGTGCTGGCCGAGCCGAACGGGCGCCGGTCCCAGCCGGCGTACCGCTCGGCGAGCCGAAGGCCTGCCTGGCCCGCCATCAGGTTCAGCTCGCTCGGCCAGCAGTACCGCAGGGCCACTGGGAGCATGCGGATCCCTGGCTGCTGAAGGTGATCTTCTGGGTGCGGTGGCGCCAGCGATTTCCCCGCCAGGGCCGGCCGCCGGGTTCTGCCCCGGCGAAATGGCCGGCCGGCCAGACCATGCCCGGCCCGGCCAGCCCCGTGGTCTGCGCGGCTAGCCCATCGGATAGCGGCGGAAGCCCACGGCGTAGTCGCAGTCGGCGGCGAGGCCGATGAAGCCGGCCATGTTCCGCAGGAACTCGTCCGGGTCGAACTCACCGCCCAGGCCGTCGAGGTAGGCCCGGTGCTCGCGCAGCGACGCGATGCCGGCGTCGATCGTAGCGGTGACGTCCGTGAAATGGGTCGGGTTGCCGGTGGCGGCCAGATAGGCGTCGCGGATGCCCCGGCAGGGTGGCCCGGTCTCGGGGAAGACCCACTCGTTCGCCGCGTCCCTGCAGGCGTCAAGCACGGCGAGCCCGACCGCCCGATGATCGCTGTGGTTGACCGGGCCCTCCTCGCCCCAGGTGAGGTCGAAGCTCATCGTGATCACTACCTCGGGCTGCAGCCTGCGGAGCGCGGCAGCCAGGTCACGCCGCAGCGGTATCCCGTACTCCACCAGCCCGTCCCGGTGGTCGAGGAACTCGACCTCGCGCACGCCGACGACCGCCGCGCTGCGCCGTTCCTCCTCGGCCCGCAACGGCCCGGCCTGGTCCGGGTGCAGGCCGGCGATACCTGCCTCACCCCGGGTGGCGAGTAGGTAGGCCACCTGCTTGCCCTGCCCGGTCCAGCGGGCCACTGCTGATGCGACTCCGTATTCCAGGTCGTCAGGGTGGGCGACCACGGCGACGGCCCGGTTCCAGTCCTCTGGCATCGGCTGCATCGGTGCTGCCTCCCACGTTTCCTGTCTCGCCCGCTCCTGGCGGGCGCCGGCTGGCGCCGGCTGATTCCGGCGCAACTCTCGCACGATCAACGGGCCGGCGAGCGCCCCGTCCGCATCGGGGCCGACGGCGAACAATAATGGTTAGCATGCCACTGGTGTAGCGAGTCTCTTTGACATGGCCGCCCTGAACCTGGACGATCCCGAACATGGCAAAGACTGTGAATGTCGTCATCACTGATGACCTGGACGGATCACCCGACGCTGAGACTGTGGCCTTCGGCCTCGATGGGCACAGTTACGAGATCGACCTCGGCAAGAAGAACCGCGCCAAGCTGGAGAAGTCGCTTCAGCCATTCATGGACGTCGCGCGCAGGACCACGCAGCGCAGAACGGCGAGGGCGTCGCGGGGCAGCGGATCGCGGATCGACCGGGCAGCGGTGCGGGCCTGGGCAGCCGAGCAGGGCCTCAAGGTGTCAGAGCGCGGCCGCATCAGCGCCGAGGTGATGAGCAAGTACGAGGCTGCTCACTGACCGCCAGCCGCGCCGGAAAGCCGCAATGACGCCGCGGAGCCTGGCCCGCTATACCGTCGGCCTCGCAGGCGCAGAAGCCTGAGCAGTTCTCCGCCGTGACTGCCGCCGAGAAGATTGCCGGGCTCCCTTATCCGCGGTGATATCTGCGTCGGCGTCGATCGTTGTTATCGTGCATTCTCGCGCGCGTCCAATTGCCGCCCGGCCAGGCCAGCGAGCGGACCGGCGGCCTGCATGCAGCCGCCGGTCCGCTGGCGCGGGCGGCTAGTGGTACGCCGGCCTCTTGGGATCGATGACCTCGTGCACGTCCCGCATGTTCACCGGCTCTGCCGGGGCGGTGAACGCGTGCCGGATCGTCGCGGTCAGCCACAGTGCGATGGTCGCGGTGACGAGGACCGCCAGCGCGAAGGTGCTGCCGGTGATCAGCCCCGCGACCGCTGCGGTGAGCGCGACGATGCCCAGCATGGTCGTGATCACCAGAATTGCCATGGACCATCGTGACTGAGCCCTTGTGTACAGGTCGCCGGCGGCGCTGAGAGCGCATCCGCCGACCATGCCGAGAACCAGCACGGCGGCGGTCGTGCCCCGCGCGCTGGAGATCAGCCACAGGCTCGTTCCCTGCAGGAAGGCCACGTACCCGGCAACGATCACCGCCATGAACAGCGTCGTCACCGCGTCCTTCCAGGTCAGCCTCATTGCCCACACCTCCTTCCCGTCCGATGAAGGTGCCACTATCCATGCTGCTCGGCAGCCGGTCAGGCGGACAGTGCTGAAGGTCCCCGCTAGCACGGCGGAAGACCTCAATTTCCGGCCGTCCTGGCCATGGCGGCCCGCTGGCGCCGCCCCCGGTCCCGGTGGCGGATGGCCGCGCTCCCGGCGGCCGACCTGGCGAATCCCCGCCAGCACACCGTGGTCAGGGCCGGAGTCCGCCGGGCTCGGGGCCTATCAGGGTGAGGGCCAGCGCGACGAGTGACACGCCGGTGACGGCCGCAGCGATCAGCAGCAGGCGCCGGGGGCGGGCATGTCCCGCCCCCGGTGCGCCGGCCAGCCGGCCAAGCTGCCAGATCAGGGCGCTGAACCCGAGGATCGGGATTCCCGCGTACGGATGGCCCTTGACGATCAACCCGCCCAGCGCCGCGAACGAGACTGCCGTCCGGGTCCAGGCGAGCTCGGTCCTCTCCCGCGCCAGCCCGGGATGGGTGTCCTCGATATCTTCAGCGGGCGTCATCAATTCCCGGTCACCCCTGACAGCAGCGCAAGCGCCGCCGCGACCAGCCCGGTGATCGCGATGGTCACCGCCAGGATCCCGGGCAGGCGCGAGCGGATCATGGGCTCGCCGCGGCGGAGCGCGCGCTGGTTACCCGCCCATTCGAGATAACTGATCACGGCCACCGCGGAGCCGAGGAGGATCAGCGGGGTTCCGATGATCTGCCTGCCCCAGGGGACGCCAGGGAACGGCGGCAGCAGCTGGACAATCGCCAGCCCGGCGGCCACCAGGGCGAGGGCGGTGCGGCTCCAGGCCAGGAAGGTCCGCTCGTTAGCGAGGGTAAAGCGGGCATCCGGCTCGGTGCCGCCCGCGGAATCCGCGGCACCGGCTGGATCCGTGTGGCGGCTGGCGTTCGTCTTTCCCCCTCCTCGTTCCTGCTCAAACGAGGCAAGCACGCTGGTCACCTGCCACGGTGCCGGGAGCTCCCGGCCCGCGCGGGCGCCCGCATGGCCGCAGGCTATCGCGCCGGGTTCTCCGATAGTCTCATCGGCCCGCAGCCCGGTTACCGCTGACTGGCGACCGGTCAGGCGAGGGAGAGGAACATCTTCTCCATCTGCTGCTCGGTCATCGGGGCGTCGCCGTCCCCGGAGAGGCACTGCCGCATGCCGCTGGCCACGATCTTGAATCCGGCCCGGTCCAGGGCGCGCGACACGGCGGCCAGCTGGGTCGACCACTTCCGCACAGTCCCTGCCGGACTCGATCATCGCGATGACCCCGGCCAGCGGCATGCGATGCGGTGTTCGGCAAGGTCGATACCGCGGCTCAGCAGGAACCGGCCAGCGCGCACGGGATCTCCTCGATCCCGACGCTGATGGTGATCCGCGACGGCGTGATCTTGTACGCGGAGCCTGGCGCGCTGCCGGAGACGGCGCTGGAGCAGTTGATCGCCAAGGCCCGCGAGCTGGACATGGATGAGGTCCGCCGGAGCATCGCGGAGCGAAGCCAGCCCGCCGCCTGAGGTTTCCGAGCTCACGGCGGCGGACACCTGGATCGCCGCTGGCGGCGGGCGCGCACGGCCCGCTGCTTCTCGATGTTCCCGCAGCGTTCCATGGAGCACCACCGGCGCCCGCCCGGCCGTGATGAGGCTACTGTCACCAGTATTACTAGTTACAGGGAGCGAACATGGCGAAGTTCCTGCTACTGCTGGAGGGGCGGGCAGCCCAGCCATCGGCGTCGGATGAGCAGACGCAGGCCTACAACCGCAAGTGGCTCGGCTGGATCCGGTCACTAGCACAGGCCGGCACCCTGGAGTCAGGTCTTCCGCTCACCCCGACGGCCACGGAGGTCAGCAGGGATTCGGTTTCGGACCGGCCGCTTCAGGACGTGGACATCTACGGATACCTGCTGGTCAATGCCTCATCCCTGGACGAGGTGGTGGATATTGTCCGCCAGGCGCCGCACACCGAGCTCGGCGGGAAGACGATCATCCGGCCGTGCAACGATCGTCCGATGGCATGACGCAGCCGGGCGCGGCCTCCGCTGCCTCCGCCGGCTGGACCGCGGGCCAGCCTAGCGCCCGCTAACGGTGTGGCTACTTTCCGGCCGGAGCCGTTCAGGGTCGGGCTGAGTGACGACGTCCTCGCCGACCTGCAGAGCCGGATCCGGCGCACGCGGTGGCCAGAAGCGGCCCCGGATGCGCCGTGGAAGCAGGGCACAGACCTTGACTACCTGCGGGAATTGCTGGCGTACTGGGCAGACGGCTTCGACTGGCGTGCGCAGGAACGCTGGCTGAACAGCTTCCGCCACTGCCGCGCCGAGATTGATGGCATCGGGGTCCACTTCGTTCACGAGCAGGCCCGGAGCGGCCATGGAATTCCACTGATCTTGACCAACGGCTGGCCGAGCTGCTTTGCGGAGTTCCTGCCGCTGGTGCCGTGGCTGACCGACCCGTCCGCGCATGGCATCGGCGGGCCCGGTTTTGACGTGGTGATTCCCTCACTGCCCGGCTATGGCTTCTCCGGGCGGCCAGCCCGGACCGGGGTGACGAGCCGTTATACGGCAGGGCTGTGGCACCGCCTGATGCGCGGCCTGGGCTATCGGCGCTACGGCGCGCATGGCAGCGATTTCGGGTCCGCCGTCACGACATTCATGGCGCTGGATGACCCGGCGCCCATGCTCGGCATTCACCTGTCCAACCTGGATATAGCGCCCTACACCGGGCCGGGGTCACGGCCGCTGTCCGAGGCCGAACGCGCCTACCTGGCGCAGTACCAGCGATGGCGGGAGGACGACCGTGGCTACGGCGCGATCCAGTCCACGCGGCCCCAGACCGTCGGCTACGGGCTTAACGACTCACCAGCCGGCCTGGCGGCCTGGGTGCTGGAGAAGTGGCGGGCATGGGCGGATTCCAGCGGGGATCTGGAGGCCACGTTTTCCCGCGATTTCCTGCTCACCATCGTGACCCTGTACTGGGCTACTCAGACGATTACGTCGTCGATGCGGGACTACGTGGACAACCGGTGGCTGGCCGCCGAGCTTGGTCCCGGCGACGCGGTCACCGTGCCGACCGCGGTCGCCGTCTTCGCTCACCAGTACATCGACGACGGCAATCCCCCGCGCGAGTGGGCGGAGCGCCTCTACAACATCCGCCGCTGGACGCCCATGCCCAGGGGCGGCCATTTCGCCGCCGCCGAGGAACCCGGGCTGCTCAGCCGCGATATCGCGGCCTTCTTCGACGAACTCGTCGGGGAAGACCCGCCGCACTGACAGTAGCCGCGGCCCGACCCCCGAAATCTCCGGCAGGCATCCCGTAGCTCGCTCAGAACCGCGCGCCGCCCCTCGGGCACCAGCGCCAGATAGCCGTCCACGTCCTCAGCATCTCTGGACCAGGCCGGCCATGGCATCCGCATCTTCAATCCCGGGTCACCGACCGACCGCCGCCGCCAGCCCCGCGGCACCTTCGGCCTGCTGCACATCGACGACGGCCTCCTGGTCGAGGCACGCATCATCCCCGTCGAGACCTGATCACAACCGGGCCCTGGCGCTCTGGGCGGGGCAGCGCAAGCCCTAGGATGTGCCGCAGCGGTGCCGGGAAGGGCCGTGATTGTGATCAGCGGAGGGCGGGCCGATGCAGCCGGTCATTGACACCACGAAGCCGCATTCGGCCCGGATGTATGACTACTTCCTGGATGGCAAGGACCATTTCGCCGCTGACCGGGAAACCGCGCAAAAGGCGACGCGGAGCTGGCCCCCGGTGCGCACGGCGGTACGCGAGAACCGGGCCTTCCTCGGCCGCGCCGTCCGGTACCTGGCCGACGAGGCGGGGACCCGCCAGATCGGGCGAAAGGCCCACCGCCTTCCCGCACAAGCCCCGGCAGGCACGCCGCGGCCGGACTGACCGGGGGTGGGCGCATGGGCGCGGTGTTTGAGCATCCGGTCGATGTCAGGTGGCGTGACGTGGATGCTCTGGGCCATGTCAACCACGCGGTGTTCCTGACCTACCTGGAGGAGGGCCGGGATGCCTTCTTCACGCAGATCCTCGGCGATCCGGTCTATGTGGTTGCCCGGATCGAGGTTGACCTGCGCGCGGAGGTCCGCTACCCGGACCGGCGGGTGATGGTGCGGATAGAGGTCGAGCACCTGGGAACGACGAGCCTGACGACCCGCGAGACGATCCTCACGCCGTCCGGGGAGGCAGCGGCCGAGGCGCGCGTGGTCACGGTCCGCTGGGATGCCGGCCAACGCAAGCCGGTCCCGTTCAGCCAGGCCGTGCGCGCGCGACTGGCGGCAGCCATGGCCGGTGCCCCCTCCCGGGGAAGCACGGCCTGACGGCAGCTGCCGGAGCTTTGCGCGACCTGGCCGGGCAGGAACACTCGAGGCTGGCGCTGCCCGCCCGCTTGATGAAGACTGTCGCCGTGGGTACCCCGGAACAACGGCACGCGCGCTGGCCAGAGCATCTTCCTGTGGGTGCGCTGCGGGTGGTGCGGTGGAGCGCGCACTACGACGAGACGGTCACCTTCTACCGCGACACCATCGGGCTGCCGGTCCTGGAGACCTTCCACGAAAGCTACGGCCTAGATGGGACGATCCTCGGCCTGCCCGGCAGCCCGGTCCACCTGGAGATCGTCCGCCTGGCGGAGGCGGTGGACGCGGCGCATCCGGCGCATGGACTTGACCAGCTCGTGTTCTACCTGCCAGACGCCGCCGCCCGGGAGCGCATGACGGCACGGCTCGCCGCCGCTGGCGTCCGCCCGGTTGCGCAGATCGATTACTGGGCGGACAACGGCGGCGTTACCTACCAGGACCCGGACGGGCGGGAAGTGGTGTTCGCATCCTGGATCTACGGTCCGCCCTCAAGGCTGTAGGCCCGGTACTCATCCGGGCGCCCGGCCACGAGGGCGCTCACGCCGGTCATCATGCCTGTCCATCGCAAGCCCATCAACCTGCGCGGGGTATCCACTGCTGCCGCGAGCAGCCCGGGTCAGGCAGTTCCACCAAGCCCGGCCTGCCGCCTCAAACGCGGCCTGCACGAGATCATCCGCAAGCGCGCGGTCTCCGCGGACCAGGACGCGCGCGTACCCGAACAGGTCGCTGGCGTGAACGTTGAAGCATGCGGCGAGTTCCTCGGCGTCCCCCCGGGGAGATCTTCTCGTCACCCACCCATGGGCGGTATCGGCCGCGTGAAATCCGGTGTCCCGCATGCCGAGCGGGCCGAGCACCCGCTCGCGCAGGACGGACCCGCGCGCGAACGCCATGGCGAGCTGGGCGCTGGCCCGCCTCGGCGCACGGCGTTACCGGCTCGCGCGCAGCACCTCGATCAGCGCGGAATCGTCGAGGCGGCCCATGCCCAGGTCGTGGCCGCGCTGGTAGAGCCGGCGAGCGGCGGCGGTGAGCGGCACGGCGGCGCCCGCCTGGCCGGCCGCCGCGCTGACCAGTCCCAGGTCCTTCACGAAGATGTCCATCGCGCTTCTTACCTGATCGAACTGGCCCGCGACCATGCGGGCGCCGCGATCGTCGAGCATGAAGGACGCGGCGGCGCCCTCGCGCAGCACCTGCCAGCAATCCGCTGCCGCCAGGCCGAGCGCCTCGGCGAACGCGAGGGCCTCGGCGGCCGCCGCGATATGGACGCCGCACAGCAGCTGGTTGACCAGCTTCATCCGCTGGCCGTCGCCGGGCGAGCCGCCGACAAGCGGAGCGCTCCTGGCCAGCACGTCGAGGAGCGGCCGGACCCGGGCGACCGGGCCGGCCGGGCCGGACACCATGATCAGCAGGTCTCCGGCGGCGGCCCGCTGCACGCCCCCGGAGACGGGGGCGTCGACCACGGCGACGCCGCGGCCGGCCAGACGGCCGGCGGCCGCGGCGGCTGCCTCTGGCCCGACCGTCGCCATGATCATGGCAACGGTGCCGCCCGGCATCGCCGCGGCCGCCCCGCCCGGCCCGAACAGGGCCTGCTCCAGCTGGTCAGGGGTCGCCACCATGATGACGACGGCATCCGCACGGCCGGCCGCGGCGGCGGCGGAGCCCGCGCTCCGCACCCCGTCCGCCGCCAGTGCCGCGGCGCGATCTGGCGCGACGTCGTACCCGTGCACCGAGTGACCGCAGCGCGCCAGGCGCGTCGCCATCGGTGCGCCCATGGCGCCGAGCCCCAGCCAGCCGACTCGCATCAGGGGTCCTCCTGCTCGCCGTTGAGTATGGCCACGACCCGCCCGAGCGTTCCGTCGTCGCCGACGTTGCCGGCGAAGACGACGTAGGGCATGCCGATCGCCCCGGGCGCCGCGTCGATCGGCCGGAACACCGAGATCACGCCGGGAAACAGCTGGCCGGCCACCTCGGCGCGGCGGATGCCCAGGCCGTCCACCGCGACGTCGTGCGAGGTGATCCCGCCCTTGGCGATGACCCAGGCGGGCTTCGCGCCCAGCGCCTCGCGGACGGTGCGGGACAGGGCGGCGGAGATGCGGCGGGCGATCGCGAGGCCGTCCGCCCCGTCGCCGCCGGCGGCGACGGCGCGGCTGGTGAAGAGCAGCACGTCCGACCGGCTCAGCCCGTCGGCGACCTGCCGCGCCGTGGCCGTCACCACGTCGTCGCCGCGCAGGATCGCGGGGACGTCGAGCTCGATGTCGGTGGTGGCGCACCGCGCGCGCAGCGCGGCAACCTGCCGGCTCGTCTGGCTGACGTGAGATCCGACCACGATCAGGCCGTGCCCGCCGCGTCTCCCGGCGGCGGCATGGATCTCCGCGCCGCGCAGCGGCGCTCTGGGCCCGATGCCGCTCAGCGCCCGCACGAACGACGGCCCGGTGCGGAACAGGAACGACCGGCCCGCACGCTCGGCCAGCAGCACGCCGCAGGCCACCGTCTCCAGGTCGGAGTACTCGGTGGCGTTGACGACGACCCAGGTGCCGTCCCGCAGGCCGGCCAGCAGATCGCGGACCCGGGACGGCCCGCCGAGCCTGATGTCCGCGAGGCTGATGCTGCGGACATCGGCGCGCCCGATCGCCCCGCCGCTCTTCTCCGCGATGAAGTCGCGCAGGTCCGATGAGGTATAGCCGAAGGCGGGATCCCGCGCGTACTCGGTCTCGCCGACGGCGACCAGGCCGGGACCGATGCGGGCCCAGTGGATGTCGGCGGCGGTCAGCCGCCCGGCCTCCAGGAAGGCGGGGATCAGCAGCACGCCGTCAAAACCGCGGCCGAGCGCCTCGCGGCGGACCGCCTGCAGCGCCGCCACCTCCGCGATCACGTGGCCGCGCAGCGTCGAGTCGCTGCGGCTGACGAGCTGGATCCGCGCGCCACGGCGCCGGGCAACCGCGATCAGGCCGCGGGCGGCGAGCGTATTTCGCCCGGCCGCGGCCCGCTCGCCGAGGCTGCGCGTGTTGGTCAGGACGAAACAGGTCGCGGCCGCGCCATCGAGCGCGGCGGCGTAGGCGTCCTCCGCCAGGACGGTGACGACCTGAACGCTGTGCACCGCCTGCGACCCGGTCGGGTCGTCGTCGATGACCCCGAGCAGCAAGCCGTCCGCGGCCCGGATCGCGCGAATCGACTCCCGGAGGGCGTCGCCGTCCGGGCGGGCCCCGGGCAGCCCGGCGAGTATCTCGGACGCGGCCGGCAGGCTGTCCCGCAGGGATCTGGCCCTTCTGCTCCGTCGGCTATCGGCACGTAAGATCACTGTATTCGACGGCCCGCGGGCACGGCCGGGGACGGAGCAGCCGTGACGAACGTGGTGGTCACCGGCGGCGCCGGCTTCCTGGGGTCACGCCTCGCCAGGGAACTGCTGGCCGCGCGGTCGCTCGAGGTGGCGGGCAGCGGGCCGCGCCCGCTGTCCCGGGTGACGCTCGTCGACCGCGCAGCGGTGCCCCCGGATCTCGCCGCGGACGAGCGGGTGGCCGCGGTCTGCGGTGACCTGGGCGAGCTGCTCGGCCCCGCGCTCGCCGGGCGGCCGGGGGCACTCGCCGGACGCCATGGCGCGCTCGCCGCGGCCGACATGATCTTCCACCTGGCCGCGGCGGTCAGCGCGGAATGCGAAGCGGACTTCGACCTCGGCGTGGCCGCGAACCTGCGCGTCACCGAGTCGCTGCTCGCGTCCTGCCGCGCGCTCGGGACGAACCCGGTGGTGGTGTTCTCCAGTTCCGTCGCCGTTTTCGGGGGGTCAGCCGAGCACCCGCTGCCGGCTGTCGTCGACGATCACACCGCGGTGAACCCGCAGTCCAGCTACGGGGCGCAGAAGGTTATCGGCGAGCAGCTGCTGGCCGACTACACCCGTAAGGGATTCCTGCGCGGGCGGGCCGTCCGGCTGATGACGGTCAGCGTCCGCCCGGGGCGGCCGAACGCGGCGGCGTCGGGCTTCCTGTCGGGCATCATCAGGGAACCGCTGGCGGGCGAGCGCGCGACCTGCCCGGTCAGCCCGCGGGCCGAGGTCGCGCTCATGTCGCCGTCGCGGGCCATCGCCGGGCTCATCCGCGCCGCCACGGCGTCCGACGAGGCCTGGGGCGGCCGCAGCGCGGTGAACCTGCCCGCGCTTACCGTGACGGTGGCGGACATGGTCGCCGCGCTGGAGCGGGCGGCCGGCCCGGCGGCAGCCGCGCTGATCGACTGGGCTCCCGACCCGGCGGTGGCCCGGCTCGTGACCAGCTGGCCCGCCCGATTCCTGGCCGGCCGGGCAGCCCGGCTTGGCCTCACCCCGGATCCGGATTTCGACTCCGTCATCGCCATGCATCTCGCCGAGACCCGGCGCTGACGCCGCACACGGCGCTGCCGGAGGCCTGGGGGTGCGCCCGCCGGCGCATCGGGAGCTCTGCCGGCCCTTGCCGCCTCCCCATCCGGGCGCGCTGGCGGGATCTCTCATCGCCCCAGGTAGGCGCGCTTCAGATCCTCGCTGCGCAGCAGCTCCGACGCCGGTCCGTCGAGCACGATCTCCCCGGTCGACAGGACATAGCCGCGGTCGGCGATCGACAGCGCCATCGCCGCGTTCTGCTCGACCATCAGCACCGCGACCCCGGAGGAGTGGATCTCCTTGATGATGCGGAAGTTCTGCTGAACGAGCGCGGGCGACAGGCCCATGGACGGCTCGTCCATCAGCAGCAGCCTGGGCCGGGTGGCGAGCGCCCGGGCGATCTCCAGCCGCCGCCGGTTGGCATACGACAACGAGTACGCGGGCTGATCCCAGCGGTATCCAGCCAGCCGCTGGCCGAAGAACGACAGAATGTCCTCCGCGAGCGCTCGCACCTCCCGCTCCTCGCGCCGTCGGTGCGGATCGGCTTCATCCACTACAACACGCAGCAGGAGGTCGACCGGCTGCTCGAAGCCCTGGAGGGGGTGCGCGGGCGGTAGCCACCGCCGGCGCCGGGTCCGCTCGGGCAGTCCCCCGGCCGGCTCGTTCCCCCTGGTTTACCGGTTCTGGCCGGCTGCGGGCCTGGCTATCCCGGCGCTCCGTTGAGGATCTCCGCCAGCTTGCTCAGGTTGATGTTGCCGCCCGAGACGACGCACACGACCTTCCCGCTCCCAGCCCGCCCGGTCAGCGCCGCGGCCGGCGCGAGCGCGCCCGCCCCCTCGGCGATCACCCGGGCGCGCTCGGCGAGCGTGCGCACGGCGGTGGCGACTTCGCTGACGCCGATGGACAGGGCCCGGTCGACGAGCGGCGCGACGAGCGGCCACATGCTGTCGAGTACCCGGCGGCTGCCGGAGCCGTCCACGAACGAAGCGCGGTAGTCGACGTCGGCCGGCTTCCCGGCGTCGAGCGCGGCGACCAGCGCGGCGGCGGTATCGGGCTCGGCGGTGAGGATCTTCGTCTGTGGCCGCAGCGCCCTGATCGCGCTGGCGATGCCGACAGTCAGCCCGCCCCCGCCGTACGGGATCACGACCGCGTCCGGGTCGGGCAGGTCCTCCAGGATCTCCAGGCCGATCGTCCCGTTTCCCGCCATTACGCCGGCGTCCTGGACCGGATGGACGAACAGCCCCTCTATTCCGCTGGCGCGGCTGGTGACGATCACGTTCCACCAGTCGTCGTACGGCAGTTTCAGCACCCGGCCGCCCAGCCGCTCGATCGCCGCCAGCTTGGCCTCGGGCGCGTGGTCAGGCACGATGATCGTAGCAGGGACGCCGAGCGTGCGCGCTGCCCACGCGATTCCCTGGGCCATGTTCCCCGCGCTCGCGGTGACCAGGCCCTTCGCGCGCTCGCTCGCGGGCGCGAGCATGACCGCATTGGTCGCGCCCCGGATCTTGAACGAGTTGATCGGCTGGAGGTTCTCCAGCTTGAGGTAGATCTCGGCCGGGGCATCCTCGACGTGCAGGCGCACCAGCGGCGTCCGCAGCGCCGTGCCCTTGATCCGCCCGGCGGCCGCCTCGATCGCCGCCAGTTCGATCACAGCTCCACCTCCGTGCCCAGGCCGAGCGCCGTCGCCGCCGCTACCGCGCTCTCGGCCGCGGCGAGATCCTCGACGGCAAGGCCGAGCGAGCGGAACAGCGTCAGCTCGCCGGGGCCGCGGCGGCCCGGGGCGGTTCCGGCGAGCACCTCACCGAGCTCGGCGCGGACATGCTGATCGCCAGCGATCAGCCCTTCTTGGATGGCGAGCTGGAACTCGCCGGCCTCGTTGCGGAGCGACTCGCGACTGTCGCAGAATAGGGCGCTCGCGGCCACGGTGGCAGTGTCGATCTCGCGCGCCTGCGGGCTGCTGGCGCCGACCGCGTTGAGGTGAGCCCCGGGCTTCAGCCAGTCATGCCGGAGCACCGGCTCCCGCGAGCTTGTCGCCGTCACGACGACATCGGCGTCACGGAGCGACTGCTCGGCGCTCACGGCGACCGTCAGCTCCCCGGGCGCGTCCCCGGCCTGCTCCACCAGCGCGTGCGCGTGCGCCTCGGTTGGCGCGTAGACGCGCACCTGCTCGAACTCGCGCACCTGCATCAGCGCCTCAAGATGAGCGCGCGCCTGGGTACCGGCCCCGAGGATCGCGAGCGTCCGCGCATCGCGGCGGGCCAGCACGCTGGTGGCCACCGCGGTGACCGCCGCGGTGCGGATTTCAGTGATCGCGGACGCGTCCAGGATCGCGGTCGGGATGCCGCTGGATCCGTCGAACAACGTGACCAGGCCCTGGTGCGCGTCCAGGCCGCGGGCGGGATTGCCGGGCATGATGCAGACCGCCTTGAGCGCGAACGCTGCGGCGTTGCCCTGGCGCGGCCCGCGCCAGCAGGGCATCAGCCCCATGAAGCCGTCCGCGCCCGGCGGCACCATCACCGATCGCAGCGGCATGTGCGTCTCGCCCCGGGCGCGCTCCGTGAGCACCGCGGTCATCGCCCCGGCGCACGCCACCGGAGACAGCGCGGCCAGCACGTCGCGATGGTTCAGGATCAGCACGCGCATCAGGCGAGCGCGCTCTCGATCGCGGCCCGCTCCTCGTCCGTGAGCGGATGCCGGAGTGCCTCGCCGACGGGCGCCAGGTGCTCCGGGTGCCCTGGCCCGATCACGACCTGGCTCACCCGCTCGTCGGCGAGCAGCCAGCCGAGGGCGAGGGCCGCCATCGAGGTGCCGCGTGACGAGGCGACCGCCTGGAGCCGGCCGAGGATGTCGAAGGTCCGGCCGGTCACGAAGTCCTGGTACGGCCCGGGACGCTGGGTCATCCGCGATCCCGCGGGGAACGGTTCGCCGCGGCGGTACTTCCCGGTCAGCCACCCGCCGGCGAGCGGGCTGAACGCCAGGTAGGCGACGTCGCGCTCCGCGCACAGCGCGAGGAGCTCCGGCTCGTCCTGGCGGGTCAGCAGGGAGTAGCAGTTCTGGATGGCCTGCGGGGTGCCTGCCGCCAGCGAGGCCGCCAGCTGCCTGGCGTCGAAATTGCTGACCCCGTAGGCGCGGATCGTGCCGTCAGCCCGGGCCTCATCGAAGGCCCCGAACGACTCCCGCAACGGCACGTCCGGGTCGAAGTCGTGGGCGAGGTACAGATCGACGTGGTCTACCCCGAGCCGGTCGAGGCTCGCGCGCAGCTGGCGGGTGATCCGCCCGGGCCGCAGGCCGCTGTCCGCGCCGGCCTGCATCGGGTTGAAGGTCTTGGTCGTCAGCTGCGGGCAGACCCCGCGCGACTGGACCCAGCGCCCGATCGCCCGCTCGCTGCGGCCGCCGCCATACGCATCGGCCGTATCGAAGTGCGTGATGCCGAACTCCCAGGCCGCGTCCATCAGCCCGAGTGCCTGGTCCTCGGTCAGCCCCTGGCCGAAGAACTCGGGCGCCGAGCCAACCCCGCCGAAGTTGCCGCAGCCGAGCGCGATCCGGGGAATGGACAAAGCCGAGCGGCCGACCGGCCGCCTGGCCTCGAGCGCCGCGCTCATCCGCCGGGGCCGCATCCAGTGACCATTCGCGATATTCAATCAAACCCGGTAGGGGCCGGCAACAGCGCGGTGACCGGATCGCGCGGCGGACGGCGGGTGCTGCCGCGGGGCATCGAATGCTGGCGCCGCGGGACATGCCCGCCTCGCCGCGGCCGCAGTACGATCGCCAGCGTGTCAAGGCCGGGCTGACCAGTTGGGGGGAATGAATGCAGGACGGGCCGCGCATTTTAGTCGCCGCCGCGCTGGGAAAGATCATCGAGCCGCTGCTGCAGCAGTCCCTGAGCGATGCCACGGTGCGGATCGCCCAGGACAAGGCCGCGGTTGACAGCGCGGTCAGTGAGCGCCTGCGGTTCGACGTCGTAGTTGCCGACCTGACCTGGAACGACTATGCCATCGAGTACTCATTCGACGGGCTGGACGTGCTGACTGCGCTCCGGAGCGCGCGCCGGCAGACGCCGGTGATCTTCGCTGCTCAGGGCCACGGGCTTGAACGCGATCATCTGGACGAGGCGGTCGAGCAGCCCGAAGTCGTGGGTATCTACCGGAAGGCAACCGGGCCGCAGCCGCTGGTCGAGGCCATTGATATTGCTGTCAGGGGCGGCAGCCTGCCGAGCCCTCGGTTCCCGCCGGGCGGCAGCCCGCCTGATATTCCGCGGATACATTCCTACTTCGGGAAGGGAAAAGGAACGACCGCGGCGCGGCTGGCCGGGGCGATCGCCTCGGGTCGCGCGGTCAATCACGAAACGCTCGCCACGACAGCGCATGTGGGTTACGACACCGCCGCGAAGCTCGTCGACTATCTCGGCCCGCTGATCAGGGACCGCCGCGAGCACAGCGATGAGCTGAAGATGACGCCCGAGGTCGTTTACCGCTGGTGCGGCGAGCATGCGCGGTACATCCTGAGCTGGTGCCGCCGTCATGGCTATGGCGACATCGCCACCCGCGTCACGTCGGCGCTGGCGCCATGAGCGCCCCCTGGCTCTTGGCTGGCGCATGCAAGTTCTTGCCTGCGCCAGTCAAGATCTTGCAAGAACTTACCTGATACTCCGCGCGCGGACGGTGTTCCTTCGTTTCTGGACATAATGGGACGTGGCCGATGCCGGAACCGGACGGCAGCCATGGCACGGAGGTGGTCCCACCGCCGTCGATGAGCAGCCGCCGGGACAGGCCGAGAAAGATCGCCAGCACGGCGGCTCCTGATCCACTCACCGGAGCGGTCGACGAAGCGGGGGGCTCGGCTGACCACGGCCGGCCGGCGGGGGGGCGGCGCCAGCCGCAGCCGGGTAGCTCGCGCGGGCACTGCCCGCGCGAGCTACCCGGCACCGAGTTCCGGGCCCTTCGCCGCCGCGCATCCCGCCGGCCGGCTGTCGCCGCGAATCATCAGCGGCGTCACGCCTTGCGGCAACCTGATCCAGCACTGCCCAGGGACGGCGCAATCAGCGCTGCCGGGCAGGCGCGGCGCACGCGGCGTCACTCTGAAATGGGATGTCTGCACGTGCCGGAGGATTCCTCACGACGGCACAGAGCAGCTGAGATGAATGCGACTGCGTGGCCGCTGGAGTGGGTATGTCGCCTGATACGGGATAAGCAATTGATTGTCGCATTAGCGGGGAGCACGTGGAAATGGGGGTCCGTGACGAGCGGCGGGCATGGAGCCCGGCCAGACGGTCAATGCCGCCGCAACCAGTGAGTCAGCCGGGCGGCATGCGACGCGAGCCGGGCATGCCCGCGGCGATACGCGCACGGCCCGCGGCGGTGAGCGTCTGGCCCGTCTCCAGCCCGCTGGCCGACACCATCGGCGTTCCCGGCCGGGCATGGCTGATCCCGCTCGGTATGGTGATCATCTTTGCCGGTGTCGGCGGCGGGGTACTCGCGGAGGGACTGCCAGCCGGGGCGGCCGGGGTCATCATGGCAGGCCTTCTAATCATAGCGGCCGCGTGCTGGGCAGTGGGGCTGTCCGAGCGCATCCGCGACCTGCGGGTGGTGTTGCCCGCCCTGGTCGGCCTGGGACTGTGCGGGGCAGGGCTGGACTGGCCGCAGTCTGATGGCCCTGGCTTCGTTGTCGGTTACGTAGCCCTGGCCGGACTGGCATTGCGGGCACCACGGCTGACCGCGCTGCTGGCGGGAGCGCCCATCTTGATAGCGATCGCGGCATCTGAGGCACACGAATCCGAGAACCCGGCAAGTGCCATCGTGGCCGTTGTTCTCGGTGCTGGCTTCCTCTTCGTGACGTCCGCGCTCGCTGCGTTCAGCCGGGACGCGCATCATCGTGCCGAGGTCTTGCTTGCCAGGGAGGCCGCGATCCGCGAGGCCCGGGAGCAGATGGCGACGCTGGCTGAGCGGTCGCGGCTTGCCCGCGAGCTGCACGACGTCCTGGCGCACTGCCTTTCCGGCCTGTCCGTGCAGCTGGAGAGTGCCCGGATGGTCGCCACCGCCACGGCGGCCGATCGAGGCCTCGTCGATCAGATCACCGACGCTCACAAGCTCGCCCGCAACGGCATGCTGGACGCCCGGCGTGCCCTGCAGGCGCTGCGCGGCGACGAGATTCCCGGCCCGGCCAGGATCCCCCACCTGGTCTCGGAAACCGCATCGGCCCTGTCCATCCCGATCACGCTTCAAGTCGAGGGCACGGAGCGGCCGCTCTCCCCGCAGGCGGGCCTGACCGCGTACCGGACGGTGCAAGAGGCACTCACCAACGTCGCCAAGCACGCGGGTGCCGGTGCCGGGGTGACTGTGCTGCTCACCTGGGCACCAGAGAGCCTGGAAGTGCTGGTTGCCGATCGTGGCGGTGACGGCGAGAAAGCCGAGTTGCTGTCCAGCGGCTTCGGCCTGACCAGCATGGCGGAGCGAGCAGCCTTGCATGGCGGCCGCCTGGAGGCCGGCCCGTCGGCTGACGGCTTCACGGTCCGCCTCCGGCTGCCCCTCGATCCGGTGCCCCGAGCGGAGCAGTGCTGATGGCGGCCGGGGAATCGCCCATCCGGGTGCTGGTGGCCGATGACCAGAAGGTGGTCCGCGACGGGCTCTCCGTGATTCTCGGGTTGCTGCCGGGTATCGACGTCGTCGGGACGGCGGTCGACGGGGATGATGCGGTCACGAAGGCACTGGCCCTGGCGCCCGATGTCGTCCTGATGGACCTGCACATGCCGAACTGCGACGGGATCGAGGCAACCCGCCGGCTCACGCTGGCGCGGCCGCGGATCTCCGTTGTCGTCCTGACGACCTACTCCGACGACGATTCGGTCTTTGCCGCACTGCGAGCCGGGGCGCGCGGCTTCCTCACCAAGGATGCCGGGGCAGCAGAGATCCTCGAGGCAGTATCTGTCGTATGCGCGGGCGGGGCGCAGCTCGATCCGGTCGTTCAGCGCCGGCTGGTCGAGGCCATCGCCCGTGGCGACCGGCTCGGCGTGGCTGACGCCACCAGGGGCAAGGAGGCGGGCCAGTCACCGGACCGGCTCACTCCGCGAGAAATTGAGGTACTCACCCAGATCGCGGCAGGTCTTTCCAACGCCGAGATCGCTGAAAAGTTTCATCTCTCCGATACAACTGTAAAGACGCATATCAATCATCTGCTGGCTAAAACAGCGATGCGGGACCGGGCTCAGCTTGTCGCTTACGCGTTCCGGCTTGGCCTGGTGCGCTGATGTCCGCGGGCGGCGGGCAAGCGGCAACTCCGTCAGCCACCGCGACGGATAGCCGGCCTGGTGACCCGGTACACCTTGCTGACGCGGTACGCGCGGCGGTCCATCGACAGTACCGATTCCCGCACTCCCGCCATCGCTGCCCGGCCAAGATGCCGCACCGCGGCCAGGCCGAGGAATTCCTGTGAGTCTCCGCCCTGCGCGCCGACCCTGATCAATCCGGTCGCTGGCGCATAGTACTTAATCTGATGACCGCTGGCGGGATCATTGGGGCTCGTCTCGTCGATCACCAGGACATGCCCGAAACACCGGGAACGCGCGCAGGTGCGCTGGCCGGTGCGGGCAACCCTGGACACGTCGTCGAAGTCGATGGCCGGCACCAGGCCCTCGCTGTACCTGGCGCCCGCCCTGGGCCGGGCCAGCATGTGGATGCCACCGTAGGTACCGCGCGCTCCCTTGATCCAGGTACTCGGCGCGCCCGCAAACTTGCCGTTCTCGTATTCCTCCGGGTATTCGCCGAAATTCCATACGTTGCCGCTGTCGTCCTGCGCGAAGAAGGCGAGTTCCTGTTCCTGTAGCCTGGCGTCAAGGAAATCCCGGTCCCAGGCGACCACTGTCGTCACGCCATTGACCACCTTGACGAGGTCGGTGACGGTGAAGACAACGCTGTGCGGCTTCGATGTCCCCTCCTCGATGACCTTCCCCCGGTAGACGAACTGGGTTCCTGGCACCAGCGGGAACATCCGGTTGCTGACATCAGCCGGCCGGGAGAACGTGGCAGAATCCGACGGCGCGCCGGGCTGAGCCGTGACAACAGCCCCCGCGACGGGCGCCGGAGTGGTGGCGGTGACCGCCGGGCTGGGCGGGCTAGCCTGCCCAGCGCCTGCGTGTGTGGCTCCGCCCGCGCCGCATCCTGACAGTGACACCGCCCCGAGAACTCCGGTCACCAGCAGTGACCGGGCGCGCCGACCAGTGAACATCACGGGCCCTCCTGTTTCGTGTGCGTGGCTGGACCGGCGGAGCGGCAGCGTGCCGGCGGCCGGTCCAGATCAGTCCCTTGGCGTGTCACCCGCCGCGGCCAGGTCCCGCCGGCTGCGCCCGAACCGCAGATACAGAGATGGCACGACGAAGAGGTTGAGCAGCGTGGAGGTCACCAGCCCGCCGAGGACGACGACCGCCAGCGGGTGCTCGATTTCGTGCCCTGGGCGTGTCCCCAGCGCCACCAGCGGCACCAGGGCCAGGCCGGTGGCGAGCGAGGTCATCAGGATCGGTGACAGCCGCTCCCTCGCGCCACGGAGCACGAGCGCAGGCCCGAACCGCATCCCCTCCCGCTCCTCTAGCTGCTGCCAGTGGTTGACCAGCAAGATCCCGTTCCGGGCGGCGATGCCGAACACGGTGAAGAAGCCGACCAGCGAGCCGAGGGAGATGGGATCTCCACTGGCCCAGGCGGCAAGGACCCCGCCGACCAGAGCCATCGGCAAGGTCAGGAAGGTGAGCACCGCCAGCCGCCATTTGCGGAACGATGCCTGCAGCAGCAGGAGGATAGCCAGGCCCGAGATGAGCGACGAAGCGAGCAGCCTGCTCTGCGCCGCTTGCCGTTCGGCATATTCCCCCAGCAGCTCGACGTGGTACCCCCGGTCCAGCCGCACCGAGGCCAGCTTCTGCTTGATGTCGCTGACGACCGCCCCGAGATCACGCCCGGATACGTTCGCGCCCACGTCCAGGTACCGGGAATCACCTTGCCGGTCGATCGCGTTCGGATTCGGCTGCAGCGATACCCTCGCGACCGCGCCCAGCCGTATCTGCCGCCCTGATGGCGTGTCGATCAGCAGGTTCTGCACATCGGAGTAGCTGTGCCGGACCGACTCCGGGCTCCAGACGACGACGTCGTACGCCTTGCCGGCCCGGAAGATGTCACCGACTTCCTCACCCGCGACCAGGGTGGCGGCGTCCCGGCGCACGTCCCCCGGCTTGAGGCCGTACCGTGCCGCCTTCGCCAGGTCGACCCGCACGTTGACCTGCGGGACATCGCTGGAGATGTCCCGGTGGGCGTCCGTCACGCCCTTGACCGACTGCACGAGCGCCAGGATCTGGTCGGACTTCGCGCGCAAGGTCGCCAGGTCCTGGCCGTAGGTGCGCACGATGATGGGTTCCTTGCCGCCGGTCAGCACCTCCTCGATCCGTTCGTCGAGGTAGGTCTGGACCTCGCGGTACAGGCCGGGGTAGCCATCGGCGACGGAGCTGACCCGGTCCAGGGTTGCCTGATAGTCAGCATGCGGCGCGAGGCTGACCCAGATCTCCCCGAGGTTGACGCCGGCCACCTCCTCGCCGAGCAGCGCCTGGCCGATGTGGGCTCCGACACTCTGCACCCCGGGGATCGCGAGCAACTCGCGGCTGACCCTCGTGGTCGAGCGTTCCATCTCCGCGGTCGACGTGCCTGGTGGCGCGACCCAGTGGATGAGAAAGTCCCGTTCCTTGAAGCCGGGAAACAGCGACTGGCCGAGCTGCGGGTAGACCGCCACGCCGACGACGGTCATGAGGCCGAACACCACGTAGGCGGCAACCGGGCGGATGATGATACGCGACAGCCCCGCGCCATAGACCTTCTGCAGCCAGCCGACGACCGGGGACTTGCGGCGCTCGATGGGCACGCCGCGCAGCAGCAGCAGCGCCAGCGCCGGGGTGAGCGTGACCGCGACGGCCATCGAGGCGACAATCGCCAGTGTGTAGGAAAGCGCCAGCGGCCGGAAGAACGCTCCGGTCAGCCCGGTCAGCAGGAACACCGGGATCGACGCTGCCGCGATGATGAGCGTGGCGTAGACGATCGGGCTCCGCACTTCCAGGCAGGCCCTGAGGATGATCACGGACGTTGGCCGGCGGCCGCCCGCGAGCCGTTCCTTGCGGAGCCGCCTGGTGATGTTCTCGACATCGATGATCGCGTCATCGACAACCGCCCCGAGCGCGATCACCAGGCCCGCCAGGGTCATGGTGTTGATGGTGGCGCCCCGCGAGTACAGCACGAGCATCGTCGCTACCAGCGACAGCGGAATGGTGATCAGGCTGATCAGCGCGGCGCGCCATTCGAAGAGGAACAGCGCGAGGATGGCAACGACGAGGATGAAGCCCAACACGAGCGCCTGGCTCAGGTTGGAGATCGCCAGCTTGACGAAGTCAGCCTGCTGGAAAACCTTGGTGTCGAACGTGATCCCTGGCAGGCCCGGCTGGAGCTCATGGATGGCCCGTTCCACTCCGGCCGTCATCTGCAGGCTGTTGGCCCATGGCAGTTTCTCGACAACGAGCAGCAGCCCCGGGCTGCCGTTGATGATGGCGTCACCGATGAGCGGCTGGTGCTGCTGGGAGACCTCGGCGACGTCCCCCAGTCGCACGGGCTTACCGGCCCTTGACGCCGTGACCAGCGTCTGCGCCATGTCGGCGGGAGTCACTACCGGGAGGACGTTGCGGATGCCAAGGCGCTGATTCGGGGTTTCTATCGCGCCCCCGGTCCCGATCACGGCTCCGGTGGAGAACCTGAGCAGCCCGGAATCAACCGCGTCGGCGGTCGCCTGCATCACCTGGTTCAGCGACACCCTGGCGGCCTGCATCTTCGCCGGCTCTGCTTGCACCGCCATGAGCTGGAGCCGTTCGTTCCAGATGGCGACGTTGGCAACGCCGGGCACGCGCAGCAAGCGGGCCCGGATAACCCAGTAGGCCGTCATCGACATCTCGATGAGCGAATGTTTCCTCGAGGTCATGCCGATCTGCATGGCACGGCCGGTCGCGGATACCGGGGCCAGCATCACCGGCGGCGCCGCCCAGGTGGGCAGGCTGGGCGACACCGTGGCCAGTCGCTCCTGCACAAGCTGGCGGGCCCGTAGCAAATCGGTGCCCGGCTTGAACAGCAGCTCAATGGACGACAGTTGCGGCACTGACTTCGAGCGCAGGTCGTCCAGCCCCTGGACGCCGTTCAGCGAGGCTTCGAGCGGCACCGTGACCAGCTGCTCCACGTCGGAGGTCGACAGGCCGACGCAGGCGGTCTGGATGAGCACCCGCGGCGGGGCGAACTCGGGGAACACGTCCACGTGCATATTCGGGAGCACCGTAATGCCCAGCACCATCGTGGCCGCCGCCGCCGCGACGACGAGATGCCGGAATTTCAGGCTGGAGCTGATGATCCAGCGCATCAGGGTCCGGGGATCGGCGTCGCTCATTCCTCACCGCTGATGTTGTACTCCGTGCCCAGCAGCTCGGGTGCCCCGGCGGTCACGACCGTGCTGCCCGCTGCGGGGCCCGTGGTGAGCACCGCCGCGCTGCCCTCGATGGCGCTGACCGTGATGCGCTGACGCACGAAGGTCCGCGGGGCTGTGTTCAGGTATGTCCAGGTCGAGCCGTCGGTGTCGTAGACGACGGCCGAGTAGGGGATCATCTTGTGCGGGCCGGCCCGGCCGGCCAGCGTTACCGTCGCCATCCGGATCCGCTGGGTAGTGATGCCCAGCCGGCGCATGGCATGTTCCGTCAGCTGCACCTGCTGGACAGGCGAGCCGGCGACTGCCTTGACCGTCGCCGCGGGCGGCTCCGCGGGCGCGCTCGCGCCACCGCAGCCAGCCAGGATCATCATGACGGCGGCCGCAAGGCCGGTGACGACGGAAGTCTTCGTGGACATCGCCGGATTCCCTTCGGGTCGCTCGCGAGATGACGTCAGTCAGGTGCGGCCCCGGCCAGCGGCTGGGTCTCCAGCCTCGGTTCGAGGTCATCGGCTGAGGTCGCGGCGAGCAGCGCCGGCAGCAGGGCCAGCTGGACTATGAGCAGGCTCACGAGCCCGCCCAGCATGGTGACCGCGAGCGGATGGAGGAACTCCAGGCCAGCGCGGCTGCCGAGGACAGCCGCCGGGACCAGCACAGCCGCGGTCACCAGCGCTGACTGGGCGAGCGGCACCGCGCGATCGCGGGCGGCGTCCAGCACGATGACGCGCCCGTCGGCGTCGCCCGATGACTCCGCGGCGCGGATCCGGTGGGCAAGCTGGATGCTGGCGCGGATCGCCAGCGCGAACACGGCGAAGATCCCGGCCAGTGACCCGGCTGTCCACAGCCCGCCGCCGAGAGGCGCGGCGAGCACCCCGCCGACGACCGACAGCGGCAGCGACAGCAGCATGAGACCGGCGCGCCGCCACCCGGCCGCTGCCGCCTGCAGCAGCAGGAATACACCGACGAGGGCCGCGGCGCCAAAGCCGATGGTCCGGGTGAGGTCAGCCCGCTTGACGGTGGCGCTCCCGAATACCTCGGCGTGGTACTCGTACGGCATGGGCAGCGCCGCAAGGCGTGACCGCACCGCGGCTACCGTCGAGCCGGGATCGCCAGTGACCTTCGCGACCACCTCGACGTCGCGGAGCACGTCATCGTGGGCAATCGCGGTCGGCTCGGGCTGAATCCTGACGGTGGCAACGTCGTGCAGCGCCACCCGGCGGCCGGACGGCGTGTCGATCAGCAGGTTCCCGAGCTGGGTCATGTCGCTGCGGGTACGAGGAGTCCCCCAGACGACCACGTCGAAGATCTTCGACTGCTCGTAGAGGTTGCCGACGATCAGGCCCGAGGTCAGCGTCGTCGCCTCACGGCGGATGTCTCCCGGCCGGAGCCCGAACTTCTGTGCCGCCGCTAGCTTGACGCGGATGCCCACGGCGGGCTGCACGGGGACCGGCCGGACAACCGGGTCGGCGACACCGTCGACCCGGGACAGCAGGGCCCGGACCTCTTGCGCCTTTGCCTGCAGCGTGCTGAGCTCGGCGCCGTAGACCCGGACGACCAGGTCGTCGGTCTGGCCCGACATCACCTGGGCGATCCGGTCAGTCGGATAGGTGACCAGTCGTGCGCCGAGGCCGGGATAGCCGCGCATGACCGCCCGGATCGCGTTCGCGCTGCGGCCGTAGTCCGCCGCGGGGTCCAGCGTGATCCATACCTCGGCCGAATTGACGTTGACCAGCTGATCGGAGCCAACCGCACGGCCGACATGCGCGCCGACGCTCTGGATGCCCGGCATCGCACGCAGCTCGTTGCTGGCCGCGGCCGTGATCCGGTCCATTTCCGGGAGCGAGGTGCCGGCCATGGTCCGCAGCTGGAGCAGCAGGTTGCGGTCCTGCAATTGCGGGAGCACCGACTGGCTGCCGATCTGCGGCACGACCACTAGCCCCGCCACCGCCAGCACGCCAGCGACCGCCCACGCGCGGCCAGGCCGCACGATGGAAGCCGCCAGCCGGCGATCGAAGAGACGTTTCACCCGGCCGGCGAATAGGCCCTCCGGTGCCCCCGCCGCGTCGCCGCGCAGCAACAGCGCCGCGAGCGTGGGCGTCAGCGTCAGTGCCACCAGCATCGAGGCGAGCACGGCCAGGGCGAAGGTGATGATGAGGGGGCGGCTGAAAGCGGTCACGAGCGTGCCCATGAACGCCAGCGGCAGCGCGGCCAGCAGGATCGCGAGGGTGGCGAACACCAGCGGCCCGCGTGCTGCGGAGAACGCCGCGAGCATCCTGGCACTGACCGGCTCGTGCTGGCGGGCGGGATCACTGATCCCCCGGCGGACGGCGTCCAGGTCGGTGACGACGTCGTCGATCACCAGGCCCACGGCGGCCGCCAGCCCGACCAGGGTGATGGTCGTGAACGTCACTCCCCGCAGGTACAGGACATAGGCCGCCGCCGTCAGCGACACGGGCACCACGATGAGGGCGATGACCGCCGCTCGCCAGCTGGCGAAGAGCAGGAGCATGGCAGCGAACAGCAGCCCGAGGCTTATCAGCGCGATCAGCCCGACATTCCTCAGCGCAGTCTCGATGTAGTTCGCTGGCCGGTAGACGCCCGGGTCGACGTTGATGCCCTGCAGGCCAGGTTCCATGTCCGCCATGGCCTCGGCGATGCCCTTGGTCACTGCCATGGTGCTGGCGCCGGGGAACTTCTCGATCACCAGGAACAGGCTGGGCGTTCCTCCGGAGACCGCGTCGCCAATGAGCGGCTGATGGTCCTCAACCACGTCCGTGACGTCGCCGAGCCGGAGAGCACGCGGACTGGTTCCGGCGACCGGGACCTCCGACAGCTGCCGCGGGTTGGTGATCGGGGAGATGTGCTGGATCTGCAAGCGCTGGTTGGGCGACTCCACGAAGCCGCCCGTACCTGGCGTGGACGCCTCGACGAACGTGAGGGGCGAGACCCACAGGGCGTTGCCGGCGGTCCTGATGACCCGGGTGAGGGACACTCCCTTGGCCCTGAGCCGATCCGGGTCCACCCGGATCTGGAGCTGCCGGTCACGCAGGCCATAGATCGACACGTTGGCGACACCGGGCACGCCCATCAGCCGCGGGCGGATCTTCCAGCGGGCCAGGACGGACATGTCCACGAATGACACGTCGCGGGATGACAGCCCGATCATGGCAACCCTGCTGGCCGACGCCAGCGGCTGGATCATGATCGGCGGACTGCCCACGTTCGGCAGGGCATGCGCCTGAGTCATCCGCTCCTGGACCATCTGCCGCGCCGCGTAGAGGTCCGTGCCGGGCTGGAACGTCAGGTCGATCGCTGACAGGCCCGGCATCGAGGAGGAGTGGATGCGGTCCAGCCACGGAACGCCATTGAGCAGGTCTTGTTCCAGCGGCACGGTGATCAGCTGCTCGACCTCGGCCGCGGATAGGCCCAGCGCTTCCGTCTGGATCTGCACCGACACCGGCACGAACTCGGGGTAGACGTCAACGGGCGCGGACCGCAGCTGCACGATCCCGAAGACCATCAGGCCGATGGCCAGCGCCACCACCAGGCGCCCGAATCTGAGGCTCGAACTGAGCATCCACCCCATCACAGCCCTACTTCCCCCGTCGGCAGCAGCGCGCTACGGCCGGCCGCTCCCCGGCCGGGCAGGCAAGCCCCGGGCCCGGCCGGCCAGGGAAGGCATCAAGTCTCCGAGAACCCGTGACGACGAGACGACGCCGCCAACCGCCCCAACGTAGGCGCGCGGCGGCCGATGGTCATCGCCGCACGGGTGGATCTCTCCGGTCCCCCGTCTCCTCCCCTGGGTGGAGACGGGGATGCGCCAGAACCCTTGCCCCCGGCCAGATGCCGTAGTTTTACGGTATCCGCGGTGCCTGCTGCCGCCCTAGTGTCTCGGCCAACTGCAAGGCGAGACAGAAAAGCGAGTGGCGATGGCGACCCCGGCAGGTGGAGTGGGCCTGCCACGGCAAGGAGTAATCATGGCTCATAAGGCGGCAATCAGCCTGACCACCGGCCTGGAGGACCCGGAGAAGGTGACCGTGGCGTTCCTGGTCGCTGTCGGCGCGGCCGAGCAGGGCCGGCCGACCTTGATGTTCTTGACCAAGGAAGCGGTCCGGCTCGCCGTACCCGGCGTCGCCGTGGGCGTGGCCTGTGACGGCTGCCCGTCCCTGCCTGACCTGGTCGGCCGGTACGAAGCGGCGGGCGGGCGGTTCCTGGTGTGCCCGATCTGCTTCGACGCCCGGCAGCTTGACAAGGGCAACCTGATCGGCAACGCCGACATCGGGGGCACGGCACCGCTGTGGCAGTGGATCGGCGACGAGGGCGCCGTCACCTTCAGTGACGGCGTCGGGGTTGTCGGCCATGGGGACATGGCCGCAGCCGGGGAGCGTCCCGAGGCGGGTGCCGGGCGAGAGCTCGTCGAGGTGGCGGGACTGGCGCCGGAGGAGCAGGAAGTCGCGGGAGCCGAAGGCGACGGTCACCGGGGCGTCAATGGGCGGCCCGGACCGGTAGCACCGTCGTGCGGTGGCTTCCAGGGTGGCGTGGAAACCAGCGCAGGTACCCATGGTCCGGATGGCCATGCGCGCGTAGCCGGGGTCCATCCCGGGCGGGCCGGCCGTGGGTCTGGCCGAGGACCAGGATGCGTCCCAGGCGGTAGCTCATGAGGCGGGCCAGCGGGCCGGCCGCGTGCTCAGCGAACCACCGGGAGGCTCGCAGGCTGGCCCGGCAGTACAGCGGCGTGTCACCGCGCCACAGTCCGGCGGGTGAGAGGAGGGCCAGGGATGCCGCGACCGGGACGAAGTCAGCGAGGCGTACCAGCGATTCCTCCACCACGCCCGCGGTGCCGGCGGCCTGCCCAGCCGCCGGGCAGGCCCCGATGACCGCGGCAGCGCCGATACCGGCGGCGGACCGCGGGAGGCCGCACGCCGTCAGCGCCCGGCCTCCCGCGGCTGACTCGCGGGACGGCTCGCGCGTCGTTCGACCCGCTTGAGGTATTCGTGGCGGTTGAGCGGGTTGTCGTCCGATCGCGGCCGGGTCGGGATGGTGCCGGTCACGGGCTCGTAGCGGTCGAAGGCGGTTTCCACGATGCCCTCGCCGCGCGTCAGCGCCGGCAGCCGCTGTCGCAGTTCGTGCACCCGGGCCGCTGGGATGTCGCCCTCGAGCACCGATGATGCGCCGTGCGTTAGCTGCACCTGCGGGACGGCGCGCAGCCGTGCCAGTCCCGGCAGCAGCGGCCCGAGCGTGTCGGCGGGCGCGTCCAGGCGGAAGTGCTGAATCGGCTCGCAGACGACGGTCTTCGCCTGCCGCAGCGCGCTCATCACGACAAGCGGCGTCAGCTTGCGGAAGTCCTCGCCCGTGCTCGACATGCTCTTGCTGAAGCCCTGGTGGGCGTGACTTTGCCGGGGCAGGTAGCCGGAGTGCGTCATCACGACCGTGCAGTCGGTGACCTCCCAGCCGTAGATGCCCTGCCGCAGTGTCTCCCGCACGGTGTCCTCGACCGCCCGGAAGAACGCGATCGGCATGGCACCCGGCTCCACCTCGAGCTGGAACTCCACGCCTGAGCCGGCCGCGGCCGGCCCGATCCGGAGCCCGACCGTGGCGAGGAACGGGTTCGGCGCCTCCCGCAGTCGCTCGGCAGCAGCGCCGGTGCCGATCGGCCGCTCGATGCAGATCGGCGTGGTCTCGCGAAAGCTGACCTCGATGCCGAAGTCGGCCGCCAGCGTTGCCCCGATGACTTCCTTCTGGACCTCGCCGTAGAGCGAGACGGAGATCTCCTGCCGGGTGTCGTCCTGCTGGACGTTGATCAGCGGGTCCTGCTCGGCGAGCTGGCCGAGCGCAGCGCGGAGGGCGCCATTGCCGCCCTGGTCGCGGGGGGTGACGACCGTTTCCAGTGTCGGCGGGGCGAACTGGTGCTGCTCCGCATGCTGCGGCGGCGCGCCGACCGCGTCGCCGACCTGGACTTCCGCGAGACCCCACAGCTTCCCGATCTGGCCGGCCGACACGGACTCGCGCCGGACGGTCGATCCGTGGGCGAACACGCCGATCGCGGTCACCTTCCGCTCGCCGTTCCGGCCGAAGCGCACCCGGTCCCGGGTGCGCACGGTGCCGGAGAACATGCGGACGTAGGCGATCTTTTCCCCCGCCGCGCCGCGTTCGATCTTGAAGACACGGCCGGAAGCCGGGCCGCCGATGTCCCGGCCTGCCGCCGGCAGCAGTTCGGCGATGCCGTTCATCAGGGAACCCGTCCCTGCTCCGGTGAGCGCCGAGCCGAAGTACACCGGATGCACGTCCCCCCGTCTCGCCTGCTCCGCGAGTTCCTCGCGGAGCAGGCGGTAGGAGACGCCCGGCTCGCCGCGGACGTACGCGGCCAGGACCGAGTCGTTCCGCTCGGCGAGCACTTCGGCCAGCCTGGCCGTGAAGCCAGCGTCAGCGCCGTCCCAGGGCGTGAAGCCGGCCGCGGGCGTTCCGAGCTCACCGGCGGAGCCCATTGCGATGATCGCTGGCGTCAGCCGCTCCGAGATTTCCCGTAGCAGGCGTTCGTGGCCAGCGCCGCGGCGATCGATCTTGTTGACGAACATCAGGGCCGGGACGCGCAGCCGCTGCAGCGCGCGCATCAGGATGCGCGTCTGTGGCTGCACGCCCTCGACGGCGGAGATCACCAGTACGGCACCGTCGAGCACGCTCAGGGCGCGTTCGACCTCGGCGATGAAATCCGGGTGGCCTGGCGTGTCGATGAGGTTGACGGTGACGTCGCCGATCGCGAACGAAACCACCGCCGACTTGATCGTTATCCCGCGCTGCCGTTCCAGCGGCAGCGAATCGGTCTGGGTCGTGCCGTCATCGACGCTGCCGATCTCGTCGATGACGCCAGCGGCATAGAGAAGCCGCTCGGTGAGAGTGGTCTTACCGGCGTCTACATGCGCCAGGATCCCGAAGTTGAGCGTTTTCCGCGACATGCGCCATACCCTCTGAATAGGTCCTCAAAAAGGCCTGCTCGGTGGATATGAACGCTGCGCGCATCTCCGCTCCCCTTGATAATCGGCACCGTGCTACTCGTTGTGAATCATGGGCCCATCGGCGCTGCGGTTGCAAGCGACTTTCCTGACGGCCGCGAGCAGGTGCCGGGCAGAGGTCACGTATCTGACGTGGGCGGTCCGCCGCTCACGTGATCTGCCAGCCGGCCGGGCCCTGGGTCAACGCTGCCGTCCGCCGCCACCCGCCCGGCGGATGGGAGCGTGTAGATTGCAGGCAGTCTGCCCGTCGGGAATGGTACGTCAGCGGCCGATGGGCTTCGCTGCGGGAGGGACAAGTCACGGTGCCACCGTCGACCTCTCAGCACGGCTTTCTCGCCCAGCGCGTCGCGGCCCAGTCCGCGGATCTCAGCACGGCCGAGGCGAGGGTGGCGAAGTACCTGGCCGAGCACCCGGACGATGTCGCGTTCGCCTCGGCCAGCGAACTGGGCGTGCTGACCTCCACGAGCGACGCCACGGTCATCCGGACCGTCAAGGCACTCGGCTACCCGGGCCTTCCCGCGCTCAAGCGCCTGCTGCGGGAGACCGTCCGCGGCCGCCTTACGCCGGCGGGCCGGCTGAACCGGAGCCTCGATGAGGCAGGCAACGATCCCGCGGCCGTCCTGTCGCACGTGCTGGACGATCACATCGGGCTGCTGGAGGAGGCCAGAAGGACGCTGGCGCCCGGTGACTTCAGCCAGGCCGCGCGCATCATCGCCGAGGCGCGCCAGACCGTGGTGTTCGGCCTGGGGGTGCTCGGCTACATGGCCGGGTACTTCGCGCTGCGGCTATCCCGGCTGCGGCACCCGGCCCGGGCGGCAACCGCGTCGGGCTTCCTGGCCGCCGATGCGCTGCTGGACCTGGGGCCATCGGACGCCCTCGTCGTCATCGCGCACACCAGCCTCGCGCCGGAGACCGAGACGGCGATCAACCACGCTCAGCGGGTAGGGGCGAAGACGATACTGCTCACCGACGATCTGGCCGAGGCGCTGCACGACAGGGTCGCGGCGACCTTGACCGCCCCCATCGGCGCGACCGGCAGCTTCTCGACGCAGGCGTCCACGCTGGCGATTCTCGAGGCCCTCGTGCTGGCGGCCGCGGCGGCTGACCGGGATCAGGCCACCCAGGCGATGACGCTGCTCAATCAGCTGCGCGGTGAGCTGGGCAGCATTGGTTCCACCGCGCCCTAGCGCCCGTCACCGGGCGGCCGGCCGGGCATCTTCACGCTGGCCGCGATCCTAGGAATCCGCAACGTCGATGAACATCACGGCGACGAAGCCGATGATGACGGCCGCCGCGAAGAGCGGGATCGCCGCCGCGCTGCCGACGCCGCGGGCAACCAGCACGGCCGCCACGACGAGCACGGTGACGACGGCCGCCGCGATCTTCCAGTCGTCACCGATGATGAAGTCGTACCAGAACTGGCCGACTGCCTTGGCGAATCGCAGCATCATGCCCCCTCGGTGACGGACGCGGCGTCGACGGCAGCGCCGGCGCCGGCGCCAGCCCTTGCTGCCGCCCGCCGGCGGAAGGCCAGCACGAGCAGCCGGGAGACGGCAACCCAGATGCCCAGGACCACCAGGATCGACCAGTTGCCTCCCGGCCAGCCGAAAGACTCGCCGTTCTGCGCGAACAGGCCAAGGCCCTCGGCGGCCCAGAAGGTACCGAACGTCGAGAGCAGCAGCCCTACGCCGAACTTCAGCGTGTTCTCGGGTACCGCGGTCAGCGGCCGGTGCGCGAGCGCCCCGGCGACGATAACCACGACGCCCGCGGCGCTGGCGGCGGCGATCGCCGCGGGCACCTTGTGGGCGTTGAGTCCGAACGTGATGACGATGAAGACAATCTCCACGCCCTCAAGGAATACGCCCTTGAACGAGACCACGGCGCCGAACCAGTCCAGGCCGAACCGCGACTCCGGGCGCGCGGCCTGCGCGGCCTGCCGCTGCTTGTCGAAGATCTGGGCCTCGTCGTGCATCGCCTTCAGGCCCGACGATCGCAAGATGGCCTTGCGCAGCCACTGCAGCCCGAAGATCAGGAGCAGCGTGCCGACCGTCAGCTGCAGGGCCGATTCGGGCAGCCACGTGGTGATCGCATAGCCTGCCGCGGCGGTGAAGGCGGCGAGGGCGACGACCGCGGCCGCGGTCCCGGCGAGGGCTGACCGCCAGCCGCGCGTGATCCCCATCGCGAGGACGATGGTGAGCGCCTCGACGAACTCGACGATGGCAGCGAGGAATACGGCGAGCAGCAGCGCCCAGGTTGCACTGGAGCCCATCAAGGCCTCATCTCAGCTCCGAAGGCGGCTCATCGGCGCGGCTTTCCGGCATGGGCGGCGAGGTCTTCACTCGCCGGGCCCGCTCAGCCCGCACCCAGAATATCCGGAGCGATACTGTAGCGGGAACTACAAACCTATGCAAGTGATGTTATGTTTGCTACAGCGGCGAAGCACCCGCGACGCCCGCCGCATGTACGCCGTCGGCACAGCGGGCCTCTCTCCGCTCTCAGCCGGATCGTAGGATCAAGCCGATGCGACGCGAGTCTTCGACTGTGGTTGTCCTGGTCGGCGAGGTAGGCGAGGGGCTGATTGCCGGGCTCAGCCGCTCTCCTAATGTCTCAGTCGCCCGCGCTCCCGGTGCCGGGACCGGCCAGCCGGCTGCGGAGGAACCTGCGGCGGCGCGGCCCGGCTGGGAGGCGGGAGCCCTGGCCATGCGGGAAGCGGCCCGGCGCCGGTCGACGTACGTCATCGTGCCTGATGACCCCTTGGCCGATGTCGCAGCGCAGTGGCGGGCGATGTGGGATATATCGGGCGGGTCGCGCGGAGCAGCGGGATTCGAGGAACGCGCTGCGGACGCGCTGGCTGCCTGGCGGGATAAGCGGTTCGAGCTGCCCGACTACTACCTGGTCATGGCTCCGGCCCAGCCCGGCGGTACCGGCCCGGATCTGTACCTGGGCCCGCTGCGCGCCGTGCGGCCGCGCCGGGTCGCTGTCGCCGGCATCGTGGACAGCCCCGCTGCCCAGACCACTCGCCTGCTGGACACGCTCAGGTCTTTGGAGCATGGGCCGTGGTGGCCGCCGCTCGATGAGCTGATCGATACAGCCCGCCGCTTCTACGCCGGTGGCCTCGCCGAGACGCAGCTGGCCCCGGCCTAGCCGGCCCGGCCGGGGGCCGGATCCGGGGAGTTCCGCATTTGCGAGGATGACCGGCATGGAGAGCGAAGATCTACGGCTGGCTGTCTACCGGTCATCTGGGCGCGCCTTGTCGCCTGGCTAGGTAACCGGGCGGTCGCCCCAATCGATGGCCGCCTGGTTCGCCACGTCGGGGTGGAGCTCCAGCCAGCCACGGGCGAACGGGCACAGCGGCACGACGGTCATGCCCTCCTGCGCCGCGCGATCGATCGCCGCCGCCACCAGCCTGCCGCCGATGCCGCGGCCCTCTAGCCTTACGGGCACCTCGGTGTGGATCAGGACGAGCCGGTTCCCGTTGCGCCGGTAGCTGAGTTCGGCGAGGTGCCCGCCGACCTGGAGTTCGAAACGGGATTCGGCGTGGTTGTCGGTGACCTGCGCGGCATCGCTCACGTCCGCTATCGTCGCATCCGCGCCGGTCGGCATGGCTGCTCTTGATGCTGACCAGCCGCGGCTGGCGGCAGGATGGCCGGCTATTTGCTCGTCCGGCGTCGCGCCGACGCTGATGGGGACTGGGCCGTGTCCCGGGCCCTCTCGAGGCCGTCGAGGATCAGGTCAAGCCCGAACTCGTACTCGGTGCCGTAGTCGTAGCCGGGCCGGAGGACGTGCTCGACGGTCAACTCGGTGAGGTGCGGGTACTCGTCAGGGGTGAACCGCGCCATGATCGTCTGCGCCAGCTCGGCTGTCTCCTCCGCAGTGTCGAACGGCAGGCTCGCCTCCTGCAGCGCGAAGCCATAGATGTAGCTGTCCAGGACGGCCGAGGCGATCGCCGCCGGCGGCCTGGACCGGCTCGCCTCCCGCGCCTGGCCCGACGGCCGGGCCCCCAGCCTGCGACGGCTCCTCATTGACATGATCGAGGAGTACGCACGCCACGTGGGCCATGCCGACCTCATCCGGGAGTCGGTCGATGGGCTTGTCGGAGAGGATCCCGAGTGATGACATCCAGCACCACGACGCGAGAGCCGATCACGACCGGACAGCTGACCATCGTCGGTGCGAACAAGGCCTCCTGGGCAGCAGACCTGCAGGCGATCTTCGGCACCGCCGACTACCCCGGCAAGTGCTACTGCCAGCGCTTCAAGACGCGGGACTGCCACTAGAGTTCCCTGAGCGACCGAGAACGGCGCAGCCGCCTCCGCGAGCAGACCCGCTGCGATAGCCCGCGAGCCCGTACACCACCGGACTCGTGGCCTACCTCGGCAAGGAGCCGGTCGGCTGGGTGGCGGTCGAGCCACGCACGGCCTATCCACGCCTGCTGCGGACCCGGACTGCTTGGAGCGGCCGCCAGGAGGACAAGGCGGACGACATGCGCTGGGTTCTGCGGGTGCGTGGCCAGGGTTTAGAGAGCGGGTGCCAAGTCCGGGGTGATGGCTGCGTGGCCTGTCACGGCCTCGAATGCGTGCGCCACGGCGAGCAGGTCCCAGTCGCCGCGGCGCTTGCCGACCAGCTGCAGGCCCACGGGCAGGCCGCCTGGTGTGAAGCCTGCTGGCACGCTGATGGCTGGCAGGCCGGTCACGGAGATCAGATATGCCGAGGCCATCCAGTCCAGGTAGGTCTGCTGTGGCCGGCGGTTGACTTCATGCACCCAGTCCAGGGTCACGTCAAACGGCGCTACCTGGCTGACGGGGCATGCCAGCACGTCTACCCCGGCGAAAAACTCGCTGATCCGCTCGGCCAGCGCGGCACGCAGCATGGTGGCCCGGCTCAGGTCAGCCACCGTGAGGTCAAGACCGGCCCGGATGTTCCATGCCACGTTCCCGCCGACCAGGTCCGGATGCTCGCGCAGCAGCTGGCCGTGGAAGGTGGCGAATCTGAATGCGCGGAACGTGCGGAACGCCTCGTCCGCACCTGACAGATCGGGCGTCGCATCGGTGACCACCCCGGTCAGCCCCGCCAGGACCTGGCGAGCCGGAGCCAGCACCTCGAGCACTTCCGGCTCGACGGGCAGGCCGAGACCCTGGCTCCAGGCAACCCGGATGCCACGCAGATCCCTGGAAAGCAGCGCACGAATCTGCGCCGGGTCGGTCACTGCGGGCGGCGGCTGGTCCAGCGCCAGCGGGACCCGCGGGTCAGGGCCGGCCAGGACTGCCAGCAGCAGCGCAGTGTCGGCGACGGTGCGCGCCATGGGCCCGGAAACGCCAAGCTGATCGGCGACGTCGGACAGCGGCCAGCCAGGAACCCTGCCCGGAGCTGGCCGGAGTCCGACGACGTTGCAGAAGCTGGCGGGATTGCGCAATGACCCGCCCAGGTCGCTGCCATCCGCCAGGCAGATCAGCCTCGCGGCCAGCGCCGCCGCGGCGCCGCCGCTGCTGCCGCCAGCGCTGCGGCCGAGGTGGTAAGGATTGCGGGTAGCCCCGAAGACCGGATTAACGGTGTGCGAGCCCGCGCCGAACTCGGGCGTGTTGGTCTTGCCCAGGCTGATCGCGCCCGCTTGCGCCATCCGCTGGACCACAAGCGCGTCGCGGTCAGGCACGTGCGCGGCGAAAAGCGGCGACCCATAGGTAGTCCGCACCCCTGCCGTGTCGGCGAGATCCTTGTGCGCGACCGGCAAGCCGTGCAGCAGGCCCGGCGGCTCGCCACGGGCCATCGCCTCATCAGCGGCCGAGGCCCTGGCCAGCGCCGAATCGAAGGTACGGGTGACGACGGCGTTGATGGCAGGATCGAATGCCTCGATCCGCTCGATGTGAGCCGAAATAACCTCATGTGCCGACACCTCGCGACGGCGCAGCATCCCTGCCAGGTCGATGGCATTCTGCATGCACAGGTCACCCACCGGCTGCTCCCTGGTGCGGCGAGTGCGGCGCAAGCATCTCGTTAAGTCTCGCCACGCTCACGTCTACCCAGCTAAGGTGCGCCGCGAACTCGACGCTACCCGGTAGGACATCTGCGGCCTTTCAGGCGCTGCAATTCAGTACACGATCCGCTGGAGCATAACGGGTGAAGCTGCCCGGCATCCTGCTCGCGAGCCAGTTCAGGCGTCCGTCCTGCCGCGGGAGGAGCACCGGTAGCCGGTGCTTGTGCCGGGTGCGGCGGCGCCGCAGGAAGCCGCAGGCAAGGTGAGATGTCCCGGTGCCTGATCGGCGCGGTCAGCCCGGCTCCTCGGCCGGGAGGCCGTCGGCCTCGCCGGGCTGACCGGCGTACGCGTCCGGGGCGCGCATCCGCCAGGCGTCGATCACGAGCTCCTCCAGGCGCCCGGCGTCGACCTCCGCCAGCCGCAGCATCACCAGCGGCCAGCCGTCGTAGCCGGGTGCGGTGAAGAAGACTCCGGGCTCGCCGAGCAGCAGGGCCTGCTTCTCGGCCTCGTCTCCGACGTACAGCACCGCGATGTCGGTCCGGATGAGCCTCGGCTTGCCCGGCCGGCGCTCGGGGTAGGACCAGATGAACCCCTTGCCGGCAACCCGGAAGTCGAAGCCGTCGCTCTCGATCTCGACCACGCCAGGCAGGGCCAGCGCGAGGCGGCGTACGTCATCGGCGTTGGCCATCGAGGTCCCTCCCCGGTCGCGTCACCCGCATCCGCACAGGCTAGACGCCGGCGCGGGAAGCCGGACCGTGGATGGTCACGCCCTGCGGTAACCAGGCCCAGCCGCCGCGCCGGACTCAGCGGCCGGCGCCCTCCGGGGCGCGCCTGTCGGGTCTGCCGATGAGCGTCCATTCCCGGCTGCGGCCCTGGCCAGCTGATCGGCGGTTCTGCCCGAAAGCCGGCCGGGCGCACGACGGTGACGCGACCTTCTGTTCGTCACCAACAAGGCGTTCGACATCAACTACGTCTTCGGCAACTACGTCTTCGACGAGTGAGCTAAGGGCGCGCGAAAGGCCGGCCGGGCGATGGCAAACCCGTTCGGTCGAGACTGCGACGAGGCAAAGCCGTCAGCACCCTGATCTGCCGCAGGCCCGGTCCTGGTCCGTAAGGGGCATGCAGGTCAGCGGCAGGATTCGGTCAGCGGGCAGGGTCGTTTGCCTGCCGTCGAGCCAGAGCGCCCAGAGCTCGATCGCGCCGATCTGGAGCAGTTCCATCGATGCCCAGGGATCCCCGCCGAGGCGCGCCCTGATCTCGTGCTCGTCCGTGGCCTGGATGAGGTGCAGGGCTCGCTGCCCGTCGGCGACCGGGCCGCCGAGCAGGAGGAAGCCATTGTCAACCAGCGCGTCCATGAACGCTGCGTGCTCATCCCAGGCGTCCTGGTCACGGATCTGCCGCGAGGGGTCCCAGCCCGGGCCGTGGATCATCGTCACCGCGAAATAGGCCATAGCCGGAACGTAATAGCCGCCGCTGACACTAGCCGGGCCTGGCGATGCCGCGCCGGTCGCATACGTCGATGCGTGCCGTTACTGTGACGACGTGGGGTTCGTGGCGTGGCTGCGGCTCCCGGGGTCTCGGCAGCGGGAAACCGCGCAGCCAGGATGGCTCAGCAGCCGCCAGGCTGGCGTATCCCGGCACAGCTGGATGGCCGGGCTGGGTGGCACGAGGTTCCTGGCATCCTGCGGACTTGCCGGGCCCGTGCTGTTCACTGCCGCGTGGGCGGCCAGTTCGCTGCGCCAAAGTGGCTATTCGGCGACCAGTGTGCAGCTGAGCGGGCTGGCCGCGATGGATGCGCGGGATCCGCAGATCATGATGGCCGGGTTCATTGTCCTTGGTGGCTGCTCGATTGCGTTCGGCGCTGCTCTTGGCCGGGTCGCCGCGGTCGGCCCGGCCGAGCCGTGGCTGATCAAGACCGCGGGGGCGACGACGGTCGCCGCGGGCCTGTTCCGGCGTGATCACATGCTCCTGGTCGGCCCGGGCTTCGCCGGGGAGTCGTGGCACAACCAGGTGCATGATCTGGTCAGCGGCGTTGCGTACGCGGCGATGATCGCCGCGCCCCTCATGTTGGCGCGGCGCTTCCGCGGCGATCCGGATTGGGCGGGCCTGAGCCGTCCCCTCCAGGGACTCGCGCTGACCAGCGCCGCGGCTCTCGCGTTGTTCGCATCCCGGGCCGCGGCTCCATGGAACGGGGCCGTGCAGCGAGTCGCGGTCACGCTGGCTCTGGCAGCCATGGCCCTCGTAGCGACACGGATGCTCAGCCTGCACCCGGACTCCGGTGCACAACGAGAGCGCCCATCCGAGAGGACGGGCAGGCCGCCGCCCGGCGCGCGATCATGAGCGGTCACGCCACTGGCAAGAGTGCGCATGCCCGGCATTGGCAGCAGTTCCGCACCGCGCAAGCCCGCGCGACATCCTCGCGGGGGGTGTCGTCCGCGTGGACACCGCTGCGTGCCCCTGCCGAGGGCGGTGGCCCTGGAGAGGCGGCCGGCCCGGTGTAAGAGAATGAGCGCATGCTGGTCGTCCATGTTCATGTCCAGGTCAGGCCGGAGTATGTGGGGGATTTCCTGGCCGCGACGGTTGTCAATGCGCAGGCGTCGCTGGCCGAGCCCGGCGTGCTGCGTTTCGACGTCCTGCAGGACGAGGCTGATCGGGCGCACGTGGTCCTGGTAGAGGCCTACCATGACGCGGATGCGGCGGCGGCGCACAAGCAGACGCCGCACTATGCAGCCTGGCGGGACACGGTCGCGGAGATGATGGCGCAGCCGCGGGAGTCCACGAAATTCTCCGCCGTCTTTCCTACCGGGACAAGCGACTGGGCAAGCTGATCGCGGTGGCCGGGATGTCGTTCGAGTTCGCCACGGCCGGCCGGGTCATCGTCGGGCCCGGCCAGGCCGCCGAGCTGGCTCCGGTGCTGGCGGAGCTCGGGTCGCGGGTCCTGGTGGTCACGGGGTCGCGGCCGGGCGGCCAAGCCGGGCCGCTGGCCGGGCTGACCCTGCCCGCCACGGTGGTCACGGTGAGCGGCGAGCCGACGACCAGGTCGGCCGAGGCCGCGGCTGTCACCGCCCGCGAGCACGGTGCCGACGTCGTCGCCGCGGTTGGCGGCGGCAGCGTGATCGATCTGGGGAAAGCCGTGGCCATGCTGCTCGGCAACGGCGGCGACCCGCTGGACTACCTGGAGGTCATCGGGGCCGGCCGGAAGATCACCAGGCCCTCGGTCCCGCTGGTCGCGGTTCCCACCACCGCCGGCACCGGCGCGGAGGTGACCGCCAACGCCGTGCTCACCTCGCCAGCCCACCGGGTCAAGGCCAGCCTGCGCAGTCCGCTGATGATCCCGCGGGTCGCGATCGTCGACCCGCTGCTCACCATCAGCTGCCCGCCGCGGGTCACCGCGGCCAGCGGCCTCGACGCCCTGACCCAGTGCCTGGAGCCCTTCGTCTCGGTCCGGGCGAACGCGCTGACCGACTGCCTCGCGGCGGCCGGGCTGCGGCACGCCGCCGCCGGGCTGCGGCCGGCCTACGCCGACGGCACGAACGTGCAGGCCCGCGGCGACATGGCCATGTGCAGCCTGTTCGGCGGGATGGCCCTGGCCAACGCGAAGCTCGGTGCGGTCCACGGGCTCGCCAGCGCCATCGGCGGAACCACCGACATACCGCACGGCGCGGCCTGCGCCGCGCTGCTCGCGCCCGTCGCCGAGGCGAACGTCCGCGCCCTGCGGTCCGCCCAGCCCGGCAGCCCTGCCCTTTCCCGGTACGCCGAAGCTGCCCGGCTGCTCACCGGAGACCCCGCCGCCACCATCGAGGACGGCATCGCCTGGATCCGCCAGACCGTCACCCAGCTACAGATACCCCGGCTGCGCGAATTCGGCCTGCGGCCGGAGGACTTCGGCGACATCACGGCCAGCGCGATGAAGGCAAGCAGCACTCAGGGCAACCCCGTCACCCTCACTAATAACGAACTGCACGCGATCCTCGCCGAAGCCGCATGAGCCAGGCCTCGCTGGCCGAGGCGCGGCAGCCCCAGCGCGGTCCAATGGCCCTTCCTTACCGACCTAGAGCGGCCATCGTCGCAGGTTGACGGGGTCGGAGGGCCGGTTTGGCACGGTGGCGGTGAAGTGGGTCGGCTGGTTCGATCGGGGACTTGCGCTGCGGTGCTGGCGGTGGACTCGGTCGCGCGGGCATGACCCCCACCAAGTCTCATCCGTGCAGGTCAGCAGGCTTGCGCACCTGCGCCGGGCGCGGGATCTGGTCGACCGGGAGTATGCGCGTCCGCTCGACGTGCCGACAATGGCTCGCCACGCGCTGATGTCGCCGGGGCACTTCTCCCGGGCGTTTCGGGCGGCCTACGGCGAGACGCCGTACAGCTACCTCATGACCCGGCGGGTTGAGCGGGCGATGGCGCTGCTGCGCGCGGGCATGAGTGTGACCGACGCGTGTATGGCGGTCGGCTGCACCTCCCTCGGCTCGTTCAGCTCGCGATTCACCGAGCTCGTGGGGATGACGCCGAGCGCGTACCGGGCCCGAGAGCACCGCGCCGTGCTGGCGATGCCCGCGTGCGTGGCCAAGGTGCGCACCCGGCCGACCAGGGACCAACCGATCAGGATTGGAGAAGCGGTCCGCGACGACGTCGTCTAGCGTTGGCCGCATGACCATTTCACTCCAGTACTGCCATATCACCGTCAACGACCTGGACGAGTCGCTCGCCTTCTACCGCGACGCGCTCGGCCTTGAGGTGCGCAACGACGTCGCCTCGGGCGGGTTCCGCTGGGTCACCCTCGGCAGCACGTCCCAGCCGGACCTTGAGATCGTGCTCTCCGAGCCGCACGCCGGCCGGTCCCAGGCCGACGGCGACGCCCTGCAGGAGCTGCTGACCAAGGGAGCCCTGCCGATGAGCGTGTTCCGCACCGACGATCTCGACGCGGCCTTCGAGAGGGTGCGGGCCTTCGGCGCCGAGGTGCTGCAGGAGCCCATCGACCAGCCCTGGGGCCCGCGCGACTGCGCGTTCCGGGACCCCTCCGGCACCATGGTGCGCATCTCGCAGGCGCCCAAAGCATAACCACCGCGAGCACTCGGCTCCCGCGCGTTGATCGAACTGCGCCGGGTGAGGTTCCCAGCGCTGTTCGATGCCGTACGTGCTTCCGTCGCCACTGTCCTCGCCGCCTGTGACCTGGCCAAAGCCTTCCGACTTCTGGTCGAGGACCTGCCCCGGATGCTGATCCGCGAGCGCCCGCCCCGCTCCACCCCGCGTATGCTCCAGCGCCCTGGCTGCGACTTCCCGACCCGCAAACCCGACACCCCCAAAAACCCGCGTCGTCGACCGGAAACTCGTCCTGCACCGCCTACCGCAGCGACCGTCAGTTCAGTAAGGAAGGGCATTGCAGCGCGGTCAAGCTGGCGTCACTTGTCCTGTCGGTCATGTCGGCCGTAATTCTTGACTTGCAGAAGCTTAATCTCTGGACGGGCGTGGCATTCTCACCGGTCGCGATTGTGACCGTTGTTAATACTCTTGAGCCCTTCTTCTTCACATGGCGGTACCAATGGATTCTTATAGAAGATAAGCAATGCAGGTTCTATCGGCGCAGTACCCTGCGTTTCCTCGATGTCTGCCGCCCACCTTCTCGTGGGAGCTGACCGGATCGACCGAGAGCCCGATGATCTTCGTATTTCTGCGGTCGAACTCAGGCTTGATCTTCGCCATGTAGCCGAGCTCGGTCGTGCAGACCGGGGTGAAGTTCTTCGGATGCGAGAACAGCTTACAGTCGGTGACCTTTTGCGGGCGGGCCGCGAGGGTTCACGTCGTCGTTACGAGCCTGAATCACATCGGCAACGGGGCGGTTGCACTGTCGAGGACAGAACAGGAAGTGAGGGGGCCCTGATGTCCTTGTGGAGAGTCCGGATCACCATGTCAGATGATCCGCATAGTCAGGCGCTGCTCACCGCGGCGCTCGCCGGACAGCGTGTCTGGGCGCTGCTGATGGTCCCGCGCGACACCGAGATGACCGGCGACGTGATCATTGAGCTGCCGCAGGATGAGGGCCTCGGCGCCTTGCTCAGCGAGCTGCACATGATCAGCCCGCAGGTATTCGTGAGCAGCGCGGTCCAGCCGCCGTCCCCGGCCATAGCGCGACTGCGGCGAAACGGCGGTCCGGTCACGTCGGCCGCCCAGTAGCGCTCCGGCAGCTCCAGCTGACATTGCAGCACCGAGGCGTCAGCCGCCGACCCGCAGCGCATCGAACACGTCGCGCAGCCTTCCTACCCGGTCCTCCAGTTGCTGCATGGATTGGGTGATGGCGGGGTCCGGGGCGGCGGCGGTCTGCCCGGAAAGCACCGTGACCAGGTCCTCCACCGCCGCCAGCCGCGCGGAGAGCTCAGCCAGCACTTGTTCCGCGGTCGCAGGGGCAGTCTCGGCCGCCCGCAGCGAATCAGCCAACTGCGATCGCAGCAGCGCCGCCTGCTCGCTGAGCTGCCGGTTCTTCATGTACAGATCTACGAACACCGCAACCTTGGCGCGCAGCACCCATGGGTCGAACGGCTTGGCGATGTAGTCGACGGCGCCAGCCGAGTAACTGCGGAACGCATAGTCGGGCTCGCTGTTCAGCGCGGTGAGGAAGATGATCGGCACGTCCCGCGTCCTGGGACGTCGCTTGATGTGGGCGGCAGTCTCGAATCCGTCCATTCCCGGCATCAGGACGTCGAGCAGGATGACGGCGAACTCATCGCTGAGCAGCGCCTTGAGCGCGGCGTCCCCAGAGCGCGCCGGGACCAGTTTCTGGTTGAGCGAGCCGAGGATCGCCTCGAGCGCGACGAGGTTCTCTGGGCGATCGTCCACTAGCAGGATCTTGGCCTTCTCTGCCACGTCGGCGGCTCCTCATGCGAGTTGGCGAAGCAGCCCTAGGTGCGCGGCCCGGCACTGCGCTGCAGCCAGTGTCGCATCAGGTGCAGCAGGTGATCAGTCTCCACGGGCTTGGGGATGTAGTCGGATGCGCCGGCCCGGATGCTCTTCTCCCGGTCGCCCTTCATCGCCTTCGCGGTGAGAGCGATAATCGGCAGTTCGGTGAACTGCGGCATCTGCCGGATCGCCCGCATGGTCGCGTTCCCGTCCAGTTCCGGCATCATGACGTCCATCAGCACGAGCGAGATGCCCTCGTTGCGCTCTAGCGTCTCTATCCCGATCCGCCCGTTCTCCGCATAGAGCACTTCGGCCCCGTGCCGTTCAAAGACACCGGTGAGAGCGAAGACGCTACGCGCATCGTCATCCACGATCAGTATCCGAGCCCTGTTCAGCACGTCTTCGCCGTTCCCGGCTACGGGCATCGCAGCTGCGGCGGGAACGGCCGTTGCCCGTTTCGTGGCCGTGGCGCCCGGCGGGACGGCCGTCATGGTTCCGGCTCCTGGCGGGTCCTGCCGGGCCGGCAGGTACAGCGTGAACGTGCTGCCCTTGCCCGGCCGACTGGACGCGCGGACCTCCCCGCCGAGCAGCCGGGCGATGTCCCGGCTGATCGAGAGGCCGAGGCCGGTGCCGCCATAGCGGCGGCTCGTTGTTCCGTCCGCCTGCCGGAACGCGTCGAAGATCGTGCTGAGCTTGTTCTTCGCAATGCCGACGCCAGTGTCCGACACGGCGAACTCGATCACGTCAGATGCCCCGCGGAGCGCGCCGCCGAACTCTACCCGGTCGGCGCGGCCGACGGTGAGCTTGACCTCGCCGGCCGAGGTGAACTTGACCGCGTTGGAGAGCAGGTTGCGCACGATCTGCTCAAGTCGCTGTTCGTCGACATAGAGCCGGTCCGGCGTGCCGGGGCGCACGTCGATACCGAACCTCAGTCCCTTGTCCTCTGCCATCGGGCGGAACGTGGCGTCGACGTACTCGACGAGCGCGGCCAGCGGCAGCTCTGCGGGATTGACATCCATCTTGCCGGCCTCGACTTTGGACAGGTCCAGGATGTCGTTGATCAGCTGCAGCAGGTCGGATCCAGCTGCGTGAATAGTGCGGGCGAATTCAACCTGCTGGCCGGTCAGGTTGCCGTCCTGGTTCTCCGAGAGCAGCTTGGCGAGCACGAGCAGGCTGTTCAGCGGCGTGCGCAGCTCATGCGACATGTTGGCCAGGAAATCCGACTTGTACCTGGAGGAGATCGCCAGCTGCTGAGCACGCTCCTCCAGCGTGCTGCGCGCCTGCTCGATCTGGCGGTTCTGTATCTCGATGGCGCTGTTCTGCGTCGCCAGCAGTGCTGCCTTGTCCTCGAGTTCTGCGTTGGACCTGCGCAGCTCGGCCTGCTGGCGCTGCAGCTCGACCGAGCGCTCCTGCAGCTGAGAGGTGAGCCGCTGAGATTCGCTCAGCAGGGCCTCCGTCCGCGAGTTTGCCATGATCGTATTGATGGCAACGCCGATGGTCCCAACGAACTGGTCAAAGAAGGCCAGGTGAACATCGCTGAACCGGGTCAGCGAGGCCAGCTCGAGCACGCCGACGACCTGGTCCTCGAACAGGATGGGCAGCACGGCTATGCTCACCGGCGCGGCCCTGCCGAGACCCGATCCGACCTTGAGGTATCCGGCCGGGGCATCGGTGATCAGGATCGGCATGCGCTCGATGGCTGCCTGGCCGGCCAGCCCCTCTCCTGCCCCGAAATGATCCAGGCCGCCCTTCGTAAAACCATAGGTGGCGATCCGGGTGAATTCCTGCTGCTGGCTCTGCGTGCCCGCGGCATCGCTGGCCAGGTAAATGGCGCCGTACTGCGCAGAGGTCAGCGGCGTGAGCTCGCCGAGGATCAGCCGCGCCAGCTCCAGCAGATCGCGATGGCCCTGCATGAGCCCGGCAATCCGGGCGAGATTGGTCTTCAGCCAGTCCTGCTCCCGATTGGTGCGGGTCGTCTCGCGCAGGTTCGCGACCATCAGATTGACGTTGTCCTTGAGCTCGGCGACCTCGCCGCGCGCCGCGACCTCGACGGACTGGGTCAGGTCGCCCTCGGTGACAGCACTGGCGACCCCGGCGATGGCGCGGACCTGTGTGGTCAGGTTGCCTGCCAGCTCGTTGACGCTCTCGGTCAGCCGCTTCCATGTGCCTGATACGCCTTCCACCTCGGCCTGGCCGCCGAGCCTGCCCTCACTGCCTACCTCACGGGCTACCCGGGTCACCTCTGAGGCGAAGGCCGACAGCTGGTCGACCATCGTGTTGATCGTGGTCTTCAGCTCCAGGATCTCGCCGCGGGCATCCACGTCGATCTTCTTGCTCAGGTCGCCATTGGCTACCGCCGTCGCAACCTGCGCGATGTTGCGGACCTGGCCGGTGAGGTTGCTGGCCATGCCGTTGACGTTGTCGGTCAGGTCCTTCCACACCCCGGACACGTCACGCGCCCGCGCCTGGCCGCCGAGCCTGCCCTCGGTGCCCACCTCACGGGCTACCCGGGTCACCTCGTCAGCGAAGGCCGACAGCTGGTCGACCATCGTGTTGATGGTGGTCTTCAGCTCCAGGATCTCGCCGCGGGCATCCACGTCGATCTTCTTGCTCAGGTCGCCATTGGCTACCGCCGTGGTGACCTGCGCGATGTTGCGGACCTGGCCGGTGAGGTTGCTGGCCATGCCGTTGACGTTGTCGGTCAGGTCCTTCCACACCCCGGACACGCCACGCACGTACGCCTGGCCGCCGAGCCTGCCCTCGGTGCCCACCTCACGGGCTACCCGGGTCACCTCGTCAGCGAAGGCCGACAGCTGGTCGACCATCGTGTTGATTGTGGTCTTCAGCTCCAGGATCTCGCCGCGGGCATCCACGTCGATCTTCTTGCTCAGGTCGCCATTGGCTACCGCCGTGGTGACCTGCGCGATGTTGCGGACCTGGCCGGTGAGGTTGCCCGCCATAAAGTTGACGTTGTCGGTCAGGTCCTTCCACACCCCGGACACGCCACGCACGTACGCCTGGCCGCCGAGCCTGCCCTCGGTGCCGACCCCGCGGGCTACCCGGGTCACCTCGTCAGCGAACGCCGACAGCTGGTCGACCATCGTGTTCACCGTCTGCTTGAGCTGCAGCATTTCACCCTGCGCATCGACCGTCACCTTCCGGGTCAGGTCGCCGCGGGCCACGGCCGTGGTAATCAGCGCGATGTCACGCACCTGCGCGGCCTTCTGGGTGACCTCGGAGTTGAGCGACGCCAGCTGGCCGCCGACCTCGTCGGCCAGCTGGCCGATCTCGGCCAGCATGGCGCCTTCGCGCCGGTCGGAGGCTCGCCCCGCGCGCGGGCGCAAATCGCCGCGCGCGAACGCCGCCAGGGCTGCGCGGATCGGCTCAAGGTCGGCGTCGGTGTACCGTCCTGTTCCGCGGCCGACGGCGGGTCCGCGGCCTGGGCTTATGCCGTTATCCTCGCGCGTCCCGTTTCCGTCGTCGCGGCGGGGATTCCCCGCAGCGCGGATCATCACAGAGTCCTCCTCCGCCGCTGGCCGACGGGCCCGGCCGTGGCGATGTGGGACCGGACTGCGCTTTCCCCCATGTGCCGACGTGTCAAGTCTGCCACGATAAGAGCATCGACCAGCTGCAAACGTCATCGATTGCACCGAGAGCCCGGGGGCGCACAGGTAGGACACGTGGACGGACACGAGGGCTTCATCGCTGCCGCAGTCTTTGAACCAGAGCCGACGGCGGTTGCCGCCGCCCGGCGCTTCGTCCGGGAAACGCTGAATTCCTGGCAGCTGTCCGGCTGCGATGATCTGGTGGCCGATGCTGTGCTCCTGACCAGCGAGCTTGTCACCAATGCCATCGTCCATGCGGGAACCGGTCTCGAGTTAACGTGCAGGCTCAACGGCGCCGCCGTGGAGGTATCGGTTCTGGACAGGCATCCGGCCCGCATGATCCCCGACCCGCCAGATGGCCGCACCGAAGCCGACCGGCCAAATGGTCGCGGGCTGCTGTTGCCTGGGGCGCTCGCGTCGTCGTGGGGAGTGTCTTACGCGCCGACCGCCAAGGTGGTCTGGTTCCGGCTAGGGCTGAGCTCCCGGCCCGACGGCGCCCCGGCCGCCGCGCCGGCCGGCGATGAGGCTCGGACCGGAGCCGGGCCGCCGAATGGCTTCGAGCTGGGGGAATTCTCATCGCCCGCGGTCGAGCGAAGCGGCGCGGACCGGCTACAGGGCGGATACCACGAGCTACTCGGTCACGCGGTCGAGCTTGCCAGCGCAGCGGTGGCGGCTGACGCCGTGTACGCGCTGATCCCTGATGAGGAAGGCGAGTTGAGGATTCGAGCCGCTGCCGGGCGTGGTGCCGCCCGGACAGCAACGGCCGCCGCAGGCACCGAGGCGGACCCTGGCGGCCTGGAAACATTCCTCGCCTTCTATAACCAGCTCGCAGAGCGCGGCACGGATCTCGCGCAGGCTCGGCGCGACTCCGGGCGGTCGCTGATGACCGTCCCGTTCCTGGCCGAGGGCCGGGTAACCGGCGTGCTGGCCGTCATCGCGGCCTCGCCGGGGCGATTCACCGATGCGGACCTGGCCCGGGTGCAGCGGATAGCCGATCAGGTGGCAATTCCGCTTGACCGAGCCAGGCTGAGTGAACATGACCGGGCCTGGCGGGGCCAGATAAGTTTCATGGCCGAGGCAAGCGACCTGCTGGCCGGCACCCTGGATGAAGACCAGACGATAGCGCTCGCCGCCCAGCTTGTCGTGCCGCGGCTGGCGGCCTGGTGTGCCGTGCTGCTGCCCGACGTGAGTGGCGAGCCCAGGCTGGCTTACGCGTGGCATGCAGATGAGTCTCGTGCCGATGCGCTCGCCAGTCTGCTGAACCACAGTCCGCCGCCCCAGGTCTATCCCGGCGACGGCGTGCAGCCGTGGTCACTTACCGGGTCGCAGCCGGAGCTGCGCACGGCCATGACCGCCGAACTGGCCTCCGATCCGGCCTGGTGCATTCCGTTGCGTGCGCGCGACCGCAGCCTGGGAATCTTCGTGATCGGCCGGCCGCGCGGCGGAGCAATGGCGAGGGATGCCCTGGATCTGGCGGAGGATCTGGCCCGGCGTGCGGCGCTTGCCCTTGACAACGCCAGGCTCTACTCGGAGCAGCTGCAAGCCACCCATGCGCTGCAGCGCAGCCTGCTACCGCCTGAGCTGCCGGACATCCCTGGCGTCGAGCTGGCGGCAGCGTACCAGGCAGCGGGCGAGGGGAATGAGGTTGGCGGCGACTTCTACGACGTGTTCGAGGTCACCGAGGGCCGTTGGCGGTTCACCATCGGCGATGTCTGCGGCAAGGGTCCCGAGGCCGCCGCAGTAACTGGCCTTACCAGGCATGCGCTGCGCATCCTGGCCGCGGAGGGCCATGATGTCCCGGCCGTGCTTGAGCGGCTCAATACGCTGATCGCCGGAGAAGCTTCCCGGGCGCCATTCGTGACGCTGATCCATGGCGAGCTCGTCCCGGCGCCCGGCGGCACCGCCACCATCTCCCTGGCCTGCGCGGGCCACCCGCCGCCGCTGATCTTGCATTCAGACGGCACGGTGCAGACCGGGGCTGAGCCGCAACCGCTTCTCGGCGTGCTGGACGCGGTCACCTTCCGCACCGACACCGTCAGCATGTCGCCGGGCGATGTGCTGCTCTGCGTTACTGACGGGGTGACGGAACGCCGGGCCTCCGGCCGACTGCTCGATGATGACGACGGCCTGAGCCAGTTGCTCGGCGAATGCTCGGGCCTGAACGCCGGCGCGATCGTGGCCAGAATTCAGCGTGCAGTCCATGAGTTCGGATCCGGCCCGCCCGTCGATGACCTGGCGCTGATCGTCTTCCGCGGCTTGTAGGCGGGTACCCGCAATGTCCCTGCGTCAGCAGTGGAACTCGATGAGGGTGCTGTCGCCCGCATTTCCCACCGCCCAGAAACCGCCGCGGTGCGGGATCTCGGCGATGCTGGACAGCCCGTCGTCTCCGCTGCCGGGGCTCGGCGTTCTGGCCACCCGCCAGCGGGTGCCGTTCCAGCGTTCGGCGAGCGTCGAGAATCGCTGCAGGGGGCCGGGCCGGGTGGTGCCCACGGCCCAGACCCGGGTGGCGCTGCGGGCCGCCACGCCCTGCAGTGCGTTGAAATTACGGCCGGGATTCGGGGTATCTGAGCGGAGCCACCTCGACCGGATCCACCGCTCGGCGAGATCATGCGTCCTGGCGCCGTGCCGCTGGTGGTAGCTGCCCACCGCAAAAGCCCGCCGCAGCGAGGGCGCGGCAACCGACCGCAGGTACCGCGCCGATGGATGTGAGGCATTTCGGCGTGACGCCTCGGCGGCTGCGGTCAGTTGATATCGAACTCGTTGCCTTCCGGGTCCTTCATCCCGACCGCGTAGTGGTCGAGCCCTTCCTCGGACAATGCGCCAGTGATGGTGGCGCCCAGGCCGACCAGCCGGCTCGCCTCCGCGTCGACTCGCTTCCTGCGAGTCTCGATCGGGTCCGTCCGCTCGCCACTGGCGTGGATGTCGAGATGCAGCCGGTTCTTGACCACCTTGGCATCCGGGACGACATGGAACCAGATGCCCGGCCCGTGGCCCTCCGGGTCGCTGATCCTGTCCGCCCCGTCGACCAGCTCCTCCTCGGGCACCCCCAGCTGGCGGTAGAAGTCGTTCCAGGTAACGAATCCAGCCGGGACCGGCGCGAGCTCATAGCCCAGCGCGGCGGCCCAGAACCGAGCCAGCCGGTCCGGGTCGGCACAGTCGATGACGAACTGAAAGCGGACAGGCACCGGTTTCCTCCCCAGGCCGCTCGGGTAGCTGCCGACATCCTGCCAGATGCTTCGCGGCACGACGCCGCTGGCGGGTGGCTATGACGGCTTCATTCGGCCCCACTCGGACGGCTTCATCTGGCTCTGCTGGGCCCGACATCGAAGGTGTCCGATTCGAGGCGGGGCCACTTCAGGCCGGGCGGATTCCAGCGATCTTCGCAACACAAGATCGTTCGACTGTTGCGGCGAGGCTAGTGTCCTGTCAGGTTGGAGCGCTCGCTATTTGCTGGGGGAGCGGCAGTAGCCGGCGGGTCGGCCGGGGATCTCCTCGGCGCTCTTGTGCCAGGTCAAGGGTCGGGGGTTTCGTTCCAATGGCTAGAATCCCCGGGATGCCAGGGCCGACCGCAGGAAGCGCCGTACCCGCGGGCAGGGACCGCACACTCGCTCAGGTGTACCGGCACTTCGGTGAGGTCGACGCCGCCGGAACATCGCCGCTGTACGAGCGCGTCGCCGTCGCCCTGAGTGAGTCCGGCGAGGCGCTGCGCGCCATCGAGGCGGCGCCGGCGCGCAAGCGGCACCCCACGGTGGTCCTCGCCGCGCTGCACGACCTCGCCCTCGCCGGACGCGCCCCGGCGCTTGCCGCGGCCTATGCCGCTGCGGACGGCGACGCTGCCGCTGGTGCGGCGATCGACACGCTGCTGCGAATGACCGACTCGGTGGTGGCCATCGCCGTGCGCCGGCCGACGCGGACCAGCGAGACCGGACGCTGCGCCGTGCTGTATCCGGCCATTGCCGAGGCGGCGCGCCGGGCAGGCGCGAACGCGGTTGGGCTGATCGACGTGGGTTGTTCGGCTGGGCTCAATCTCCATGTCGATCGCGTTGGCATCACCTACAGCAACGGGCAATCGCTGGGGCCATTGGCCGCTGCTGGTCGCAGGGCCGCTTGCTGGCGTGGCTGGCAGACTCCTAGTGTCCCCGCCCTGCCCAAGCTGAGTCCCGCAGCCGATCTGGCCATCGCGGTCGCCATCCTCGCTGTCAACTGCGAGCAGACCATCACCGGCACGACGTTCGACAGCGTCGCCATCGACACGACCGGCACCTACGGCATCGTCATCGACAACATCACCGGCACCGCCACCTTCTCCACCACAAGATATCGGGCACCCGTCCGGCGGTCTCTCCAACCCGACCACCACGTTCACCATCGTCCGAGACCCCGGCAACTCCGGCTTCTAGCCCCCGTATTCCCACCAGCGGCGAGCCGCCCGATTCCGGCACGCGAACCGGCGGCTCGCCGCTGTTTTATGCTGGGCGACATGACCATTCAGCGGATGGACAACGTCGCCATCGTCGTCGAAGACCTGGATGCCGCCGTCGCGTTCTTCACCGAGCTCGGCATGGAGCTGGAAGGCAAGGGGCAGGTCGAAGGCCTTTGGGCGGACCGCACCGTCGGACTCGACGGCGTCCGGAGCGACATCGCGATGATGCGGACCCCGG
>WNFY01000082.1_pt1 | contig 61386 bp, 61 predicted proteins | sample 5400091 | NCBI WGS metagenome assembly WNFY01 (sample SAMN13153364, study PRJNA577476) | soil metagenome | isolation source: 60 cm soil or saprolite under grassland replicate 1 | place: USA:California | collected 2016-06-15
CCCGCCTCCACCGCATCGGCTATCAGTTCCCGCAAGAACAAGACGTTTCCGGCTGTGTCGCGCCAAAGCCGGTGCAGCGTGCCAGGCTCGACGTCTCCGCCCAGCGCCGCCGACGCGAGCGTCGCGAAGTCCTGCTGCCCGAGCGGCTCGAGGTCCAGCCGCGGGAGCGCGCCGTCCTTGTACAGGGACACCACATCCGATGGAGGCTGTTCCCCTGCCCGCATCGTCAACAGCACCGCAGCCGCGCCGGAGGTGGACAGGTGGTGAACCAGGGCGGCAGATAGCCCATCCAGCAGGTGGGCGTCATCGACCACGACCAGCATCGGCCGACCGCCGGACCGCCCGCCCAGGATTTCCGTTAGCCGTGACAGCAGGCCCGCCCGGCCCTGGAACGGGGTTTCCCCATCACCCAGGTCCAGCCCTGCCACGCTGCCAAGCGGCAGGTCACTGGCGGCCGGGGTGGCCGTTGCCAACGCCACATGCCAGCCAGGCAACGTTGCCGACACTTCACGGGCGAGACGTGTCTTGCCCACTCCTGCCGCCCCGCCGACGACCGCCCCGCCCCGCTCGGTGATCGCCTCCGTCAAGAAGGCGAGTTCCTCAGCGCGTCCTATCAGGGGCAACTCTTCGCCCCGCTCCATGAGCCGCAACCTGACCCCCCCTGCTCATGGCAATGCGGCGAGCAAGCCAGCGATGTTTCCCGGCGGTCCCGCCCATGCCTAGATCACTATCGAAATTGCTGGTACGCGCGCTGTCAAGGGACATCGGCCTTCCCTGCCAACCGGGTAGCCGCCCGTCCGGTCGTGACCGTGGGCAAGAATGGTGTCAACAGGAGGGAGCCGCCGATGAGCGCGCCTGCTCACACCCAGACCAAACCTGACCTGCGGGCGTTCCTGCACGGGCTGCCCGGGGTGGACCGGGTAGGGGCGGAAGCGCGCGCGGCCACGCTAGCCAGCCGGTCCATCAAGACCGCGGCCAAGCAGTGGGCGCTCGACATGGCCATCTCGATGATCGACCTGACCACGCTGGAGGGCCAGGACACGCCGGGGAAGGTCCGCGCGCTGTGCGCCAAGGCCAAGCGCCCCGACCCCGCCGACCCGACCGCGCCGATGGTCGCCGCCGTCTGCGTGTACCCCGACCTGGCCCACGTCGCCGCGGCCGAGCTGAAGGGCAGCGGGGTGCACGTGGCCAGCGTGGCCACCGCGTTCCCGAGCGGCCGGACCAGCCTGGAGGTCAAGCTCGCCGACGTGAAGTACGCGGTCTCGGCGGGCGCCGACGAGGTGGACATGGTGATCGACCGCGGCGCCTTCCTGGCCGGGGACTACCAGCTGGTCTTCGACGAGATCGCCGCGGTCAAGGACGCCTGCGGCCCCGCCGGCACCGCCGGCCAAGCCGGCAGCGCCCACCTCAAGGTGATCCTGGAGACCGGCGAGCTGGTCACGCTGGACAACGTGCGGCGGGCGTCCTGGCTGGCCATGCTGGCCGGGGCCGACTTCATCAAGACCTCGACCGGCAAGGTCACCCCGGCCGCGACGCTGCCGGTGACGCTGGTCATGCTGGAGGCCGTGCGCGACTTCCGGGACAGCCACGGCCGCCAGGTCGGCGTCAAGCCGGCCGGCGGCATCCGCACCGCCAAGGACGCCATCAGGTACCTGGTCCTGGTCAACGAGACGGCGGGGGAGGACTGGCTGGACCCCCGCTGGTTCCGCTTCGGCGCCTCCAGCCTCCTGAACGACCTGCTCATGCAGCGGACCAAGATGATGACCGGCCGCTACTCGGGTCCCGACTACTTCACCCTGGACTGACATGCCTAAGTTCGAGTACGCGCCGGCACCGGAATCGCGGTCCATCGTCTCGCTGCGCGAGTCCTACGGGCTCTTCATCAACGGCGAGTTCGGCCCCGGCGTGGACGGCCGCGCGTTCAAGACCATCTCGCCGGCGACTGAGGAGGTCCTGGCCGAGGTGACCGAGGCCGGCCCCGCCGACGTGGACCGGGCCGTGACCGCCGCGCGCAAGGCCTACGAGCACAGCTGGTCGGCCATGCCGGGCCGGGAGCGGGCTAAGTACCTGTTCCGCATCGCCCGGATCATCCAGGAGCGGGCGCGCGAGCTCGCCGTGCTCGAGTCGCTCGACAACGGCAAGCCGATACGCGAGTCCCGCGACGTGGACATCCCGCTGGTCGCGGCGCACTTCTTCTACCACGCCGGCTGGGCCGACAAGCTGGAGTACGCCGGCTACGGCCCGGCGCCGCGTCCGCTCGGCGTGGCCGGCCAGGTCATCCCGTGGAACTTCCCGCTGCTGATGCTGGCCTGGAAGATCGCCCCGGCGCTGGCCTGCGGCAACACGGTGGTGCTCAAGCCCGCCGAGACCACGCCGCTGACCGCGCTGGCGTTCGCCGAGATCTGCCAGCAGGCCGACTTGCCGCCGGGCGTCGTCAACATCGTCACGGGCGCGGGGGAGACCGGCCGGACGCTGGTGGAGCACCCCGGCATCGACAAAGTGGCGTTCACCGGCTCCACCGAGGTCGGCAAGCAGATCGCCCGCGCCTGCGCGCCCACGCGCAAGAAGGTGACCCTCGAACTGGGCGGCAAGGCCGCCAACGTCGTGTTCGAGGACGCGCCCGTGGACCAGGCGGTCGAGGGCATCGTGAACGGCATCTTCTTCAACCAGGGTCACGTCTGCTGCGCCGGCTCGCGGCTGCTGGTGCAGGAGTCGGTTTACTCCGACGTGCTGGCGTCGCTGCGGCGGCGGCTGGCCACCCTGCGGCTCGGCGATCCGCTGGACAAGAACACCGACGTCGGCGCCATCAACTCCGCCGCCCAGCTGGCCAAGATCCGCGAGCTGTCCGAGGTCGGCGAGGCGGAGGGCGCGCAGCGCTGGTCGCCGCCGTGCGAGCTGCCGGTGAAGGGCTTCTGGTTCCCGCCCACGATCTTCACCGGGGTATCGCAGGCGCACCGCATCGCGCGCGAGGAGATCTTCGGCCCGGTGCTCTCGGTGCTGACGTTCCGGACGCCCGCCGAGGCCGTGGAGAAGGCCAACAACACGCCGTACGGGCTGTCAGCCGGCGTCTGGACCGAGAAGGGATCGCTGATCTTGTGGATGGCCTCCCGGCTGCGGGCCGGAGTGGTGTGGGCGAACACGTTCAACAAGTTCGATCCGACGTCGCCCTTCGGCGGCTACAAGGAGTCGGGCTACGGCCGGGAAGGCGGTCGGCACGGGCTGGAGGCGTACCTCGATGTCTGACCCTGTTTCCCGGTCTAACGGAGCCGCGGCTGCTCGCATCGCCGTGCGCAAGACGTACAAGCTGTATATCGGCGGGGCCTTTCCCCGTTCGGAGAGCGGCCGGTCCTACGTGGTAACCGACCAGAAGGACAGGTTCCTGGCCAACGCGGCGCTGGCCTCGCGCAAGGACGCCCGGGACGCCGTGACGGCCGCGCGGAAGGCGTTCGGCGGCTGGTCGGCGGCCACCGCCTACAACCGCGGGCAGGTGCTGTACCGCGTCGCCGAACTCCTCGAGGGCCGCCGGGCTCAGTTCGTCTCCGAGGTCCGCGCGGCCGAAGGGCTGACCGGCCGGCAGGGTGAGGCCGTGGTGGACGCGGCCATCGATCGCTGGGTCTGGTACGCCGGCTGGGCGGACAAGCTCGCCCAGGTGCGCGGGTCGGCCAACCCGGTGGCCGGGCCGTACTTCAACTTCTCACTGCCCGAGCCGACCGGCGTGGTGGCCGTGATCGCGCCGCAGGCCTCGAGCCTGCTCGGTTTCGTCTCGGTGGTGGCGCCCGCGGTGGTCAGCGGCAACACCGTGGTTGCGGTGGCCAGCGAGCGCTGCCCGCTGCCCGCGGTGTCGCTGTCCGAGGTGCTCGCGACCTCCGACGTGCCCGACGGCGTGATCAACGTGCTGACCGGACGCACGGCCGAGATAGCGCCCTGGCTGGCCTCGCACATGGACGTGAACGCGATCGACCTGTCCGGCGCGGCCAGTCCCCTCGCCGACGACCTGGCCGCGACCGCGGCGGAGAACCTCAAGCGGGTGGTCAAGCCCGGTGACGAGGACTGGACCCTGGCGCCCGGCCTGGACCGCATGCTCACCTACCTGGAGACCAAGACCGTCTGGCACCCGGCCAGCAACTGACCGGCCGCGCCGGAATGACACTGATGGTCGCTACGCTCCCTTCTGAACAAAAGTTCTATCCTTCAGAACGGAGTCGAGCCATGATCGAATCTAATGATCAGGACTGGGGGTTGTGTGATCACGGCCCCATCGGCCGGGAGTTCGATGACGACGCCGAGGAGGACTACGGCGACGCATGGGACGAATTCGATGAGCAGGACGACGATGACGACGAGTGGCCCATGGCGCACATGGCCCGTGTGGCCGCGGACATCGAGGCCGGCCGCGCCGAGGTCCCGCGAGGCTGGAAACTCGACCGGCCAGGCCCCGGGATCCTGGTGTGGACCACTCCCTCGGGCCGGCGGTACGCCTCCACCCTGACCGGCGAATGGCTGCCGGTGCCCGCGATCAGGCCCTGACCGTCCCCAGTCTCGCATCCCAGACTCACCCTTCGGCACATGACAGGCAGCGAGCCGGGTAGGTGATGGCGGGAGGAAGAATGCCCGCCACGCTTCAGCCGGTCATCGTGACCCCAAGCCTGCCTTTGCTGCTGGCCTTCTACAAAGCGCTGCTCGGCGCGGTGGAGATCTCTCGCATGCCGGAGGACGGGCCGGCCTTTTACGTGGGCCTGCAACTCGGCAACGCCGAGCTCGGCGTGGTGGCCGACGGGGACGCCGACGTTACCGTCCCCCAGCGGATCCTGCTCAACGTGAACGTCGCTGACTTGGGCGTCGGGGACGTGGAGAGCCTGCTGGAGCACGTCGAGGCCCTCGGCGGCCGAGTCCTCGGCCCGCCGAACGACATGCCCTGGGGGCAGCGCGTAGCCCACATCCTGGACCCGGACGGAAACACGGTCAACCTCACCGAACCCCTCCTCTAGCCAGATACTCGTCTGACCGCCGCCCGCCGCTGCTCACACCGCCCACCAATCGACTGCCGTCCACCAATCGACTGCCGTCCACACCATTAGCACCTCTGGCATCGTCTGTCACAGCTGCATCCCCACGCCCGTCTGCCGATGGGGGTTGTGGCCCCCTGCCCCCGATAGACGGGGGCAGGGGGCCACACATCCCGGACGAGACGGGGGCAGGGGGCCACACATCCCGTTCACGTTTATGATGCGCGAGCAAACTGCCTGCCCGGGTTCCCACAGCCACGGCCCTCAGGTCCGCCCGGGGTGAAATCCCCCGGAGGCTATCCCCTTTCGCCCGGTGACATCCGTCATGCCGATGTCAGGATCTGTCGCACTAGGGCGAGCGCGGATGGGTTCGTAACGTTGAGGTATGACAAACGGGGACCAGCACGGCCGCAACCGCTTCCTGGACCTGGCGATGATCGTGGTGTTCGACATCGCTGGGCCGCTCGTGGCCTACTCACTGCTGCGCTCGGCCGGGCAGAGCGCGGTGACCGCGCTCGTCCTCAGCGGCGCCTTCCCGGCCCTGGGCGTGATCGCCAGCCTGATCCGTCACCGGCGCGCGGACACCATCGGCGTCCTGGTCCTGGCCGGCATCGCGGTCGGTACCGTACTCGGGCTGCTGAGCGGCGATCCCCGGCTGGTGCTGGTCGAGGGCTCGGTGCCTACCGCGGTATTCGGGTTGCTGTGTCTCGGCTCGCTCTGGGCGCGCCGCCCGCTGATCTACCGGTTCGCCATCGAGTTCATCGGCGCCGGCACCCCGAAGGGACGGGAATTCGAATCCCTCTGGCAGTACCCCGGCTTCCGTCACGCCTTCCGGCTCTACACCGTGGTCTGGGGCGTCGCGTACCTGGCCGAGGCGGCGGCCAGGGTCATCATCGTCGAGACGACCTCGACCAGCACCGCGCTGACCGTCTCCAAGGTGATGCCCTACGTGGCCGCCGCCGCCATCATCGCCTGGATGATCGCGCACGGCCGCCGGGCCCGGCGGATCGGCGAACGGCTCGCCGCCGCGTCGGCTGCCGCTAGTAACGTACCGGCTGAGGCTCCCGCCGAATCCGCTGCACGCGCGGCTACCTCGGTAAGGTGATCGACGAAGTCGGGGGTGGGTGAACCTCGAACCTACAGCGCGGACCCGCGTTTCCCGGCCATGACGGAATCGTCGTCGCGCGCGCCCTGCACGCCGCGCTACCCGGTTGCTGCTGTGCCACAGGTCCCCGCCACCGGGTCGATGCCATCCGAGTCGCCGCAGAGCCGGGCCGGCTGTAACCGAGCCCAGGACCGCTGACCTGGCACGCGAGGGCGCCGGAGTCGCACGCCCGGCCCCATGCCCTGGCGGTCGGCAGATCGGGTGAAATGCGCGAGCCTGACCCAGCCGGAATAATTGGAAAATGTAAATAAAAGGCGTTGCAACTACTCTGATATAACGTCAAACATGTCGCGAAAACGTTGACGGGTTTCAATTTGCGGTGCGTTCATCGGGGTGCCATACTCACCTAGACAGGTGGCGCTGCGCGGCATGTTGATCGGGGTGCCATACTCACCTGCGAAGCAAAATGCTTGTACACGTTACGGTTGACAGGACTAGGTAAGAAGATCCCCCGCTTGGGAGCGTATGTGGATAAGAGGTATGAACAGTATTGCTTGGCCAGCCCTCTTTTTTACGATTCTTCCTACAGTGATCACGCGCCGGAGAAAAGCTTTGAGATCTCTCGCCGTCCGCTGCCGGACGGCTGGCGCCGTGTGCGCCTCGGTGACTGGCTCGTCAATGTCCCGCCAGGCACAGCGCTTCCCCATCAGGGCTGGAAGATCCACGTGTCAGCGTGTCTCGACAATGCTGCAGAAACGCTGACGCGGGTATGGCAGTACTGCGTGCCGAGGGCGATCTCCTTTAAATTCCTTTCTGGCCCCCTGGCCGTCCTCATATGTAACGCTAAATATGCGCCGCGCGGCTCGAGCGGAAAAGTCATTACCATATATCCACCAGACGAGACCGCATTCGAGCTTATCCTCGGCGACCTTGACGAACAGCTTAACGGTGCTCCTGGTCCCTATATTCTGAGCGACCTGAGATATGGCGCAGGGCCGCTCTATGTACGTTACGGCGGCTTCACCGAACGACATTGCCTCGATTCGCGTGGCGAAATGGTACCCGCGATCGAGAACCCTTCCGGCGAACTGGTGCCCGACCTGCGGTCGCCCGTGTTCGCGGTACCGTCCTGGGTCAGCCTCCCAGGCTTCCTCACGCCACACCTCGCCGCCCGCGAGTCGATGACCGTCGAGGGACTTCCCTACAGCATTGAGGGCGCACTCCACTTCTCCAACGGGGGTGGCGTTTACACCGCTCATGATGAGCGGACCGCAGAGCGAGTGATCCTGAAGGAGGCCCGGCCGCACGCGGGCCTGGCGGCTGACGGCTCGGACGCGGTCGTCAGGCTCCGCCAGGAGCACGACTCGCTGCGGCGGCTTTCCGGCCTTGGCGTCGCGCCGGAGGTCCGCGGCTATTTCGAGATCGGCGGGCATCACTTCCTGGCCGAGGAATTCATCGAGGGAGTCCCGCTCAATTCCTGTTACGCCCATCGCTATCCGCTGACCGTGCCGGATCCAGACCCGGCGGCGGTCACCGCGTACACGTCCTGGGCCCTGCGGATCTGTGCCGAAATCGAGCGAGCCACCGACACTATGCACGAGCGTGGGGTGATCTTCAATGATCTGCACATGTTCAACATCATGGTGCGCCCCGATGACACCGTGGTGCTCATCGACTTCGAAGCTGCCACTCATGTCAGCGAGGGCAGGAGGCTAACCGTCGGTAATCCGGGATTCGTGGCGCCTAGGGACCGGACCGGATTCGCCATCGACGCCTATAGCACGGCCTGTATCCGGCTGGCGATGTTCATGCCGCTGACGACCCTTTTCGCGCTGGACCACAGCAAGGCGGCGCAGATCGCAGCGGTGATAGCGGAGCATTTTCCGGTGCCGGCCGAGTTTCTCGAACAGGCGGTGAGGGAAATTGCCGGCCCGGCGAGGAGGGATCACCCGGGCAAGGGGCCTGCGGGGAAGAGCCGAACGAATGGTGAGACCGCGGCATATCCGGAATGTCAGTGGTTCAGCGCGGGCCGCGATCAAGCATGGAACTCGCTCAGCGGGACTCTTGTCGGCGCCATTCGCGCCAGCGCCACGCCATCCCGGACCGACCGGCTCTTCCCGGGCGACATCGAGCAGTTCACTGTTCCGGGCGGAGGGCTCGCCATAGCGCACGGCGCCGCCGGCGTGCTGTACGCGCTGTCCGAGGCGGCCGGCGTGCGGGTGCCTGAATACGAGGAATGGCTCATCGAACGGGCCGCGAACCCGGTCAGGGGCAGCCGCCTGGGCCTGTACGACGGGCTGGCCGGCCTGGCCTACGTGCTGTCACGGCTCGGCCATACGCAAGCCGCGCTACGGACGGCAGAGGTGTGTCTCGGCAACCGGTGGGACCAGCTCGGCTCCGACCTTTACGGCGGCCTGGCCGGGTTCTCGCTGGCCATGCTCGCCGTGGGCGACCGCGCCCGGGAACCATCGCTGGTCGACGCGGGCCTGAAGGCTGGCCAGATCGTGGCTCACAGGGCCCAGGCCCGTGGCGGCGGAAGGGACCGGGCAGCAGGGCTGATGAGGGGCACCTCCGGGCAGGCGCTGCTGTTCCTCAAGCTCTATGAGCGCTGCCACGATCCGGCCTACCTGGACGCGGCGGAGGCAGCCATCGCCGCCGACCTGGACCGGTGCGTCACCGATCACAAGGGATCGCTTCAGGTCGACGACGGCTGGCGGACATTGCCCTATCTCGACGCCGGCAGCGCTGGCATCGGCATGGTCATCGACCGGTTCCTCCCGCACCGCCAGAGCGCGCTGTTGGCCGGGGCCGCCGCCGCGATCCGGATCGGCGCGCAGTCCGTGTACTTCGCCCAGTCCGGCCTGTTCAACGGCCGCGCCGGGATGATCCTCTACCTGGCCGGTCACGTCGGGACCGACTGGTACGCCGGCGCGCACATCCGCAGGCTGGCATGGCATGCCGTCCGGTACGAGGGTGGCCTGGCCTTCCCGGGGGACATGCTGTTCCGGCTTTCGATGGATCTCGGCACCGGCACCGCCGGTGTCCTGCTGGCCGTGGCGGCCGCGCTGGCTCCTCAGGGTGCCGCGCTGCCGTTCCTCGGCCCGCCCGTAGACCTCCCTGGAAGGCATTCACAGGGAGCCGAGAAAGCACGAGCGATGACAGGAGGTGAATGATGGCTCTTCTCGACATGCAGGGCATGGAGTCGGCTTCGCGCGGCAACGGCGGAGGCCGCGGGAGTGAGCTGAGCTTGCTGCTGTGCGACAGCGTGCTCAGCACCACTCTGTGTCTCTAGCCTGACCAGGAAAAAGTAACCGGCGGGGAGTATGGCTGACCCCGGCTCCCCGCCGGGACTGGCAACGCCAAATTGAGCTATGCCATGGACCGGGACGCGGCCACAGATGACTGGACCTGCCGACGCGGATGCGCGTCGCCTCCGCGCGGACGCCGACCGGCTGCTGCTGCGCCTGGCCCGGCGCGGCGGCTGGTGGCTCATCCTGCTCGGCTGCGCATCGGTCGCCGGAGCCATCGCCGAGATCCTGCTGCCCGCGGCCATCGGCCGCGCGGTGGACGCCGTGCTCGGCACCGTCCGGATCAGGTCCGCGCCCGCCGAGGGCACGGCCAGGTGGCTCGTCGGCTGCACCCTCCTCATCGCCGTGATCGTCGTGTCCGGAGCCGCGATCCAGCTGGCCACAGGAACGGCTAGCGCCGCCGGCACGGCCTGGCTGCGCAGGTCCGAGGCCGGCCACGTGCTGCGCTGCGGGCCCGGACTGCTCAGGTCCTTCAGCACCGGAGACACCGTCAGCCGTATCGTGGGCGGCACGGTCGACGCGGGCGCCGCGCCTGCCAGCGCGGTCATGGCCGTCACCGCCGTCATAGCGCCGTTCGGCAGCGTGCTCGCCCTCGGCCTGATCGACCCATGGCTGGCCGTCGCCTTCGGCGCGGGGTTCCCCGCACTCGCGCTGGTCCTGCGCAGGTTCGTCCGCGAGTCCTCCGATGTCAGCGCCGGCTACCAGCACGCTCAGGGAGCGATCGCGGCCCGCCTGCTCGACGCCCTGGCGGGTGCGCGCACCATCGCCGCGGCGGGCACCAAGGGCGATGAACAGCACCGGATCCTGGCCCCGCTGGCCGACCTGCGCGTCCGGGGTGATGCCTCGTGGCGGATCCAGGCCCGCGCTGCCGCGCAAGGCATGGTCATCGTCCCGATCCTGCAGGTCATCGTGCTCGCCGTCGCTGGCTTCGAGCTCGGTCAGCACAAGATCACGCCCGGTGAGCTGGTGGCCGCGAGCCAGTACGCCGTGATCGCCGTGGGGGTCGGAGCCTGTATCGGCCAGGTGAACCGGCTCGGCCGCGCGCGGGGCGGAGCCCGCCGCGCGGCCGGGTTGCTCGCCCAGGCGCGCCCGGTGTACGGCGCGGCCGGCCTTGGACCCGGTCCTGGGCAGCTGTGGTTTCGCCAGGTGACGGTCTGGCGCGGCGGTGAGGCGGTGATTGACCGGCTCGATCTCACCGTTCCCGGCGGTGCGTCGGTCGCCGTGGTGGGCAGGTCCGGAGCGGGTAAGTCGACGCTGGCCGGTCTGGCCGGGCGGCTGATCGACCCGGATGAGGGCGAGGTGATCCTGGATGGCTTCCTCCTGCCCGAGCTCACCAGGCGCGCGCTGCGCGATGCGGTCGTGTACGCCTTCGAACGCCCCGCGCTGTTCGGCGAGACTCCCTTCGAGGCGATCAGCTTCGGCAGCTCGCGGCCGACCCGCGAACAAGTGCTGGCCGCGGCGAGAGACAGCCGCGCCGCCGCGTTCCTCACGCGGCTGCCCGGCGGCATCCAGACCCCGCTCGACGAGACGCCCATGTCCGGCGGCGAGGTGCAGAGGCTCGGGCTGGCCCGCGCGTTCGCCCATGCCGGCCAGGCCCGGCTGCTCATCCTCGACGACGCCACCTCCAGCCTGGATACCGCCACCGAGATGCTTGTCAGCCGGGTCCTCACCGATCAGATGGGCGGCCGGACCCGGCTGATCGTGGCGCACCGGGCCACGACCGCGGCCCGGACCGATCTTGTCGCCTGGCTGGAGGCGGGGCGTCTGTATGCCCTGGCCCCGCACCGTGAACTGTGGGCCGACCCGCGGTACCGCGCGATCTTCGGAGCCGGACCGGGCACCCCATGCTGATCCGCAGCCTGCGGCGCCGCCCGCGGGATGTCGCATGGCTCGCCGTCTGGTCGGCGGTGCAGTCGCTGCCCGCGCTGGCCTCAGGCTGGGTCCTCGCCGAGGCGGCCGGAGCGTTCCTGGCCGGCCGCACCCTGGACGGCCTGTGCTGGCTCGGGCTGCTGGCTCTGGCCGCGCTGGTCGGCGCGCTCGGCACCCGGCAGTCATACCTGCGGCTCGGCGCCGTCGTCGAGCCGCTGCGGGACGAGCTTGTCGAGCTCATCGTCGCGGGCTCCCTGGCGCGCTCGATGGACACCACCAGGTCGCCGGATACCGACGCGGTCGCCCGCATGACGCACCAGGCCGAGATCGTGAGGGACGCGTTCGCCGGTCTGCTGACCGTGGCCTGCACGTTCGCCTTCACCGCGGGCAGCACGCTTGCGGGCCTGCTCACGCTCGTTCCCGCCACGCTGCCCTATGTGATCCCGCCGCTGCTGGTCACAGTGCTGATCCTGCGCCTGCTGCTGCGGCCTTTCGCCGCGCGGCAGCGGCGGGCCGTCGTGGGCGAGGAGGCGGTGGCCAATTCCGCCGCCAAGGCGGTATCTGGCCTGCGCGACGTTACGTCGTGCGGAGCCGAGGTGCAGGTTTCCGCGCAGTTCGATGCCGTGGTGAGCCAGCAGGCCGACGCGGCCAGGTCGGTCGCCAGGACCGGCTCCGCGCGCCTGCTGTGCCTCGCGGCAGGCGGCTGGCTGCCGCTGCTGCTCGTGCTGGCTGCTGCGCCGTCGATGCTGCACGGTGGCGTCGCCCCGGCCCATATCATCGGCGCCATCGGCTACATCGGCGGGAGCCTGCGCGGCACCTTGAACACGCTTTCTCAGGGTGTCGGAGCGGGCCTGGTCCGGCTCACCGTGACGCTGGATCGCATCGTCGATGCGAGCACCCCGCCGACCGATCCCCCGGGAGCCGCTTCCCCGCCGGCGCCGCACGCCGCCCGCGGCGCCCACGCCCGCCACGGCGCCCGCGACGGCCACGACGCTCGCGACGTCCGCGGCGGCCACACTGCCCGCGGTCGCCACGCAGCCCGCCGCGAATCCGGGGGCCTGAGGCTCCGCGGCGTGGGGTTCGGCTATAGCGCGCAGGCGGAGCCGGTTATCACCGACCTCAGCATTGACATCGCGCCAGGCGATCACCTCGCGATCGTCGGCCCGAGCGGCATCGGCAAATCCAGCCTGGCCGGGCTGCTGGCCGGAATGCTCAGGCCCACGGCCGGCGAGATTCTCCTTGACGGGGCGCCGATGGCGCGGTACCCGGCCGCGGCACTGACCCGCCTGCGGGTGCTTATCCCGCAGGAGGCGTACGTCTTCACCGGGACGCTCGCCGAGAATATCCTGTACCTCCGCGGCACCGCCGACCCGCTGCCCAGGGCCGGACTCGATGCCGCCGCAGGCGCGCTCGGCCTCAGTCCCCTGGTGTCACGGCTGGGCGGATACCACGCGGTCATCGACCCGGCCGCCCTCTCCGCAGGTGAACGGCAGCTCATCGCGATCACGCGGGCCTACCTGTCGACCGCGCCGATCGCCATCCTCGACGAAGCCAGCTGCCACCTGGACCCTGCCGCCGAGGCGCGCGCCGAAGCCGCCTTCGCGCGCAGGCCCGGCACGCTGATCGTCATCGCGCACCGGATCAGCTCGGCGCTGCGCGCGCGGCGCGTCCTGGTGCTCGACGGCGTCCGCGCCCAGGTCGGCGATCATGCCTCGCTGCTGGCCAGCTCCCCGATGTACCGGGATCTGGCCGGCTACTGGAGCGTTGCGTCGCAGCAGGAAACGCCGGGGCTCGAGCCTAGCGGCAGGTGACCCGGGTCGGCCGGGCGGCCCGCGTCGTCAGGCCGCAGGACCGCGGTGACGGAGGCGGTAGTGCTCGGCCAGTACGTCGTCACCGAAATCGTCCGCCGGGTTCCGCCACGCCGAATGGACGTGGGTGCCGTTTCCCTGCGTGTTGTCGTGCTCGATGAGCAGGGTCGGGCCCTGCACCCGGTAGTAGTGCCGGTCGCCAGGTGAGGTGCCGCCCGCCCACGCGAAGGTGAGGCTGTCCATGCCCATCCGTTCCAGGTCGTGCAGCTGGGCCCCGGCTACCTCGTCCGGCAGCCGCCGCACGAACGCCCCGACAAGCTCCGTGAGCGAGTCGAACTGCAATCGGCTCAGCACCGACGCCGGGATGCCCTTGGGGCTGGTCCGGACGTAGGACAGGATGTCCCGCTCCTCCTCGCTGATCACGTAGTCAGGCTCGGGCGCGAACACCGGGTCCGGCCGTTCGGTCTCGCCGATCTTCGGCACCATCCGGGCCGCCAGGTCGGGCGGCGGCCGATGGTGGATGATGGCGGCATGCCGCTGGCCGGCGTCGAGCGAGTTCACCAGCCGGAAGCCGAGTTCCTCGTCGTCGGCCAGCGGCGCGAGCATGCCGAACGACGCGGGCTGGGAGCCCAGCATGCACGGGGTGGGGGACACGTAGCGGCCGTCGACGACGGTGAAGTTGAGCGACACGTGATGCCCGGCGAACTGCCAGCCCCACGCCGCCTCTCCCGGCGAGCCGAACACCTTGAAGCAGTACCGGTCCGGGTCGAACAGGCCCCCCAGCGACTCGGGCGCCATCGCCCGGAGCACGTGCTCCATGGCTATCACCGAGACCACCTTCGCGTATGCGGGCAGGCTGATGCCGGTCACGATCAGCTCGTGGGCGAGCGCGCGCTGCCCCGCGTCCAGCACGCCGATCGGCAGCCCGTCCCGGTCCCGCGCGGGCAGGTACGACCAGGAGCGCCGTTCGTCGCCGAACCCGTAGCAGGCCTGTTTCCGTTGTTCCTCGGTCAGCGCTGCGAGCAATGCCGAGGCGGCGCCTGCCATCCGTTCGGCCGTCGCAGTCGTGGTCAGCCTGTCCCCGTTGTCCATGACCCGATTATCCGCCTCCGCCCGCCGGCCCGCAGCTGCGAAGAATTCGCAGCCGCACGCGGGTGGCTGATGTCGATGTGCTGCAACGGGATTTCCGGGTCATGCTGAAAAGATGAGCGGCCACGAGCACGACCACCACGGGCACCCCCACCCGCACGAGCACGATCACCGCGGGCTCTGGACGCGCCTGCGGCACGCGGTCGGGCCGCACTCCCATGATCACGACCGCGCGGTCGACCCGGTGCTCGAATCCTCGGCCGAGGGGCTGCGGGCCCTGTGGATCTCGCTGGCCGGGCTGGCCGCCACCGCGCTGGCGCAGGCGGTGGTGGTCGCGCTGTCCGGCTCGGTCGCGCTGCTCGGCGACGCGCTGCACAACGCGGCCGACGCGCTGACCGCGGTGCCGCTCGGCGTCGCGTTCCTGCTCAGCCGGCGGCTTCCCACCCGCCGCTATACCTACGGCTACGGCCGGGCCGAGGACCTGGCCGGCGTCGTCATCGTGGCCGTGATCGTGCTGTCCTCGGCCGCGGCCGCCTACGCCGCGATCGGCCGGCTGCTGCACCCGCACCCGGTCACGCACCTGGCTGCGGTCGCGATCGCGGCCGCGGTCGGCTTCGCCGGCAACGAACTGGTCGCCCGCTACCGGATCAGGACCGGCCGCCGGATCGGCTCCGCCGCGCTGGTCGCCGACGGCCTGCATGCCCGGACCGACGGGTTCACCTCACTGGCCGTGCTGGCCGGGGCGGGCGGGGTGGCGATCGGCTGGCGCTGGGCCGACCCGGTGGTGGGCCTGCTGATCACGGCGGCAATCGGCGTGGTCGGCTGGCAGGCGGCCCGCGAGGTCGGCCGGCGGCTGATGGACAGCGTGGACCCCGCGCTGACCGAGCAGGCCGAGGCCACCCTGCGCGCCACCCCGGGCGTGCTGGCCGTCGGCCGGGTCCGGCTGCGCTGGGTCGGCCGCGCCATCCGCGCCGAGTGCGAGATCTCGGTGGACCCGGCCTGTTCCGTGGTCCAGGCACACGACATCGCGGTCAGCGCCGAACACGCGCTGATCCACGCCATCCCCAGGCTGGCGGCGGCCAGCGTGCACGCCGACCCGCTGGACGGCACCGACCACCACGCGTTGCTCGCGCACCACGCGGTGCTCGCGCACCACGGCTAGACGCGGGGCAGGATCCCGGCCAGCAGCGAACCCATCCGGCTGGCCGAGGCCCGGCCCGCCTCGACTACTTCGGCGTGGCTGAGGCTCTGCCCGGCCAGGCCCGCCGCCAGGTTGGTGACCAGCGAGATGCCGAGCACCTCGGCGCCCAGGTGGCGGGCCGCGATCGCCTCCAGGACGGTCGACATCCCGACCAGGTCGGCGCCGAGCCGGCCGAGCATGGTGATCTCCGCCGGGGTCTCGTAGTGCGGCCCCGGCATCATCGCGTAGACGCCCTCGGCCAGGCTCGGGTCGGCCTCGCGGGCCAGCGCGCGCAGCCGCGGCGAATACAGGTCGGTCAGGTCCGTGAACCGCTGTCCTATCGACGGCGGCGGCCCGGCCAGCGGCGACCGGCCGGTCAGGTTGAGGTGGTCGCTGATCAGCACCGGCTCGCCCACGCTGAGCCCGGTCCTGATGCCGCCCGCCGCGTTGGTCAGCACCACCGTGCGACAGCCCGCCGCCACCGCCGTCCGCACCCCGTGCACCACGGTGGCCGGGGATAGCCCCTCGTACAGGTGGACCCGGCCGAGGAACACCAGAACGCGTACTGTCCCCGCGGCTACCGAACGGACCGTCGGCGCGTGCCCCGGCACCGTCGAGACGGGAAACCCGCCCAGTTCGGCCAGCGGGATCTCGGTCTCCGCCGCGCCGATCGCGTCGGCGGCCGGAGACCAGCCCGAGCCGAGCACCACGGCGGCGTCATGCGGGCCGGCCAGGGCGGTGAGGCGGTCGGCGCTGGCCGCCGCGACGGCAAAGGGATCCTCGGTCACGAGGGTCATCATCGCCTAGGTCGAGGTGGAATTACTCGTGATTCGTTGTAGCGTGTTTTGGTGGATGACGACGCTGTGGCGGAGCCGGTCAAGGTAGCCGCCGACGGGGGCCAGCAGCGGCCGGCGTTTGACGATCCGCGGATTCCGTGGTCCGGCAAGCCGGGCTGGGCCGACGTCTTGTGCTGGGCGGGCATCGTGCTCAGCGGCATCTTCTACTGGGCGACCCTGCCGTTCCGCGCTTCCCTGGTGGGCACCCACCCGGTGTTCCTGGTACTGATCAACGGGAGCACCGAGGGGATCGTCGCCGCCGCCGCGTTCGCCCGGGTCGGGCACGGGTCGCTGGTCGTGGTGCTGCTGGCCGCCCTCTTCGGGCTGATAAAGTTCGATCCGCTCTTCTGGTGGGCGGGTCGGCTGTGGGGCGAGCGGGTCATCGCCTTGTTCGGCGGTCGGCGAAACCGCGGAGCCAAGTACATGGACCGGGTGCAGCGCTGGGGCCGCAAGTTCACCTGGCCCGCCGTGATCGTCTCAAATTTCCTGCCCATCCCCAGCGCGATCATCTTTGTCATCGCGGGCTGGGCCGGGATGCGGCTGGTCACGTTCATCATCCTGGACGCCATCGGCACGCTGCTGTGGGCGGGCATGCTGGCCGGCCTCGGCTACGCGCTCGGCCACCACGCGGTGGTGGTGGCCCAGACGATCTCGCACTACGGCCTGTGGATCTCGATCGGGCTGATCGTGGTAATCGTGTTCTTCCAGGTGCGCTCGCAGCGGCACATGATGCGCACCGCCAGCGAGGCCCGCGCCGCCAGCGACGCCCGCACCGCCAGCGACGCCCGCGCTGCCAGCCAGGCCGGCGCCGATCGCACCGCAGATGATGCGGCCGCCGGCTGAGATCAGCGGCTTGACTGCCGTACCACCAGGCGGCAGGGCACCGTTCGCGTGCCGCGCGCGGGCTCGCCCGCGATAGCGGCCAGCAGCAGGCCGGCGGCGACCCGGCCGACCTCCTCCAGGCGCATGTCGATGCTGGTCAGCGGGGGCTGCGCGCCGAGCGCCATCGGCTCCCAGTTGTCGTAGCCGACCAGGGCGACGTCGCCCGGTATGGCCCGGTCGGCCGCGCGGAGCGTGTCGGCCACGCCGCGGGCGATCTGGTCGCTGCCGCAGAAGATCGCGTCGGCGTCCGGCTGGTCGGCCAGCAGCTTGCCCGCGGCTTCCCGGCCCCACTGCTCGCTCCACTCGCCGAACCGCGTGCCGCCACGCGATCGCAGGCCAGCCGCTGCCAGCGCGGCGCCGAACCCTTCCGCCCGCTTGCGCGCGGCCAGGAACCGCTCGGGCCCGGTGATGTGCCCGATCCGCTGCCGGCCCGCGCCGAGCAGGTGCTCGGCGGCCGCCCGCCCGCCGCCCTCGTCATCCGGCAGCACCGCGGGCCCGTCCTGGTCCAGCGGCTGGGTCATCGCGTACACCACCGGGATGCCGGGCCCGGCCGTCACCGGCCGCCTCGGCTCGATCCGGCGCCCGGTGACGATCAGGCCGTCCACCCGGCGGGCCGCCAGCATCTCGATATAGCGCTGCTCCCGCTCGGGATCGTCCCTGGTGTCGCACATGAACACCGAGACCTGGCCGTCGCCGAGCGCGTCCTCCGCGCCGAGCATGACCGGGATGCTGAACCGGCCGAAGCTATCGGTGGTGATCAGGCCCACGGTGAACGAGCGGCCCGCGAGCAGGGCCTGGGCCAGCGTGTTCGGCGCGAAGCCGAGGCGCTGAGCCACCTCGGCGACCCGCTCCCTGGTCTCGGCGCGCAGCTTGCCCTGTCCGTTGAGCGCCTTGGAGGCGGTACCGATGGACACGCCGGCCTCGACCGCCACGTCACGGATGGTCACCCGCCTCATCTGCACTCCTCGGGCGTCGTCGGGTTCAGGTTCGGGCGGGCGCTGTTGACGCCTCGCCGGACAGCCTCTAGCCTACGTTTCCGTAGGAATCGGGAAAACCTATTCCTTGGATCAGGAGCCGCGTACGTGAACAGTGCCCACCAGCCGTCTGCCGCAATGTCCGTCGCCGACCGGATCGTAGCCGGGCCCGTCGCCCCCACCACCGCGGCGTCAGGGACACATCAGCCGATCATCCGGGCCAGCCTGGCCTCCGGGCTGCTGCACCAGTGGCAGCAGCGCAACCTGGCGGCCAGCCTGCCGCTCGCGCTGCGCCAGCTCGAGGACGCGGGCAACCTGGACAACGTGCGTCTGGCCATCCAGGCGGACCAGAAGAACGCGGACGCCGAGGGGGAGGCGACCAGCGCGGCCGACGGCTACGGCGCGCCGGGCGGGCACCGCCCGGTCGGGGTCGGCCCGGTCGATCCGCTGCCCGGGACCGGCTACCGCGGCCCGGTGTTCTCCGATTCCGACATCTACAAGACCCTGGAGGCCGTCGGCTGGGAGCTGGCGCACGGCCACCGCCCCGAGCTCGCCTCCTTCGCCGCCGAGGTCACCGCCCTGCTCGAGCAGGCGCAGCGGCCCGACGGCTACCTGAACTCCTACTTCCAGGTCAGCGGCGAGCCGCGGTACACCAGGCTGGCCTGGAGCCACGAGATGTACTGCGCGGGGCACCTGATCCAGGCCGCGGTGGCACTGCACCGGGGGGCAGGTGACGGGCGGCTGCTCGCCGTGGCCGTGCGCCTGGCCGACCATCTGGTGCGCGAGTTCGCCGGCACCGAGCGGGGCCTGGACGGGCATCCGGTCATCGAGACCGCGCTCGCCGAGCTGTACCGCGAGACCGGCACCGAAGCCTACCTGGACCTGGCCCGCCAGTTCGTCGACCAGCGCGGGCAGGGGCTGGCCGGGAACTCCGGCATGGGCCGCCGCTACCTGCAGGACCACCTGCCGGTGCGCGCCACCGCCACCGAGGTGGGGCACGTGGTGCGGGCGCTGTACCTAGAGGCCGGAGTGACCGACGTGGCCGCCGAGACCGGCGACCGCGAGCTGCTCGGGTCCTCGCTCCGCCGCTGGGATGACATGGTGGCCGCCAAGACCTACCTGACCGGCGGCAACGGGTCCCGGCACGCGGACGAGGGCTTCGGCGACCGGTACGAGCTGCCCCCGGACCGTGCCTACAACGAAACCTGCGCCGCCATCGCCAGCTTCCAGTGGTGCTGGCGACTGCTGCTCGCCACCGGCGACGCGAAGTACGCGGACCATATGGAGCGCGTGCTCTACAACGGCTTCGGGGCCGCCATCGCCACCGAGGGCCAGCGGTTCTTCTACGTCAACCCGCTGCAGCGCCGCGAGGACCACTTCGAGAAGGACGACCCCGGCCGGCGCCGCGTGTGGTTCAACTGCGCCTGCTGCCCGCCGAACATCATGCGCCTCATCGCCTCGCTGGAGCACTACCTGGCCACCGAATCCGGCGACACCCTGTACGTCCACCAGTACACCGGGTCCCGGCTGTCCGGGGCGGGCCTGGACCTCGAGGTCACCACCGACTACCCCTGGTCCGGCGCCGTCTACCTGCGGGTGCTCGCCGCGCCGCCGGAGGCGCGCGGGCTGGCCCTGCGGGTGCCGGCCTGGAGCGGCAGCACCCGGGTCTCGGTCAACAATAATCCCGAACGGGCCGGGATCTCGCCCGGCTACCACCTCCTGCACCGCCCCTGGCACAAGGGCGACGTGGTGACCCTGCACCTGGACCTGACCCCCCGCTGGACCTGCCCAGACCGGCGCGTGGACGCGATCCGCGGCTGCGTGGCCATCGAGCGCGGGCCCCTCGTCTACTGCTTTGAGCAGGCCGACCAGCTCGACGGCGCCCGGCTCGACGACCTGGTCGTCAAGCCGGGCGGCGTGCTCGGCGAGCGGCCCGTCACCCTGGACGGCATCGGCCAGACGATCGAGATCACCGCGGAGGGCCAGCTCCTGCCCGCGGATACCCCGGTCACGGGCATCGCGATCCCGTACTTCCAGTGGGATAACCGCGACGGCAGGCCGATGCGCGTCTGGATGCCAGTGTTAGCCCGGGGGGACGACCCCCCGGAACCCCCCGATCATGGGGGGCTGCTCGCCCCCCCATACCCCCCTAGCGGACCCCGTACAGGTATTCCAGGGCGAGCTGGTCAAGGTGCTCGTAGGCCAGCCCGCGCTGGGCCAGCGCCTCGGTGTCGGCGTGCGGCTCACGGACGTCGCGCCAGGTCTCGCCGGGGTCCAGCGTCGGCGAGCCGAGCTGGTCGGTGCCCGAGGCGTGCAAGGCCGCGATTACCTCCGGGTCGGCGCGGAACGCGCGCACCTTGGCCCGCAGGATCAGGTAGTTGCGCATGCAGGCGGCCGCGGACGCCCAGACACCCTCGTCGTCCTCGGTCCGCGGCGGCTTGTAGTCGAAGTGCACCGGGCCGTCGTAGCCGCCGGCCTCGAGCGTGTCCACCACCCAGAACGCGCCGCGCACGTTGCCGGCGCCGAACCGCAGGTCCTGGTCGTACCGCGGCCCGTGCTGCCCGTTCAGGTCGATGTGGAACAGTTTGCCGTGCCATAGCGCCTGGGCGATGCTATGCGCGTAATTCAGCCCGGCCATCTCCTCGTGGCCGATCTCGGGATTCACCCCCACCATGTCGCCGTGCTCCAGCTCGTTGATGAACGCCAGCGCGTTCCCGACGGTGGGCAGCAAGATGTCGCCGCGCGGCTCGTTCGGCTTCGGCTCGATCGCGAACCTGATGTCGTAGCCCTGGTCGCGCACGTACGCGCAGAGCAGGTTCAGGCCTTCGGCGTACCGGTCCAGCGCGGCCCTGATGTCCTTGGCGGCGCCGGATTCGGCGCCTTCGCGGCCGCCCCAGAAAACGTAGGTCTTCGCGCCGAGATCGGCCGCAAGGTCCAGGTTCCGCATCACCTTGGCCAGCGCGAACCGCCTGATCTGGCGGTCGTTGGCGGTGAACGCCCCGTCCCGGAACATCGGATGGCCGAACAGGTTGGTGGTGGCGGTGGTCACCACCAGTCCGGTCTCGGCCAGCGCCTTGCGGAAGGCGCCGATGCGCTCGTCCCGCTCGGCCGGCGTGGCATCGAAGGCGAAAACGTCGTTGTCGTGGAAGTTCACCCCGTGGGCGCCGAGTTCGGCCAGTTTGTACACGGCGCGCTCGGCGGGCATGGGCGGCCGCACGGCGCTGCCGAACACGTCAACCCCCTGCCAGCCGACCGTCCAGATGCCGAACGAGAAGCGGTCCTCCCGCGACGGTACGTAATCCGTGCTCACCAGCCACTCCCTTCCTGAGTCGCCACCCACCCCTTCATCCTTTCACCCACCCCACCCCCGTCCCCGCGCCCAGCCCCCGCCCGATGCTGCTCCATGATCGTGAGCAGTTTTGGGCGCTATTTGTCCGAAACTGCTCACGATCATGAAAACGCTCAGCCCCAGCCCGCGGTGGCGTCGCGGAGGGCGGCGTACTGGGCGTGGACCTCGGGGGTCGGCTCGGCGGTGAACTCGAGGGTGGTTCCGGCCAGGGGCCAGGCGGGGGGGTCAGCCGCTCCGGAGCCAGACTCGGCCGACAGGGCCCAGGCGGCCTGCCGGGCCGCGCCCAGCGCTACGTACTCGGCGGGCGAGGGAACCGTCACCGGCATGCCGAAGATCTGCGGCGCGATCCTGCGCACGGCCTCGGACCGGGCCGCGCCGCCGATGAGGATCACTCGCCGCGCGGTGATGCCGCAGTCGGCCAGGTTGCCGATCGCGTCCGCCAGGGAGCAGAGCACCGCTTCGACCGCGGCACGGGCCATGTTCTCCTGCGTGGTGTTGGCACTGGTCAGGCCGCGCAGCACGCCGTTGGCCCGGGGCCGGTTGGGGCTGCGCTCGCCGTCCAGGTAGGGCAGCAGGACCAGGCCCTGCGCGCCAGGAGGCGCGGCCAGCGCCAGCCGGGACAAGCCGCCCGCGTCGGTGCCGAGCATCCGGGCCATGACCGTCAGCACCCGGGCAGCGTTGATCGTCGCTACCAGGGGCAGGAAACGCCCGGTGGCGTCGGCGAAGCCGGCCACGGCGCCCGACTCGTCGGCGGCGGGCTCGGCCGCGACCGCGTAGGCCGTGCCCGAGGTGCCGATCGAGACCACCACCTCGCCCAGGCCGAGGCCCAGGCCAAGCGCGGCGCCCATGTTGTCCCCGGTTCCGGCGGACAGCGCCGCGCCGGCCGGGGTTCTGGCCACGACCTCGGCCGGGGCCGCCAGCCGGGGCAGCGCGGCTGGCTTGCCCAGCGCGGCCTCGACCAGCTCCGGCAGCCAGCGCCCGGTTTCGGGGGAGAAGTAGCCGGTGCCGGACGCGTCACCGCGGTCGGTGGTGGGCTCGTGCGCCCGGTCGCCCAGCCGCCAGGTCAGCCAGTCGTGCGGGAGCATCACCTGCGCGGTCCTGGCGGCAGCGTCCGGCTCGTTCTCGGCCAGCCAGCGCAGCTTGGTCACGGTGAACGAGGCCGGCGGGACGCTCCCGGTCTGCTGCGCCCACCACGCGGGCCCGCCCATCTCGGCGATCAGCGCCGCCGCCTGCGGCGCCGAGCGGACGTCGTTCCAGAGCAGGGCCGGCCTGATCACCTGACCCGCCTCGTCGACCACCACCATGCCGTGCTGCTGGGCCGCCACCCCGATGGCGTCAGCCCGGCCGAGCAGCCCGTCGCCCGCCGTGACCAGGGCCTGCCACCACAGCTCCGGGTCGCACTCGGTGCCGTCCGGGTGCGGCGCGGCCGCCTCCCCGACGATCGCGCCGTCGTCGGCCTGGCAGAGCAGTACCTTGGTGGACTGCGTGGACGAATCGACGCCAGCGACAAGCATCAGCGGCTCCCAGGTCGGAGTGAGGTGACTCACGATAACGCGGCCGTCCGGGGCGCGGCGGCGATGGAGGGGCCGTCACCGCAGGCCGTTCGGTATGACCGGCCGGCACTGGTCCGGCGGGCCGCGGCACCGGTCCGGCGGGCCGCGGCACCGGTCCGGCGGGCCGCGGTTATCCTCTGACGCCGGCCTCCTGACCTTCGGAAAGAGGTTTACTTGAACCGTCTATGAAACGCTGTGACCCGGGAGCGTGCGAGTGCACGTTACAAATGAACGTGCATTTGGTCTTGCATGAAACGCGGAATCTCGGGCAGGATGTGATTTGCGTCAATCATCTGGGATTGCCGTTTCTAGCTTCGCGGGGTCGCGATGGGCTTGAGCCAAGTAGGGTTGCCGACACGGACGAAGGTCGATCCTGCCGTTCGCCGGCCGCTTGACTTGACCGCCAGGCTGCGGGAATACGCGCCTGGCCGCCCGCGCGTGGTCCGGATGCCGTCCGACTGGTGGGATTCGCCCGCGGTGGCGGCGTGCCCGCTCAATACCGGCGCCCAGTCCGGCCGGACCGCCAGGAAGTTCACCAGGAACACGCTGAAGGAGTGGGGCCTGGTCACCCTCGCCGACGACGCCGAAGCCATCGTCGGGGAGTTCGTGGCCAACGCCGTCTCGCACGCCGCCCGGTCCGCCGAGGAGCCCGGACAGCCGCTCGGCCTGCGCCTGCTCCGCCGGACCGGCGAGGTCATGTGCGCCGTGCTCGACCCGTCCGACCGCGCCCCGGTGCTCCGGATGCCGGACCGGAACGAGGAAGCCGGCCGCGGCCTGCAGATGGTGGACGCGCTGAGCGACGTCTGGGGCTGGAGTCCGGTCACCGGCCGCGGAAAGGCCGTCTGGGCCATCTTGTTCTGCGCGTTATTCATGTTTTGTTAACGCTCACTAGACGGCCGGTCGCGGCCTTCCCCGGGCTGAGCTACCCTCGGTCAGCACACGCACAGTGCTTGTCTCAGCGGGAGGCCACCGAACAATGCCCTGGACCTGGCGGTACGAGAAGGCTGACGGCACCGCGATCACCGCCGACGAGCTGCAGGAGGCGATCTTCGCCAGCCAGGGCGACGCGGAGAGCTGGCTCGGGGAGAACTGGCGCGCGCTGCTCGCGGCCGGGGTGGACCAGGTCTCGCTGCTCGACGACACCAGAACCGAGTACGGCCCGATGAGCCTGCACCCGGAGGACTGAGCCGGGCGAGAGGGCCGGGCCTACAGGGTCGGCTCCAGGGGCCGGCTAGGGCCGCGACGGCGGGCTGGCCGTCCCGGACGGGTCACGGACCACCGCGTCGCCGAGGGCCTCGTCGATCCGGCTCATCAGGCCGTCGTCCAGCGTGACCCCGGCCGCCTTGACGTTCTCGTGTACCTGCGCGGGCCGGGTGGCGCCCACGATGGCCGCGGACACGTTCTGGTTCTGCAGCGTCCACGCCACCGCCAGCTGCGCCAGGGACAGCCCAGCCTCGTCGGCCAGCGGCCGCAGCCGCTGCACCGCCGCGAGCGTGTCGTCCCTGAGCCAGCGCTTGATGAAGCCCGAACCAGCCGGCGCGGAGGCCCGGGAGTCCGCCGGGGGCGCCGCGCCCGGCTCGTACTTTCCGGTCAGCACGCCCTGCGCGATCGGCGAGAAGACGATCTGCCCGATGCCTTCCTTCTCGCACAGCGGCACGACCTCGGGCTCGATGACCCGCCACAGCATGTTGTACTGCGGCTGGTTCGACACGATCCGGTCCAGGCCGAGCTCGCCGGCCACCCGCAGCGCGGCCGCGATCTGTTCGGCGCGCCACTCGGACACGCCCACGTACAGCACCTTGCCCGCGCGGACCAGGTCGTCGAAGGCGCGCATGGTCTCTTCGACCGGGGTCTCGTGGTCGTACCTGTGCGCCTGGTACAGGTCGACGTAATCGGTCTGCAGCCGGCGCAGCGAGGCGTGCAGCGACTCAGTGATGTGCTTACGCGACAGGCCGCGGTCGTTCGGCTTGTCGCCGGTCGGCCAGTACACCTTGGTGAAGACCTCGAGCGACTCCCGGCGCACCCCGTGCAGCGCCCGGCCGAGGACCTCCTCGGCCCGCCCGCCCGCGTAGGCGTCGGCGGTATCGAACGTGGTGATGCCCTCGTCCAGCGCGGCCCGGACGCAATCGATGGCGGCCTGCTCCTCGACCTGGTCGCCGTGGGTGATCCAGTTCCCGTAGGCGATCTCGCTGACCATCAGGCCGCTGCGGCCAAGATGTCGGTATTCCATGGTGCCCAACTTTAGAGGTCGCGCGTTTGAGAACTCACACGGCTCACAACATTCCCACCCGTAACGCCGTGAAGGGGCGAAGTCAGATCTTGTCGCCCGGATGGACACGCGGGGTCGGCACCCGGAACCTGCGGATCTGCAGCGCCCGCATCACCGCGTACATGGTCAGGCCCCGGGTGGACTCGCCGGGCAGCCGTTCGGCCATCAGCCGGCCCAGGCTGCGCCGGATCAGCGTGGCGTCGACGACGATGACCAGGATCAGCAGCAGGACCACCGGTGAGATGATCGCCTGGGCCGCCGTGCTCCGTACGAACACCGCGGCGAGCAGGACGACGAGGATGTACATGTAGTACTCGCTCACCCGGCGCTTGGAGTCCACGAAGTCGCGGGCCAGGGCGCGGGCCGGGCCGCGGTCGCGCGGGTTCAGGGCCCACGCCTCGCCCCGCCTCATGGCCTCGTACCGGCCGGCCCGGTTCGTCCGGGCCTTGGCCTTCTCTTCCTTGGTACGCGGGGCGGCCGCGGCCGCCCGCGACGACCCGGTGATGGGCTGGCGGCGCTTGGCCTCGGCTACGCTGCGCTTGGGCGTGGGCCGGCCCTTGGCCGCCTCTGCCGGGGAGCGGGGTTTGGTGTCTGCCGGGCCGTCCGGGCTCGGCGCGCCCGGGGAATCCTGGGCCGTGCCGTCCGTCGCCCCGGCGCTACGGCGTCGGAACACGCGCCTAGCTTATCGGGGGAAACGGGGGGAATGGCCCCCCGAAGCCAGCAGAGGTGGGGCTGGCGCCACCTGTTGCCGGGGAGCCCGCACTGTAGCTCGCAATGCGGGAGACCGCGTAGGGTGGATTGCGACTAGTCGCACGGGCTCGTCCGCCGTCTAGCCGGGTGCCCGGACCCATGATTTCGGCCCGGTCACGCGGACTGATGGCGGCGAAGATGTTAATGAAGGGGACGGCCGCGCGTATGGGCGTGATGAAGCGAGTCTCACTTGTCTTCAAGGCCAAGGCCAATAAGGCCCTGGACAAGATGGAAGACCCTCGTGAGACCCTGGACTACTCCTACCAGCGGCAGCTCGAGTTGCTGACGAAGGTGCGCCGTGGGGTCGCGGATGTCGCCACGTCGCGCAAGCGCGTCGAGCTGCAGATGAACCAGCTCCAGCAGCAGTCCAACAAGCTGGAGGACCAGGCGCGCAAGGCGCTCGGGATGGGTCGTGAGGACCTCGCCCGGAGCGCGCTCGAGCGCAAGGCGTCGGCACAGGGCCAGCTGAACGACCTGCAGGCGCAGTATGCTCAGCTGCAGGGCGAGGAAGAGAAGCTGACGGTCGCCTCCCAGCGGCTGCAGTCCAAGGTGGACGCCTTCCGCACCAGGAAGGAGACCATCAAGGCCACCTACACCGCGGCCGAGGCCCAGACCAGGATCAACGAGGCGTTCACCGGCATCTCCGAGGAGATGGGCGACGTCGGCATGGCGATCCAGCGGGCCGAGGACAAGACGGCCCAGATGCAGGCCCGCGCGGGCGCGATCGACGAGCTGATGGCCTCGGGCGCTCTGGACGACGCCGTGGGCGGCAGCAACCGCGACGACATCCAGAACGAGCTGGACATGATGTCCGCGAGCAGCGACGTCGAGAGCGAGCTGAGCAGGCTCAAGGGCGAGATCACGGCCAGTGCGCCCAAGCAGCTCGAGGGCGGCGCCAACGGCAGCAGCCAGGAGGCTCAAAGTGCCCAGGCCCCTCAGGGACAGGCCCAGCCGGCCAGCATCCCGGCGGCCGACCGGCCCGCCGAGCCGCAGGACGGTGAGGGCTAGTGATCGTCAGAATCAGCGGCGAGGGTCAGTTCAGCATCGACGACGCGGCCACCGCCGAGCTAAACCGCCTGGACAGCGAGCTCGAGGCCGCCGTCAACCGCAACGACGAGGCGGCCTTCACCGCGGCGCTGCGCGGCCTGCTCGACCAGGTTCGCGCCCAGGGCTCGCCGCTGCCCTCCGATACCCTGGAACCGTCTGACCTGATCCTTCCGCCGGAGGACGCGAGCATGGACGAGGTCCGCGAGATGCTCACCGAGGAGGGCCTGATCCCCGGTTAAGCTCGGCTGGCTCGGGGGACGCCCCTCCGTGCCGCCGGTTAAGCCGTGGGCAGAAGGCCCTGAGCATACTCGCGGGTAACGTTCGGCTGGCGCTCAGCGTTGGACGGGTAGATTTGAGCTAGATAATTGGCTGCTGGTCCCGGGCGGTTACGGCCAGCCGGGGGCCGAACGGAGGTGTCGCCATGGCGGCGCGTACCAGGTATGCGCCCGACCGGGGGCTCACGGTGCGGATGACCGTGACCATGTTCCTGCTCGGGCTGGTGTTTGTCGCGTTCGTCGCCGCGATCATCGGCATCGGGACGGTATACGGCGCGTCCAGTACCGCGATCGTGTTCTTTGCCGTGATCCTGGGCGGGGGCTTCGCCATCGGGTCACTGTTCTACTCCGACAAGATCGCGCTGGCCACGGCGGGGGCGCACGAGGTAAGCCCGACCGACTCACCGGAAGCCGCGCGCCTGCACGGCATCGTGGACCGGCTCTGCGCGCTGGCTGACATGCCCAAGCCGCGGGTCGCGATCGCCGACACCGACATGCCGAACGCGTTCGCGACCGGCCGCAACGCCGACCACGCGGTAGTCTGCGCGACCAAGGGAATCCTGCGCCGTCTGGAGAACGACGAGCTCGAGGGCGTCCTCGCCCACGAGATGTCGCACGTGGCGCACAAGGACGTCCAGGTGATGACGATCGCGTCGTTCCTGGCCATCATCGCGGCGCTGCTGGTCAGGATCGCGTTCTACGGCGAGCTGTTCGGCGGCGGCCGCCGGAGCAACGACAGCAACGCCGGGGTCGTGATGCTCGCTCTCATGGCGGTGAGCATTGTCGTCTACGCGATCAGCTTCCTGCTGATCCGGCTGCTGTCCCGGTACCGCGAGCTGTCCGCGGACCGCAGCGGCGCGCTGCTCACCGGGCGGCCGAGCTCGCTGAAGGCCGCGCTGATGAAGGTGACCGGCGATATAGGCAGGATCCCGACCAGGGACCTGCGCACCTCGCAGCCGCTGAACGCGTTCTTCTTCGCGCCGGCCATGCACCTCAGCGCCGGCGGCAGCGGCAAGCTGGCCAACATCTTCTCCACCCACCCGAGCCTGGAGCGCCGCCTGGCCGAGCTCGACAAGGTGCAGCAGCAGCTCGGCCGGACCGCCGGCTAAGGACCAGTTTAGGACGGAGCGCTCGTGGGCTTCCTGGACACGTTGCTGGGCCGTACCAAGCCGGTCCAGCCCAAGCTGGACGACCTGTTCGCGCTGCCGTCCGCGGCGGTCACGCTGGACGCGGGAGCCGGATTCAAGCCCACTGGATCCGGCTCCGTGTGCTTCCGCCCGGTGGAGGGCCGGTCCTTCTCCGACGTGCAGAAGGACGTGCAGGACCTGCTCAACTCGAGCTCGCACGCCGAGGGCGGCCTGCCGGTCGAGGTGACCAAGGACGACTACGGCTTCACCTGGCTGGTCAGCTCGCACATGTCGGACGAGCTCGAGGCGCTGGTCACCGACCTGCACGCGGTCAACTCCTCGCTGGTCGACAACGGCTTCGGCCCGCAGCTGCTGTGTACCCTGGTCGCCTTCTCCGACGAGCAGGAGCGCCGCCTCGCCCTCATCTACCTGTACAAGCGGGGCTCGTTCTACCCGTTCGCCCCGCTGTCCGGCGAGCGCCGGAACAACGCGCTCGAGCTGGAGATCAAGGGCGTGATCGGCGACGACCTGAAGTGGGAGCCGGACCTGGCCCGGTGGTTCCCGGTCTGGGGCGCCCCCGGCTTGTAGCGGCCCGGCTGGCAGCGGCCCGTCTTAGAGACGCTGTGAGCCACGCCTCAGGGGTGGCTGGAATGCCGGCGCACCGCATATCGTTGGGACTGCACGTTGGAGCAACGCCAGACGCCGTCTGAGCGCGGCACATACACCAGGCGGGAGCTAAGGTGACTATTCAGCAAGAGGCCACGCAGGGGATCGTCCTGACCGACGGTGCCGCGGCCAAGGTGAGCTCGCTGCTCGCCCAGGAGGGTCGCGGCGACCTCAGGTTGCGTATCGCGGTGCAGCCGGGCGGCTGCTCGGGTCTTCGCTACCAGCTCTACTTCGACGAGCGCGACATCGACGGCGACATCGTCGCCAAGTTCGGCGGCGTGCAGGTCGTGACCGACAAGATGAGCGCCCCGTACCTGATGGGCGCGACCATCGACTTCGTGGACACGATCGAGAAGCAGGGCTTCACGATCGACAACCCGAACGCGACGGGTTCCTGCGCCTGCGGCGATTCGTTCCACTGACGGCGGCCGGGGGGATAAGGTAACGCCGTGCGTATCGCCGTGACGGGGTCGATTGCGACCGACCACCTGATGACGTTTCCCGGCAAGTTCACCGACCAGCTCATCGCGGACAAGCTCGACCGCGTCTCGCTGTCGTTCCTTGTCGACGATCTGGCCATCCGCCGCGGCGGGGTGGCGGCCAACATCGCCTTCGGGCTCGGCGTGCTCGGCCTGCGGCCGCTGCTCGTCGGCGGGGTCGGGGCTGATTTCGAGGACTACCGGCAGTGGCTGGAAAGCCACGGCGTCAGCACCGCGGGCGTGCGGGAGTCGCTGCTCAAGCACACCGCCCGCTTCGTCTGCACGACCGATGAGGACGGGAACCAGATCGGCTCGTTCTACGCGGGCGCGATGAGCCAGGACGCCGAGATCAAGCTCGCGCCGCTGGCGGAGGAGCACGGCGGCATCGACCTGGTGCTGATCGGCGCCGGCGACCCCATGGCCATGGTGGCGCACACCGTGGACTGCCGCGAGTCGGGCCTGCCCTTCGCCGCCGACCCGTCCCAGCAGCTGGCCAGGATCCTCGACGACGAGCAGGTGCGTACGCTGGTCGACGGCGCGGACTATCTGTTCGGCAACGAGTACGAGGAAGCCCTGATCGAGCGCAAGTCCGGCTGGGGCAGCGCGGAGATGCTGGCCCGGGTCGGGGTCAGGATCACCACCCTCGGCTCGTCCGGCGCCAAGATCGAGCAGCGCGGCGAGCCGACGATCTCGGTACCCGCGGTGCCGGACGCCAAGCCCGTCGACCCCACTGGGTCCGGTGACGCGTTCCGCTCCGGCTTCCTGGCCGCCGTCGCCTGGGGCCTGCCCCTCGAGCGCGCCGCCCAGCTCGGCAACCTGATGGCGGTGCATGCCCTGGAGGCCACCGGCCCGCAGGAGTACAACCTGAAGCCGGGCCCGCTGACCGAGCGCTTCGCCGCCGCCTACGGCGACACGGCGGCGACCGAGGTCGCGGCGCACCTGCCCGCTTGAGATAACGATCTTCATACCGAACGGGCCTGGCTATTCGCATCGGCAGCCAAAGCGTGATTTCACTTCACAACCCGGCGCGTGCCTGCGCCGTCTCAGGCTTTGAACCGGTTGTTCTTGCTTGGGAGGCATTGTGAAGCGCGCTTCGGTCATCTCGCTGGTCACCTTCGAGCCGTGGTGCTTAGGGCCGGGCGGCTCGCCCTCACGGCCGCCGCGCTGATCTGTACCGCGGCCGTGGCCGGGTGCGCCTCGTCAGGCAGCAGCCAGCCGGCCGCGTCCGGCTCCACGCCCGCGGCCAGCCCGAGCGCTCCGGCCGCCACCAGCAGCGGCAATACCCCCGCGGTGGTGGCGCCGTCCTCCTCGGCAGCGGGGACGCCAGCCTGCGCGACCAGCGCGCTGCAGGTCAAGCTCGGCTCCTCCGACGGCTACGCGGGCGGCGTGTACGTGATCATCGACTTCACCAACACCTCGGGCAGCAGCTGCACGCTGTTCGGCTATCCGGGCGTCTCGCTGGTCACCGGCCCGCCGTATAAGCAGATCGGCCTGGCCGCCAAGCGGAGCACCAGCACGCCGAAGAAGCTGGTCACCCTGGCCGCGGGCGCCACCGCGAGCGCCCAGCTGCAGATCGTGGACGCGCTGAACTTCCCGAGCGCCACCTGCGGCCCCACCAAGGCCACGGCCCTGAAGATCTACCCGCCCAACCAGACCGAGCCGGTCTACCTGCCGAACACCTCCAGCGGCTGCACCAAGCCCGTCCAGATCATGTACATAGGCGCCGTCCGCCCCGCCTCCTAAGAAGGTGCCGCCCGGCCGCGGCCCCGGTCACGGGCGGCGGTAGCGTGACGGGCATGGGAACGGCGGTCGCATCTGCCGGGCTGGCCGAGCTGATCCGGGCGGCCGGAGGCGGTTACCACGGACCGCCCGAGCTGACGGTGGCCCGGGCGCTCACCGAGTGGACGCTCGACCCGTGGATGCTGGCGCTGGTGCTGATCCTCGGCGGCGGCTACCTCGCGGCGGTGCGCAGGCAGCCGGGCTGGCCGGTGGCGCGCCGGATCTGGTTCCTCGGCCTCGGCCTGGGCTTCCTGGTCGTCGCGACGATGTCCTGGGTGGGCGTATACCAGTCGGTGCTGTTCTACGCGCGGGCGGTACAGACGGTGTTGCTCGTCTTGGTGGTGCCGCTGTTCCTCGCGCTCGGGCGCCCGATCTCGCTGGTCATCGCGGTGTTCCCGCGGGCCGGCGCGCGCCTGGAGGCGATAATCCGCTCGCGCCCGGCGCGGATCTTCACGTTCCCCGCGATCACCACGTTCGCGCTGGTGGGCGTGCCCTTCGTCATGTACTTCACGTCCTGGTACAGCGCGGTGTTCCACAGTGCCGCGGTCCGGGAGCTGACCTTCCTGGCGCTGATGGCGCCCGGCTTCGCGTTCTTCTGGACGCTGCTGCGGGTCGACCCGGTGCCGAAGGAGTACTCCTACGCGGTCTCGATGTGGATCACCGGCGCCGAGGTTATCGGCGACGCCTTCCTCGGGCTCGCCATCATCGCCAGCCAGAATCTCATCGGCGCGGCCTGGTACCACGCGCTGGCCCGCCCGTGGGGACCCACGTTGCAGTCGGATCAGATCATCGGCGGGGGAGCGCTGTGGATCCTCGGCGACCTCGTCGGCCTGCCCTTCCTGGCCGCCCAGCTGATCCAGCTGATACGCGAGGACGAGTCCGACGCGGCCCGGGTCGACGCCGAACTGGACGCCAGGCAGGCCGCTGCCGAGGTGCTCGCGGAGGGGGAGCAGGCCGGGGAAAGACCCTGGTGGGAAGATGACCCGCGCTTCACAGGCCGGTTCAAGCCGACCTCGTAAAAAGCGTCACAGCCTGCGGCGGATGTACAGCGCCCAGCCGCCCTGGGGCAGCTCCCGGTGCCCGGCGAACTCGTGCGCCTTCATCATGCACCAGGACGGTATGTCGGTGTAGGCCGCCGGGTCGTCGGCCAGCACCGCCACCACGGCGCCCAGCGGGACGTTCCTGATCTGATCGGCGAGCATGATGATGGGAATGGGGCACTTGCGGCCCAGGGCGTCGATGGTCAGGGCAGGAACCGGGGGGGCAGGCGGATCCGGAAGCCGTTCGGCCTCCATGACCGGAACTGGCTCGGTGGCCTGCTGGTCCTCCGGGCGCGCCGCGGGGACGCGACCGAACAGCCGGGTGCGGCGGCCGGTCCGAGGGGGGTCCGGGGGGATGGGTCCCCCCGGTCGCGGGGGGTTCCGGGGGGTCGCCCCCCCGGGCCAGTACTGCCTCACGCTGTCCATCATGCCCGCCCGGGCTCGGCGTACGCGCGCCGGCGCGCAAAGATGACTCAAACCCGTGGGGTCGTAGCTGCCTCGCGGTCGGTGCGCGATACTGTTTGCACGACACGTTGTAGCAGAACCGAGGAAGGCCCTCGCCTTGACTACCGATAACGCCGAACAGGGCTCTAGAAGGCCCCGTCCGGGCCGGGCGCGCGCGACGCGCGCGGCAGGCATGACGGTCGCGCTCACCTTCGTGGTCCTCGGCCTCACCGGGTGCACGAACGATTCGTTCACCCGGCTGGGATTCCCCGACCCGATCACCGAGCAGGGCAAGACGGTCCTGACGCTCTGGCAGGGATCCTGGATCGCGGGCCTGGCCGTCGGCGCGCTGGTCTGGGGGCTGATCCTGTGGGCGGTCATCTTCCACCGCAAGCGCGGGGACAAGCTGCCGCCGCAGGCGCGCTACAACATGCCGATCGAGATCATGTACACGGCGGTGCCGTTCGTGCTGATCGCGGTGCTGTTCTACTTCACCGCCAAGGACGAGGACTACATCGACAAGCTGCCGGCCAAGCCCGCCGTGCGGGTGCAGGTGCTCGGGTTCCAGTGGACCTGGCAGTTCAAGTACCCGCAGTACGGCGTGACCAACATCGGAAACATGCAGGGCGAAGGGCCGCTGCCGGTGCTCGAGATCCCGAAGGGGGAGACGGTCCAGTTCGACCTGACCTCACAAGACGTCATCCACGCCTTCTGGGTGCCCCAGTTCCTGTTCAAGCGGGACGTCATCCCCGGTCACCCGAACCACTTCACGATCACCGCCACTAAGACGGGCACGTACACCGGGCACTGCAGTGAGTTGTGCGGCCTTTACCATGCCAAGATGCTGTTTACGCTGAAGGTCGTGACACCGCAGCAATTCCAGGCGTACATGGCCCAGGAGCAGGCCGCCCAGAGTTCATCCGGGAGCACGCAGTGAGCACGATCGAACAGCCGGTCCGCGTTGACGTCGCGCCGAAGACCGAGCGCAAGGGCAACATCCTCGCCTCCTGGCTGTCCTCGACCGATCACAAGATCATCGGGCACATGTACCTCATCACCTCGTTCTTCTTCTTCCTGTGCGCCGGGGTGATGGCCCTCCTGATACGGATCCAGCAGCTGGGCCCGGACCAGCATGTCGTGTCCGACCAGCAGTACAACGAGCTGTTCACCATGCACGGCATTCTCATGCTCCTGCTGTTCGCCACCCCGCTGTTCATCGGGTTCGTGAACGAGGTGCTGCCGCTGCAGATCGGCGCGCCCGACGTGGCGTTCCCGCGGATGAACATACTGAGCTACTACATGTTCGCGCTCGGCGGGCTCATCCTGCTGGCCAGCTTCCTCACCCCGGGCGGCGCCGCGTCGTTCGGCTGGTACGCGTACTCCCCGCTGTCCAGCGCGATCTACTCACCCGGCGTCGGCGCCGACATGTGGATCATGGGCCTGGTGCTCTCCGGTCTCGGCACCATCCTATCCGGGGTCAACTTCATCACCACCATCTTCTGCATGCGCGCGCCCGGCATGACGATGTTCCGGATGCCGATGTTCACCTGGAACACGCTGCTCACCTCGATGCTGGTGCTGATGGCGTTCCCGGTGCTCGCCGCCGCGCTGCTCGTGCTCGAGATCGACCGGCGGATGGGCGCACACGTCTTCGACGCCTCCAGCGGCGGGGCGATCTTGTGGCAGCATCTGTTCTGGTTCTTCGGCCATCCCGAGGTCTACATCCTCGCGCTGCCCTTCTTCGGCATCGCCACCGAGATCATTCCCGTGTTCAGCCGTAAGCCGCTGTTCGGCTACAAGACGCTGATCGCCGCCACGATCGCGATCGCCGGCCTGTCGATGACCGTGTGGGCGCACCACATGTTCACCACCGGCGCCGTGCTGCTGCCGTTCTTCTCGTTCATGACGTTCCTGATCGCGGTGCCGACCGGGGTGAAGTTCTTCAACTGGGTGGGCACCATGTGGAAGGGCCAGCTCACCTTCGAACCCCCGATGCTGTACACGATCGGCTTCCTGATCACGTTCCTGTTCGGCGGCATCACCGGCATCATCCTGGCCTCCCCGCCGCTGAACTTCGCCGTGTCCGACTCCTACTTCGTGGTCGCGCACTTCCACTACGTGCTGGCCGGCACGGTGCTGTTCGAGATGTTCGCCGGCTTCTACTTCTGGTGGCCGAAGATGACCGGCAAGATGCTGAACAGCCGGATCGGCAAGGTCCAGTTCTGGCTGATGTTCATTGGCTTCCACATGACGTTCCTGGTCCAGCACTGGGCGGGCGTCGAGGGTCAGGTACGGCGTACCGCCAACTACCCGCTCCTGCCCGGCAACGTGACCACGCTCAACGTCATCTCGACCGTCGGGTCGTGGATTCTCGCCCTGTCCATTCTCATGTTCTTCTGGAACGTGTACGTCACCTGGCGGCACGGGGTGAAGGTGACCGAAGAGGACCCGTGGGGCTTCTCGAGCTCGCTCGAATGGGCGACGTCCTGCCCGCCGCCGCGGCACAATTTCTACCGCATCCCGAGGATCAGGTCCGAGCGGCCCGCCTTCGAGGCGCACTACCCGCACATCAAGTGGGGCCGGGAATCACACGGCATCGAGCAGAAGATCCCGGCCATCGAGAGCGCGCGGAAGTAGGTTCCCCAGATGAAGGTCGAAGGCTGGCTCTTCCTCGGCTGCGGGGTCTTCTTCGCAGGCACGGACGTCGTGTACTGGTACACCTCCAAGGACCCGACCGGGACCGCCGCGATCGCGTTCCTCGTCGGGCTGGCCATCCTGACCGGCTTCTACGTGCTATTCACCGGGCGCCGCCTGCCCAGGCGCCCGGAAGACGACAACCGCGGCGAGATCGCGCAGGGCACCGGCGAGGCCGGGTTCTTCAGCCCGCACAGCTGGTGGCCGCTGTTCCTCGGGCTCTCCGCGGCCACGGCTGCCCTCGGCTTCGCGATCGGCTGGTGGCTCTTCCTCATCGGGCTGATGCTCACCGTGTTCGCGACGATCGGCTTCGTCTTCGAGTACTACCGGGGCCACTTCTCGCACTGAGAACGCGTCAGGACCTGCTCAGACCGGTTTGGTACGCGATGATGACGAGCTGGATGCGGTCCCTGGCGTCGAGCTTGGTCAGCAGGTGGGCCACGTGGGTCTTGGCCGTGGCCGGGCTGATCGTCAGCTCCTCGGCGATCTCCGCGTTGGACATCCCGCGGGCTACCATCCGGAGCACTTCGAGCTCGCGTTCGGTGAGTACCCGCTGAAGCCGGTCGCAGGCGGCGCTGGCCTGGTCATCCTGCGCCGAAGTGGCCGCGCCCTGAGCCGGCCTGGCCGCCGCCCGGATCCCGGCGCCGGGAAACGCGCGGGTGAACTCGCCGATCAGGCGGCGGGTAACGCTCGGCGCGAGCAGCGCGTCCCCGGCGGCCACCACCCGGATGGCGGTGAGCAGGTCGGCGGGCACCGTGTCCTTGAGCAGGAAACCGCTGGCCCCGGCGCGGAGCGCGGCGAAGACGTACTCGTCCAGGTCGAAGGTGGTCAAGATGAGGGCACGGACGTCGGTGCTCGCGGTGATCTGCCTGGTGGCCTCGATGCCGTCCATGACCGGCATGCGCACGTCCATCAGGATGACATCGGGCCTGGTCCGGCGGGCCGCCTCCACCGCCTCGGCGCCGTTGCCCGCCTCGCCGACGACGGTGAAACCGGGCGTGGCCGCAATGATCCCGCAGAAGCCCACCCGGACCAGCGCCTGGTCGTCCGCGACCACCACCCGCAAGGTCATGCCGAGGCTACGCGCTTCCTGCGGGCAGCGGGATGTGCGCGCTGACCTGGAAGCCGTATCCGGGCAGCGGTCCGGCGCTGAACTCACCGCCGAGCAGGCTGACCCGCTCGCGCATCCCGATGATCCCGTGCCCGCTCCCGGCGACGTCGGGCACGCTCCACCCGGGCGTGCTGCCCTCGGCGAGCCGCACCGGCCCGCCGCCGGCCAGGGCCAGGCTGTTCCCGGGCACCCCGGCTCCGGCCATCGCGGGCAGGCCGGCGCCGTTGTCCGTCACCTCGAGGATCAGCTCGTCCTGGCCGTATCCGATCAGCACCCGGCACGAGCTCGTGCGCGCGTGCTTGACCACGTTGGTCAGTGCTTCCTGCACGATCCGGTAGGCCGACAGGTCGAGGCTGGGGGGCAGATTCCTGGGCCGCCCGCAGCGGGTCACGTCCACCCGCACGCCCGCGCTCGCGGTGCGCGAGACCAGCCGGTCCAGGTCGGCCAGCCCGGGGGCGGGCGACAGCGGCGCGCTGCCCCCTGGCGCCTTCGGCGCGGGGTCGCGCGCGGGGTCGCTGACGTCAGCGCCGGTACCGACGTCAGCGCCGGTACCGGGGCCAGGGGCGGCCCGCGCGGCCACCTCGCGCTGGTCGGTCTCGTCCGCCTGACGCAGGGCGCTGAGCATCCGGCGCATCTCGTCCAGCGCTTCCCGGCTGGTGGCCTGGATCGCGCCGAGGGCGTCGCGCGCGTCGGCGGGCTGGGTGTCGATGACGTACTGACCGTAACCCGCCTGGACCGCGATGACGCTCATGCTGTGGGCCACCACGTCGTGCAGTTCCCTGGCGATGCGCAGGCGCTCCTCGGCGACCGCCTTGCTGGCCGCCTCGTCCTGCAGCCGGAGCGCGTACCGGCGCCGCTGGCGCACGATGTAGCCGGTGAACCAGGCGATGATCACGCACAGCGCGGCGGAGACCAGCCCGCCGTCCGGGACGACGTCGCCCCCGGTCAGGCGCAGCAGCACCGCGTCGGCCAGCAGGGTGGCGAACACGGCGATGAGCACGCGCGCCGCGGCCCGCCGGTGCTCGTAGGTCGCCGCGACCAGGTAGAGCACGTAGGCCACCGGCAGGAAGTAGGTCAGCGCGCCAGCCTCCGGGCCGGTCAGCGTGGTGACGATGACCGAGCCGGCCAGCAGGACGCCGAGCATGAAGGCTGGGCGGCGGCGGCGCATGCCGACCGCTACCACCGCCATCAGGACGAGGAACAGGACCAGCGGCCAGGTCAGCGCCAGCGGGCGGTAGGGTACCCACCCGTAGGGGCTCTCGATGGCCTGGACGACGCCGGGCCTGATGGTCGTGAACAGGATCAGGCCGAACACCCCGCCGACCACGTAGTCCAGCGCCGCCCAGTGCCGGGGCTTGAGCCGCTTGGTCAGCGGCGGCCGCTGACGGGCAGCCGGAGCCTCTGAATCGGTGCGCACGAAACCACCGTAACCGGCATCGCTGGCCACGGCGTCATCCTGCAGGCGTAGGCCGCGCGGTGAGCCAGGCGCCCCGCCGCTGACCGCCAGGCTGACGCCCGGCCGGCACCAACTTCACCCTCGCGGCCGATGCCACGGCCGGCCCCGTGCTGGCACGGTAACACACATGCCATCCACCGATGCTCCCTCGACCGGGGCGGGCCCGATCGAGACGGACACCGTCATCGAGACCACCGCGCTGACCAAGGTCTACCCGGGCCGGGTGACCGCGCTCGATGGTCTGACCGTCTCGGTCGCCCCGGGCGTCACCGGGCTGGTCGGCGCGAACGGCGCGGGAAAGTCCACGCTGATAAAGATCCTGCTCGGCCTCGTCCCGCCGACCGAGGGCCAGGCCACGGTGCTCGGGCACGACTGCCAGACCAGCGGCGAGGCGATCAGGGCCCTGCTCGGCTACATGCCCGAGCACGACTGCCTCCCGCCCGACGTGACCGCGACCGAGTTCGTCACCCACCTGGGCCGCGTCTCGGGCCTGCCGCCCACGGTGGCCAAGGAACGCGCGGCCGAGTCGCTGCGCCACGTCGGCCTGCACGAGGAGCGGTACCGTCTCATCGGCACCTATTCCACCGGCATGAAGCAGCGGGTGAAGCTGGCCCAGGCCCTGGTGGGCGCGCCTAGGCTGATGCTGCTCGACGAGCCGACCAACGGGCTCGACCCGGCCGGGCGCACCGCCATGCTCGAGCTGATCGGCCGGATCGGCACGGAGTTCGGCATCTCCATCGTCGTCGCCTCGCACCTGCTTGGCGAGATCGAGCGGATCTGCGACCACCTGGTCGCGATCGACGGCGGGCGACTGCTGCGCGCCGACTCGATCACCAGCTTCACCCAGGCGAGTCAGGTCCTCGCGGTGGAAGTGGAGGAGGGCCTGGCCCAGCTGCAAGCCGAACTGGCCGCCCGCGGCCTGTCCGTCACCGCTCAGGCCAGGACGCTGCTGGTGCCGCTCGGCGGGGACGACACCTACGACGTGGTGCGCGACTGCGTGGCCGCCCTGGCCCTGCCGCTGTGCCGGCTCGAGCAGCGGCGGCATCAGGTCGAGGAACTGTTCCGCGACGGGGAGGAGTTCCAGCATGCCTGATGCCGGTGTCCAGGCTCAACATCAGGCCGGCGGGGTCATCCACGATCTCGGCTATCGCGGCTACGACGGCCCGAGGCTGGGTCGCGCGCAGATCGTCAAGGCGCTGACCTGGCACAGTTTCCGTTCCGCGTTCGGCATCGGCCGGGGCGTAAAGGGCAAGATCGTGCCGGTTCTGGCGTTCATCGCGATGTGCCTGCCGGCGCTGGTGAACGCGTTCGCGGTGGCCCGCGGCAACGCGCGCCTGTTCGGCTACGACGTCTACACGCCGTCGCTGCGGGTGGCCCTGGTCACGATCTTCATCGCCGCCCAGGCCCCCGAACTCGTCTCCCGGGACCTGCGCAGCCGCGTCCTGCCGCTGTACTTCTGCCGGCCGCTGCGGCGCGGCGACTACCCGCTGGCCAAGTTCCTTGCGATGACCGGGGCGCTGCTGGTCCTGATCGAGGTGCCGCTGGTCCTGCTGTACGTGGGCACGATCGCGTCGGCCGGGGGCGGCTCGGCCGTCTGGCACGAGACCAGGGCGCTGATCCCCGGGCTCGGCGTCGGCCTGATGTGGGCCGTGCTGTTCGCGGCGATCGGCCTGGTGCTGGCGTCCTTCACCGGGCGGCGCGCGTATTCGACCGGGATCGTCGCGATCTCCTGCGTGCTCACGTTCTTCCTGGCCCTGCTGCTGATCCAGGCCGAGGGAGGGCAGTCGGCCACCTCCACGGGGGCCCGGATCGCCGGGCTGTTCAGCCCGTTCACCATCCTCGACGGGGTGCGCGTCTGGCTCGGCGGCAGCGCGCAGGCGGGCCTGACCGCCGATCCAGGCCGCTACGGGCCGCTCTACGGGGTCCTGGCGGTGCTGGTGCTCGCGGCCTGCCTCGGGGGCCTGGCCGCGAGATACCGGAAGGCAAGCCAGTCATGACCACGATCGAGCTGCGTAACGTGTCGCGCTGGTACGGCAACGTGGTGGCGGTCAATGACGTCACCATGTCGATCCAACCCGGTGTGACCGGCCTGCTCGGGCCGAACGGGGCGGGCAAGTCCACGATCATGCACATGATCGCGGGCTTCCTGCCCCCGTCCCGCGGCGAGCTCACCATCGGCCGCGGGTCCAGTTGGCGCAACCCGGCCGTGTACCGGCAGGTCGGCCTGGTTCCGGAACGGGACTCGGTGTACGCCTTCCTCACCGGGGAGCAGTTCGTGGTCTCGACCGCGAAGCTGCACGAGCTCCCCGACCCGGCCGCCGCCGCGGCCCGGGCGATCGCCCTGCTGGACATGGCCGAGGCGGCGGACCGCAAGATCGCCACCTACTCCAAGGGCATGCGCCAGCGGATCAAGGTGGCCGCGGCGCTGGTGCACGACCCGGAGGTCCTGCTGCTCGACGAGCCGTTCAACGGGATGGATCCGCGGCAGCGGCTGCACATGATGGACCTGCTCGACAAGCTCGGCAGTGAGGGCCGGACGATCCTGTTCAGCTCGCACATCCTGGAAGAGGTCGAGCGGCTGTCCGGCACCATCCAGGTGGTGGTGGCGGGCCGCCTGGCCGCCTCCGGCGACTTCCGCGCCATCCGGCGGCTGATGACGAGCAGGCCGCACGTGTTCACGGTGCGCTCCTCTGACGACCGCCTGCTGGCCAGCATCCTGATCGGAGGCACGCTGACCGGCAGGTCCGCGGTGACAGCCGTGGAGCTGACCCGGGCCGGACTGCAGGTGCGGACCTCGGACTACGGCGCGTTCTGCCGGGACATCGCGGTGCTGGCCCGCGACCACGGCATCCGGCTGCGCGAGATGCTGCCCGCCGATGAGTCCCTGGAAAGCGTCTTCGCCTACCTCGTTGCCGACTGAGCCCAACAGATCCCAACTGAGCCAGCTAAGCCAGCTAAGGAGCGGCATGTTCAACACCACGGTCGCGTGGATCACCCTGCGCGCGACGCTGAGCCGCAGGCGGGCGCTGTTGTTCGCGTTGCCCGCGGTGATCTTGATCCTGCTCACGGTCGCGCTGAAAGCCTCACACCCGCCGATGCAGCTGTGGCCGTCGCATGTCCTGGGCACGTTCGGCTTCTCGGTGCTGATCCCGCTCACCGCGCTGATCATCGGCACCAGCGTGCTCGGCGCCGAGATCGACGACGGCAGCATCATCCACCTGCTGGCCACGCCGGTCAGGCGGTCCGCGGTGGTGATGACGAAGTTCGTCATCGCGACCGGGCTGACCGTGGTCTTCGCCGCGATCCCCGAGCTGATCGCCGCGCTGATCTCGGGCGGCGGGAGCGTCCCGGGCCCGGGGGAGGTCGGCCTGGTCCCCATCGGGACCGGTACGTTCGCCGTCGCCCTGTTCACCGGCGCGCTGGCCTGCTCGGTGATCTACAACGCGGTCTTCGTCATGGTCTCCACGGCGACCACCCGCGCCATCGCCGTCGGCCTGCTGTACGTGCTGGTCTGGGAAGTGCTGCTGTCCAACTTCGTCAGCGGGGTGAAGCTGCTGTCGGTCAGCCACTATGGCCTCGGCATCGCCAACGGCCTGGCCAGCGACCCGGCTCTAGAGGCGGGCCTGGGCGTGCTGACGTCCGTCGTCATGGGCGCCATCGTCACGGTCGTGGCGCTGGCCCTGGCGATGAACCTGCTGTCGTCGTTCACCCTGAAGGGCGAGCCCGCCTGACCGCGTATTGGCGAGGCGTTATTCCTCTGTCCTTTCCCCAGGGGGAAGGGCGGTCGAACCGGGGGTGCCGACCGCCTCGTGCTCCTCGCCGGTCACCGCGTGCCCGTTCCCGTGATGGCCGTTGCCGTGCCCGTCGGCCTCGACCGGGATGGTCTCGGCGAAGGCGCGGTTGGCGACCGCCCTGGCCTTGCCGAGCATGCCGCGCGCGGAGGGCGGCGGCACGCCGTTGTCGTCCTCGGAACCTGGCGCCGGCAGCAGCGCGGGCACCTTCTTGGCCTCGAGCACCGCGAGCTGCTCCTCGTTCACCGGCTTGTGCACCTCGATGAACTCACCGTTGGGCAACTGCCTGATGATGCCCGACTCGTAGCCGTGCAGCAACTCGTTCCGGTCCTTGCGCTGCAGAGCCAGGCAGACACGTTTAGTGATGAAGTAGGCGATTACCGGCCCCGCGATGACCGCGACGCGGGCGATCCAGGTAACGGTGTACAGCGGGATCTGCAGCTTGTCGGCGACGACGTCGTTCGCGCCCTCGACCCACAGGACGCCGTAGAACACCACGGCGGCCATGCCGATGCCGGTGCGCACCGGGGCGTTCCGCGGCCGGTCGTTGATGTGGTGGTACGCCTTGTCGCCGGTGGCCCACCGCTCGAAGAACGGCCAGAATGCCGCCCCGCCGAGGACGATGGTCAGCGGTGCGATGAACGGTATGAGCACGCTGAACGTGACCGTGTGCCCGAGGAAGTTCCACTCCCAGGCGGGCATGACGCGCAGCGAGCCCTCCAGGATGCCCATGTAGAAGTCGGGCTGGGAGGCCGAGGAGATGGCCACCGGCGAGTACGGGCCGTACAGCCAGACCGGGTTGATCGAGGCGAACGTGGACAGCAGCGCCAGCGCGCCGAAGATGAACATGAACCAGGCGCTGGTCTTGGCGACGAAGTACGGGTAGGACGGCTGGCCGGTCACGTTCCGCTCGGTGTTCCCCTTGGCCGGCATCTGGGTGTGCTTCTGCCAGAACATGATGAAAATGTGCGCGCCGATCAGCGCCAGCAGGATGCCAGGGATCAGCAGCACGTGGATGATGTACATCCTCGGCACGATGTCGTGACCGGGGAACGGCCCGCCGAACAGGAAGTACGCCAGGTAGGTGCCGACGATCGGGATGCCGCCCTGCAGCACGCCCTCGAAGATCCGCAGGCCGGCGCCTGACAGCTGGTCGTCCGGCAGCGAGTAACCGAACAGGCCCTCGATCAGCGCGAGCGTGAACAGCCCGATCCCGATCAGCCAGTTGACCTCGCGCGGCTTGCGGAAGGCGCCGGTGAAGAAGACCCGCAGCATGTGGACCATGAGCGCGGCCACGAACAGGTCGGCGGCCCAGTGATGTATCTGCCTGATCAGCAGCCCGCCGCGGACGTCGAAGCTGATCCGCAGCGTCGACTGGTACGCCTCGCTCATCTTGATGCCGTCGAGCTTGACGTACGAGCCGTGGTAGGTCACCTCGGTCATCGACGGCACGAAGAAGAATGACAGGAACGTCCCGGTCAGCAGCAGGATGATGAAGGAGTACAGCGCGATCTCGCCGAGCAGGAACGACCAGTGGTCGGGGTACACCTTGCGCAGCAAGTAGGTGCGGACCCCGCGCGCCCCGCCGAACCTGTCGTCCAGCCACCCGGAGGTGCCCTTCAACGGCTTCGACACCTCGAAGTCGGTATCGCTGTTAACGGCTGGCCTGCTCATCCGCGCTCCCAGAAACTCGGGCCGACGGGCTCGGTGAAGTCGCTCTTGGCCACCAGGTAGCCCTGTGCGTCGGTGGTCAGCGGCAGTTGCGGCAGCGGGCGCGCGGCCGGGCCGAAGATCACGGTCGCGCCGGTCGTTGCCTCGAACGTGGACTGGTGGCACGGGCACAGGATGTGGTGCGTGGTCTGCTCGTACAGCGCCACCGGGCACCCCACGTGCGTGCAGATCTTGGAGTAGGCGACGATGTTGTCGACCGTCCAGTTCATCGTGCCCACCAGCGTACTCCCCTGGTGCCTGGTGGGAATGTGCAGCTCACCGGGCCGGAACTTGATCAGGATGACGGCCGCCTTGGTCAGCTCGTCCTGATTGTCCTCGTAGCCGTCGGGCACGATCGTGAACATGCTGCCCGGCGCGCTGAACTGCGCCGGGGTGATCGGCTGGTTGGTGCCCTGCAGGAGCAGCCGCCGGCCCGGGCTCCATACGGTGTGCCGCAGGCTCGTCCCCGGCTGCGGTCCCAGGTCCCGCAGCAGCACGACGGGCGCGGCGAGCAGCGGCAGCGTGCCGAGCATCAGCGTGCGCCGTACCAGCGGCCGCTTGACGAACTGGCTGTTCGCCGTGCCCTCTTTGAAGTAGGCCTCGGTCGCCTGCTTCTCCTTCTCATCGGAGCGCAGATCGTGCCGTTGCTGGGTCACCTCGACGTTCGGCATCAGGTGCCGGACCCAGATCAGCGCGCCCAGGCCGAGGGCCAGGAACATGACGGACATGGAGAGCCCCAGCGCCAGGTTGGACCGCAGGGTCTTGTCGACCGTGTGCACCCCGAGCCCCACGTAGGCGGCGACGAAGCCGCAGCCCGCGATGAACGTGAGCAGGAAACAGGCCACGACCACCCTCTCGGCCCGGCGGCCGTGCACAATCACCTTGGGGTCGTCCGGCGGGAGACCGTCTATGTGCTCGGCGAACTCTTCGGAGTCGGAGACCAGGGCCACGGCCCCGGGCTCCTGGGCCACCGCGGCGGACCCGAGCAGGCGCGGCGAGGGCGGCGGAGTACCGATCACCCGGTGCGGCGCACCCGGGCTCTCGGTGCCCTCGGTGCCCTCGGTCTCTTCCATGTCGCTCATGACTACTTCCGCTCCGTCCCCGGCCCTGTCCCCGTCGGCCCCGTCGGTCGTGGGTCACGCCGCTTCGCGGTAATCCACATCGAGATGAGCACCAGGAAGCCCAGCCCGCCGAGGAAGATCACCAGACCCTCGGTGACCGGCCCGGTCCGGCCGAGGGAGAAGCCGCCCGGGTTGGGCTCGACCCGGGTCTGCGTGATGTAGGCGATGATGTCGCGCTTGGCCTGCGGCGTCAGCGCGCCGTCGGAGAACACCGGCATGGCCTCGGGCCCGGTCAGCATCGCCGTGTAGATCTGGGTCGGCGTGGACTCGGTCAGCGGCGGCGCATCCTTGCCGTAGGTCAGCGCGCCGCCCGCCCCGGCGAAGCCGTGGCACTGCGCGCAGTTGGCGCTGAACAGCTGCGAGCCGAGCGCGGTGTCGGCTCCCTCGGTGGACACCTGGTCGGCGGTCGGGATCTCCGGGCCGCCGCCCAGCGAGGCGACGTAGCCGGCGATGTCCTCGATCTGCTGCGGGCTGAACGTCACCGGCTTGCGATCGTTCTCCGAGCCGACTTCCTTGGCCGGCATGCGGCCGGTCGACATCTGGAAGTAGACCGCGGCCGCACCCGAGCCGATCAGGCTGGGTCCCTGCGAGGTGCCCTGGGCCTCGAGGCCGTGGCAGCTCGAGCAGTTCGCCTGGAACAGATCCTTGCCGGCCGTGATGTCCTGCTGAGCCCCGACCGCGGCCGAGGCCTCCGTGCCGCCCCCCCGGGAGGTGAGCGACCCGTAGACCAGCGCGACAACGACGAGCCCGAGTAGCAGTGCCGCGTAGCCGGCGGCCGGGCGCCTGCGCCTGGCGTTGATCCAGCTCACTCGCTGTCCCCTGACTAGTGGATGAGGTAGATGACGGTGAACAGGCCGATCCACACGACGTCGACGAAGTGCCAGTAGTACGACACGACGATCGCGCTGACCTGTTGTTCATGGGTGAAGGTTCGGGCGGCGTAGGTGCGGCCGAGCAGGAAGATGAAGGCCACCAGGCCGCCCGCCACGTGCAGCCCGTGGAACCCCGTGGGTATGTAGAACACCGAGCCGTACGCGCTCGACGCCATTGTGAGGCCCTCCTTGGTGACCAGCTGGTAGTACTCGTAGCTCTGCCCGAGGTCGAAGTAGAGGCCCATCAGGAAGGTGAGCACGTACCACTCGCGCAGGCCCCAGCTCATCGGGTGCAGCAGCGACCTGGTGCGGCTGATCTGGCCGCGCTCGACCGCGAACACGCCCATCTGGCAGGTGACGCTGGACAGCAGCAGGACCGTGGTGTTGATCGAGCCCAGCGCGAGGTCCAGGTGCGCGCCCGGCCACTCCAGGCCCGAGCCCTTGTCCACCGACCTGACGGTGAAGTACATCGCGAACAGGGCCGCGAAGAACATCAGCTCGGAGGACAGCCAGACGATGGTGCCGACGCTGACCAGGTTGGGTCTGCTGGCCGGCGAACGGGGGGCCGTCTCCACGGTTGCTGTCGTCACGAAGCAATTATTACGACAACCTGTAGGCGATCGCTACGCGACCCCCCGCATCGGTGGCACTGGTTTCCCCGCGGCTCGGTAGCATGCAGTGTCATGAAGGTCGTTGTGTACAGCCATGACGCGGATGTGCGAGCTCAGGTCAGGCTCGCCATCGGGCGCCGCCCCGCGATGGACGTGCCGGAGGCCGAGATCATCGAGGTAGCCACGCAGCCCGCGCTGTTCAGGCTGCTCGACGCCGGCGGCGCCGACGTGATGGTTCTCGACGGGGAGGCGCAGCCGTACGGCGGGATGGGCGTGTGCCGCCAGGCCAAGGACGAGATCTACAACTGCCCGCCGGCGCTGCTGATCGTCGGCCGGGCCGACGACGGCTGGCTGGCCACCTGGTCGCGGGCCGACGCCGTGGTCAGCCACCCGATCGACCCGATCGCGCTGGCCGACGAACTGGCCGGGCTGATGCGGGAACGCCCCGCGGTCAGCAGCTGAGGCCGTACTCTTTTCATGCCGAACGGGCCGGGTTCACGCCCCGGCGCCGCTCCCTAGTCAGCTCTTCCTCATCCCGGACCCACCTGGGAGCCCGTCATGGATGCCCGAACCACCTGGCCCGCGCTGTTGTCCGCCCTCATCCGCGGTGACTCGCTCACCGCCGACGAGAGCGAGTGGGCCATGAACGAGATCATGGAGGGCGCCGCGACGCCATCCCAGATCGCGGGCTTCGGGATCGCGCTGCGGATCAAGGGCACCTCGGTGGCGGAGATGACCGGACTGGCCCGGTCGATGCTGGCGCACGCCACCCCGATCAGCCTGCCCGGTCAGCTGACCGACCTGGTCGGCACGGGCGGGGACGGCGCGCGCACGGTCAACGTGTCGACGATGGGCACGATCGTGGCGGCCGCCGCGGGCGCCCGGATGATCAAGCACGGCAACCGGGCCGCGTCGTCCGCGTGCGGAGCGGCCGACGTGCTCGAGGCCCTCGGCGTGGTGATCGACCTGCCGCCGGCCGCGACCACCGAACTGGCCGCCGAGGTCGGCGTGGCCTTCCTGTTCGCGCCGCTGTATCACCCGGCGCTGCGGTACGCGGGTCCGACGCGCAGCGAGCTCGGCGTGCCCACCGTGTTCAACTTCCTCGGCCCGGTGGCCAACCCGGCCCGGCCCACGTCGCAGGCGGTCGGGGTGTTCGACCCGAGGATGGGGGAGATCCTGGCCGGCGTGCTGGCCGGGCGCGGCTGCTCGGCCCTGGTGTTCCGCGGCGAGGACGGTCTCGACGAGCTGAGCACGACCGGCCCGTCCACGCTGTGGGTGGTGCACGACGGCCAGGTGGCCCGGACGGAGTTCCATCCGTCCTCGCTCGGCCTGCCCCCGGCGACAGTGGCCGACCTGCGTGGCGGCGACGCCGCGCAGAACGCCGCGGCCGCCCGCGCGGTGCTGGCCGGCGACCGGGGTCCGGTGCGTGACATCGTGCTGCTGAACGCGGCCGCCGCGCTGGCCGCGACGGCCGGCGTCGCCGGCCCGGAGGCAGTCGTACCGGCGCTGGCCGACGGCTTTGCCCGGGCCGCCGAGGCGGTCGACTCCGGCGCCGCCCGGGCCCTGCTCGACCGCTGGATCGAGGTCAGCCGCCGCCTGGCGCCGCGGCTGCCGTCTCGCTAGGTCCCCAGATCAGGCTTCGGTGCCGAGCCCTAGCGAGAACGCGGCGTCCAGGTCGTGCCGGCTATAGGTGCGGAACGCGATGTGGGTCTCGGTGTGCTTGACGCCGGGGACCTTGTTCAGCCCGCCGGGAATGACGTCGGCAAGCTCCTCGTGAACGCGGACCCGCACCATCGCCACCAGGTCGAATTCCCCGGTGACCGAGTACACCTCGCTGACCTCGGGGATCTGGGCGATCGTCTCGGCGACCTCGGGGATGCGCTGGATCTCTGCCCTCACCAGAACGATCGCGGTGACCACCGATGCCTCCCGGGGCGTTTGTCTTAGGGCCAGCTTGCTGGCGCTTACGCTACTACTTCCGGCCAGGTGCTGAGCTGCCGAAGGGTGCGGATGCCGCGGTGCGCGAGCCGCCGGATCAGCCAGCCGAGCACGTCCGCGGTCGCCCGGGCGTCGGCCAGCGCCCGGTGGTTCGGCGCGGTCCGCGCGCCGAAGAACGCGGCCAGCGTGCCCAGCTTGCAGTCGGGCACCTCGTCCGGGTCCATCACGCGCCTGGCCAGCATGACCGTATCCAGCACGGTGAAGCCGGGCCAGGCCAGCCCCAGGTCGTCGCACCCGGCGACCAGGAAGCCCAGGTCGAACGGGGCGTTGTGGGCGACGAGCACGCAGCCCTGGGCGAAGTCGAGCAGCCCCGGCAGCACCGCGCCCAGCCGCGGAGCCGCGGCCAGCATCCAGTCGGTGATCCCGGTCAGGTCCGCGATGCCCGGCGGGACCGGCGTGCCCGGGTTGACCAGCGAGGCGAACTCGCCCTGCCGCACGAACTCACCCCGCCGCGCGCCCGCGCGCACCCGGACCGCCCCGATCTCGGTGATCGCCGCCTGCCCCGGCGACCATCCCGTCGTCTCCAGGTCCACCACGGCGAACTCGAGCAGCCCCAGATCCACCTCAGCCATCCCGCCCCGGGCCTCGCCGGGCATTCCTTCGCGTCTCGGCGCGGACCCGTTCAGGTCCTTCCCGTTCAGCCGGGGCCGGGTCCCCCGGGCAGATGACGCCTCCCCGCATTCGCCTGGCACTCTTGTCGTCACGCCCGGACTGATCACGCTCCCACGGTAAAACCACCCACCGACATTTATCCGCCGCCACGCCGACTCCCATAACCCCCGCCCCGCCGGCACCACCCGCCCCGCCGACCCCGGACGCCAGCCCGAGTTGCGATATGAAACCGGTAGGTCGTAGCGATCTGGATCCAGGCCAAGGGGTTTGCGGCCAAGCGATTGGCACCGAGCGGGCCGCGGCGAGCGGACCAGCACCGAGCCAGGCCACGGCGAGCGAACTAGTGCCGGATCAGATAGAGTCTGCCCGCGCGGCTCCGCATCCCACGCCCCGGGTGTCCCGCAGTACTCACGATTCCCGCGCCCGGCCGCCCGGATCAACCACGGTGATGTGACATCGCCGTGGTCAGGACCACGGCAATGTCACTTTGCTGTGGTTGCGCGGGACAGCGCCGTGTGACCGGTGAGGCCAGTGGGCCCGCCGGGGACAGCACGGCCCCCGGCCGCGGCCAGGGCTCAGGCCAGCCACCACGTCACGCGGCCGAAGGACCGGCGCCACCGTAACGTGCCATGGCACTAGCACCGAGCGGGCCGCGGCGCGGACGCCAGAACGGACTCCCGTAACTATGGCGTCGCCCGCACCAAAGTTCTAAAGCGTGGATGCCGCGTTCATCTGCTGGGACGGCGACGCTCCCGTTTAGCTGATGGGTCTCGGCCGGGCGGTACGTTCCAGAAACCGGAATCAAGCCACACCTGCACCATCAGCATCACGGTCCGTGTCGGCCCGACCAGCCGGAACGCCATGAAACCCGGATCCACTGCGCGCGGTGAAAGCCCGGTTTCACTGCGTCCGGCCTGCGTCCGGCAGGCGGCTGGTACGGGCGCGGGCACCTCCGGAGCCCCGCGACACGCGCGTCCGCGGAAATGTCAGACGGCCTCGTTACCGTGTGTCTGTCCATTAACGGAATGCGTGGGAGGCGTCATGAAGATTGATTGCGGCCGCTGCGAGATGCGCGGAACGGGCTGCGACGACTGCGTTATCACCGTGCTCGGGCCGCGGAACGGGGCCGCCGCCAAGGCGGCGGCGTCCGGCTATCTCGGCGAAGAGGAAGTGAAGGCGCTCGGTGTCCTCGCGGCCGCGGGCATGGTCCCCCCGCTGCGGTTTTCGCTCCCGGGCTCGACCGTCCTGCCGGGGGCGCGGGCCTGGATGAGGCAGAGCTTCCCTGACACCAAGGCCTCGTGATGCTAGCGTGGCGATCTCATTCCGCGAGTGAATCCCGGCGTCGTAACGGAATAGCTGGGATTTACCGAATCGGTTGAAACGCCTTATTCGCTTCACTACGCTGGCCCCAAACGTCGCCGGGCCGGTCGCGAGGGCCAAGGACCTGGGCAAACGCTCGGGCAAACGGGGACATGGTGGGGAGTGGTAGGGACGTGAGTACGCGGCTGGCGGGCAGCGCGTCCCGGATCCGCCGCGGTATCGCGATCGCGGCCGGGCTGATCTCGGTCAGCGGTCTCGCGGTCTTCGCCACAGGCGCCGACGCGGCGCCGCAGCCGACCGTCAGCCAGGTCCAGGCCAAGATCAACCAGCTCACCACCCAGTTCGACAAGGTCAGCCAGCAGCTCGACCAGGCCGGCCAGCAGCTGTCCGCGGCGCAGACCAAGCTGTCCCAGGTCCGGGTGCGGCTGCGCCACGCCAACGCCCAGTTCCAGACGGCGCAGGCCAACGTGGCGGCCAACGCGGCGGCGGCGTTCGAGGACAGCGGAGCCACCTCGATCGCGGGCGTGCTCACCTCGGGTGACCCGTCCGTGCTGCTGCAGCAGGGGTCGCTGCTGATGGAGCTGTCCGGGAACCGGAGCGCGCAGACCAGGCAGCTGCTCACCGACGCCAGCCAGCTGGCCGGGGTGGAGCAGGAGATGTCGCGGACCGAGGCCGGGATCGCCGGCCTCAAGCGCCAGCTCGCTAGCCATAGGTCCTCCCTCGGCAAGCTCATCGACACCCAGAAGGCCACCCTGGCCAGCCTGACCGTGCCCCAGCGGCAGGCGGTCACGGATCACGCGATCGGCGCCAACGGCAGCTCCGCGCCCCAGCAGTACACCGGGCCCACCTCGACCCAGGCGCAGAAGGCGGTCGCGTTCGCCTACGCCCAGCTCGGCTGCCCCTACGTGTATGGTGGCACCGGGCCGTGCCAGCGTGGGTATGACTGCTCCGGCCTGGCCCAGGCCGCCTGGGCAGCGGCCGGCGTGCAGATACCGCGCGACAGCTACTCGCAGTGGGCCGCGCTTCCGCACGTCCCCCTCTCCTCTCTTGAGCCGGGTGACCTGCTGATCTACAACGGCGAGGGGCACGTGGCCATCTACGTGGGTGGCGGCTACATCATCGACGCCCCGCAGACCGGGATGAACGTGCAGAAGATCCCGGAGAGCACGTCGTGGTACGCCAGTAACCTCGACGGAGCGCTGCGCCCGTAGCCTGGTCGCGTGGACGATGGCAGGCGGCCGGAACGGCACCCTGACCTGATACCCCGGCTTCGCCAGATCGCGATGATCCTCGTCTTCGACCTGGGCGGCCCGCTACTCGCCTACGGCCTGCTGCGCTCGGCCGGGATGAGCGCGGTGGCCGCGCTGGTGATCAGCGGTGTGCTGCCCGCCCTGGGCATCGGCATCGGCGCCCTGGCGGACCGGCGGCTCGACGTCATCGGGGTGGTCGTCCTCGCCGGCCTCCTGGTAGGTACCCTACTGGGCCTGACCAGCCATAATGCGCGGCTCTACCTGCTCGAGGGCTCGGTCCCCTCGGCCGTGTTCGCCCTGGGCTGCCTGGTGTCGCTCCGGCTGCGGCGGCCGCTGATATTCCGCCTGGCGGTGGAGCTCCTCGGCCCGGGCACCCGGAAGGGCCGCGACGTCACCGCCGCCTGGCGGTATCCGGGATTCCGGCGGGCGTTCCAGATGATCACCGTGGCGTGGGGGGCCGGCTATCTCGCCGAGGCCGCGATCCGGGTCGCGATCGTCGTCACCACGTCGACGGGGATTGCCCTGGTCTGCTCCAAGCTGATCCCCTACGTGTTCGCCGTGGTCTTGTCCGCCTGGACGCTCGCCTACGGCGAGCACGAGAAGAGGAAAGCCGAACGCCTGGCCAGCGCCGATGCCACCGCCAGCGCCGGAACATGACCGGCCGCCCCTATACTCATCCGGTGCCTCGCACGCTGATCGTCACCAACGACTTCCCGCCCCGCCGGGGCGGCATCCAGTCGTTCGTGCATGCGCTGGCCACCGGGCTACCCGTGGGCACGGTGACGGTGTACGCGCCCGCCTGGAAGGGCGCGGTCGAGTTCGACGCCCGGCAGCCGTTCCCGGTGATCAGGCACCCGACCTCGCTGATGCTGCCGGTACCCGCCGTGGCCCGCCGGGCCGCGGCCATCGCCAGGGAGCACGACTGCGACACCGTCGTGTTCGGCGCGGCGGCGCCGCTCGGCCTCATCACGCCGGCGCTGCGCAAGGCGGGCGTGCGGCGCGCGGTGGCGCTGACGCACGGCCACGAGGCGGGCTGGGCCGCGCTTCCCGGCGCCCGGAGCCTGCTGCGCCGCATCGGCGACGAGGTGGACGTGGTCACCTACCTCGGGGAGTACTTCAGGGCACGGCTAGCCCGGGCGCTGTCGCCGCGGGCGCAGCGCCGGATGGTCCGGCTGGCGCCCGGCGTGGACGTGACGTTCTTCCGTCCCGGCGCAGGTGGCGACGCGGTCCGGGAGCGGCTGGGGCTGGCCGGCCGGCCCGTGGTAGCCTGCGTGTCCCGGATGGTGCCGCGCAAGGGGCAGGACACCCTGATCACCGCCTGGCCGCAGATAAAGGCTCAGGTCAGCGGCGCGGCCCTGCTGCTCGTAGGTGACGGCCCCTACGCGCCCAGGCTCAGGCGGCTGGCACAGCGCCTCGACGTGGCCGACGATGTCATCTTCACCGGTCCGGTCCCGTGGCCCGAACTCCCGGGCTACTACGACGCGGCGGATGTGTTCGCCATGCCCTGCCGGACGCGCCGGGCCGGCCTGGACGTGGAGGGTCTCGGCATCGTCTACCTCGAAGCGTCAGCCACCGGCCTGCCCGTGATCGGCGGGGATTCGGGCGGGGCGCCGGACGCCATCCTCGACGGCGAGACCGGCTACGTCGTCAGCGACGGGCCCGGTGTCGCGGTCCGCGTCACCGAGTTGCTCCGTGACCCGGCCAGGGCCAGGGCGGTGGGGGAGAAGGGCCAGGCGTGGGTGGAACGAGAGTGGCGGGAGGAGCTCTCCGCCGCCCGCCTGTCCGCGATCCTGGCGGGCTGACGACGGCTAAGCCCGACCGTTCGGCCTAAGCCTGCCTCAGACCGGCCTAAGGCCTCTCTGAACAGGAGGAATAGGGCTTTCCTCCCATGCGGTCCCTGGGGTCTTACCGCGAGACTCGAATAGTGACCGGCCAGGGGGCTGGCCGGCACGTTGAGGAGGATCGATGAACCCGAGCATGACCCAGAGCCTGGTCTCGGATCACATCAGGGAAACACTCCAGCAGGCGGCGGCGGCCCGCCGGGCCAGCGCGGCGCGCAGCGCCGCCCGCAAGGCGAGCAACCGCGCGGCCCGGCGCGGCCACTGGCTGGTACGGGGGGCATGACCATGGCCAGGAAGATCAGCGCGCTGGCCCGGCGGGTAGGCGGCTTCTTCGCCGAATGCAACTACGCCCAGCGCCGGCTGACCATCTTGAATATGGCCCCGGACGCATACGTCACCACGGGGGACGAGGCGCCGGACGACTACGCCGAGTTCCTGTTCAGGACATCTGGCATGCTGCTGCGCGAGCCGGACGCCCGGCACCGCGCCCACGGCCGGTTCGTCGGCTAGGAAGTCGGCTCAGTAAAGGCTACGGCGGCCGGGCCGCTCCTCGCCGGCCCGGCCGCCGGCTCACGAATACAGGGCATCGATGTCGGCGGCGAAGTCCTTGAGCAGCACGCTGCGGCGGATCCCGAGCTTGACGGTGAGCTGCCCGGCCTCCTGGGTGAAGTCGACGTCGAGGATCCGGAACTTCCTGATGGACTCCGCCCGGGACACCGCCTGGTTGGCGTCGTCCACGGCGGCCTGCACGTCGGCGAGCAGATCCGGGTCATCGCGCAGGGCCGCGACGGTGGCGTCGGCCGGCTGGCCGTGCCGCTCCTTCCACGGCCCGAGCGCCTCCGGGTCCAGGGTGATCAGCGCCGCGACGAACGGCTTGCCGTCCCCGACGACCATGCACTGGCTGATCAGCGCGTGGCTGCGAAGCCGGTCCTCGAGCATCGCGGGCGCCACGTTCTTGCCCCCGGCGGTAACGATCATCTCCTTCTTCCGCCCGGTGATCTTCAGGAAGCCCTCCTCGTCCAGCTCCCCGATGTCGCCGGTGGCGAACCAGCCGTCCTCGGTGAAGACCTCCTTGGTGGCCGCCTCGTTGTGCCAGTAGCCGGGGAAGACGTTCTTCCCGCCGATCAGGATCTCGCCGTCGTCGGCGATCTTGATCCCGACGCCGGGCAGCGGCTGCCCGACGGTGCCGATCTTGTTCCGGTCCGGCCGGTTCACGGTGGTCGCGGCGGTCGTCTCCGTCAGCCCGTATCCCTCGAGCACGGTGACGCCGGTGCCGCGGAAGAAGTGGCTGAGCCGTTCGCTGAGCGCCGCCCCGCCCGAGACGGCGTACTCCGCCCGGCCGCCGAGGGCGGCCCGCAGCTTGCCGTAGACCAGCCGGTCGAACACCGCGTGCTGGGCTCGCAGGCCGAACGAGGCCCGGCCGCCGGGATCATCGAGCGCCCGGCTGTACGCGATCGCGGCGTCCGCGGCGCGGCCGAAGATCGCGCCCTTCTTCTCGCTGATCGCCTTCTGCTCGGCGCTGTTGTACACCTTCTCGAACACCCGCGGCACGGCCAGGATGAACGTCGGCCGGAACGAGGCCAGCGCGGGCAGCAGCGCGTTCAGGTCCCCGCAGTGCCCGAGCACGATCCCGCCCTCGAGGCAGCCCACCTGGATGATCCGGGCGAACACGTGCGCCAGCGGCAGGAACAGCAGCGTGCCCGGGTTCTGTGCCGCGGCCACCATGGTCAGCGGGCCGAGGAAGGCGTTCCGCACGTCGGACAGGAGGTTCTCGTGAGTCAGCTCGCAGCCCTTGGGGCGTCCGGTGGTGCCCGAGGTGTAGATGACCGTGGCCAGGTCGGCCGCCCCGGCCGCGGCCGCCCGCTCGGTGACGACCTCGTCGCCGACGTCCGCGCCCGCCGCGCGCAGCGAGTCCAGGTCCTCCTCGATCCGCCATACGTGCGACAACGCCGGCACCCGGTCCCGGAAGCTGCCGATGATGTCCCCGTAGGAGGCCGTCTCGACGAAGCACGCCCGCGCGCCCGAGTCGGAGAGGATCCATTCGGCCTGCTCGGCGGAGGAGGTCTCGTAAACGGGCACGGTGACGGCGCCCGCGGTCCAGATGGCGTAGTCGATCAGCGTCCACTCGTACCTGGTGTGCGACATCAGCGCGACCCGGTCCCCGGGCTCGATGCCCGCCGCGATCAGTCCCCTGGCCACCGCGATGACCTCGCCGGAGAACTGGCTCGCGGTCACGTCGGTCCAGAACCCTGACTCACCGGGCACCCCGGAAGCCCCGGAAGGGCGCCGCAGCACCACGGCCTGGGGCTGCTCGGCGGCCCGGCGGAACACGACATCAGCGAGGTTCGCGGTCGCCGGGATCTGCGCCAGGGCCGGAATGCTGAATTCGCGCACGTTATCTCTCCCAACCAGGTATCCCTACTCAGCAGCACAAGCTTAGGCGGTGTCGGGTTAGGCTGGCGGCCGGTCAATTCCTGGTTACGATCTTGCGCCGTGGCCGGCTTACCGTGGTTACATGCGAGTCCACGTGGTGAGCGACGTACACGGCCGCGCGGACGCGCTGGCCCGCGCGGCCGACGGCGCGGACGCGCTGGTCTGCCTGGGCGACCTGCTGCTCTTCCTCGACTACGCCGACCACGGCCAGGGCATCTTCGCCGACCTGTTCGGCGCCGAAGCGGCGGGCAGGTACGTCGCCCTGCGCACCGCGAAGAAGTTCGACGAGGCCAGGGAATACTCACTCGGCCTGTTCGCGTCCCGGCCGGAGAACCGGGCCAGTCTCTTCGAGACCGCGACGAGGCGGCAATACGCCGAGATGTTCGGCGCCCTCCCCGAGCCCGCGTACCTGACCTACGGCAACGTCGACGTCCCCGCGATGTGGGAGCGGTTCACCAAGCCCGGGCATCACGTCCTCGACGGCGGCACGGCCGAACTGGACGGATGGACCTTCGGGTTCGTCGGCGGCGGGCTGAAATCGGTCTACCGCACGCCGAACGAGATAAGCGACGAGGAGTTCCGCGCCAAGATCGAGGCGGTCGGCGAAGTGGACGTGCTGTGCACGCACATTCCGCCCGCCGTCCCCGAACTTCTCTACGACACCGTGGCCCGGCGACTGGAGAAGGGCAGCACGGCGCTGCTCGACGCGATTAGGGCGACCAAGCCGAGGTACTCGATCTTCGGGCACGTGCACCAGCCGCTGGCCCGCCGGACGAGAATCGGCGTCACGGAATGCCTGAACGTGGGTCATTTCCGCGCCACCGGCGCCCCATTCGTCTTGCAGTGGTAGCCGGGTACGATCATCGGTAGGAGGCGTCAGGTGTCGGAATCCCGAGGCGAGGGCCAGCCGGAAGGCAGTGCCCAGCCCAGCAGCAGTGCTCAGCCCAGCAACAGCGGCGGCCAGCCCAGCAACAGCGGCCAGTCCAGCAGCAGTAGTCAGCCCAGCAGCGGCCAGCCCAGGAACAACAATGGCCAACCCAGCCGGTCCAGCAGCAGCGGCAACGGTCAGTCGGGCAGCGGGCGCCAGTCCCGCTCGAGCGATCCGGTCGCCGACTTCCAGCGCTGGCTGATGAAGGCGGGCGCCCGCAGCATGGCCAATCAGGTCGCCGGCCAGGTCAAGCGGACCCTCGGCACGGAGCGCCGTGACAGCGGCGACGTGTGGGACACGGCCACCAACGAGCCGCCTCCCAACGAGGCACCGGAGTGCCAGTGGTGCCCGGTCTGCCAGGCGGCCCGCGCCGCGCGGCTGGGCGGCGGGAGCGGTCTGGGCGCGCAGCTGGCTAATGCGGGCGGGGCGCTGGCGTCGGTGGTCCAGGACGCGTTCTCCGTCTTCGAGCAGGCCATGAAGACCCAAGATCAAAACCGGTCGGCCGAACGGCCCGGGACGTCACGCCCCGGTTCCGGCGCGTCAGACCGCGGCGAAACCGGCCAGTGACGCTCGCCATCGGCGTTGATGTCGGTGGCACGAAAGTCGCGGCGGGGGTTGTCGACGAAGACGGCCGGATCATTGCCAAGCTGAAGAGATCGACCCCGGCGGCCAGCCCGGAGCGGACCGAGCTTGCCATCGCCGACGCGGTGACCGAGCTCCTCGCCCATGATCAGGTCGCCGGGCGCCGGGTCGCGGCCATCGGGCTCGGCGCGGCCGGGTTCGTCGACAGCGCCCGGGCGACCATGCTGTTCGCACCGAACCTGGCCTGGCGCGATGAGCCGCTCAAGCAGCAGGTGGAGGAGCGTCTCGGCCGCGAGGTCGTGGTAGAGAACGACGCGAACGCCTCGGCCTGGGCCGAAGCCAGGTTCGGCGCGGCGCGCGGGTACCGCGACGTGATGCTGGTGGCCCTGGGCACGGGCATCGGCGCCGCCGTCATCATCGGCGGCGAGCTCTACCGCGGCCGGTGGGGGATGGCCGGCGAGCCCGGTCACGTCCGGGTGGTGCCCGACGGCCGGCTGTGCGGCTGCGGGAACCGGGGCTGCTGGGAGCAGTACTGCAGCGGTAACGCCCTGGTCGCCGAGGCCCGCGAGTTCGCCAGGCGCACACCGGGCGGCGCCATCAGGCTGCTCCAGCTGGGCGGCGGAGCGCCGGAGGGAATCTCCGGGCCGGTGATCACCCAGGCTGCGACCGAGGGTGACCCGGCCGCGCTGCGCTGCTTCCAGACCGTGGGCGGCTGGCTCGGCCAGGGGCTGGCCGACCTCGCCGCGGTCCTCGATCCGGCCTGCTTCGTGATCGGCGGCGGCGTGTCCGAGGCGGGGGACCTGCTGCTCGACCCGGCGCGGGCCGCCTTCGAGCGCGCGCTGCCCGGCCGCGGTCACCGGCCGCTGGCCGAGATCAAGATCGCGCAGCTCGGCGAGGACGCCGGCATTGTCGGCGCCGCCGACCTGGCCCGTGAGAGCGGTCAGAGCACGGCGTTCACACGACGGCGCCGTCGTCGCCGTCGTCTGGGCCTCCCGGTCCTGGTTCGTTCATACGCAGCACGAGTATGGCGAAGCCGGTGACGAACGCGGCCACCGCGCAGAACGCGGCGATACCCGGTACCGACCAGCCCGCCGCGGTCGCTACGACCAGGTAACCCGGCCCGCCGAACAGCGCCGCCCAGGCGCCCTTGGTGACCGGGTCCAGCTTGGGCAGCGGCGGTGGCGGGGGCGGGACGAAATGCTCGCCGTCGTCTTCCGGTGCGGGCCCTTGTGGCGGCCGGCGTGCCCGGATCCTCCGCGCCCGGGTGCCGTGCGCGGCCGCCCGCCGTTCCCGCGCGCCCTGGATCACGTCCGGAGCGGTTGCCCCCGGCATCGCGTCCGTGTCGAACGCTCCCCGCACTCCTTCGTCATCGAACCCGCGGATCCCCTCGACGCCGCGCGTGCGCGCGCCCGCGTCCTCCCGCGGTTCTTGCGTCCCCGCGCCGTCTCCGCCAGGTCCGCTAAGTCCGCTGGGTCCGCCAGGCGCGGGTGCGGCCGGGGATCCGCTGGTCCCGCGGGTCCCTGGCGACCCGTCGGCGGCGTCCGCGCCGTGAGCCGACTCCGGCCGCGGCCGCGGCACGTTCTCGCGGTCGGGCCAGGGCACCGGCCCGACCGCGGTCGTGGGCGTCTCGAACCGGGCGACCAGATCACGCCACGTCGCGTCCTCGTCGCTCTCTCTGCTCTCCGTGTTATCCCAGTCCGGCACGTCCCCACCGATGTCCGAGTCGAAGCCTGACTTCCACGATAGCCGTCCGTGGTCCGGTGCCGGGAGGGTAAATCTCAGGAGTACGGCCGCTTATTCGGCCAAGGTAGAGCGATTACGCCGAAGGCGTATCAAGGCCCTTGGCCCGGTGGGCCGCTTCGGCGCGCCGGGCGGCCTTCCCGGCTTCGGGATGCTGCGACGTGGCGGTGGCGTACGGCAGGGCCCGCCGCCTGGAGAGCCAGCGCTGCCGTTTCTCCGCCGCTGCCGCATCCGGCAGTTCGAGCACCGCGGCGATCGCCTCCGGGGGCATGCCCATCGCGCGCGCGGCTTCGAAGAGCTCGCATTCCAGCCGGTCCAGGCCAAGCCGGGCCGCCTGCACCAGCACGAGGGCGGCGCCCATGTCGAGTCCCTCGGCGCGTCCCGATGCCGCCGCCTCGGTCACCGACCTGATCGCGTCCAGATCCGGGATCAGCCGTTTCTCCGTCTCCCACAGCAGCAGATCCACCCCGGACGCGTAGCGCTCGGTCAGGTGCCTGCGCGAGGCGCCGACTATCTCGGGTGAGGGCGCGGGAGGTTCCACATCTCCCACGGTAGTGGCTCCCGCATGACCCGTCGACCATGCCGGAACTGTCGCTACGCAAGAGAGATATTGCCTGTTGTCACGGCCTGGATGAACGTCACGCTGCCCTCGAAGATGGCCTCGGCGTCGTAGTCGAGCGTGGCGACGTGGTAGCTGTCGGTGCATTCGCGCACGGTCACCTGATCCTTGGGCAGCCCGGCCAGCAGCGCGCGCATGCTGGCCGGGCCGACGACGTGATCGACGGTGCTCCGGTAGACGAGTACCGGCTGGATGACCTGGCTTAGGTTCCTGACCGTCTCGCTCCACAGCTTCGGCAGCGTGGCCGCGGCCCGGACCGGCACCCGGTCGTAGCCGAGCTCGTGTGCGCCGGGCTTGGAGATGTCGCTCGCGATGCCCGGCAGCGACCGGATCACGTGCTTGAGCACCGGGGCGAGCAGGAACAGCTTGGTGTCCGGGGCTAGCGCCGGGTTGACCAGGACCAGGCCGCGCACCGCGGCGCCGCGGGTCTCCGCCACCCGCAGCGCGAGGCAGCCGCCGATGGACAGGCCGAATACGAAGACCTGCTCGCACCGGCTCGCCAGCTTGCCGAACGCGGCGTCCACCTCAGCGAGCCAGTCGTCAGCGCCGGTCCGGGCGAGATCCTGCCAGGTGGTGCCGTGCCCGGGCAGCCGCGGAAGGCTGACCGTCAGGCCCTGGGCGGCCAGGTAATCCGCCCAGCCGCGCAGCGTCTGCGGGCTGCCGGTGAAGCCGTGGCACAGCAGCACGCCGACCGGGCTGCCTGAGTGGTCGAAGGGTTCCGCGCCGGGGAGCACTGGTGACATGGTGGAATCGTCGCACGACAGTGCCTGCCGGCGCATCTCGCAGCGCCCCGGGACATGCGACGATGTGACCGTGGGCTATTGGCTGACAAAGTACACGCTCGGGATAACGCTGAAGATCCTCTTCCGGTCCCGCGCGTGGGGGGTGAAGAACATGCCCCGGCGAGGCCCGGTCATCCTCGCGAGCAATCACCTGTCGTTCTCCGATCACTTCTTCGGGCCGTTCCCGGTGCCGCGGAAGGTGATCTTCCTGGGCAAGTCGGAGTACTTCACCGGACGCGGGCTGAAGGGGCTGATCAGCAGGGCCTTCTTCACCGGCGTCGGCGTGATTCCCCTGGACCGCGCCGGGGGGCCGGCCAGCGAGCAGGCGATCAGGACCGGCCTGCAGGTCCTGGCGGCCGGGAAGGTGCTCGGCATCTACCCGGAGGGCACCCGGAGCCCGGACGGCCGCCTGTACCGGGGCAAGACGGGAGTGGCCAGGCTGGCCGTCGAATCCGGCGCCCCGGTCGTCCCGTGCGCGATGATCGACACCTTCCGGCTCCAGCCGCCGGGCAGGCTCCGCCCGGACCTGCGGGTCCGGCCCGGCGTGCGGTTCGGCGAGCCGCTGGACTTCTCCCGCTACCATGGCCAGCAGGCGGACGCGAAGCTATTGCGGACGATCACCGACGAGATCATGCAGGCGATCCAGAAGCTCTCCGGCCAGGAGTACGTCGACGTCGACGCCCGTCGCGCCAAGGCCGAACTCACCGCGGATCAGGACAAAACCACGCCCTGACCACCGCTCGCGCTCCCAGGTTTTATCGCCGGCTCGCGCTGCAGCCGTCCGCGCAGGCCTCCGGCCCACTAAGGTGGTGGCCATGCGAGTGGGAGTCCTCACCGGCGGCGGCGACTGCCCCGGGTTGAACGCAGTTATCCGCGCCGTGGTCCGCAAGGGCGTGCAGGAGTACGGCCTTGAGTTCGTGGGGTTCCGCGACGGGTGGCGCGGGCCGCTCGAAGGGGACACCGTGCCCCTGGACGTCCAGGCGGTACGCGGCATCCTGCCGCGCGGCGGCACGATCCTCGGGTCGTCCCGCACCAACCCGCTGAAGAACTCCGGCGGCGGCCGCAACGGCATCGAGCGGA
>WNFY01000094.1_pt1 | contig 61280 bp, 57 predicted proteins | sample 5400091 | NCBI WGS metagenome assembly WNFY01 (sample SAMN13153364, study PRJNA577476) | soil metagenome | isolation source: 60 cm soil or saprolite under grassland replicate 1 | place: USA:California | collected 2016-06-15
GACGGCATGGAAGCCACAGTCTCCCTCGCCTGGGTAGCCCAGATGCAGGAAGCCGGCATTCCCATCACCTATGCGTATGTATCCGATGCTCACGACGGCCACGGCACGTCCGGAAACATCCATTTTGCCTATGGCCCGGGCGAAGATGGCTATACCCAGCAACTCCAGGCCTACGATCTAGCGTTCCAGAAGTTCTTTGACCGGCTGGCGAAGGATGGCATCACCAAAAACAATACTCTGTTCGTGTTCACGGTCGATGAGGGCGATCACTTCGTCGGGGACGCGCCTACCCCCGCAGGTTGCGATGGCGTTACGACCCCTTGCACGTACGACCGCGTAGGCGAAATCAACGCCGACTTGCGGCGCATGGTCCTCACTCAGTTCGGCGATTCGACTGTCTTCTCCATACACTCCGATGATGCCCCAACGGTTTACGTCAACGGCACCAGCACCCAGCCATTGCGAGACCAGTCCGATCCCATCGTCCGTAACCTGGAACGCGAAATGGCCGGGCTCAGCTGGCTCAATCCATACACCGGAGCGATTGAGAACAACATCATGGTCGCCCAGGCGGACCATGTTGGTATGAACGCTCTGCACCTGATCACCGCAGATCCCTTCCGCCAATCGACCTTTACCTCCTTTGCGGATCCGAACTGGTTCTTCTTCGCCACCGGCGGCCCAGCCTGTGCGAGCATGGCGGACTGCGCCTCCATTCCCGCCCGCACCAGCCAAAGCTTCGCCTGGAACCACGGGGATATTCAGAACGAAATTGCCACAACCTGGGTCGGCTACGTTGGTGAGGGCGTGGATGGCCGTGGAATTGACCGCCAAACCTGGTCTGACCACACTGACGTGCGTCCCACCATCCTGAATCTGGTCGGTTTGAAAGATGACTACGTTCATGACGGCCGCGTGGTTTCCGAGGTCCTGGAACGCGAGGCAGTCCCCCGCGCAGTGAAGCTGAGCCTGGGCTTCGATGCGCTTGCGCGCACCTACAAACAGCTCAACGCGCCCTTTGGCCAATTCGGCCTGGCGACGTTGAAAGCATCCACCAAGGCATTGGCCTCGAATGAAGCGGGCGACGCCACCTACACTTCCATTGAAAGCAAGATTGATTCCCTGACATCGCAGCGCAATGCCCTCGCCGCCCAGATCAAGCAGGCACTCAATGGGGCCGAGTTTCATGGCCAGCCGATCAGCTTCGCCAAGACCTTCCTGTTCATCGTGCAAGGCAGCATTCTGATCGAAGAGGCAAGCCGTCTGCCTCACTAGGGGTATGAGTTGAAGCAAGCCCAGGGGCGCTCCTGCCCGTGCCCCTGGGCGCCTTTTCTATCAGACGATTCGTATCTGACCTGCAGCTAGCCTTCTAATCCACGATTCCAACTATGCGTAGCGGGTTTGACATCTCTTCCCTCCACCCCTAACCTGATTTCTCCCGGAATTATGAGAGTCCTGGTCATAGGAAGTGGCGGCCGCGAACATGCTTTGGTCTGGAAACTGCGACAATCCCCGCGGGTGACCCAGGTCTACTGTGCGCCCGGCAATGGCGGGATCGCCGACGACGCTACCTGCCTCGCGGCCGATGTAAAGAACGTGCGCTCCTTGTTGTCGCTGGCGGAGCAAGTCCGGCCCGACCTCACGGTGGTCGGTCCCGAAGTGCCGCTCCAACTGGGGGTTGTCGATGAATTCACCAAACGAGGCTGGCGCATCTTTGGCCCTACCAAAGCCGCCGCACAGCTTGAATCCAGCAAAAGCTTCGCTAAAGAATTCATGCAGCGCCATCGCATTCCTACGGCACACTACGCCATTTGCAACTCCATCGACGAAGTCCACGATTCGCTGGCCCATTTTCACACCCCATTGGTAGTAAAGGCCGACGGCCTGGCTGCGGGCAAAGGTGTCGTCATCTGCAACACGAAAGACGAGGCTATGGCAGTGTGCTCCGAAATGTTGAGCGGCAAGATGCTCGGCGAAGCCGGAGCGCGGGTGGTGCTGGAAGAATGTCTCCAAGGTGACGAAGTTTCGTTCCTGGTCCTGAGCGACGGAGAACGCGTTGCCCCGATGGTCGCGGCTCAGGACCATAAGCGCGTCGGTGACGGTGACACCGGTCCGAATACCGGCGGCATGGGTGCATACTCCACTTCCACCATCCTTGATGAGCCCATGACTCAATGGCTAGTCCAGCACGTGGCCCGTCCGGTGGTTGCCGGAATGAAAGAAGAAGGCGCGGAATTTAAAGGCGTCCTCTACTGTGGCTTGATGATGACCGCCCGCGGCCCTATGGTCTTGGAATTCAACTGCCGCTTCGGCGATCCCGAAACCCAGCCCCTCATGATGCGCCTGGAAAGTGACCTGATGCCGCGAAATTCGATGGGGTAAAAGTATTCCACGCCGGCACCAGCAAGCATGACGGTAACTATCTGACGGCAGGGGGCCGTGTCCTGGGAGTGACCGCCCGCGCCAAGGATTTGCAGTCTGCTGTGGATCGAGCTTACGAAGCTGTATCCCAGATAGGCTTCGAGGGTTCGCACTACCGCAAAGACATAGCCGTACGCGCATTGCAAAAGAAATAATTTGGCCCCGGCCGGACCGCGAGGAAATAGATGAGCAAACCACTGGTCTCAATCATTATGGGAAGTGATTCCGACCTTGACATCATGCGCGAGGCAGGCAAGGCGCTGGAAGAATTCGGCATCGCTCACGAAATCGACGTCACCTCCGCACACCGCTCCCCCGACCGGACCGCCGAATATGCACGCAAGGCGTCAGGCCGAGGGATCAAAGTCATCATTGCAGGCGCGGGTGGCGCCGCCCACCTGGCCGGAGTCGTAGCTGCGCACACCACGCTGCCGGTCATTGGCGTACCCATCCCGTCGACATCGTTAAACGGAATGGATTCACTTCTGGCCACAGTACAAATGCCCGCCGGCATTCCTGTAGCGACCGTCGCTATCGGCAAGCCCGGCGCCACCAATGCCGGCATCCTGGCTGCGCAAATCATCGGATTATCCAGCGATGCCGTCGGAAAAAAGCTGGCCTCTCACAAAGAAAAACTAGCCACTGGAGTGGAAGAGAAATCCAAGAAGTTGAAACTCACGCTAGGAACATAAGCGATCTGAGAACCGGGAACTGACAACTGAAATATTCCTCGATCGACCGGACAATCGGTGAAACTTACGGTTCCCAGACTACAGATTCAGACCCTTCAAATATTCTCGCAGGGGCCCACCTAAATCCTCGCGGTTGAGCGCAAACTCCACGGTCGCCTTAAGGAATCCCAGCTTGTCGCCGGCGTCGTGCCGTTTGCCTTCAAAAATAAATCCGTAAATCTTCTCTTTTTTCAGAAGCTGGCGTAGTCCGTCGGTAAGCTGCAACTCACCCCCAGCCCCGGCCTGGATGTTGGACAAAGTCTCAAACACCGTGGGCGTCAGCACATACCGCCCGATCACGGCCAAGTCCGAAGGCGCATCCTCGAACTTGGGTTTCTCCACCAGGTCCAGAACTTCAAATAGCTTTCCCTTCGAGCCATCCACCGGCTTGGCCTTGATCGCTCCATAGGCAGAGATGGCGCGGCCCTCGACTTTTTGGATGGCCAGCACCGAAGCGTGTTTCTCCTCGAAAACATCGATCATCTGCTTAAGGCACGGGACCTTTGCATCAATCACATCATCGGCAAGTAAGACGGCGAATGGCTCGTTGTTTACCAGTTCCTTCGCCATCAACACCGCGTGTCCCAGCCCAAGCGCCTCTTTTTGCCGCACGTAGCAAACGTGAATCATGTCGGAGATGTCGCGGACAATCTTCAGCAGTTCGGTCTTCTTGCGGTCTTCCAGCATCCGCTCCAGCTCATAGCTGACATCAAAGTGATCTTCAATGGATTGCTTGCCCCGGCCGGTGATAATGATGATCTGGTCGCACCCCGCCGCCATGGCCTCTTCCACGCCATATTGGATGATGGGCTTGTCTACGATGGGCAACATCTCTTTGGGTTGGGCCTTGGTGGCGGGAAGGAAGCGCGTGCCAAGTCCGGCTGCGGGAAAGACTGCCTTACGAACTTTCATTTTCATGCAAGATGACCTGAACCAGCAGTTGTCGCCTTTCGATTTTCGTATACACAACCATGTAAAGCAACCGCCCGGCCCTTTGGATGCAGACCTCGCCAGTTACGTTGGTACCGAATTACAGCGTTGGAGTATCGTTCCCCAGCATGGTCTTGCGAATGATTTTTAGAGGCATCCCACCCTGCCGCATGAACTCGTCATGAAAGTCCTGCAATGAGAATTTGTCGCCTTTCATCGTCTTGTAATCTTCGCGCAGCTTGAGGATTTCCAGCTTGCCCACCGTGTAGACCAGATAGGTAGGATCTGAAGTGCCGCGCTTCGATTCCGCATCCGCCACCGCCGGAGTCTGATAACCCTCATCGATAAAGAACTGCTTGGACTGGGCCAGCGTCATCTTTCCCGTATGCATCTCGATCCCGGAGATGAACCGCGCATCCCGCAAGAGTGCATCCAGCAGTTGCCCCAACCTCAGTTTGGGGTCACCGTTGCCATAACCTTCATCCAGCATCATCTGCTCGGTGTAATGCGCCCACCCCTCCGCGTTCGAGCCGCAGAAGAGTAGCTTACGCGTCTTGGATGGCGCCTGCTGCACCCAAAGAAATTGTGTGTAATGCCCCGGGTAAACTTCATGGATCGCGGTGCTGATAATCGTCCCGCGATTGAAGCCTTGCAGCCACTGCTCTTTTCGCTCTGCTGGCCAATCGGGTTCGACCGGAGTCACGTTGAAAAACGCCTCCTTGGCAACCTTCTCATAGGCGCCAGGCGTATCCATGGAAGCGCTGGTCAATGCGCGCTCAAATGGTGGCGTTTCTTCGATAATCGGCGGCACCTGGGAAGGTATGGTGATGATCTTCTTTTCTTCGATAAACTGCTTGAGGCCGCCGAGGGCGTTGCGAAACGTAGGCAGCAACTGGTCTGCCGTAGGGTGGTCGTTCTGTAAATCCGCCATCACTTCACGTGGAGATTTCTTCGCATCAATTGTGGCTGCGACTTCCTTTACCCGCTGCTGATTTCGCCGCAAATCGGAATAGCCAATCTCTAGCAGGCGGTCCAGCGGTACGTCCACCATCTCGTCATACAACAATTTCTTGCGATAAGTTTCCGCTCCCAGGCGAAAGTCTCCGTTTGAGGCCGGCAACAAGTTCTGTTTGAGAAATGCCTGATATTCCTTCAGCGCTGCGATCGCGGCCAGATTGCTGGCATGGAACTCTGCCAAAAGTTTGGGATCCTCTACACCGGAAAATGCTTTGGGAACGTCATTCTGGAAAAAGCCGGCGGTCCCGGAAAGGTTATCCAGCGCAACCTCGGTGTAAACGCGGGGAACGTCACTCAAATTCTTCTTTGCCTCCTCCAGTAGCTTCGGGATGGCCCGTTCCCGCGCCACCACGGAGCGCAGACGCTCGGCTTGTGGCGCAAACGTCCGGCTCATCAGCACAAAGATGGAGAACGTCGCTGTACTGGTATAACTGTCCGGATTCCTCCGCCACATTTGCACTGTTTCCAGCTCCAACAGGCGGGCATTGGTGCGCGCGGTCAAAAATTCCAGATCGCCTGTCGACTCTTGCGACAATCCCGCTGGAGAAAATGCCTGAAGTTTGTCCAAACTCAGTTTTGCCGCGGCGACCTCGGCGTTGACCGAAGCTTGCGAAAAGTCTTCCAGCCTGGTGTCGTACTGATGAAAGCCATCGGCCGTGGCTTGGGTGGGATTGAACTTGTAGAAGGAGTCGAAGGTCTGGTCCACCAGCTTGTCAAAGTCGGCAGGCGTTGCCGAAGGCGGTGGCGCGCACAAAGCAAGATTGGCCATCAGGAAAGGGCACAACAACCAAAGCCGCATTTTCATAGTCTCCCCAAAACCACTGCATACTCAAAACTGCTGCAAGTTGGACGGGCTTGCGGTCATTTCAGCACTGCAAAAAGCAAAATTCTAAGAAACTAAAGCCGCTTGCGGAACCCCGGCTAAGTCCTGGAGCAGCTTCTGCACCTGTTCCAGGACCCCGGCCGCGATCATGGTCTTCAATCCAAATTTCAAAGTCCCATCCGGAGTAAACTGCGCTCCACGCTGCGACGACACGAACCGCGCCAGCTTCTCCGGATCAATCACCGCATCCGGCCGGAACTTGATGCTGATCTGCTCCCGCTTGCGCTCGATCAAAGTCGCCCCCACTCGAATCGCCAACAATTTAAGCGCCGCAAAATTGATCAGGTTCACCACCGCCGCAGGCATGGCCCCATAACGGTCTTCCAATTCCGCCTTCACATCAGCCAGCTGCTCTTGTCTCTCGACCCCGGCAACGCGTTTGTACATGCGTAACCGTTGGTTTTCTTCCGCGATATAGTCGCCCGGAATGCGGATGTTTAAACCAAGATTCAACTGGGTCGCAGTCTCTTCCGCTGCCACTTCACCCTTCATCTCCCTCACTGCGCGATCCAGCATCTGGGTGTAAAGCTCGAAGCCTATGGCTTCAATATGCCCGCTCTGCTCGCCCCCGAGCAGATTCCCGGCTCCGCGGAGCTCCAGATCGAGAGCCGCAATCTTGAACCCTGCTCCTAAATCAGAGAATTCCTTCAACGCCGCCAACCGCCGCCGTGCGATCGGCGTCAACTCAATTTCCGATGGCAACAGCAGGTAGGCATAAGCCCGCCGGTTCGACCGCCCCACCCGCCCACGCAACTGGTAAAGTTCAGAAAGACCAAGCCGCTCCGCGCGATTGATCAAAATCGTATTGCACAACGGAATATCAAGCCCGTTTTCGATGATGGTGGTCGCCACCAGAATATCTGCCTGATGATGCATAAACTTCAGCATCACTTTTTCCAGTTCGCCTTCCCCCATCTGCCCATGGCCGACAATCACCCTTGCCCGTGGTACCAACTCTTGCAACTTGGCCGCGATCTCCCAGATCGTGTCCACACGATTGTGAACAAAATAGACCTGCCCTCCCCGATCCAGCTCCTGCTCGATGGCCGACTGAATCAGCTTGTCATCCCAGTTCGCCACCACTGTTTGTATGGCGATGCGGTCTTTCGGAGGAGTCTCAATCACGCTCATGTCGCGCAGGCCAACCAGCGACATATGCAGAGTCCGCGGAATCGGCGTGGCTGACATGGTCAGCACATCCACCTGCTTGCGCATTTGCTTGATGCGCTCTTTGTGCCGCACGCCAAAGCGTTGCTCCTCATCGACAACCAGCAAACCAAGATCGGCGAACTTGATGTCTTGCGAAAGCAACCGGTGGGTCCCAATCAGAATGTCGATCTTCCCCGCTTCCAGCTTCGGCAAAATTTCCTTTTGCTGTTTCGCAGTGCGGAAGCGGCTGATCATCTCAATAGTCACCGGAAACGCCGCAAACCTCTGCTTAAAAGTTTCGAAATGCTGAAAAGCCAGTACGGTAGTCGGAGCCAGCACCGCCACCTGACGTCCATCATTCACGCACTTAAAGGCCGCGCGCATGGCGACTTCCGTCTTGCCATAGCCCACATCGCCGCACAACAACCGGTCCATTGGCAGGGTTGACTCCATGTCGCGCTTCACATCGGCGATGGCGTAATTCTGGTCGTCGGTCTCGTTGTAATCAAACGCGTCCTCAAACTCGCGCATCCATTCATTGTCCGGAGAAAACGCCTTGCCCTCCGCCGCCTTGCGCTCGGCATAGAGCTTCAGCAATTCTTCGGTCATGTCCTTCATCGCTTTGCGGACGCGCGCTTTGGTCTTCGACCAAGCCGCCGTGCCCAGATGATTTAACGCGGGCTTCACGCCTTCCGAGGAGCGGTACTTCTGCACCAGATCCAGACGGGTCAGGGGAACGTAAAGCCGGGCGCCTTCAGCGTATTCGAGCAGCATGAACTCGGCGTTTCCGTCGCCCTGATTGATTTCCTTCAAGCCCTGATATTGGCCGATGCCGTGCTCCACGTGCACAACGTAGTCGCCGGCCTGGAGATCGCGGAAGTCAGAAAGGAATGCTGAAGTCTTGGATTTGATCCGCTGTGGTCGGGAAGCGACGGAGTCGGACTCATCGAACAAATCCCGCGCGCCGAGGATTGCCAGCCCCGCTTCGGCAAGAGTCACCCCGTCGGGAATGTAAGACTTCACCAGGGTAGTGCTAAGCACCTCGCCGGAAAAATAGGAAGTCTCATCCGCGTAGCTATCGCCCCCCCGTGTGCGGCTGCCCAGCCGGAATGAGACGCTGTACTCGCTGAAGATGTCAGCCAGGCGTTCCACTTCCCCGGTATTCGGCACTGCGATCAGGACTCGTCGCCCCTGGGAAATCTGCGATTTCACTTCTTCCAGCATCACCGGCATCGCGCCATGAAAACGCGCCGCAGGCTGCGACGCAAATTCCACCGACTCGCCCGACCCCGCCCGGGTAATTCCTAAATGCTCGACGTCTGCGCCCCGCAATGAAGCAACGTTGCTCCACCAATCCTCCGGGGAAGCATAAAGATCCGCAGGCCGGACCAGGTTGCCCACGCCACTGCGTTCATGCATTTCCTCGATGCGCGACCAAACGTGATCGAACTCTTTGCGGATGGCATCCGGCTCATCCACCAGCACGGCCGCCTGCGGCATCAACTCAAAAAGGTTTTGTTCCGCGCCCGCGACGGGCGCATAAAACTCCCAGCCAGGGAATACCGTCACCCCACCGGCCCGCACGGCCTGCTCGATCACGTCCTCCGATCCGCCAATCCGCTTTCCGGAAAGCCGAGCGTGAATCGCTCCCAGCACGCGCTCATTCACCGGCGTTTCCGTTAAAGGCAACAGCGTTACTTCATCGACCGGATCGGACGACCGTTGGGTCCCCGGATCAAACTTGCGGATCGATTCAATCTCGTCGCCGAAAAACTCCACTCGGAGCGGGCGGTCCGCCTCTGGCGGGTAAACATCCAATAATCCACCGCGCAGCGCATACTCGCCGGGCATCTCGACCACATCCACCGAGGTGTAGCCGACAGTATTCAAATGCCGCAATAGGGCTTCGACATCCATCGCTTCCGCGCGGCGCATGACCCGGGCGAGCTCGGCGTAATATTCCGCCGCCTGCAATCGCAAGGCAGACGACACTACCGGAGACACGACAAGCGATGCCGCCCCAGTTGCGATCTTCCATAGGGCAATCGCTCTTTCCTCCTGAATCTCAGGATGGGGGGACAAATTCTGGAAGGGGAGCACGTCCCTGGTAGGCAGGCTGACAACGCCCTCCGGGTCAGTTCCGCTCAACTCGGCAAAAGCCCGCAGTACAGGGACCATCTCTTCGGAGCTTCGGTTGTCTGGCACCACGACAATCAGCGGCCGCCCAGCATGCTTCTGCCATAGTGTGAGCAGCAACGACTTTGCAGTAGGGGTAAGTCCGGAGACACTAATCCGCCCCGCGCCATCCTTCAGATGGGAGGCAACACGCAAGAAACCGGGCAGTTTCTCTGCATCCGCAAAAAGATCGCGGACGAACGGCAGCACCATTGCGCTTTGATTTTAGCAGGATGGCGGGTCAAGGTCTTGTGAACCTGCAAAGGAAAATCTTAAATCGCAGAGGAGGCAAAGAAAACCGCGTGGAGATCGCCGAGAACACCCACTGCGATACAATTTTCCCTATGAAATTGAGGCTGAGATGGCTCGCGATACTGATCCTGTGCTCGTTCGCTCGCGGCCAGGAGGTTGAAATCACGGCCGAGCCATCACATCACCAAATTCTGCAGAACGACTACGTCCGTGTCTTTAGAGTTGAAATCCCTCCGCACGCCCCGACGCTCCTGCATCGCCATCGTCATGACTATTTCTTCGTAGCACTGGCGCCAACCACCTTGTCCAACGAGGTGGCCGGCAAGGCCGCCACAACGACAACGATCCGGTCGGGCGAAGTCCGCTTCACCGAAGGAAACTTCGCCCATGTAGCCCGAAATCTCACCGGCCAGCCGTTCCCTCACGTCACCATCGAATTCCTAAGGGATGCCGCGGTCCATAAATCCCCGCCGCCTGAGTGGGACGAAGAACGTGCCCTGCACGTCCACCACAACGGCACTCAGGAAATCTTATTCGTGAAAGATGGGGTCCGCGTCTCCGACTTCGAACTCCAGCCTGGAGGCATGGTCCACAAGCAGCGCCATCCCGGGCCGCGGTTGATCGTCGCGGTGGGCGACGTGGATATCAAGGAAAAGATCGCAGGCAGAGGCGACCAGCCCATTCTCCTGAAATCAGGAGAAGTAAAGTGGCTGGAGGGTGGAACCACCGGCATGCTGATGAACACTGGAAAACGTTCCGCGCGCTGGATCACCCTGGAATTTCACTGAGAAAGAATTTCTTGAAGTCTGTAGGGGACTACTGCGGTGAAATGTTAGAAGGATGACCAGACAGGTCTAGTCCCTCCCTCTGGGCTAAAACGATTTGTTTGTGGCCATGGGCTGCACAGCCAGAAGCGTTACAGAAGAACTCTATCTCGAGCGGATTTGTGGAAGGGCACGAGTTTCACTCGTGTCGTTTCGTCATCGATATTGACCTACGCGCTCATGGGGCGTACCCGCCATCAGGCATCCGGGGTAGTTGCGCCTAACGTCGCCAAATCACACTTTTCCCTCTTGGCGGCACGAGTGGAACTCATGCCCTTCCACGATTGCGCTAAAAAACAGAGTTTTGTTTGCAGCCTGCTAGGCGCTGGCTGCTTCCTGGCTGCCCAGCGGCAGGAAATACTGTGTCCCTTTGATCGGCGCGGACACTTTCCGCAGCAACTCCTGCAAGTCCTCATTCCGTTCGACGAAGTCGATCTCCGAGGTGTTGACGATCAGCAGGTCTGACGAAGTGTAGTGAAAGAAGAAGTGCTCGTAGGCTTTTACCACTTCTTCCAGATAGTCGTCATTGATCGCCTTCTCTCCCGGCGCATTCTTCTTTTTCAGCCGCTTGCGCAGCACCTCGGGCGAAGCTTGCAGGTAGATGACTAGATCCGGCGTAGGCAACTGCTCGCGGAAATGGTTGAAGTAGCGGTTGTAGATTTCCAGTTCCGGGTCGGTCAGGTTGAGGCAGGCAAACAGCTTGTCTTTTTCAAAAATAAAGTCGGCTACGATCGCTTTCTGCGACTTCGGCCCGATGTCCAGTGCCTGCAACTGCTCGAAGCGCCGCACCAGAAACGCAAACTGGGCCTGAAAGGCGGCTCCGCGTTCTCCATCATAAAAAGGGCGCAGGAAAGGATTGTCTTCCGCTTCGATCACCCTCTGCGCATTCAGCCGCTCGGCCAGCACCTGCGCCAGCGTGCTTTTGCCGACTCGTATGGGACCTTCCACTGCAATGTAGCGAGGCAGCTCAAAAAGATTGGCCATGAGTGGGAGACAGTACGCTTTGCAGAATAACCCGAGAATGGGCTGAGGGCAATTGAAGGATGAGTTAACAGTTCAACCGCGTCCCTGGGCGTGTAATTCCGGTTAGTCGTGTAAGCCAGATTGGGCGCGCTCGTCGTAATAAAGCCGCTCCATCTCGAGCTGTACCTTGGCCGACAATGTGTCCATATCGTGAAGTTTCAACCCGGCGGTAGAAATCGGTTCTCCCACACGCATTTCCAGAGGCTGGCACTTTATGTGATAGGTGTTCATGGGCAGCAGGTTAAACGTATCCACCAGCGCCACCGGGACAACATCCACCTGCGCTTTGATCGCAAGAAAGAAAGCCCCTGGCATAAACGGTTTGATCTCGCCGTCCGGAGTACGGCCGCCCTCGGGAAAAATCACCAGCGGCATCCCTGCTTTCAGGCTTTTTAAGGCGGAGCGAATATTTGCCACCGAGCGCGTTGGATGCTGCTGGTTCACGCACACCTGGCCCGAGCGCCTCAAATGCCATCCGACAATCGGATAAGCGAGCAACTCGCTTTTGAAGAGAATGCGGAACTGAAATGGCAGGTAGGCATACAAGATCGGGATGTCCATCGCGGAGCCATGATTCACCGCATAGACATGAGGCTTGGCAAGATCAATCTCTTCCAGTCCAACCACCCGAAACGGGCAGAAGATGACTTTCATAATCAACTTTGCCCAGACCTGGGCAAAGCGATGCAGAATCCGTTCGCGGTCTCCCAATAGCGATCCCGGAACCGAAGCCAGTCCCAAAATGCCGGTCAACGCGAAAATCACAGGATCGAGAAAAAGATAAGAACGGAGGCGGCTGGGCCATCCATATTTCCTACTGGGTGGAGTGCGAGTCCGTGGCCGAGCTTTGACTTCTTCCATGTCCCCAACTGGATTCACAGGCGTATTTCCAGCTCCCGCATCGCCTCTCCCACAATGTAAATCGAACCGGTAACCACCACCAGTCCGCCCGTTCCTGCCAATGCCTTAGCCCGCGTTAGCGCGGAGGCGACGTTTCCAGCTTCTTCGATTTCGACCGAGACCCGCCCAGCGGCTTCGCGAATTTGTTGCGGAGAAGCCGCCCGGGGATTGTCGGCCCGGGTCGCGATCACATGCTCAGCGATCGGGAACAGAATCTCGGCCACCTGGCGAATATCCTTGTCCTGCATCGCGCCGAAAACTACGGTGAAGGGCGCTTCCTCGTACACAGCTGACAAAGTGGAACGCAGGGCCCAGGCGCCATCCGGATTGTGGGCGACATCGAATACACGCTCGGGGAAAGCGTGGTGCGCTGGAATTACCTGAAAGCGTCCAGGCCAGCGGGTCTCGCGTATGCCGCGCTCAATGGCATCTGCGGAAATCGCAAAACCTTGCTTCGATAGCTCCTCCGCAGCAGAAATCGCCAACGCGACATTCCGCAGTTGATGCCGCCCGACAAGTGCCGTTTCCACTAGAATTTGTTTTCCCATCACCAGCAAGGGATAACGGGAAACGAGTTTCTGTGCTTCCTCCGTGTTCTCTGTTCCCCCCGTGGTAAACGGCTTTGAATTCCTAGACAGATAATCCTCGCTCGCCGGAGAAACCGGAGGCACATACGGCACAGCGCTCACGCCCCGAGCCCCCAACTCCAGAATCGTGTTGCCTATGACATCATTGGCCTGGGGTTGCTGCGGCAGGGTGACAACAACTCCGCCGGGGCGGATGATCCCAGCCTTCTCGCGAGCGATTTCGCCAACGGTGTTGCCGAGAAATTTCTGGTGATCGAGCGAAATGTCAGCGATGATGCTGACTCGCGGCTCCACCACATTGGTGGCATCAAGCCGCCCACCCATGCCAACTTCCAGCACCGCAATGTCAACTTTCCGGCGCGCAAAATGCTCAAAGGCCATTGCGGTCAACATCTCAAAAAAACTGGGGTGCCAAGGCAACTCACCTTCGCTGACTAGCCGCTCGGCAGTCCGCTCGACAAGGTCGTGTACCAGCGCAAATTCATCCTCCGAAATTTCTTCGCCATTCAGTCGTATTCGCTCGTTGATGCGGATGAGGTGAGGAGAAGTGTAGAGCCCGGTCCGCAACCCGGCAGACTGCAAAATAGAAGCTAAAGTAGCGGCGGTTGATCCTTTGCCATTCGTACCCGCGATTAAGACGGCCGGAAAACGCCGCTCTGGATTGTCCAAAGCAGCCAAGACCACCCGCATATGCGCCAAATCAAACTTATGCGATGGCGTGTTCGCCAACTCATGGCCGAGCGCATACATGGAGGCAAGGGCGGTTTCGTAGGACATGGAATCAGTCGTGGGCCTTCAGTCGCTGGTCGTTGGCCGCACTATTAGAGTATCAATTCCTGCTGTCTGAATCCGATATCCTGACGTTGTGATTGGAAAAAAGGCCCTGAAAAGAGAAAGCGGAGAAGTTGAGCCGCGAATAGGTTTGCCAATCACCAAAGACAAACGACCAGCGACAGGATTTAGGCTGCTGGCGTCATAAAATCAAACGCCCGTGAAATATAGGTCTTAAGCTGCTTGCGGGAAACCACGGCATCGAGCATCCCATGCTCTAAAAGAAACTCGCTGCGCTGGAACCCCTGAGGCAGCTTTTGCCGGATCGTCTGTTCAATCACACGTGGCCCGGCAAAGCCAATCAGGGCCCCTGGTTCGGCGATATTCAAATCGCCCAGCATGGCGAACGATGCAGTCACCCCGCCCGTGGTTGGGTCGGTCATCACCGAGATATAAGGAACCCGGGCATCGTCCATACGCGCCAGCGCCGCGGCGATCTTGGCCAACTGCATCAGGCTCACCACGCCTTCCATCATGCGGGCGCCGCCGGAAGAGGAAACAATTACCAGCGGAACTTTCAATTCCGTGGCCTGCTCGATGGCTTGGGTGATCGCTTCCCCCACCACGGCCCCCATGCTGCCGCCAATGAACGCGTATTCAAATGCGCAAACGATCACCGGCCGCGCATTCAGCTTGCCGCGCGCACAAATAATGGCATCATTCAGCCCGGTATCTTCACGCGCCTGTTTCAGCCGGGAGGAGTAAGCCTTCAAGTCCACGAACTTGAGAGGATCGACCGAGACCAGATCGCCGGCAAACACTTCGTAGTTGGGATCATCCAGAAGCTGTGCCAGCCGGGTACGCGCATCAATGCGAAAGTGCTTATTGCACTTGGGACAGACGTTAAGGTTTTCTTCCAGATCCTTCTTCCAGATAATCTGCCGGCACCCGTCACATTTCACCCACAACCCTTCGGTGCGGACTTTCTTCTCCCCGGAGGTATCCAGCTCGACGGATTCGCGTTTAAACCAAGCCATAAGAAAAATTAAGTAATTTGGGAATTTGGTAATTGAGTAATTGAAAAGCTTGTGGTTTCAAATTACCCAATTACTCAGTTACCCAATCACCAGAATTCAGTACTCAATCCCTTTCTGTGCCATCACGCCCTTCTCGTAGGCATGCTTTATCTGGCGCATCTCGGTCACGGTATCGGCAAACTCGACAATTGTCGGATGCGCGTTCCTTCCCGTCAAGATGACATGCACCATTTCCGGCTTCTTCTTGAGTCCTTCCAGCACCTTACCCGGGTCCAACATGCCATAGGTGATGGCGTAATTGATCTCATCCAGGATCACCAGATCCCACTCTCCGGACTGGATCGCCCGCTCCGCTTCCAGCCACGCGTCCTCGACCATCTTCACATCTTCGGGATCAGGTTTTTCCCCTCCGACTTTCACAAAACCACGGCCCATCTGCTTCATAACAAACTTGTTACCGAATGCCTGCGCGGCATCCAACTCGCCGTAGTGCCATGATCCTTTCAGAAATTGAAGCATCAACACCCGCATTCCCTGGCCCACCGCGCGCAAAGCCGTACCCATGGCGGCCGTGGTCTTGCCCTTCCCGGGGCCGGTGTTCACAATGATCAAACCACGGCGAATATCCGACATAAACAGGAACCCTGATTGTACCCGTTCCCGGGTTTGGGAAACTGCCCCGACCTTGATAAGATTCTGGGAACCGTCCGGGGGCAATGTCCGTAAGAAGTCACAAGCAGTCAGGCCGGAGGTCTTTCATGCCTCGCAACCTCTCCTATGTAGCCGCAGTTCTTTTGTCACTCGGCCTGTCAGTTTCCGCAAGCGCCGCCGAGCGCGCCGCGGTAAAGAACCCGCGCGAAGAGCAAATGATCCGGGAAGTCCTGGAACTGGAGCGCCACTCAAAAGAAGCGTCCATTCACAATGACACCAAGTTCACGGAGCAGGCCTTGGCCGACAACTACATCGCCATAGGCCCGCTAGGCACGGTGGTGACGAAAAGCGACATGGTCGATGTGCGCCGCCGTTCCAAGTTGCACTATGAACTCATCGATGTAAGCGAAATGGTGGTGCGGATCTACGGAAAAACGGCGGTCGTGACCGCCAAAGCCGAGGTAAAGGGAAACGACTTCGGCGAGGACTTCAGCGGCCCCTATCGTTACACCCGGGTTTGGGTGAAGCAGAACGGGGCTTGGCATGCCGTAGCCTACCAGGCCACGGTCACGCGGTAGGCTGCCCGGATACCCTTATATCCAGCAATTCATCCGACTCGGGCATCTCCAGAAGCGATGCCTTATTGTTCCCGGCCACGGGAGCGGCGTCATCCGCCAGCAACCGCACGGCAATACGCAGCGCCTCCAGTTCCTTACGAACCCGTAGAATTTCCTGCTCCTTGCTGCGCATCACATCAAAAATATTCTTCATTCGAAACCTCACGAGGGAATACAAGCACTCTATTTGCTGGAGTGGTTCTTGGAAACATCACGAAGGTACGGGGTTGCCTCAGGCGGCCCGTGGTGCAAGTACGATTTGTATCAGGGTATGCCTTCAGGCATACCGAAAGTGGCACAAAATGAATACGCCTTCAGGCGCTGGATTTGGAAAGTCTACTTTCACCACGGGCTGTCAGGTAGCGCTGGACTCCGGCCGGCTGTCGCGGGGGCGGCCCGCCCACACCAAAAAAGGTGGCTAAGAATGCCCCAAATGATACGGATGCCCCTTCAAAATCGTAAATGCCCGATACAGCTGCTCGAGCAATACCACCCTCGCCAGCTCATGCGCCAGAGTCATCTTTCCCAGGGACAACAACGACGACGCCGATGCCCGCGCCTGGTCGCTAAATCCATTTGCCGGCCCAACCGCAAATACCAGAGGCAGAGGATTCCGGTCCTGATAATCCCCCAGAAATTTAGCCAAATCTTCCGACGACATCTGCTTGCCCCGGCTGTCAAGCAGCACGCAAAAGGAGCGGACACCTCGCCCGCCCAGGCCCTTCAGGGCCGCCTCATCTTTAATTGAAATCCCTTGCACCGGAACATACCGCCCCAGCCGCTTCAAATACTCATCGGTGAGAGATTGGATCGCCGGTTCTTTGGTCTTGCCGATCCAAGCTATGGTTAGCTTCACCAGGAAGATTTAACCACAAGTGCAGGGTTGATCTATCGTGGTCAGGGGGAAATGACACGGTTTGAGCGACTTTTATCTTTAACCGGAACGTCCATGCAAGCACAGTATTCGGCGCACATGTCAAAGGAGATTGAGGCGGGCGACGATTGGCGCTTGGTGGCTGGAGTACTGGCCAAAGAGCGTAAGGCAACCGCCGAATTTGTGTCGCGCTGCGCCGACTGGATCTATCCCTTCGTACGCCGCCGCCTGGTTCCCCGGGAGGAATTGGTGGAGGACCTTATGCAGGAAATCATGTTCTCTGCCTGGAACGCTCTCCCCAATTTCCGCGGCGATGCCAACCTGCGCAGCTGGGTCATGGGAATCGCGCGCCATAAGCTGGAGGACCACTACCGGAAGCGTGTCCGGGATTTGGAAATCGAAGACGACGGGGAATCGGCCCCCGGACTGGCGATCATCCCTGCGTTCGAGCACGGGTTGGACTCGGATGCCCGGCGAAAGAGAGTTGAGAAGACACTCGCCTTGTTGCCCGAGCCCTATGCGCTTGCACTGATTTGGCAGTATCGGGACGAAAAGAGCGTTCGTGAAATGGCCGAACTCGCCGGCAAGACAGAAAAAGCCATGGAGCGACTTTTAGCACGCGCGCGGGAAAGCTTCAGAAGGAGGTGGAGCGATGGCTAATCGTGATTTCGAAGAATTTCGTGCCCTATTGTCCGAACCGGACGAAATCGGCGAGCGCGCCCCTTCTTCTCTGAAGTCGCGCTTGTACTCAGCATTGGTCAGAAAGCAGCAGGAAAGCGGCCGGCTGGCTAGCCTGCAAGCTTCTGCCGTCGCTGGCCACCGTCTTTGTGTATTTGAAAAGCTGGTGCAAATCGCGCCGCTCGGTGAAGCCGCCAAATCGCCGTTCATCTGCGAGGTGTGCCACGCGCGCGTGCTGGCCGAACACTTCGACCATCCGCCCATCTACTGGCCCGGCTGCCCATACGTTGCCTTCAAGAAATCATGACACCTTCAACCCTCAAAAACGGACGATGAAGCCAAACAGGTTCTGATAGTTGGCCAGTTTGTGGGTGCCGGGAGGAGAAAGTTCCTGGCCGATTTTGTTGCTGCCCAGCGTCTCGCTGAAGCTATAGCGGAAATCGAGTTTGCCCCGGAGCCTCACATCAATGCCCACGTGCGTTCGCACAACCGGCCCGCTGGTGGAAAAATCTGCCGGCGGAACAGTGATGGCGCCGGAAGATGAAAGCTGCTGTCGCCGGCTGGAGAGATGTGCAACGCCCGTTCCAATCGCCAGGTAGGGTCGTATGCGGCTGCTTCGCTGCCGGAAGTAAAGCAGAAAACTCACAATGGCCGCCTCTTGGGAACTGTTGCGTTTGTCCTGGTAAAACGACCCGGTGCCGGAGGAATTTGCATTCAATTGCAGGCGGTTCCGGTTCCACAGGAAATCTCCCTGCACGCTGATGTAGTCGTGCACATGGGCGCCGGCAAAGAAATCGAGCGCTCCTCCGTTTGCCGTGGAATACGAGGAAAGATTCAGGCCTTGCGCCCCACTCTGTGATCCGCATCCCCGGTAAGTGTCGCAAGGCCTCCCATGACTCCGGCGTAAGGTACGTCGGCAGCGCGACAACGCCTTTCCCCTGACAACAAAAAAATCGCGATGAGGAAAAATCGTAAAAGGATGCAGCCCTCGCGAAAAAACAATTGCGCTGAAACGGTTTTCACGCAAGTGTTTTAACACAAAAATTACGCTGCCCGGAGGGGGATTGTTGCGCGACACTCCGACTTCTCGACTGCAGATCACAAACCTGCCTAATCCATTAGGACGATCAAGAAGAAAGGATACGTATGTCTCGACAGCGCTTATCACTCCCGAAAATTGTGGTCTCGATCATCGCCCTGGCAACATTCATGGGGGCCTTCTCCCTGCCATTACAAGCGAAACAATTCGAATTCAAAAAAGACGACGATAACTTCGTTTATCTGCTGACCAACAGGAAACCGTTTAACTCCGTGATTCAATTCCGCCGCGCCAGCGACGGCTCACTCCGCTGGATGCACGAAGTCCCGACTGGCGGTAAAGGCACAGGTGCCACAGGAGTTGATCCCCTCGGCTCACAGGACTCGCTGGCACTCAGTGGCGATGGACACCTTGTGCTGGCGGTTAATTCCGGGAGCAACGAGATTTCGGTCTTGAAGCTTTTCGGCGACGGACTCGTGTGGCGCGACAAGGTATGGTCGGGCGGCGAATTTCCCAACAGCATCGCTCTGTCCGGGGACCTTGTCTACGTGCTCAATGCGAAGGGATCTTCCCCAAACATTACCGGCTTCCGCCTCGATCCTGAGGGATCTCTGCGCTTCGTTCCAGGCGCGCAGGTCAATCTGCCGCCGGGCAGCGCCGGCGCAAACGACATCCAGTTTTCGCAGGATGGCACGAAACTGGTGGTCACCGTATCCGGGACTAAGCAGATCCTTGTTTTTCAAGTTGGTGACAACGGTATTGCCGGGGCTCCTTCCACTGCAACGTCAGCCGGGGCGAGTCCCTTTGGCGTTCGCTTTGGCCGCAACGGCATTGCGGTCATCTCGGAGGCAGCAGGGTCAGCGTCCTCTTATGACTTCGACTCAGCCGACATGCTGAATGTGATCAGCAGCGCCGTGCCTGATACTCAGGCAGCCTCGTGTTGGATTTCTTTGAACCGGTCGAAAACCTTTGCCTACGTTTCGAACACCGGCAGCGGTACCATCTCTTCCTATCAGATCGATGGTAACGGCGCTCTTACTCTTGCAAAAGCAGTGGCCGCCACTACAGCTGGCGCGCCGATTGATTCTTCATTGTCCCGCGACAGCAAGTTCCTGTACGTCGTGGATTCAGCCAACGGGAAGATTCTGATCCTGACTGTAAACGGCGGAGACTTGTCTCTTGTCGGCAGCGTACCCTCCTTGCCCACGAGCAGTCAAGGAATCGCCGCGCAGTAATATTTTCATGCCCCGATTTTGTAACGCAGATTGCGGATCGCGGACATTTCACGAGTGCTTCCCCTCACGCCTTGGAAGGGTTGACGGGAAGCACTCTATTTTGACTCGAAGATCAAACGGGAAGCGTCTTGTGCGGGTTCTAGGCGAACTTTTTCTTTCGAGCGCGGGCAACCGGGCGTTTTACGCTGGTCTTCCACTCCCCGGCTTCCAGCCGCCGGGCCGACTTCCACAACCGCTCCAACTCATAAAACTTGCGCGCCTTCTCGGAGAACACGTGCACCACGAAATCCACATAGTCCAGCAGCACCCACTCCGCCTGCTTGTAACCCTCCATGTGGTTCACCCGCATGCCGTTGTTCTTTTCCAGGCGAGTCTCCACCTCATCGGCAATGGCCTGCACCTGCCGCGGATTGGTTCCGCTGCACACGACAAAGTAGTCGGTAAACGCTCCCGACCCTTGTTCTAATTCAAGGATGGTGATTTCTTCCGCCTTCTTGTCCTGACAGGCGTGAATGGCTTCGGCAACTTGATGTTTCACATCATTTTTGCTCATGCAAAGACGGGTGCCACTCCGGGGCTGTGGGGCTGTGACCATTGTAGCTGAGAGCGGCAGATGCTGAGGGCCTGCATTTTGCAGGAGCCTTCCGAGCAGAATCAATGAATGTCTGCCGTTCGACAAAAATCCGCAGAGGCGAGAAGCCGGCGAGGTTCGTCTAACTTCCTGAGGTACGTAACGCCTTGGACGCGGTGTCCTTCGTGATACCCTGCCCCTCAAGACATGAAACAGACTCCGGAGTTCGATTTCGCGTAAATTTGCTCTGAATCAGGAGGAACCTTGCTTCGCAAATTACGGTTGTTTCTCTCGGCTGTGTCGTTGTGTACGGTTTGCCTGGCCCAGACCAAAACCGAGACTCCTGCTTGGATCGCCTCCAGCAATCAGTACACCAACCTGCTCCTGTCGATACAGATCAAGCACCACCCGGAACTGGGTTCCAACCAGGGGTTGAGCGAGTATGACACGCAAATCGCCCGACCCACACTGGCGGACGAAGACCAGGAGCGCGCTGAGACCGAAGCGGTTCTAACCAAGCTGAAGACTGCCCTCGCGCAGGAAAAGCAAAAAGAAGTGGCCCAGGATTTGCAGATTGTCATCCGCAACATCGAGCTGCAATTCCGGGAAGACGATTTCCGGCGCGCCCACGAAGTCCCTTTCCTCAATGCCAGCGGGGCGGTTTTCGGCGGCTTGCGCATTCTTCTCAATGAACAAACACCCAATGAACGCCGGCCCGCGGCGGCAGTGCGCATACGCAAATACGCAGGGCTGGAGCCGGGCTACACCCCGCTCACCGAAATTCTTAAGCAACGCGTCAAAGAACAGATGGCCAAGCCGGGCGTGGTCTATCCTGCCCGAACCGAAGTCGAAACCGAACTCGGACGCACTTCCAGCTTTGTTGACGGCATGGCGGGGCTGATGGAGAAATACAAAATCGCCGGCTGGCAGGAGCCCTACGAGAAACTGAAAACTCAGCTGGCCGCGTACGACGCCTGGACCAAAGAAAACGTCCTGCCCAAGGCTCGCACCGACTTCCGCCTGCCTCCCGAAGAATACGCTCTGAATCTTGAAGACTTCGGCATCGACATCCCGCCGGCTCAACTGGCCGCCATGGCTCACAAGGCATTCACAGACCTACAGGCAGAGATGAAGCCGCTTGCGGAGCAGATTGCCAAGCAACGCGGCCTTCCCTCCAGCGATTATCGCGACGTGGTTCGCGAACTCAAGAAGGCGCAAATCGTCGGCGACGCCATTCTACCGCTCTATGAGGAACGCCTTAAGCAAATTGAAAAGATCATCGTAGATCATCAGCTGGTGACCCTGCCCGACCGTCCGGCGAGAATTCGTATCGCCGATGCCGCCGAGAGCGCTCAGCAGCCGGCGCCGCACATGTCGCCGCCGCCGTTCCTGCACAATACGGGACAGAAAGGCGAATTCGTTCTGCCGCTCAATCTCCCGCCGGCTCCGGGCGAGACAGCCGGCGACAAGTATGACGACTTCACTTTCGATGCCGCCGCCTGGACGTTGATCGCCCATGAGGCCCGCCCCGGCCACGAATTGCAGTTCGACGCCATGCTGGAACGTGGCGTGTCACTGGCGCGCATTCGCTATGCATTTAACAGCACCAACGTCGAAGGCTGGGGACTCTACTCCGAATACATCACCCGGCCGTTCATGCCGCTGGAAGGACAACTGATCTCGCTTGACTACCGGCTGCTGAGGGCGGCACGAGCGTTTCTCGATCCAGAATTACAGTCAGGCAAAATTCAGCCCGAAGATGCATATCGCGTCCTGGAACAGGATGTAGTCCAATCCCACGCCATGGCGAAACAAGAAGTGGAGCGCTACACCTACCGCGCTCCCGGCCAGGCCAACAGCTACTTCTACGGCTACACGAAATTATTGGCTCTGCGCAAAGAGGTGGAAGCTGCCTTGGGCCAGAAGTTCAACCCAAAGAAGTTTCACGACTTTATCCTCAGCCAGGGCTTGCTCCCGCCAGATCTCATGCGCAAAGCGGTAATGGAGGATTTCATAAAGCAACCATAGCGGGCAGTCATCGACCGCTCAATCCGCTCTAGCTTTGTCATGCACGAGCACCTTGAGTCGCTATAAGCCCGGCCCTTGTCACCTCGCCCGTGACCTCTTATATTGATCCTTCACTTCTCTAAGGAGCCAGCATGAACACCGAACAATTTTTCCAGGACCTGGAAGCCCGCATCGCTAAATACGACCTCCTCTGCCACCCTTTCTACAAAGCCTGGGCCGCTGGCGAGTTGACCCGTGAAGATCTGTGCGCTTACGCCCAGGATTACTACCATCACGTGGAAGCATTCCCTACCTACCTGGCCGAGTTGGGGATCCGCCTGAATGAAGGGGAACTGCGCCGGGCTGTATTGGCCAACCTGGCCGACGAAAAAGGGCGGGAAGACGAGTTTGGTGAACCCAGCCGTGAACACGCCGACATGTGGCTCGACTTTGCCCAGGGCATGGGCGCGCGTCGCGACCTGATCGGGCATACTCCACTGCCGGAAATCACGGGATTGATGACCTACTATCACCGTATTGCCAGCGAAGGAGCTCCAGCCGAAGCGCTGGCAGCCTTCTACGCTTACGAATCGCAAATCCCGCGTGTGGCCCAGGAAAAGGCCCGCGGCCTGCGCCAGATGTATGGCGCCGACGAGCAGACTTGCGCCTATTTCACTTTGCATATGACCGCGGATATTCATCACTCCAACGTTTGGCGCCAGCAGCTGGAAAAGCAGCTGCAAACCACGCCAGATCTGGCGGAAAAGGCGCTGGCAGCCGGAGAAGCGGCGGCCCAGTCGCTGTGGAAGGCCCTGGATGGAATTGAGGCCCGCCGCGCCGTCAAGAATGAGCCTTTGACCGTCGGCTGATCTCTGCGACCGCGGTAGTTTGCTATAATTCTATATCCCAAGGAGTTGTGGAATGTTAGGGAGGATTTATCGATAAGCGTTTTATCCGCACCAACGACCGTATTCGAGCCCGCGAAATTCGTGTGATTGATGATGAAGGCCAGCAGATTGGAATTCTGCCTCCGTTTGAAGCGCTGAAAATGGCCCGCGCGAAAAACCTGGATCTGGTTGAAATTTCGCCCACTGCGACCCCGCCCGTATGCCGCATCATGGACTTCGGGAAATTCCTGTATCAGCAGGAAAAAAAGGAACGCGAAGCCAAGAAACACCAGAAAGTAATCACGGTCAAGGAAGTGAAGTTCCGCATCAACGTGGATGACCACGATTATGAGACCAAGAAGAACCACGTGCTGCGGTTTCTGGATGGAGGCGACAAGGTCAAGGCGACCATCTTCTTCCGCGGGCGCGAAATGACCCGCACCGGATTAGGCCGCGAAATTCTGGAGCGTCTGATTAAAGATATCGGCGACCAGGGAATCGTGGAATTCCGGCCGCGCCAGGAAGGCAACACGCTGCACTTGATCCTGGCGCCGAGCGCGAAAACCAAGCCGGGAGAGAAACCTAAAGCAGCATCCGCGCCGCCGCAAGCAGCGCAAGGCGCGAAACAAGCGTAGCCCTGGAGTCTTATGCCAAAACTAAAAACACATAAAGGCGCTGCCAAACGCTTCAAAAAGACCGCAACCGGAAAAGTGAAGCGGTCGAAGGCGTTCCTGCGCCACATCCTGACGTCGAAGGACAAGAAGCGCAAAAGCCATTTGAGCGGAACGGTTCTGGTAAGCGATGCCGACACGCCCAAAGTGAAGAGAATGATTCCGTACTAGTCGGTTCTGAGAACTGACAACAGAGAACCGGGAACTGATTTCAATCCCGGCTTGTGGAGTAAGTCTCCACACAGGTGAGTGAAGAGGTCGGACCAAATGTCTCCTACCTCCAGCCACCTTTAAAACGTAACCTAAAAGGAGCAACACCATGCCTCGTGTAAAACGCGGGACGAAACGTCGCGCGAAACGTAAAAAGATATTGGACCGCGCCAGCGGTTATTTCCTGACAAAATCCAAACTCTACCGCTCGGCCAAAGAAGCCGTGGAGCGCGGGCTGAAGTTCGCCTACTCCGGTCGCAAACAGCGCAAGCGTCAGTACCGGTCGCTGTGGATCGTGCGCATCGGCGCCGCCGCCAAGTTGAACGGCATGAGCTACAGCACGTTCATCAACGGCTTGAAGAAAGCCGGCGTCGAACTGGACCGCAAAATCCTTGCCGATCTGGCAGTCAAAGATCCAGCCGGATTTAAGAGCCTCACCGAGCAGGCAAAGGGCGCTCTGAGCCTGTCCTGAGCGAAGTCGAAGGAGCCTGCCCTGAGCGAAGGGGCGGGGCCGCGCAACCGCTAACAGCTTCATTCGCCATTAATTGCAAAGGTTGGGGGAAGGGCACGGCTTAAAGCCGTGCCGTAACCGTCTCTCTATACAATTGTCATTCCGAGCGGCGGAGCCGTGAGGAATCTGCTTTTTGCCGTCATGGAATATATCGTTCCCAAACTAACGGATTTCTCGGCGCAAGCGTTAGACAAAGCCGCTGCAGAATTGCTGTCTGCGCTTGACCAAGAGGCGAAAGCAGTTCGCAATGCATCTGACCAGAAAAACTTCCGTGATCTCTGGATGGGACGCAAGAGCGGCGTATTGACCCTGGTTAATGACTGGCTGAAAGCAGCGCCAAAAGAAAACAAGCGTGAAGTCGGGCAGCGCGTAAACGAACTAAAAGCCCGCGTCGAGCAAACCGTCAACGAAACACAACAACGGATTCAATCGACCGCTTCGGGTTCGCGTCTCTCCTCGGAACAACTTGACATCACCCTCCCCGGCACCCGCCGCTCCATCGGCGCTGAGCACCCGATCATCAAGACGATGAACGAAATCGTCGGGGTCTTCCGCAACCTGGGATACTCCGTCGAAGTCGGGCCGGAGATTGAGAGCGACTACTACAACTTTGAGGCGCTGAATTTCCCGCCGAACCATCCGGCGCGCGACACACAGGACACGCTGTTCGTTGCTAACCAGGAATCGAAACCGCAACGTGAGCGCCTGCTGCTGCGCACGCATACTTCTCCGGTGCAGATTCGTTCCATGCAGAAGATGAGGCCTCCGGTCCGCGTGGTGTGTCCGGGAAAAGTTCACCGCAACGACGCGCCTGACGCCACGCACTCGCCGGTGTTTCATCAGGTTGAAGGGCTGGCAGTTGACGCAAACATCACCTTCTGCGATCTCAAGGGCACGCTCGACCACGCCATGAAGGCGCTGTTCGGCTCGAGCGTGAAGACGCGTTTCTATCCGTCGTTCTTCCCGTTCACCGAGCCCAGCGCCGACGTGCAGATCAGCTGCATCTTCTGCGGAGGCAAAGGCCAGCGCGACGGCGGTCCGTGCCGCAATTGCAAAGCCAGCGGCTGGATTGAGTTGCTCGGCTGCGGCATGGTCGACCCGAATGTGTACGGCTTTGTGGACTACGATCCGAAGAAGGTCAGCGGGTTCGCGTTTGGCATGGGTGTCGAAAGAATTGCGATTTTGAAGTACGGCGTGGATGATATTCAGCTGTTTTTCAATGGCGATGTGAGGTTCTTGGAGCAGTTTGGATAGCAGGTTGCCAATGAGGCGGATCATCTTTCTTCTCGCGATTTGTCAGGGCGTTCGAACTGGGACGGCGAGCGACTCGACACAGTTAACCAACCAGGAACGAGCGATAGTTTACGTGATAAACGAAGAAGCAAGAGATTACGCGCTGGAAGTCCGAGCCGATGTGTGCGTGGGTTTCAGCACTGACTTGTCGATACGGGAATCAAGAATACTCGCGGCGCTGCGCGAACAGGGATTGCATTTCCATCCGGGTTCATGGTGTAACCGTGGTCCGCGGGGCGTCGAGATTTTGATCACCATGCCTAATAAAGAAAGACCCCCGGGAACCTATGAAATCGTCTCTGGCATTAACGACTCTGACCCGATTCGCCTTTACGGGGACCATTTTGCGACGTTGCTCCGAAGCGGCAGGTACGTCATCAAATGCGTTGATGGTTCGGAGCCGACACTTGGAAGTTATCAGTTGACCTGTTGTGAAAAAGGAAAGCTAAAGCCTGGATTAACACAAGCGCCGAATTGACCGATGAAACTTTCCCCCAACTGGCTGCGCGACTTCGTTGACCTGCCGGCGGATTACCGCCGTCTCGCCGATGAACTCACCCTTGCGGGCGTAGCCGTCGAAGGCATCAGCGGCGAAGGCGAAGGCACGGTCTTCGAAATGGAGATCACGACCAATCGGCCTGACGCCATGAACCACTACGGAGTGGCGCGGGAGTGTTCGGCGCTCTACGATCTGCCGCTTAAGCCGATTGAGCCGGTACTGCCAAGATCGGAAGGCGCGGCGAATTTTGTTATTTCCATCGGGGACAAAGAAGGCTGCGCCCGATACACGGCGCGCATCATCCGCGGCGTGAGCATCAAGGCATCGCCGGAGGCAATCGCAAAACGGCTGATGAGCGTCGACCAGCGCTCCATCAACAGCGCCGCCGACGCCTCCAACTACACGCTCTGGGAGATGGGCCATCCCACGCACGCTTTCGATCTCGACCTGCTCGAAGGTGGGAAGATACTCGTCCGCCGCGCTCAGGCAGGAGAGACTCTCAAGACCCTCGACGGCGTAGACCGCAAGCTGTCTCCCGAAGACCTGATCATCGCGGACGGCAAGAAGCCGGTCGCACTCGCCGGCGTCATGGGCGGATTTGACACCATGATCACGGAGAAAACCAGGAACATCCTGATCGAGTCTGCCTGGTTCGACCCCACCATCGTTCGCAAGACGGCGAAGCGTCACGCTCTGCACACCGACGCGTCGCACCGCTTCGAGCGCGGCGCCGACTATGGCGCGACCTCGCTGGCCTGCGCCCGGGTTGCTCAGAGAATCCTCGAATCCGGGGGCGGCCAGCTTCATGGCAATGAGATTGATGCTGGCGCGCGCCAGTTGGATCAAGCGCCAATCGAGCTGCGAATTTCGGAAGTCCACCGCATCCTGGGCAAGCGTCTCGATGTCAACGAAACGATCCGCGTCTTGAAGAGGTTAGGTTTTGATTTGCTGCCGGAGCCGGATCAGGATCTCGTATTCACGGTCAACATCCCCAGTTGGCGGCTGGATGTGGAGCGCGAGATTGATCTGATCGAGGAGATCGCCCGCCTGCATGGCTACGATAAGTTTCCCAACACCTTGCCGCCGTATGCGGGCTCCGTGGTCGAGCTTCCTCATGCCCAAAAAGATGCGCGGCTGCGGGCTTCTTTGCTGGGATTGGGATATGACGAGGCCATCTCCCTGACCTTCATCTCCCACGAAGACGCCGAGCATTTCTCATCTGTTCCCGTGATTGAGCTGGCCAATCCGCTGAGCGCCGAGGCTTCGGTCATGCGGACCTCCATGGTCCCTGGCATGTTAAACCTGCTGGCCTACAACCTGAACCGGGACAGTGTGAATGTGCGCCTGTTCGAAAGCGGCAACGTGTTCGAGTTGGCGGACGGGAAATCCCAGGAGTCCAGGCAGATTTGCCTGGGCGCGACTGGAAGTGCCGTGGTTCCCGGCGTTCATCAATCGCCCCGTGCGCTCACATTCTTTGATTTGAAAGGTGATGTGGAAAACCTTCTGCATGCCTTTCAATTCGATTCTCTCAGCTACGATGCGCAAACTTCCGAGTACTATCATCCCGGAAGATCGGCCCGGGCGATCATGGATGGCACGGCGGTCGCACAGTTTGGGCAAATTCATCCTGAAGCCGCTGCCGGCCGCAAACTGCGCCAGAATGCATTGATTGCGGAAATTTATATCGACCACCTGTATCGGCATGATCTGCGGCATGTGCGCTACCAGGCTTTGCCTCGCTATCCCGCGGTCGAACGGGACTTTTCCTTCGTGTTCGACGACTCAGTCTTATTTGAAAAAATTCAGCAGTACGTGGTGGCGGCCAAGCTGCCTGAATTGCGTAGTTTTATTCCAGTGGAAATCTTCCGGGGAGGCAGTGTGCCTACCGGGAAGTATTCCATTTTGTTGCGCGCAACTTTTCAATCTGGCGAACGCACATTGCGGGATGACGAGATTGCTCAATGGGCCGGTCAAATCACACAACGGTTGCAGGAGTTAGGCGGAGCTCAAAGGACCTGAAGTCATTCCAGCTCAAGGGCCATCTTTAATGCATAATCCAATTCCACGATCCGCGAGGGCGAAAGTGATCCCACAAAATTCGTAAGGTCAACTTAGGCATTGCTAGCAGGCTGCGGAAAAACTCTGTTTTTAGGCGCAATCGTGGAAGGGCACGAGTTCCACTCGTGCCGCCAAGAGGGAAAACTGTGATTTGGCGCCGTTCGGCGCAACGACCAGTACCCCGGACGCCTGATGGCGTGTGCGCCCCATGGGCGCGTAGGTCAATATCGATCACGAAACGGCACGAGTGAAACTCGTGCCCTTCCACAAAGCCGCTCGAAATGGAGTTCTTCTGTAACGCTTCTGGCTGTGCAGCCCATGGCTACAAGCAACTTATTCTAGCCCAGAGGGAGGAACTTGACCTGTCTGGTCATCCTTCTAATATTCTCACCGCAGCGGTTCCCTTAGTGTCATCGCTCTGGGATAACAACTTCGTGGGAAAACAATTTCTTAGCAATAAGGTCGGCTATTTCACCGAGTCCGTCATCCGCGAGATAACGCGGCAGGCGCTGTAGACGCTTCCTTGGCGGCCAGCGAGGGCTCTACCCTCCGGCCTTCAATTCCACCAGCACTTGCCGGGCGATTTCTTTCAAGGTATCGAACACTCCAGGCCCCTGGAACGCCACCGCCTCGATCACAGGTTCATTCTTACGCCGCAGTTCCTTGGCTAGAGCATCTACAGGCAGCACATTGGGCAGGTCCCGCTTATTGAGTTGCAGGACGTAGGGAATCTTGTTGAAGTCGTAGCCGTGCTCTTTGAGGTTGGCCATGAGGTTGTCCAGCGCCTCAATGTTGGCGTCCATTCGTTCCTGCTGCGAGTCGGCCACGAACACGATGCCATCCACCCCGCGCAGAATCAGCTTGCGGCTGGCGTCATAGAAAACCTGGCCGGGGACGGTGTAAAGGTGTATACGGGTCTTGAATCCACGGACCGAGCCCAGATCCAGAGGCAGGAAGTCGAAGAACAGGGTACGCTCGGTTTCCGTGGCCAGCGAAATCATCTTCCCCTTCTGCTGTTCGGCAGTGGTCTTGTAGATGTGCTGCAAGTTCGTGGTCTTGCCGCCTAACCCGGCGCCGTAATACACGATCTTGCAGTTGATTTCGCGGGCTGCAAAGTTGATGAAACTCAAAAGACTTTCCTCGAAGGCCTGGAGGGACTACCGCAAGCCGAAGCTCTCCCTCATAAAAATTAAGGTTTAAAGGCTGATCCGTTTTATACCACAGCGGGGGCCGTTACCACAGGTTACCCACGTTACTAGGTAAGAAATAGTTAAGCTAAAGTACTGTGAGCAAATGGCTAGCGGGCTGGCGGAGGCGTCGGGTAGTAACCCGCCTTGGCGAAAGTCCGGATGCAGGGGGAGCTGTACGTACCGCAGTCTGGTCGGGCGACTCGCACCTCAATTTCACGATACGCGCCTCCCGGGGCAGCTTTGCTTACATAGCCAAGGGTGTACTGGTTGCGGGCATCCCCGATTGCCCGGGCGTAGACTGCGTCAACATCGTCTTTGGACATTTCGGTGAACAGCTCTCCCCCCGTAGCAGACGCATATTTGGGGAGGATGTCGCCCGTACCCAGCCGCGGGATGTGGAATTTTTGCAGCTTGCCGTATACCGGAAGGGCAGAACTGCCGACGCCGACCCCATACACCACGATGCCGTTGGTCAGGAGGACCTTCAATACGTCGCGATAGCTCGCCGTACTGCCTAGTTCGCGGCCATCGCTGATGACAAAGATGATCTTTCGGCGGCCGCGGTCACGTTTGCTAAGGTCTACGGCGGCCTCAAGGATTGCGTCGTTGATCACATGAGATTCTTTCGGCGGCGTGATCAAAACCGGAACCGGCTGACCCGCAGGCGTTCCGTTGATCACCGGCCCCTGCGGACCGAAGGGGCCGCTGGTCACAGGAACTCCATCGTTTTTCCCCCGTTTCGTCTTGAGGTCATTGAGTGTATCGGTAAGCTGTTGACTGACCGCGGCGTAGTCGGTCACACGGGTCACGGTCCCGCTGTACACATAGAGCGAAACCTCGTCGAACTGGCTGAACGCCCCTTCCAGCGCGGGAAAGGTTCGATTCACTTTCTGCACTACGCTGTCCGGCATTCCGAGGTCAAAAATCACCGCCGCGGACAGCGGAAACGGATCGCTGGTGAAAAATGTCATCTTCTGCTCTTGACCGTTTTCCAGCAACTGGAAGTCTTTAGGGAGCAGGCCGTTCACCAGGCGGCCATCCTGGTCTTTCACCGTCACCGGAACTTGCACAAAGTTGGTGGTGATACTGAATTTAAAGAGATCATCGCGGGAATTGCTGCCATCGCCTTTCGCGCTCGTCGGAGGCATAGTCTTGGCAGCGGCGCTAGGCTCATCCCCCGGGAACGGCAACGGCGGCTGGACTACGCCTGGAGTTGTCTCCTTGGGCTTGGCATCGCTCGGCTGCTCTTTCGGCGCAGGCGGAGCGTCTTGCGGAAATGACTGGGGTGGCTGCGCAGCCGAAGGGGCATCGGGAATGTCCGACGGCTTCTTGTCCTGGGCCCATGCCGGCAAACCCTGGACAAGCACAAGCATCAGCATCAAACTAAACACCTTACGCTGTACCCCGGTCATTTTCGACACAAATCCACCCTTTTTAATTCTGCCACCGCAAACCTACACTGTTGGGATGCTGGGAGGCTCGGCTTTGGTGCATCTAACTTTCTGACAGAATAGACTAGCAAAGAATTCCTGAGATCACCCAATGCCCAAGGTCCGCTTCGCTGCTCTGCTTTTGACGATCGGGATCGTGGTTCTGCTGGCCGCCGGACAACAGCCTCCAGCGATCCCTATGCCGCCTCCGCCCATGCCCCAGCCTCCGCCTGGCTCGGAAGGCAGTAAACCGCAGGAAGCCACGCAGGAAGAGGAGCCAGTCACCGTTTTCAAAAGCCGCACCGACCTGGTGCAGATCTTTTTCAATGTGAAGGACAAGAAGGGCGGGCTGATTCCAGACCTTAAGAAAGACGACTTCCAGGTTTTTGAGGATGGCAAACCTCAAACCATCAAGTATTTCACCGCCAACTCCGATCTGCCGCTGACTCTGGGAATTTTGATCGACGCCAGCGGCAGCCAGACGCGCGTGCTGGAATCCGAGAAAGAAGTTGGCGGCACGTTTTTGCAAAATGTGTTGCGGGACAAGGATTTGGCGTTCGTGATGAGCTTCGACGTAAACGTGGAACTCTTGCAGGATTTCACCACCTCCAAGCGTGACCTGAAAGCGGCGCTGAACCGCGCCAAAATCAACACCGGCGGCGGAATGTACGGCGGCGGTATTCCCGGAATCGGCCAGGGGCCGGTCCCGACTTCCAGCGCCGCACGTGGAACCTTGCTTTACGATGCTATCTATCTCGCTTCCCACGACGAACTCGCACAGCAAGTCGGGCGCAAAGCCATGATCCTGCTGACTGACGGCGAAGACCAGGGAAGCCAGACGCGCATGCGGGAAGCCATCGAGGCGGCCCAGAAGTCAGATTCCATCTGTTACGTGCTATTACTCGCGGATCGTGACGTCTACGGCGGGGGTTACTCCGGCGCGGGCGAAATGAGCAAGCTCACCAAAGAAACCGGCGGCCGGATGATTGAAATCGGCAACCGGGTGGAGAAACTAAGAGAGGCTTTTGAGCAGATCTCCCGCGAACTGCGTAGCCAGTACAGCATTGGCTACACGCCCACCAACCTCGCCCACAACGGAGCCTTCCGCAAACTGGAGATTCGCTCCAAAGGAGACTACAAAGTCCAGGCACGCAGCGGCTACTTCGCCCCAGCAGCGCAGTAGCGCCGGCGTCCCGTCGGCTGTCAGGGGGCTTGGCGCCCACCAGTGGAATCTTAGCTTCGGTCTTTGACTCGAATTACGAATTTCAATCCGGACCAGACTTCATTTACCGCGCAAACTTTCACGTCCACCAAGCCGGCGTCCAGTCCAATTCTTCTTACATCATTTTCGTTCATATCGGTCGCCACACCTGAGGTCTTCTTCGGCCAACTCACCCAGAGCATTCCAGCCGGATCCAGTTGTTTAGCGATTCTTGAAAACTGTTGCTTTAACTCTGATTGGGTTTTGATGAACACCATTGCGAAGTCCAGGGGCCCTTGTTTCGCCACCGTACATGTTGCCAAAGTTTCTTTTAACTCCCCCCGCACATCTGCCGGCATTTCTATCAGCCCAACACGGAAACCCTCCTGGATGCCGAGTTTCCTGGGAAGCGGAGTACCCGAGTACCCTGCCATGGGCTAGCGGGATTGCGCGTAGTATCCGCGGCGGGCGCGGACTTTTAAGCCCTTACGCTCTTGCGCCAGGATCTGAATGGTGTGATAGCGGCCGTCCGCGGCGAAAGTGGACGGGTGATAGGACAAGGCATACTGGCTGCGTAGCTCTTCCTGAATCTCGGCAAAAGCATTGGCGACGTCGGTGATCTGGAAGGGGAAAAATGCCCGGCCACCCGTGGTTTCCGACATGTACCTGAGAATCTTGTCTCCATCGTTCTTGGATCCAGTGATATTGGTGCTGATGGAATAAATGATGACCTCAGCCCGCTGAGCCATTTCGAGCGCTTCCTCGCGGGTCACGTGGCTCTGGTTGTCATCGCCGTCGCTCAGAACCACCAAGGCGAAACGCATGGGCCCGGTCCGCGCCTGTTTAGCCAGTTTGTCGCGGCAGGCAAAATAGATGGCATCGTACATGGCAGTGCCGCCACCCGGGCGCAGCATCCGCACTCCCCTCGACAGAGCTTCGGTACTGTCGGTGAAGTCCTGGGTCACTTCCGGGGTAGCATCGAAACCAACGACAAATCCTTTGTCGAATTTCGGCCGGATGGTCTGACTCAAAAACTCAATCGCCGATTCCTGTTCAAATTTGAAACGATCGCGCACTGAATTGCTGGCATCCACCAGAAGTCCGATCCGCAGGGGCAACTCGGTTTCGCGCTGGAAGCTGATGATGCGCGCGTTCGCCCTGCCGTCATCCAGGACTTTGAAGTTATTCTGGCTGAGGTCCTTGATCAATCGACCATGCCGGTCAGTGACAGTAAATACCACCCGCACTTCGTTGACAAAGGAGTGAAGAGTTGTATCCGGAGCAGGCGTGGATTCGCTGGCTGGTGTCTCAAGAATCGAACCGCCCGCTGCGTCCGCGGGTTGAGGCGACGCCTGGCCGGAAGACGAATCCGCAGGGGCAGGCCGTTCCGCAGGTTTTTCGGCTGGAGTTGACGCAGCCGGCTGAGGTGGTCTTTGCTTCTCTATGCTGGCTGATGGCGCGGCTGGCAAGTCCTTCGCGTCCTGTGCCAGAACAGCGACGCCTGCCACCGCCAGGAAAACGATCACGCCAAGACTGCGAATCTTCATAACCAGCCCCTCATTATAGCCGCCCTCAGCCCAATCATAATCGTTATGGGTGGAGCTGAGCTAGTTGTGTGATGCAGACAGTAGCCGCCACACGGTGGCGTTCTCTGCGATCTCCGCGGTTCAGGCTTTTGCCTTATCCTGTGCTGTGCCCCAAGCAACTAACTAAACCTTAAATCACTGAGAACGCGGAGGCTACGCCGAGAACGCTGCACAAACCTTGAAACAACTGAGATCGCCTGCCCGTTGTACCTATCCATTGCTTTCCGCCTGCCTGGTGGAGGATAATTTGCCTGTATTCCGGCCTGGCTGTCCTATCTGTGAATCTGCCCAACTCCATCACGTTAAGCCGCATCTTCAGCATCCCGCTTCTGATCTGGATCCTGTCGTCCAGCCGTTTTAGCAGCTTCACCGGACAAAAGGAACTGTTTGCCTCGGCCCTGTTTATTGCGGCCTCCATTACCGACGGGATTGACGGTTACCTCGCCCGCAAGCGCGGTCAGATCACCACCATGGGCATGCTGCTCGATCCCTTGGCCGATAAGCTTTTGATCGCCGCAGCATTTATCACTCTGGTCCAGTTCAATCCCAGCCTGGTTCCGGCATGGATGGCAGTCGTAATCATAGGGCGCGAGTTCCTGGTCAGCGGGTTGCGCTCGATCGCGGCGTCGGAGGGGTTCACGATCGAGGCCAGCGACCTGGGTAAGTTTAAGATGGTGGTGCAGATCGTTTCAGTGGTGGCCGTGATTCTCGACCATCGCTGGAAAGAGTGGCCGGTTGCGGGCAACTATGTTTTCCCCGTCCACTGGATCGCGCTGTTTGCCATCTGGTTCATGGTTGGACTTTCCCTGGTCTCCGCCTTCGATTACTTTAAGGCGTTCTGGTCGAAAATTGACCGGCAGGCCGCGAGGAGCCGCCGCCGCGCCTTCGTCCTGAGCCGGCGGAGGAAAAACAATGTTCCCGCCAAAAACGACGTCCCCGCAATCTGAGATTCAGGGTGCGCCGCAGGAATTCTCCCAGGAAGAACGAAGCCTCCTTCTTAAGCTGGCTCATCAGGCCATTGCTTCCGCGCTGGGTCGCGACGACGTTCCCCTGGACCCTCCCTCGCCGCATCTGGCTGAACCTCGGGGAGCCTTCACCACACTTTACTGGCAAGGGAGTTTGCGGGGGTGCGTCGGTTATGTAGAAGCGGTTGCCTCGCTGTACCGCACTGTAATCGAAACCGCGCGGGCCGCTGCCTTTGACGATACGCGATTCTGGCCGGTCACCCCCTCGGAGTTGCCGGATCTTCGAGTCTCTCTCAGCATATTAAGCAAGCCCGCGCCCATCCTTCCCGATCAGGTCGAAATTGGCCGCCATGGGTTGATCGTAAGCCGCGACGGCAACCGCGGCTTGCTTCTTCCTCAGGTTCCACTGGAGCACGGCTGGGACCGCGTAACCTTTCTTGAGCAAACTTGCCGTAAAGCCGGCCTGCCGCTGGACGCCTGGCACAAGGGAGCTGTAGTTGAAGCTTTTGCCGCGGAAATTTTCGGCGAGGAAAATCTCTAACTCAAAGAAGAAGGCCAGAGAAGGATTCTTCTCTGGCCTGATTTTTTTCTGCGACTGGCTGGTTCTTACTGCTGCTCGTCCAGTTCCACCGAGTCGCCCACGTGAACGTCTTCAAGTGCGTAGACAATCATTCCCGTAGCAGTCGTCGGGGTCGAACTCAGCACTACAATTTCCCCAACAGCGCGCCGCGGCAATTTGGCCGTGTGAATTGCGCCACCCCTGGTCCGGTTCAGGAAAGTCGGATCAATGGCCGGCGGGTTGGCCTGCGTGTCTTCCATGGAGGGCGCGTCGAAGGAGAGTGAATCGACCTCATCCCGTTTGTCGGCGGTGTAGAGCCGCACGGCACGGAAATAATCCCCTGCCTTTACCCCCTGGTTCGAACCTACATTCAGGTAAACTTTGGCCCCAGTTCCAACCAAACCGTCGAAATCACGGGCCAGGACAATGCGGCCGCTGGTTTTGGCACCGGCCGGCGCAAACCGGTCAAAGCGCACCGGCGGATGGAACGAAATGGCTGGCCTCTCGGCGTAGGGAACCACGATGTCACCGGGTACGATCGCGTCGCAGCTATACTCTACTTGGGCGACCGCCATCTTCTGACGGGTATCGACGATCTTGACCAATCCCTGGTCTGCGTACGGTTGTCCCAGGGCTTTGACCATGTGCTCCTGCCCGGTGAAGATCTCATGTTTGCTGGGGTTGCGGGTTTCGCGTAGGACGCTATACTCCTGGCCCACCTGATACCCGGTTCCCTCCAAATAGACCAATTCGCCAGTGGTGTAGCGTGTTTCGTTGGGGGTTTGCAGGCCCCCGGCTACGAAATTGACATTGGGCAACGGCTTCTGGTTGATGAACCCAGCGCAGTAGAGATCGGCATGAGTTGGGGTCTGCACGCGCTCGAAGGGGAAAGTTACCGAGGTCGGGGCCGTGCCCGAGGGGCCGTCGATTGCCCCGGAATCCGATTGCTGGGCATATGCGGCAGTTGCCGCCAACAGCACCAGTAAGATACTTGTTTTCTTCATGTTACCTCCGAGTCATTGCCGGGCCGCTTAAGCCATGTTACCCGCTAACTGTATGGAAACTAAAGGGCCTACAGCCGGAAGGTAACAAGAGGGTAAGTGCTGGTCAAGGTTACGGCGGTGTCATCCGCACTACGTTAAAAAGTTTGGAGCTTGGATACGGCCTGCTAATGGATTGTTGCATATAGAATTACGGGACTGTAATATCGTGCGCCGACGTACTCGCAAGAATGACCACCGCGCCCAACCTACTCATGTCCCGTCTCATTCCCCTGCGGCTGCCCAGGGTCTGTGTTGCCGTGATTGGGGGCGATGCCACGGAACTCATTGAAAAAGCAGAATCTTTGGTACGGGACAATCCCTTTCTGGAATTTCGTCTGGACTACCTTTCCCGTCCAGGATTAGCGCTCCCGAAAATTAAACGGTTCACCGAATACCATCCCCATGTGGCCGTGATAGCGACTTGCCGGCGAACTTCGAGCGGCGGGAAGTTTAAGGGATCGATTGCCTCGCAATTGGATGTATTGAACAAAGCCATTGCTGCGGGCTGCCAGCTGGTCGACCTCGAATTGCAGAGTGCCATGAAGTGCAAGCCAGCTCAGGTAGAAAGACTTCGCGCCCGCGCGGCGTTGATTCTCTCCTTCCACGATTTCCGGGCTACCAAGAAGCTGGATGAGACCCTGGCGAAAATGGTTTCGATTCCGGCCGACTACTACAAGGTGGTGAGCACGGCCACGACACTTTATGACAACGTCACCATGATGACGTTTTTGGAGAAACAGGGCGACAAGCAGTCGCTGGTGGGAATGTGCATGGGGGAGCAAGGGCTCATCAGCCGCGTGCTGGGGGTGCGGGCTGGCAGCGCCTTCACTTTTGCCTCGGTAAGCGCGGAAGAAAAAACTGCGCCCGGCCAGGTGACTGCCCAGGAACTGCGCGGAACCTATCGAATCGACCACGTGGATGCAGCGACCCGCGTTTACGGAGTCGTAGGGGATCCCATTGCCCATTCGCTTTCTCCTGCCATCATGAATGCCGCCATGCGGCGCGAAAATGTCAATGGGGTCTATGTCGCGCTCCACGCCAAGACCCTCAAGGACTTAATGGCGTGCATGCGCGAAATTCCGATCTATGGGCTCTCCGTTACCATGCCGTACAAGCGGGACATTCTCGCTCACTTGGATAACACGGACACCCACACCACCAAAATCGGAGCGTGCAACACCGTAGTGCGTGCGCAGGATGGAAAGTTATACGGGTTTAACACCGACACCGCGGGCGTGGTACGCCCCCTGGAGCGTCGGCTTCCGATTGAGAAGGCCAGGGTCTTGGTACTCGGGGCGGGCGGCGCTGCCCGTGCGGCAGTCTTTGGGCTCAGAGAGCGGGGAGCGGAAGTGTACATTCTGAACCGCAGCGTTGGCCCGGCGCAGAAACTCGCGCGACAGGCTCATGCTCGCAGCATCAAACGAGCCGACCTCAAGAAACTTCAATTTGATGTGATCATCAATGCCACTCCGATCGGGCTGGGAAATACGCGGGACACTCCGCTGAAGGAAGAAGAAATCAAGGCCCGGTTCGTGTTCGACATGGTTTACGACCCCATAGAAACACGCTTATTGAAACTCGCCCGGGAACGCGGAGCGGAAGTAATTCCCGGCTACGAAATGTTCGTCCATCAGGCGGCGCGGCAGTTCGAAATCTGGACCGGAAAACCTGCCCCTTGGGATGACATGTTGCGGGTGGTCACCAAAGCGCTGCAAGAGCGCGCAGGAAACGAGAAGAAATAATTTCGCCGCCCGTCAGGGTCGCGCTGCCTCGCGCTACAGAACTTCTACAGTTTCATCGACCAGCTTCTTATCTTCCTCGTTGCTACCCTCTAGCGCAAATGAATTCGTCAACCCTGCCTTGCCCTTTTCGATATTGGTGATCACGTACGAGCACCCGTACCAATGTGCTTCCGCGAAATCGGTTTGCGACCAGCGAGCGGGGTGATCAGGATGGGAGTGGTAAAAGCCAACGATGTCTTCTCCGCGCGCGCGCCCTTGGCTCTGAATTTTGATCAGCTCTTTGGGGTCAATGTTGTAGCGGTTGTGGGCAGAGTCAGTGCGGGTGTTACCAGCGCGGGCGATGGAGGTCACCGTGCGAATATCGTCTGCGATTTGGCCCAGAAGAACCCCGCAGCATTCGTACGGATAGGTTTGTTCGCCGTGCTGGCGCAGAGCGTCGTAGAGTTCGCGGCTGACCTTTAGCATGAGTACCAACTCACCACGAAGGAATGGAGCACGGAGGAGAACCATTTCCCTCTTCTCTCCGCGGCTCCACTACTCCGTTGGTGAAAATCCCTCCCTAGCCGTCTTGCCAGAAGCGTTCACTCAGGTACTTGTCCCCGGAATCGGGAAAGATGGTCACAAACACTGCGTGCTCATCTTGTTTCAGTCGGGCAGCCACTTGTAGGCATCCAACCACCGCAGCTCCGGCAGAAATCCCGACCAATAATCCTTCTTCGCGAGCCAACCGCACGGCCACTTTGTAGGCGTCTTCGGTGGCAATCCCTAAATCCTCATCCGCAATTGAAGCATCGTAAATCTTGGGCACAATCGCGCTGGCCATGTGTTTCGCGCCTTCGATCCCATGAAATGGCGAATCCGGCTGTAGGGAGATGCATTGGATGGCGGGGTTCAACTCCTTAAGCCTCCGCGCAGTCCCCACGAACGTTCCGCTGGTTCCCATCATGGCAACAAAGTGGGTGACCTGCCCTCCGCACTGTTGCCAGATCTCGTTGGCAGTGCCATGGTAGTGGGCTTGCCAATTGGCGTCGTTGGAGTACTGGTCGGCATAAAAATATTTCTCGGGATGCTGCGCGTACAGCTCACGAGCCTCGCGGATGGCGCCGTCGGAGCCGTCTCCGGGATCGGTGAAGATGACTTTCGCGCCGTAAGCGTGCAGAATGCGTTTGCGTTCCACTGAAACGTTCTCCGGCATACACAGTGTCACCGGAAATCCCAGCGCAGCCCCCAGCATGGCAAACGCGATGCCGGTATTGCCGCTGGTGGCATCCAGCAAACTTTTTCCCGGACCCAGTTTCCCCGCCGCGCGCGCCTGATTCACGATGTTGGACGCGGCGCGGTCCTTGACCGATCCGCCAGGGTTCAGCCATTCTGCTTTGCCGAGCAACTGAATATTAGGAAAGTCACGGGCAATATGTTCCAAGCGCAGCAGGGGTGTATTGCCGACGCGGTCGAAGCTGCGCACGCCAAGACGTGGGGCATCGATTGCAGATGCAGATACTTCCGCCAGTTTTGGAGCTAAAGGCCGCATGGGTTTGCGTGAACCGCCGGTACTATCGTAACGTACCAAAAGGACTACGTAAGGCTTTTCGGACTCTTTCTTAGATTATAAAAGAGCATTGTTTGATCCAAAGATACGCCCAAGAGCATCTTTTTGGGAAAGCCGCATCTAACCTACAGAAGAGGAAGAAGGGATCGAACCTAACGAAAATGGCAAACACCGAAGCAAAACAATACGAGGACGCGGTGAACTGGCTGCGCGATCACGGGTTTGATTTGATTGAAGCGCCGGGAATGCAGGGGCGCGTGTTTCTGCGGAAATACAACGTCTCCGCCGCGATCCAAAAAGACGGGAACGACGGCGTGAAGATTTTTGCCTACCCCGGCTATTTGATCGGCAGCGAAATTTCCAAGCTGGTAAATCGCGGATATCAACAATTCTTGAAGACCGCAAAGAATGAAGTGCCGGCCACCGCCGATCATTTGAAAGCTCTGCAGCAATTCACCGAAGAACTGAAAGAAGGGCTGGGTCTGCCCAGTTTGTATAACGAATCCTTAGGCACGGTGAGCGAGTCTTACCAGTACGACCGGGTCCAAGACCGGGACAAGCCTGCCGCTGAAAAACCGAAGCGTCCCTGGGAAGTTGCCGGCAAGGCTACTGCGAAAGCCGCGAAGAAGGGCCGAGCTTAATTTCTTCTTGCCCGGACTTGAACTTTGGTTCCTTCTGGCAAAGTTCCGTTTAGCAGCTTAATGGTTCCGTCCTGCACGATTCCTTCAAATTCTTGTGGAGCGAGTTGAATCGCTGGCGAGGGCGCCCGTGCCACGCGGCCGCTGCCTTTGTCCATGGCCTCATTCGCTAAGCGGTCAGCTTCCTGGTTGTGCTCACGCATGGCGTGATCGATGGAAAACCAATCCAGCTTGGCGATCAACTGCTTTGCCCGAGCATGCAGGTCCTGCAAGGTAGCATTCTTGACTTTGTAGATCCCCTTGATTTGCCGCACCAACAACTCCGAATCGCTGATCACCTTCAACGCCTTTGGCCCGTGCTGGACCGCATATTCCAGAGCCGCAATCAGGCCCTGATACTCCGCGAAATTGTTCGTCTGGTGGCCCAGATACTCGCTAAGGCCGGCTATTTTCTTGCCCGTGTTGTCTTTGATGACGACGCCAAAGCCCGCCGGGCCAGGATTGCCGCGGGCGCCGCCATCGCTGTGCGCGATCAGATGATGTTCAGGAGGAGATGGCATGGCTGAAGTTTACCCTGAGAGCTGGGAACTGCGAACCGGGATGGGATGGCGCGCCGCCTCAGGGCTGTTGCGAAAGGAATTGCCAGATAGCCGGGATGCGAATCAGTTTCATTCGAGGTTGGAATCTCATCTTCCCGCCGCCAGGCGCGTCGCCAATCGAGACGGCAAATTGGCGGCGTTGATTTTGTCTTGCGCAGTCTTCAGATCATAGGGCTCGCGCCGAAAACTGACGGTGCGACTTTCGCTGTCAAACGTGGCGAATGCAGCCCGCCAGTCGCCATCCCGCGGCTGCCCGACCGATCCAGGGTTAATCAGATAGCGGGCGCCCTTTCTCAGTCTAAGCTCCCAACTTTCGCTTTGCCCAATCGTTTTGTATTCCGGGTGGAAGGCGTCATCCCTGGCGCCCTTGTCATGAAATCCTCCCTGCAAGTGAGTGTGGCCAAAAAAGGTGAGGGCAACAGCCGATTGCCGCAACGGCGCCAAAGCCTCCTCGTTGTTGACCACATATTCATCTTCGTCGAGCGGAGAACCATGGACAAACTGGATGTCGGGAAGGTCCGCTAACGTGATGGGGCCCTGTGGCAAAGCCCGCAGCCAAGCGCTGTTTCCCGGAGTCAGTTGATCTCGCGTCCAAAGCGCGGCCACTCCGGCAACGGGATTGAAGTCATGGAGATCGATCAGGCCCGTTACCGCTTTGTCGTGGTTTCCCCGCACAAAATGCTTACCCAGGCCGCGCGCAAGCTCGGTGACTTCATTCGGACTGGCGCCATAGCCAACGATGTCCCCAAGATTGACCACCACATCGCACTCGGGAGCAGCCGCGAGGCAAGCCTCAAGCGCTTCCAGGTTGCTATGAATGTCGCTCAAGAGTAAAAGTCGCACGCATCACCGGGAAAGTCGCGATTATAGCTTGATTGCAGCGGCCCCGTTCTGGACGTCAGAGCGAAGTCACCAGCAGCACAGAGCGAGACGCCCCATTCCATTGTGTCTTTGCAACACTCGGCGTATCACATCCTGCCCTCGACATTTACGACCGGACAACGCGCCCAGTGGCCGGGTGAAATTTCCGTCAGGGCGGGCAGCGTCTGAGCGCATTCCACGATCCTGTGATCGCAGCGTGGTTCGAACGAACACCCCGGCGGCATGGCCTGTAACGCCGGCACGGCGCCCTCAATGGTACGCAGTGGCTGGCTGCGATCTGTTTTTAAGGTGGGAACCGCCTGCAGCAATCCGCGCGTATAAGGGTGGGCCGCAGCCTGGAAGATGTGCTGTTTAGTGCCAAGTTCAACTAAGTTTCCCGCATACATCACCGCCACCCGGTCGGCAACTTGCGAGACCACTGCAAGGTCATGGGAAATAAAGAGCATGGCCAGTCCGAATTTCAAGCGCAGTTGCCCAAGCAGCTCAAGAATCTGCGCCTGGATGGTTACGTCGAGCGCGGTGGTCGGTTCATCAGCGATGAGCAATGGTGGACGGTTCACAATCGCCATGGCAATCATGATGCGCTGGCGCATGCCGCCCGATAGCTGATGCGGATAGTCGCGGGCCCGCCGCGCAGCGTCGGGAATGGAGACATCATTCATGGCTGCGATGGCGCGCTCCCAGGCTTCCTTCTTCCCCACCGAATGATGGGCGGTGACTGCCTCGGCAATCTGCGCTCCGACGCGCATTACCGGATTTAGCGCGGTCATCGGTTCCTGGAAAATCATTCCCATGGACAAGCCGCGAAATTGGCGCAAATCGTCTTGCGACAACTTGAGCAAGTCCGAAGCTGAACCATCGGTCTTGAACAACACTTTTCCGGACACCATCGCCTGCGGGGCAAGTAGACCCATCAAGGCAAGTGAAGTGACCGACTTGCCTGAACCAGACTCTCCGACCAACCCCAGGACCTCGTTCGTCCCGATATGGAAGCTCAAGTCTCTGACAGCTTTCACCCTGCGTGCGCCGTGCCCGGGGAATTCGACAGTCAAATCCTGGACTTTGAGGAGTGCAGACACTGGATCATAGTAGCGTAGTCTGCCAGATGGCCGATTCAGGCTTAGACGCTGTCATCCCGAGGTCTGCAAAAACGGTGGCTTAGATGAAGATGGTGAGTTTACCGGCTAAGACCTGCATCTCACAAAAAAGTGCCCCCACCCGTAACTTTTCGACGCGTTCCCAGCATTAACAAGAAAAGAAAGCCTGGTACCGCGGAGAGTCACTTGAAAGTCGTTGAACCCGACACCGACGAGCGGTTTCTAGTGGAGGCGGCGCAGCGCGATCCTTCATGCTTCGCCGAACTCTATGAGCAGAACTTCAATCGGATCTATGCCTTCATTGGGCGAAGAGTAGGAACTCGTGAAGAAGCGCAGGATCTGACTGCGGAGGTGTTCCACCAAGCTTTGGCCGGGATCGGCCGGTTCGAGTGGCGAGGGGCGCCGTTTGTGGCCTGGTTATTGGGGATTGCGAGCCATGTGTTATCCGGCTACCGGCAGCGCAATCCGAAACGGCAGGAGATTCTGGCCGAAGACCTGGAACTTGCCGGCAATGACGGCAGCGTCGAGCGGCGGGCCATGATCTTCCAACTGGTAGAAGACTTGCCGGACGATCAGCGCCAGGTGATTATCCGGCGCTTTGTGGAGCAACGCAGCATACGCGAAATTGCGCAGGAGTTCTCGCGCAGCGATGGCGCGATTAAACAACTTCAACTCAGAGCGCTACGAAACTTGCGAGGCAGGCTGAGGAGTCACCATGAACAACATTAGTATCGCCGACGAACTCGATCAGGCTGTGAACCAGATGCTTGCCGGTGCGGAGACCGCGGTTACGGGCGCCGATCTTGAGATGGATGAATTGGCGGGGATCGCGCTCGATCTCAAGGATTGTCCTGACCCAGAGTTCAAAGCCCTGCTCAAAGCGGACCTCATGCGTCAGACCCGGGTGCCTGCTGCATCCCAGCGTGGGATTGGCGCGCGCCCGCAGCGTGAGGTTGAGCTGCCGCCCGCTGTTTTGCCCAGCTTGTTTGGAACAAATACTGGCGGCTATCCAATCCATCAGAGGAGCTTGGCGGCCTCATTGTTGGCTCACGTCATCGTTTTGGGGCTGGTCGTGGTTTCCGGGGTCTGGGCGGCACGCCAGTATCCAACTCTAAGACCCGTTATCACCGCGTCCATGATTTCACTGGCGGATTATCCCCTGCCTCCCGCAAAGGGCGAAGCGCACGGGGGCGGCGGCAGTGGGGCTTCCGACAAGCTTAAGGCCCCCGCAGGTGTTCCCCCGCGTTTCAGTGCTGAGCAATTTGCGCCGCCGCAAGTCGTAGTGCAGAATCCGCAGCCCCGGCTTCCCATTGAGCCGACCGTCATTGGGCCGCCGAATGTGATCTTTCCCAAGTCGCAGACAGGTGATCTCTTCTCCAAGCTTCTCATCCCCTCAAATGGCACAGGAACCGGCGGAGGCACCGGGGACAGTCATGGCACCGGCGTGGGAAGCGGAGATGGCCCCGGAGCTGGGCCGGGGCGGGGGGGGAACATAGGCGGCGGAGTCTATTCTCCGGGCGGAGGGGTGAGTGCGCCACGCCCGATTTACGATCCCGAACCCGAATACTCCGACGAAGCGCGACGCGCCAAATTTCAGGGCGACATCCTTCTGTGGGTGGTCATCGGCCCGGACGGAACACCGCACGATGTGCGAGTGCAACGATCATTAGGCATGGGTTTAGATGAGAAGGCGGTCGCTGCCGTTCGTACCTGGCGCTTTCAACCTGCGATGAAGGATGGCCATCCGGTCACAGTACAGGTAAGTATTGAAGTGAACTACCGGCTGTTCTAGCTTTCCTCAAGCTTTCAGTCTGGAAACTACATGTAGAACAAACTCAATCTCGGCAGTCCATATTTCTCGAGCAGCCGTTTGTGCGCATATTGTTTTTGCAGTTGATCAATCTGTGCTGCCGACATCTTGCGGCGGTAGGGCGCCAGTTCGCGGTCGGCCTGGGCGCGGACGGCTACGATCTCTTCATCGGGAGTTGAAGCCAACAACGCCGCGAACAGCTTATCCTCCAAAACTGTCAGGCGGCGTTCCAGATCTTCGAGCCTGGGCAACGCGTTCGTGTTTTCCAACTCCATGGCCAGCTGCGTCAGCGTCTTCGCAGATTCCCGGGCCAAGGTACCCGCGTGCGGCAGCTTTGCGGTTTCAAGCTGTTGTGCGTTGTGACGGAGATAGGCGGCGATCTCGGTAGTCTGGAAGCCGGTGGGCCTTTCCCGGTGTGGTGTCGTGGCTCCGACGGCGGCCTCTTTCATCGCTTCGGCCGCCTCCAGGACCTCCTGCGAACAAAAGCCCAGGCCGTTGATCTTGCGGGTTTTCGAAGGACGCTGATCATAGCGATCAAAGGTGGCATCAATTCCTCGCAGGACCGCCTCCAGCGCGATGCCGGCGTCTTTCCAGGTTTCGATCAGCGCCCAATCCATGGTAGAGAGCAGCAGCCCTCCGCCGCGACGCCTTATAAAGTGCTCTTCGATCTCGGTGAAATAGTTGAAGTAGTTTTCCACGATCGTCAATCGGGCGATAGATTTTCTCGCGGTTTCAAGTTGGAATGGATTGCCCAATCACGAAGGCTTGCTGCCCTTCGACAAGCTCAGGGCATGCCCTGAGTGCATTCTATCGCCGCCGAGCGGCTGATGGAGGTTTTGCCAATGCTCCGGAACTCGCTTCTGCGTTGCGTTCCCAGATCATGCGCAGGCCGTCAAGGGTCAGGAATTCATCCACATGTTTGATGTATTTCGATCCTGTGCTAATCAACGGAGCCAGTCCGCCGGTGGAGATGACTTTCGTTTCTTTGCCCATGTCGTCGAGCAGGAGGCCGAGAATCCCATCCACTAATCCGAGATAGCCATAGTACAAGCCGGATTGCAGGCTCCCTACCGTTGTGGTGCCGATGACACGAGCCGGTTTGCGAATGTCCACGCGCGGCAAACGGGCTGTATGTTCAAACAATGCGTCAGCCGAGATCCCCAGTCCCGGACAAATCACGCCCCCGCGATATTCGCCCATGGCAGAAACACAGTCGAACGTGGTCGCGGTGCCGAAATCCACCACCACGCACGGCCCACCATATTTTTCGAAGGCGGCGATGGCGTTCACAATCCGGTCCGCTCCCACTTCAGACGGATTCTCGTAGAGCACAGGCATTCCGGTCTTCACTCCCGGCTCGATGAACAGGGGCTTAAGCTTGAAGTAACGTTCGCAGACCTGGCGGAGCGTGGAATCGAGCGGTGGAACCACGGAGGAAATAACGATTCCGGCAATCGCCTTGGCTTCCAGACTGTCCATGGAAAACAGGTTGCGGAACAGAACCCCGTATTCATCGACGGTCTGGGTAGAGATCGTTGAGACGCGCCAGTTGGCGATCAAGCGATCATAGTGGTGCGGCGCGGCCGATTTCTCCGCTTTCGCGAAGACTCCCAGCACCGTATTCGTGTTGCCGACGTCGAGAACGAGAAGCATTGGCGTTCGAGCTTATCTGTTTGCAGACGGGGCTTGCCCGGTCAGTCGTGCAAGCCCTGCCTCCACGAGGTTTAGCGAATCTGTATGCTGCCGCTGAGGACAATCCTCAGTCCTTGCATGGTGCGCACTTGCAGAAACCCGCGTCCATCCAGGCCGTACGTGGTCCCTTCGTAGCCACCACCGTCTGCATCCACGAACACGTTTTTGTCGCGGACAGAAGACGATCTCTCCTGAAATCGCTTGAGCACCGATTCACGCGCGTCCGGCTTTTCCAAAAGCAAGCGGTATTCACGATCGAGCGATTTTAGCAAAGCCGCGCAGAGCTCCACGCGTGACCATTCTTTCCCGCTGGCCAGGCGAAGGGAGGTGGCAATTGGCTCGAGCTCAGCGGGGAAGCCGGCGTGATTCACATTAATCCCAATTCCTACCACGACGTAGCGGACGCGGGTGGCTTCCGCGTTCATTTCCGTCAGGATGCCACAGATTTTTTTCCCACCACACAGCAGATCGTTCGGCCACTTCAAATCGATCGGAAGCTTAGGGTCTTGCGCCTGTGCCGCCGCTTGCACCGCCAGCGCGACGGCCAGCGAAAGGACTACCATATCGGCGGGCGGCAATACGGGCCGCAGAATGACGGAGCAGTAGATTCCCGCCGAATCGGCCGAATGCCAAGTGTGCCCGCCGCGACCCTTGCCGGCGGTTTGCTGTTCCGCAAGAAACACCGTCCCCTCTGGCGCACCTTCGCTCGCCGCCTGCATGGCGGTAGTATTGGTGGACCCCAATTTGAAATAGTGGTGAATCTGCTTGCCGAAAATCGTGCTGCGCACCAGCGGCATCAGGACTTCGGGCAGCAAAAGATCGGGGACCGTCTGCAGGCGGTATCCGGTAGCGGGATGGCCCTCGATGGCAACGCCAAGACCGCGCAGCTGCTGCACCAACCGCCAAACCTCCGAGCGGGTAGTGCCGATCTCATCGGCAATCTTGGTTCCACTGACCACCACGGTCGCGTAGTCATGGAGCAAACGAACAATGCGGCCCAGGCGCGCGTCGGTCTGCGTGGAGGTATTTCCCTCTCGCGCAGACAATGTGCCGCGGGAGTGACGAATTGTGGCGGCCTTCCTGATGGGGAGATTATGCGGCAGGCGGAGGGAAAGAACAAATGCCAAGCATGGGGACAGGCGTCAAATCAGGCCCTGCCCTCAGTGCACGCGCCGGTCGCTCTACGGTTTGGTCAGAATGTTAATGAACGTCAATCGTTGTCACACTCAAAGCTGGCAGAGTAATGGTCAGCAACGATCCGTTCGCCGCCTGTGTGCCAGCTGAAACCGGATGAATTGGGTTCTGACCCGACGCCGATGCGGCTGTGATCTGGTAGATCGAGGCTGTGCCTGAAAGGGCAATACCGCTTATCGCTGTAACCAGTGAGGTCTTACTCCGGTTGATGGCCACGAACACGACCCGGCCGGATGTCTGACTGTCGGTACTTGCGTACACTGCAACCTTGGAAACATCGCTGGAGACAGCCTGCACGGACGTATCTCCGAAATTCGCAGTTCCGCCGTCGAATCCGCGGAAGGCTCGATATCCAGCTAGCGCGTAGTCGTAGGTCCCATTCGGAGGCCAGAAGCTGGCGGCGAACACTCGTTGAACTCCAAAAATACCGAGCATATCGGCTTCCGCAATCGTGCCCGCGATGTGATTAAAGCCGCCACCCTCATATTCGGTGATCGCCAGCCCCTTCATGGTTGGGAATTCGGCATTGAGCTTGACTTGAAGCCGGGGCAGAATCTGGATCGGCGTGCTTCCCAGAGTTTGATACACCCAGGGATTGCCATTGTTGGGGTCGTGCCAGGTGGGATCCCACAAGTCTCGCGGGGCCTGCACGATCTGTTGCACTTGCGAATCACTCAGGGTGGCGCCGGTCATGGAAAGGATTCGCGTCCCGGTTCCGTCATACACTTCCGGATACCAGTGGAAGTCGTAGACATCCACCAGGGGCTTACCGTATGTACTGGATGCGGTATTGATAGCCTGGAGATATTTGTCCGGGAACCAGTTGTTGCCATTGGGCGTGGGATTCAACTCACTTTGCCACCGATACAGGCCGGCGAATCCGTAATGGACCGGCCCAAAAATAAGAACGTTGGGAAATTGGTCCTTCAGCGCTTTACTCAGGTTGATGGTTTTGTTGATGTAATCGTCCGACGTGACCATGGTCGGTCCCTGCACTTCCAGGTGGGTCGAATTCCAAAGCTCAGGCTCATTGTCCAGGCTGACAAAAGTGGGCAGCGCCGGGCTCGCACCAAAGATATTCTGCCCGGAAAATTTCTGGTCGAGCGCCCAAACGAATTCGTCCATGTAAACATTCGCGTCGTTGGTAGGTGGAGTAGTGGTAAATGCCGTAGCCGTGACTGAGCTCTTCTTGTCCACCACGGTCTTGAAACGGCTCATATCCGGCGGACTCGCCACGCTGACATTCCCGTTGGCGTCGGCCGAAACCAATCCCTGGAGTTGGACCGTAATCAGACTCGCGAGCCCAGCCGTGTGGTCTCCTGCGATGAAGGTGCGTACGGCCTCCGCGGGAGTGGAACTACTGCTCAAAAATGTGTCGTTGCTGTACGGGCCAAAATCACTACCCGCGTTGGAAAAATTGTTTTCCCAGTTATACGCGGTCCAGCGATTTCCGCCCGCGCGATCCATGGTGGCGTGAGGAGCATTGGGCACGCCCGCATAGAAATTGATACCGTAAATCCAAGGAGAAATGGCGTGAGTGGAGCCGGGAGTCACAGTCACGGTCACGTCGGGAACTCCGGGGGCAGCCGGTGTGGCTGATTTTTCGGTGGAGTTCGCGCTTTCTCCATATGCATTGACTGCGGAAACCGCGTAGTAGTAAGTCGTGCCGTTCGCTAAGCCAGTGTCGTTAAATGCCACCGCGCTGGGACTGCTGACGGCGGTATATGGCCCGCCAGCGGTGGTTGAACGCTTTACTCTGTAGGTAGCCGCCCCAGAGGAAGCTGCCCATGTCAGGCTCACCTGGGCATTTCCAGGAGTTGCCGCCAATCCGGTCGGAACCGCTGGCGCCGAACCGCTGCCTCCACCCCCGCCACTGGATCCTCCGCAGGCGGTTAGGAACAGAGCAAGCGCCAAACCCAACGACTGGCTTAAGCAGACGCGAAGCATACGCCGAGACCTCCAACGTAAAATTGCTAGCATCCTACCCCAAATAACTTGGCGTGGACAGGGTTCGGACTCGACACTGGAGTGCATGCCCGGATTCCCCAATGGATGTCTACTGTCCCAGGATCAACGGTAGGCCATTCTTGCTGTTGCCGATGACTACGATCTTGGAGTTCGGGCTCTTGGCCAGGTTTTCCGTGGCTTCAATCCCCTTCCACTCCAGGAGCTGCGGGCTGATCCCCTGCGCCACAATCTGCTGGAAATCGCGAATACCCTGAGCTTCAATACGCTTACGCTGCGCTTCCTGGGTTTCCTTCTGCAAGCGGAAGCTCATGGCCAGGGCTTCCTGTTCTGCCTGTTGTTTGGACTCGATCGACGCTTTCAAGGTTGCGGGCAGTTGGATGTCGCGCAACAGTATCTTTTCGACAGTAATCCCGCGCGGCTCAAGCTGGGTTTTCAGTTGCGCAAAAATCTGATTGGCCACACTCTCCCGCTCCCCGGTGTAAAGCGCGTTGGCGGAGTGCGAAGCTGTGGCTTCGCGAATGCCTGAACGGAGCGTCGGCTCGATGATCTTTGCTTCATAATTGACCCCAATCTCCTTCAGCACATCGGCCGCTTTGTCCGGATTCAGGTGGTAAATCAGGGAAGTGTCGAGATTGATCACCAGCCCCTCGCTGGAGGGCACGCTGGCCGATTCTTTCAGCTCCTGTGTTTGTACAGACATCTGTTTGCTTGACTTCAGAGGATTGATCAGATGAATGCCGGACCCCAGCTCCGGTCCGGTCACTGCTCCAAACAAGGTAAGCACGCCGACATTCCCGGTCTGCACGGTAGTAACGGAATTAAATAGCAGGATGACTAACAGAAACGCGGCCACACCTAAAGCAATTAAACGCGTAAACGGCCTGGGATTTACATCCACCACTCGCCCCCGGCCCTCGTTGAAAATCGTCATGGAGTATTCCTCCCCGCGCGATTGTAGTCCTCCCGCCTATCCTGCGGAGTAATTAAGGGAGGAACTAGGGCTTGGGAGTAATGCTCGCGACCGGCAGGTCCCAGTGGGCCAGCAGGATTTCAAAGCGCCGCTGTTCTTCCCGCTTGTAGGTCTCCTGGTCGGGCCAAAGTCTCTTGATGACGGCTTGTTCGTCGGCGTCTGCGGTTGTGGCTACGGTGGAATTCTCGTATTTGATGGTCACGCGGTAGTCCCAGCGCGCATCCTCGGTCATGTGGTTGGCAGGGGTTTCGATCTTTACCGAAACCATGCGCCCCTTCTTTACTCCGTCCATAAGCAGCGGGTAGTGATTCTTCAGGAAGAGTTGGAGGAACTCCTGCTGATGTCCCCACTGGGTTTTGTAGTAATACTCCATGGTGTAGGGCTCGCCGGCGGTTCCCTGTGGCGGAGCGCCCTGGGCAAACAGAGACAGCGCCAGGCAGAGGAGGAAAGCAATCAGAAAATGTTTCATGTCCGGCATTGTAGCGCGACTCCTTGTCTAGCAAGCATTCCACACAATTTTCACAAAACAAGGCTCGCCTGCTGAAAATCTGGAATCCGCGCGATCATGCTCGTCGCAGCGAAGAAACCACATAAACACTGCCTATTTCTTGATTTCAATTCTCTGGTTGCACCAAATTCTGTCACCCGCCTGTGGACTGTCTGCACTCGATTGAAAACACAGGCTACTAAAACTCTGCGTTTTTTATTGACTCTACAAATGAAAGGCGTAAAAACACAATCGTTCTTTGACATGTTCTGAAGTTTTCCCGGTTGGTGCGGAGTCCGGGACTCGAGCCAGGTCACTCACGACACCGCAAGGTGAAAAATAGAGAGAAGGCCGGTAAGGGTCTATAGCAAAGCGCTGGTCGAGGCGAACAGGAGCACTCGTCGAAGGCAAGATAGAGTCCCGAGGATTTGAACTGGTTTATCCAGTTGGCGGCTAGCCCGGAGCCCGAGCCAAGATCGGTTGCAGCGTCCCGCAAGGGATGTGGCAAAAGAGGTCGGTAAGGGTCTAAAGCGAACTACTGGCTGAGAAGAACAGGTTCAACCACCCTCGGGACTCTTAATTTTATCGCCTCCCCGTTGCTGGTTAGCGGCGACAGCGAATCCGAGCAAGCGCGCTCTCCTCCATGGCAGACATCAGGAAGATTCCTCGGCTCGACTTCGCCGCTCCTCCCTGGCAAGGGCGTCGGCGGGAACGCACAATTCCCAAAAGCAATGGTTCCGCCTTGATTGATCTTTCTCCGCGATTGGAGCTAGGCCTCTCGCTCGTAGCTGAATCCTCCGAAGAAATCCCCGATCAATCTGAGAACTGACGTTCCTCCGTTATAATCCAGCGGTCATGCCAAAAGAGATGCTGGTCTTCATTCGGTTATCGTTGATCTTCGGCTTGTTCCTGGCGGTTGGCGAATTTGCCTTTGCCAAGGACCCCGCCCATCGCAAAGGAGTTTCCCTTACCACCTACCACGGATGGGAAGATGCTCTGCGTTTGAGCAACGGTGAAGTCGAAGCCATCGTGGTGCCGGATACCGGGCGCGTCATGCAATTTCATTTCATCGGCGAGGACGAGGTGTTTTGGGAGAACGAGAAACTGCAAGGGAAAAAGGCCAATCCCGCGGCCACGGAATGGGCCAACTTTGGCGGAGACAAGTCCTGGCCATCGCCCCAAACCGGCTGGCAGAAAATGATTGGTCGAGATTGGCCTCCTCCGTCTACGTTTGATGCCACGCCACTCCAGGCCCACGCGCATAGGAACGAAGTCAACCTGGTCAGCCCAGTTGACGCGGCTTATGGCATTCGCGTCCATCGCCGCATCAAGCTCGACCCTGGCCAACCGGTCCTTACGATTACGACCACTTACCAAAAAATCAGCGGCAGTCCGGTGAAAGTCGGGATTGGGGTCATTACTCAACTCCGCGACCCACAGCGGGCGTTCATCAAGCTACCGGAGAATACACAGTTTCCCGAAGGCTACGTACTGCTTAATTTCGAAAAGCCACAAGATCGAAAATTAGAGGAAGGCCTATTTTCGCTGACCCGGGCCCGCGAATATCGCAGCCAGATCGGCAACGACGGCAGTTCGCTGTTGTGGATGAATGAAAAATATGCGCTGCGCATTGATTCGCCGCGTGTGCCGGGCGCAGAGTACGCTAATCAGGGGAGTAGTTCGGTGATTTATACCAACTCTGATCCCGATGCTTATGTGGAGTTGGAAACCTACGGCCCGCTCACCACCATGAACGTGGGGGACAAGATCGAGCGGACGAACGCATATAGGCTGGCACGGCGGAGCGAGAAGGATCCGGACACGGAAGCTAAGAAGCTTCTACGTTGAGTTGGAGTTGGAATGCGGACCCGCTACTCCAGGCTCGACCCCATCGGCAGATACTTGTACTTCTTTCCATCCCAGAAAATAGCTGCCACTGACTGGTTCCCGTCGGTTTCCTGGGTGTAGATTGCCATGATTTTCTTCTTCTTGAGCTGCATGCTTTTTACACTGACCTCTTTAAATGACAAATTGATGAGCACAAATTTTTCCTTGGGAGAGTGCCACGTTTCAGTCCCCTGTCCGTGGATGACCAGCACTACCATGGCTTTGCTGTCTGGCGTGTCCGCGATAAAGCCACTGGTGACTTGGGGATTGCCATAGCCATAAAAGGCGTAATAGGGGTCGAGCACCGTGAACTCGTGTTCGCTCTGGTCGATCATGGGATTGGTGCAGCGCGCCGGCAACACTACGTCCTCGACGCTATCGCCGTTCATGTCGGCGAACATCGGTTTTTCGCCCGGAATCATCTTGCACGTCGAACCGAATTGCCTTTGCACGAAGTCATTGTCGATCTTGGACTCCCGGGATTTTGTATCGGCGGCTCGTGTAATCGTGCTCAGGCACAAAGAGATGGTGATAGCGAGGAAGAAATACCGACGGCATGACATGAGAACACTCTAGACTGCTTCGTGGGAACAGAATAGAGACAACCAGGATGCCGCTAATCTTTGGTCACTTGCGGCCGGCGAAGTGCTCCCAACCCTGGGCTTTCAACCGAGACCTCGAGCCACCGCTATGAGTGAGAAAAATCTTTTGATCACGGGAGATCTGCCCGATGTGGGTGATGGCTACGCCTGCCAGACGGGCCGGCAACTGCTTGCCGTGGGGCACGGTGAACAGCAGTTCATAGTCTTCCCCGCCATGCAACGCAAATTGCAGGTCTACTTCGTGAGCGTGTTTGCCGATGGTGGCGCGAGGCACGGCCTCGGCCAATATCGAGGCGCCGGCTCCGCTCTCTACGCAAATGTGTGTCAGGTCAGTAGACAGGCCATCGCTGAGGTCAATCATGGCCGAGGCGAGTCCTCGTTCCCGCAAGATACGGGCCAGAGCCAATCGGGGCTCGGGAAAGAAATGCCGCGGAAAGTATTGCGGATTCAATCTGTGATCGCGAGTGTTTCTCAGTTGCCCCAGCGCTGCCGCTGACCCGCCAAGCTCCCCGCTGACATAGATTTGATCTCCCGGGCGCGCGCCAGACCGCAAAACTGCTTTGCCCCTGGGCGCCGACCCAAATACCACCACGTCCGCCAGAATGCCTCCTGGTGACTGTGCGGTATCGCCGCCTGCCAGGCTCACTCCGAACCTGTCTGCCAATTGCAGCAGTCCTTTAGAAAACCCATTTACCCAGGACTGCGGCAGATCGCGCGGCAATGCCAATGAGACAAATGCGGCGATCGGTTCACCTCCCATGGCCGCGATATCGCTAAGCCCGCGGGTAAGGCACCGATGCCCGACCGATTCCGCTGGATGCCATTCCCGGCGGAAATGGACCCCTTCCAGGGAAAAATCGGTGGTGACCAGGGCCTCATGGCCGGGGGAAACGCGCAGGACCGCAGAATCATCGCCAATACCTGTGACAATGCCGCGGCCGGTCTTGGCTTGGCTACGAATGCGAGCTATCAGCGATTTTTCGGCTAGGGGCAAGACAAATCCAATATAGCGGAACCAGGAAGGACGAGGCTATTTGTTTATCTGTGAGGCAAACATGATGCGATGGCCGTCACTGGTCTCAACGCTAAACTCCCGCATCCCCCAGGGTTCATCGCGCAATGTCTTGCCGATCTTTGCGCCTTTCTTCTGGACCGCTTCGTAGTAGGCATCGATATCGTCTATTTCCAGATGGGCGAAGTAGCGATGATCGCCAAGTTTGGAGGGAGGAATGGCATCAGGACACTGGCCAGCCATAATCATGCACTCGCCAAGCACGTAGAACAGCCATCCCGGATCAGGGACGGTATGGATGGAGAATCCAAGCACATCGCGATAAAACGTTGAGGAAGTCTTCAGGTCGGGTACAGCGATGACGAGGCGCGTACGCTTGATCACGGAAGATGCTCCGTCAGCGCTTCACGGCGACCGTTGCGGGCTGGATTTCGTCCACGTCCACCCAGTGAGTTGGATATTTGCCGGTATAGCAGGCGGTGCAGTAGCTGGTCTTGATTCCCTCGCCGCACGCTTTTTTCAAACCTTCCAACGAGAGATACGCCAGGGAGTCTGCCCCGATGTATTCACGAATTTCGTCGACGGATTTGTTGGCCGCGATCAATTGCTTTTTGGACGGAGTGTCCACGCCGTAGAAGCACGGAGAAATCGTCGGCGGACAAGAAATCCGCATGTGGACTTCCTTGGCGCCGGCATTGCGAATCATGCGCACAATTTTCTTACTGGTCGTGCCACGGACGATCGAGTCATCAATTAGCACCACGCGCTTTCCCTCAAGCAGCGAACGCACCGGGTTCAGTTTCAGTTTCACGCCAAAGTCGCGCACGCTCTGGCTGGGCTCAATGAAAGTGCGGCCCACGTAGTGATTGCGGATCAGGGCGAAGCGGAACGGGAGCCCGGACTGCTCCGCATAGCCGACCGCGGCGGTCACGCCGGAGTCAGGCACGGGGACGACCAGGTCGGCATTCACTGGGGACTCTAATGCCAACTGGCGGCCCAGTTCCTCGCGGCTTTCCTGAACCGGCCTCCCGAATACCCGGCTGTCGGGACGAGAAAAATATACGTGCTCGAAAATGCAACTCGATTGCGGCTGCGCGGTCGCGTAGAAGCGTGAGCTGACGCCCTCGGGTCCCACAATCACCAACTCGCCCGGTTTTACTTCGCGCTCATAGGTTGCGCCAATCAGATCGAAGGCGCAGGTCTCGGAAGCAAACACAATCGTGTCCTGCTTTTGTCCAGGCTGGGCGGGAACCCGGCCCATGGCAAGGGGGCGGAAGCCGCGCGGATCGCGCACGGCGAAAATACGGTCGGCGCTCATGATGACCAATGAAAATGCGCCTTCCACCCGGCGCAGGGCGTCGGCAATCGCTTCCGGCAAGGTGTGCTCTTTGGAAAGCGCGATCAGATGAACAATCACTTCCGTATCGCTATTGGTCTGGAAGATCGATCCTTGCGCTTCCAGCCTGGCTCGAATTTCCGCGGCGTTGACCAGGTTCCCGTTATGCGCCAGCGCGGTCACGCCTTTATTGGATGTCACCATAATGGGCTGGGCGTTGAGCAGGGCCGAGTCCCCCGCAGTTGAGTAGCGGGTGTGTCCGATGGCCAGTGTGCCACGCATGGGCGCCAGCACATCCGGAGTGAAGATGTCCGCGACTAGACCCATGGCTTTGTGGGCACGCAACTGAAGTCCGTTGGAGGTGACGATTCCTGCTGACTCCTGCCCGCGATGCTGCAAGGCATGCAGTCCAAGGTAGGCAAGCGTCTCCGCTTCGGGGTGAGAGTAGATCGCGACTACGCCGCATTCGTCGTGAAATTTGTCTAAAGACATCTTAGCCCCTTAATGACGCAGTTTCCGGATCAGTCTTCAACGCCGCTTCCAGCGCCCCCTCAAACCCGTCGCGCAACTCACTCACCGACGCCGACACTACTACTCGCCCATCCAGCCTGATTTCAACTTTGTCGGAAACGGTTTGCCCGATCACATCGGCAGAGAGGCCGTATTTTACCGCTAGTTGTTGGATTCGCGAGAGGTTACTCTGGTCGCAAGAGATGATCACCCGGCTCGCGTCCTCGCCGAAGAGCGCAAATTCCGGCGCCAGACCATTGGACATCAAATCTACACTGATTCCAAAGCCTTTAGCGAAGCCCGACTCTACTGCCGCCACTGCCAGTCCACCCTCGGAACAGTCATGAATTGAGTCGGCCAGCCCGGTCGCAGACAACTCCACCAAAGCCTTCTGTAGAGCGGCCTCATGCTCAAGTTCCAGCGCCGGCGGGAATCCCCAAAGCGCGCCCAGGATCTCCTTGGCATATTCGGATGAACCAAACTCGGTCTCGGCGTCGGTGGCATCGCCCGGTTCGGAGGCGCGCAGCAACACCAGCGTGCGGCCCGCTTGTTTGTAATCTGGAGTCACAGCCTTGTGGACATCTTCAATGATTCCGACGATTCCCAGAACCGGTGTCGGATAAATCCCTTCACCTAAAGTCTCGTTGTAGAAGCTGACATTGCCTCCGGTGATGGGAACATCGAGTTCCTCGCAGGCTTTTGTGACGCCATCAATTACTTGCGAGAACTGCCACATGATGTGAGGCTTTTCCGGATTGCCGAAGTTGAGGCAGTTCGTGGCCCCGACCGGAGTTGCGCCGGAGCAAGCCACGTTGCGCGCAGCCTCAGCGACCGCGTGCATGGCTCCCAGCTTGGGATCCAGATAACACCAGCGTCCGTTCCCATCCAGGGCCATTGCCAGTCCGCGCTGCGAGCCTTTTATGCGTATGACACCGGCATCCCCCTGGCCGGGGCCCTCCACGGTGTTGGTCTGCACCATGGAGTCATACTGTTGCCAGATCCACCGCTTGCCGGAGATATTGGCGCTGGCCAGCAGCTTCTTCAGTTCGGAAGTCAGGTTCGTGCGGCCCAGCCGGACGTGCTCTGGTTTCTCACGTGGAACCGGCGGCTCCCAGCGTTCCAGCGGGCGCTTGTATACCGGAGCATCATCTGTCAGAGCCTGGTTCGGGATTTCTGCCACCAGCTGGCCATGCTCGAATACGCGCATCTTGTTTTCCGGAATCACGTGGCCAATTTCGACGGCATCGAGTCCCCATTTTTCGAAGACCCGAAATACTTCGTCTTCGCGGCCCCTCTGCGCTACCAGCAGCATGCGTTCCTGGGATTCGCTGAGCATGATCTCGTATGAATTCATGCCGGTCTCGCGTTGCGGCACTTTGTCCATCTCGATTTCCAGGCCAACCCCGCCGCGGCCGCCCATTTCGCAGGTCGAGCAGGTCAGGCCCGCGGCGCCCATGTCCTGAATGCCGACGATGGCGCCAGTCTGCATGACTTCCAGGCAGGCTTCGAGCAATAACTTTTCCATGAAGGGATCGCCGACCTGCACATTCGGCCGCTTCGACTCCGAGCCTTCATGAAATTCTTCACTGGCCATGGTGGCGCCGTGGATGCCGTCCCGTCCGGTTTTCGAACCGACGTAAATGACGGGATTGCCTTCACCAGCAGCCTTGGCATAAAAGATTTCGTCCTTTTTCACCAGCCCTAGCGCGAAGGCATTCACCAGGGGATTGCCGGAGTAGCAAGGCTCGAATTTGGTTTCGCCTCCGAGGTTGGGGACGCCGAAACAGTTACCGTAGGATGCGATGCCGCTGACGACGCCCTCGAGCACGGAGTGGTTTTTATGCAATTCGGATTTAGATATTTTGGAATCCGCGCTGATCGGCCCGAAGCGCAGGGAATCCATCACCGCCACCGGCCGCGCGCCCATGGTGAAGATATCGCGTAGAATCCCACCAACACCGGTCGCGGCTCCCTGAAACGGCTCAATGAACGAAGGATGGTTGTGCGACTCGATCTTGAAGGCGCAAGCCCAGCCATCGCCGATATCAATGATGCCGGCGTTCTCTCCCGGCCCCTGCACCACCAGCTTGCTGCGCGTGGGTAATCTCTTCAGATGCACGCGCGAAGATTTGTAGGAGCAGTGCTCGCTCCACATCACGCTGAAGATGCCAAGCTCTGTGCGCGTAGGCTCGCGCCCGCCCAGCAGCTTTACGATCTTTTCGTACTCTGCCGGCGTGAGCCCGTGTTCGCGGATGACTTCCGGAGTAATGGCAGGAGGGGCGGCTGCACTCATAGGAGAACTCTATTTTCGCATCTGGCGCGGGGGATGAAAAGGGCGAATCGGCAGTGAATTATTTGGTCGGGCAAATCGGAATTAAACCCGTTCAATTACTTCGCAGCGCAGTCATTGGGTTGATCCGGGCCGCCCGGCGGGCCGGAACATAACCAGCCACAATCGATACGGCGGCTAAAAGCAGAATCGTACTGGTGAACGTCGGCGGGTCGCTAGGCTGAATGGCAAAAAGCAGCGAAGTGATCGCTCTTGCCATGGCAAACGACGCAATCGCGCCCAGAACAATTCCGATTAGCGCCATGCGTAATGTCTTCCAAATGACGTCCATTTGCACCTGCACCGCCGTTGCTCCCAAAGCCATGCGGATACCGATTTCCTGGGTCTGCCGCGTAACCGAATAGGAAATCACCCCGTAGATACCGAGCGAAGCCAGCACCAGCCCGAGCACCGCGAATACGCCAACCAGCATGACAAAGAAGCGACGCGGCGAAACGGAGTGATCCACGATCTGCTGGATCGGCCGGAACTCGGCCGCAGGCTGCGCCGGATTGAGTGACCGCAAGGTGCTCATCACGGTCGAGGCCAGCATCTGAGGCGGCAGCTTGGTGCGCACTACCAGTTCCGCTCCAACAGGTCCCGCCTGCGTGAAAGGCAAGTACATCTGCCAGCCTGACGCAGCTTCCGCACTGCTCTCGCGGACATCGGCCACCAGGCCAATCACGCGCGTGTCTCTACCGCTGACCAGAGCAATCTGCCCCACCGGATCTTGCCCCGGCCACAGGTAGCGTGCCGCCGTCTGATTGATGATCACTACGCGCTCATTGTCCGGGCCGTCCTGCCAACTCAGGTCGCGCCCCGCCAACAATTGCATGCCCATGACGTGAAGATAGCCCGGGCTCGCGACGTACACGAAGGTTCCGGGAAGCTCTCCTTTGCGATACTGCTTTCCTTTCGCGCTCAAGCCCCAGGAGCGGTTCATGTCGAGCGGCAAATTGTCGGAGATCCCTGCTGCCTCGATGCCGGGGAGCGCAGAAACCCGCTGCAACATTTCCTGAAGAACCACGCCGCGACGAGTCCCATTGCCTCCGTCTTCGAAATCCACCTTGATAGCGGCCGTACGGCTGGGCTCAAAACCCAAATCAACATTGAGGACGCGCAGAAAACTGTGCAACAGAAGGCCGGCCCCTACCAACAGCATGCAAGCCAGGGCCAGTTCAGACACCACCAGCGCTGCGCGCAGGCGCTCGTTCGTCTTGCCCTCACTCATACCGTGGCCGCTGTCTTTCAGTGCCTCCTGCAAGTTATTTCGTGACATCCTGAGCCCCGGAGCAAGGCCGAAGATAACTGCGGTCGCGACCGTGATGAGCAACGTCCATGCCAGCGCGGCGTTGTCCACTCTAACGCTGCTCAGCAGGGGCAGGGCAATCGATCCCTGATGCGCCAGGTAAGACGTGATCGCAAAAGCGATGCCGAGTCCGAACACCGCGCCCGCGCCGGAGAGCACCAGGCTTTCGGTGAGCAGTTGACGGACCAGCCGGCCGCGTCCCGCGCCCAACGCGCTGCGCATGGCGAATTCCTTGCTTCGCGCCGCCGCCCGCGCCAGCATCAGGTTCGAGAGATTGACACAGACAATCAGCAGAATCAGCCCCACCGCGCACCAAAGCATGATCAGCGAGCGCCGCAGGTTGCCGCTGACGTGGTCTTTCAGGATGGTGAGTTTCCCCGTGTAATTTCCGCCCCACTCCGGATGTTTGAAGCTGAAGAGCAGCTTGGGAAATATGAGATCGGCCTCAGCCTGCGCCTGAGCCAGGCTGACGCCAGGTTTCAATCGCCCGATCATGGCCAGGGTATTCCCCCAATCCTCCATGTCATCCAGAATCGCGGGGCCGTAGACATCTACCTTCGAACCGGGCGAGAACACCGACCCGAAATCAAAACTCTCAGGCAGCACACCGACCACGGTGACCGCCTGTCCCCTGAGATTGATGGCTCGCCCTACGATGCCCGGGTCGGCGTGGAACTGGCTTTTCCAGAAGCCATAGCTCATCAGGATGGCGGGCGGGCCGTGTTGCTTGCATTCCTCGCCGGTAAATAGGCGCGCCAGCAGCGGCTTGACCCCTACCGTCTGGAAGAAATTCCCCACCACGTAAGTACCGGTGATCGGCTTCGGCTCTCCGCGGCCGGTCAGACGCAGGTTGTCACTGGTCGAAAACGCGAAGTAGCCGGTCACGTCCTGGAAGGCCTGGTTCTGGGCCTGGAAGTTTCGGTAGGCGTCTGTCGAATAAGTCTGCTCGGACAGTCCACCTTTGCCTCGCGCGGTTGTGATCCACACCAACTGCTGCGGGTCGTGAAAGGGAAGGGGTCGCAGCAGGATGGTGTTCACTACGCTGAACACGGCAATGTTGGCGCCTATCCCCAGGGCAAGGATCAAAATCGCGATGCACGTAAACCCCGGCTCGCGGCGCATGGTACGGAAGGTGTAGCGAAGATCGAGCCAGAAAATATCGAACCCACGGAAGCCACGAGCGTCGCGCTGT